>Ga0075420_100006043_pt1 | contig 10687 bp, 6 predicted proteins | sample SoiMetdeltSBSDD4_FD_75296 | JGI IMG/M metagenome (GOLD analysis project Ga0075420, IMG submission 75296) | Bulk soil microbial communities from a Populus tree surrounding site in Tennessee, USA - Soil MetaG P. deltoides SBSDD4 | ecosystem: Environmental > Terrestrial > Soil > Tree plantation... | reverse complement strand
CCGACCTGCGCCTGGACCTGAACAAGTACCCGGAGGTGCGGCGCGCCATCGAGACCCGGCGTCCGGTGGTCATTCACGACGTCGCCAACGAGGAGCTTCTCGACGGTGTCCGGGACCACATCGCGCGGCTCGGCTTCGAGTCGATCCTGGTGCTGCCGCTGCTGCACGGCAACGAGCTTCTGGGGATGCTGTTCCTGCGGGCGGCGCGGACGGAGCGGCGCTTCTCGGCCCAGGAGATCACCTCGTGCCAGGTGGTGGCCAACGCCTCGGCGAACGCGCTGCGCAACGCCATGCTGTACGACGAGGCGCGCCGGGAGGCGCGGGTGCGCCGCGAGACCGCCCACCAGCTGCAGAACGTCCTCGATCACTACCCGGACCTGATCATCACGACCGACATCGAGGGACGCATCACCGAGTTCAGCCGCGGCGGCGAGGCGCTCGTGGGGCTGCGCCGGGAGGCGGCCTTGGGCCTGCGCCTCGAGGACGTCTTCCCCGAGCCGGAGGCGCGCGCCCGCGTCGGTCGCCTGCTGCGGGACGGGGAGCCGATGCGCAACTTCGAGACGACCGCGCGTCACCAGGACGGAAGTCTCCGGGACGTGCTCGCCGCGGCGACGATCCTGCGCGGCGAGACGGGACCGCAAGGGTCGGTGGTCATCGTGCAGAACGTCTCCGAGCTCAAGGCGGCGCGCGAGCACCTGGTGCAGGCGGAGAAGCTGACTGCGCTCGGGGAGGTGGTCTCGGGGGTCGCGCACGAGCTGAACAACCCGCTCGCCGGCGTCCTCGGATACGCGCAGCTCCTGATGCGCGGGCCGATGGAGCCGCGGCAGCAGCGCTCGGTCGAGCGGATCCTCGACGCCGCGCTGCGCTGCCAGAAGATCGTTCAGAACCTCCTCGCGTTCTCGCGCCGCTCTCCGTCGGAGAAGCGCTGGCTCGGGCTCAACGGGCTGGTGGAGAAGGCGCTCGATCTCAAGGACTACGACCTCAGGTCCGCCGCGATCGAGGTGGTGCGCGACCTCGAGCCGGAGCTGCCCAAGACCATGCTCGACTTCAACCAGGTGCAGCAGGTGCTGCTGAACCTGATCCAGAACGCCCAGTACGCCATGCACCGGCACCGCGGCCGCGGCCGCCTGACGCTGCGCACGCGCCACCGTGGCAGCGTCGTCGAGCTCCGGGTGGAGGACGACGGGCCGGGGATCGCGCGCGAGCACCTGGCCCGCATCTTCGATCCCTTCTTCACCACCAAGCCGGTGGGGGAGGGAACCGGGCTGGGGCTGTCGATCTCCTACGGCATCGTGCGGGACCACGGCGGCCGCATCTGGGCCGAGTCGGAGCCGGGTCGCGGCACGACGCTCGTCCTGGAGCTGCCGGTCCGGCACGAGGGGGGGCTCTCCGAGGCGGCCGGCGAGGGGGCCGCGACGCCCGGCCTCGAGCGCCTGCGCCGGCCGTTGAACCTGCTCGTCGTGGACGACGAGCCGGTGATCCTCGACCTGCTCGTGGACGCGCTCGCCGGGACGCGCCACTCCGTGGACACCGCGGGGGGCGGCGCGGAGGCGCTGCGGAAGCTGGAGCAGCGCGCGTACGACGTCGTCCTGCTCGATCTCAAGATGCCCGGCGTCGACGGCCGGCAGGTGTACGAGACGATCCGGGCGCGCTGGCCCGATCGGGCGCGCCGCGTCGTCTTCGCCTCCGGTGACACCGTCCACCCGGACACGCGCTCCTTCATCGCACGATCGGGGCGCGCGTGCGTCGACAAGCCGTTCCGCCTCGAATCACTCGCTTCGGTGCTCGTCGCGATCGCCGGCGAGGAGGATCGCGAGGAGCTGCCGGCGACCGGAACCGGCCCGGCCTGACGTCGGACTGCGTGCTATCATCGCCGCGCCCGAACGGCGGCGCGGCGTCCCCGATGATCCCTGTCTCCTCCAAAAGTTTGAACCCGGTTCGTCCCACGAGTGCCGTGCGCCGTCTCCTGGCCGGCGCCTGCGGCCTGGCGATCGCCTTCGCCTCCGCCACGGTCCTTCGCGCCCAGGAGCCGGCCGCGCCGACGCAGGCTCCCCCTTCGGAAGGGGAGCCCACGATCCCCGACGCCCCGCCGGCCGCCGACGCGGCGCCGGAGATCCACCCCGACGCCGTCTCCTCCTACCAGGTGCGCGCCTACAAGTCGAGCCGCAAGAAGCTGTGGAAAGGACTCCTCCAGGTCCTCCAGGAGTCCGGGTATCCTCCGGAAGAGATCGACCCGAAGGCGAAGCGGGTCAAGACGTCCTTCGTCGATTTCAGCTCGAAGGACTACAGCGAGGAAGTCGCCGACCCCGCGCCGCGCCTCGGCGGCAACTACCACATCCTGCAGATGAGCAAGGTGAAGATGGGGAAGGTCTCGCTCGAAGGGGTCGTGACCGACGGCGAGCACGGGGCCGTGGTCCTGAGCCTGCGGGCGCGGATCCTCGTGGACGGTCTCGATCAGCGCAAGCGCGTCCGGATGCTCACCGACCGCCGATCCTCCGGGGTGATCGAGGGCGATTTCCTGCGCCGCCTCGAGGACACCCTGAAGCTCGAGCGCCGGTAAGCGCGGACATCATGTCGACGATCGCCCCCTTTCGCGCGCTCCGGTTCGCGGTCGCCGCACCGGGGGAGCTGGCGCAGCGCCTTGCGCCCCCGTACGACGTCATCTCCCCGGAGAGACGGCGGATCCTCGCGGCCGATCCGCACAACATCGTCCACCTCGATCTTCCGGAAGGGCCGGCCGAGCGGATCTACGCGGATGCGGCCGCCCGGCTCGAGGCGTGGCGGCGCGACGGCACGCTGGCCCTCGATGCCGCCCCCGCCTATCACCTGGCGGAACAGAGCTTCAAGGACGCTTCCGGCACCGCGCGTCGGAGGCGCGGCTTCTTCGCGCGCCTGCGCGTCGAGCCGTTCGAAGCGGGCTCGGTGCTGCCGCACGAGCGCACGCTCGAATCGCCGCGGCGGGATCGCGAGCGGCTCCTGGCCGCGACGCGCACCCATCTCAGTGCCGTCTTCCTGCTGCACGAGGATCCGGGCGGGACGGCGGCGCGCCTGCTCGCCTCCGCGTCGGAGACCGCGCCGGAGCGCGAGCTCGTCGATCCCGACGGCTGTGGGCTGAGGCTCTGGCGGCTGGCGGATCGGGGGGCGATCGATCGCCTGACCGCCGCGGCCGGTCGCGGATGGACCCTCATCGCCGACGGGCACCATCGCTACGAATCGGCCCTCGCCTACCGCCAGGAGCGGCGTGCGGCCGGGCGCGACGACGCCGCGGACGTGCTGGCCTTCCTCTGCAGCGCGGAGGATCCCGGGCTCGTCATCGGCCCGATCCACCGGCTGGTGCGCGGCGTCCCGCGCCTCGATCCGGAGCGGGTCGCGTCGGCGCTCACCGGCCGCTTTGCGGTCGATCGCCGTCCACGCGAAGGACTGGCGGCAGCGCTGCGCGAGGCGGCCGCCTCCCCGGGGGTCTTCGGCCTGTTGTTCCCCGGCCGCTCCGAGGCGCTGCTCCTGCGCTGGCGCGATGACGAGGAGGGACGTCGGGCGCTTCAGGGCCTTCCGGAGCCATTGAGAAGCCTCGACGTGGTCCTCCTCCACCGTCTCGTGTTCGAGGAGGCCTTCGGCCTGAGCCCGCAGGCGCAGGCCGGCGGGGACCACCTCGAATACGTGAAGGACGAGGCGGGGCTCCTGCGGGGCGTCGAGCAGGCAGTCTGCGGCGTGATGCTCAACCCGACCCGGCTCGCCCAGGTGGTCGAGGTGAGCAAGAGCGGGCTGCGCCTCCCCCCGAAGTCCACTTACTTCCAGCCCAAGGTGCCCAGCGGCATCGTGCTCGATCCGCTCGACGCGCCCGCCGATTGAACGGCGGGCGTCTTCTGCCTCGGACAGGCTCCTAGAGCGGGCTCAGGCTTCCGAGTCTCGTCACGACGCGGGCGAGCGCCTCGGCGGCGCGCCGGGCGTCGTCGCGATCGTGCCCGGGGCCGAATCCCACCGTGATGGCGCCGCGCGCCAGGAGCGGCTCGATGCCGAGCGCCAGCAGGACGTGCGACGGCTTGCCGGCCTCGGTGGTGCAGGCGGAGCCGCTCCCCGCCTCGATCCCCTCCTCCTCGAGCCCCATGAGCACCGCCTCCGCCTCGACCCCCGGCAGGCACAGGCTGACGTGCCCGGGGACCCGGCGCCCGGGATGTCCGGTGGGCACCGCCTCCGGGAGAAGGTCCCGGACGCGCTCGCGAAACGCCTGCGCCGCGGCCTCCGCCGCGACGCCGCGCGTCCCGCCCTCCTCGATCGCCAGCTCCGCGGCGCGGCCGAACCCGACGATCGCCGCGAGCGCCTCGGTCCCCGCGCGCAGACCGTGTTCCTGGACGCCCCCTTCGACCAGCGGGCGGAGCCGCACACCTGCGCGGACGCGCAGCGCCGCCGCCCCGGCCGGCCCGTGCATCAGGTGCGCCGTGGCGGTCCCGAGATCGGGACGCTCCGTGCCGCGCCACGGGAGCAGGCCCAGGCTCAGGCTCGCGTCGCTGTGAAACGGGACGCCGGCGCGGCGCGCGACGCGCGCCAGATCGGCGAGCGGCTGCAGCGTTCCGATCTCGGAGGAGGCGTGCGCGATGCTGACGAGGATCGCCCCTCCTGCGAGAGCGCGCTCGAGGTCCGCGGGATCGACCAGCCCGTCCCGGTCCACAGGCAGGAGGTCGACGCGATGCCCCGATCGCAGGAGCGTCCGCAGCGGGTGAAGGATCGAGTGGTGCTCGGTCGCCGCCGCGATCAGGCGGCCGGGTCGCGGGGTCGCCATCGCGATCCCCTTGATCGCCAGGTTGTTCGCCTCGGTGGCCGAGGCGGTGAAGAGGATCTCCTCGCCCGGCGCGTCGAACAGTCGGGCCACCGCGGCCCGCGCCGCGTCGAGGGCGCGGCGCGCGGCCCGGCCCCGGGCCCCGAAGGCGGCGGGGATCGACACATCGCCGGAAATCCACGGCAGCATCGCCTCCCGGACGCGCGGGTCGAGCGGCGTCGTGGTGGCGCGATCGAGCGACAGGGGAGCCTTCATGGCATCAAGGATATGATGTGCCGGGTCGGTCCGGGGAAACGTCTTGACTCCGGGGGCGCGTCGCGGTAATTAAACCCCGAGCCCGCGTCGACGGGCCGATTCCGAAATAATAATGGCCCGCTTCACGGAGAACCGGCCGGCGCTCCCGGCGCCCGCGACGCTGCTCGTCCTGGCGGCGGCCCTTTTTGCCGCCTTGCCGTCCGCGCCGGCGGTCCCGGAGCGGGCCGCCCCTCCGGCATCCACCGTCGAACCGACCCTGCCCCTCCGCATCGACCTCGACATCGAATCGATCGAGCGGTCCGGCGGGCGGGCTCGAGGACTTCTCCGCATCGACCTCGTGGCGATCGACGAGGTCCGCGACGTCGAGATCGACGTGCTCCATGACGACGCCCTGTCGATCCCCGGCGAGGCGACCCTCCGGCTGGAGCGTCTGCGGCTCCGCCGCGGGGAGCGGCGGGACTTCCGGATGGAGATCGAGGCGAACGCCGATCGCGACCTGCCGCTGCGCCTCGAGGCGACGTTCCGCACCGCCGACGGGACCCTCCTGCGTCTGGGACAGGGGATCACCCTGGAGCGATCGAAGACGTTCGGGGAAGGACGCCTCCACCTCGGCGCGCTCGAGTACCCGGCCCTCGTTCTCGACGGTCCCCAGCCATGAGGCGCCTGCTCGCAGCGGTCGGGCTGTTCGTCCTGGGCGCGACCGCGGCGCGCGCCGACTGGGTCGCCAGCGGCGCCTGCGCCTACGTGGACCGGGAATTCGACGCCGGCGGGTTCACCGGGTCGGAGCCCATCAAGCCGGCGCGCTTCGTGGACGTGCAGGTGGTCGATGGCAACCAGATCCGGGGGCAGGGGGTCGCCAACGTCGACGGCGCCTTCAATTTCGTCGTCTCCGACAACCAGACGCGCAACATCTACATCCGCTGCCTGGCCCGGCGGACGACGAGCACCGGCATCCCGGTGGAGGTCCGGTCGGCCACCTCCAGCGGGACCACCTGGTCCGTGCGTGGCCCGACGATCAACAACCATCTGCCGACGCAGCCGGTCAACACCGGCACCCTCGTCGCCGTCCCGGGAGCCGGCGGCGAGGCGTTCAACCTGTACGACAACGTCTTTCACGGGACGCAATACCTGAACGTTCTGCGCGGCGGCGAAGCCCCCGCCCCGCTGATGCTCGTCGTCTTCAACTCCACCAATTCGACCGTTTCGTCGTGGGACGGCACCGAGATCATGGCGGCGCGCAACGCAGGCTACGACGACACGGTCGTCCTTCACGAGATGGGCCACTACGTCACCGCCAAGTTCTCGGCCTCGCACAGCCCCGGCGGCGCCCACTCGCTCAGCAACTGCAACCAGGACATGCGCCTCGCATGGGAGGAAGGCCAGGCGACGAACTTCGGATGCTCGGTGCGGCGCTGGGCCGCCCTGCCGAACAGCCAGCTCTACGTCCGGACCACGGGGCAGACCGGTCCGGGGAACCTCCAGTTCTCCTTCGACGTGGAGACGCAGGCGCCGTACTCGTGCCGCGGGGCGACGAGCGAGACGACGGTCCATACGGTCCTGTGGGACCTGGGGGACGGGCCGTCGACCACCGACAGCAGCCCCGGGACCGACGAGCCGTGGGACCTGCTGCAAGGACTCGACCAGGACCGGTTCGAGGTCCAGGACGTCTATCTGCCGACCGCGGTGAACATCTCCGTCGAGGACTTCTGGGACGGGTGGTTCGTCGCGTCGATCGCCAACGGCCACCTGCCGGAGATGCGCACCATCTTCCGGCAGCTCGGGGTCGAATACGAGCCGGACGTGATGGAGCCGAACGACTCGGTCGCGGAGGCGCGCCTGGTGACGCCGGGGCCGGCCGTCTATCACCTGACCTACTTCGCCGACGTCAACAACGATCTCGTCGGCGAGGCGGATCCGGATCTCTTCGGCTTCGACGCGGTGGGCGGGTCCCCCTACACGCTGGAGACGTTCAACCTCGTCGGGGACGCCAACACCACCCTGACGCTCCTCGCCAGCGACGGACTGGCGGTGCTCGCGTCGAACGACGACCGGGGACCCACCGACAAGTCCTCGCTCGTGTCGTACACGCCGCCGTCGAGCACGCGGCTCTACGTGAGGTCCGCGCACGGGCCGGGGTTCGGGCTGTACGGCTCCTACGACCTCAAGATTCTGGGGGCCGCCGCCGGCACGGACGTCGACCTGGATGGCTACCCCACGACCAACGACTGCAACGACGCCAATCCGTCGATCTACCCGGGCGCGACGGAGGTCTGCAACGGCATCGACGACGATTGCGACACGTCGGTGGACGAAGGGTTCGACCAGGACTACGACGGCGTGACGACGTGCGCCGGGGACTGCAACAACCTCAACGCCGCCATCCACCCGGGGGCCCCGGAAGTCTGCAACGGCATCGACGACGACTGCGACACGCAGATCGACGAAGGAGCGTTCCCCGACACCGACGGCGACGGGGTGCGCGACTGCGTCGATCCGGATGACGACGCCGACGGGACGCAGGATTCCGAGGACTGCCTGCCGCTGAGCTACCTGGCGTCGAACCTCCCGGCCGAGGTTCTGGAGTCGGCGGAGATCCCGGCGCCCGGGGTGGCGCGGCTGCGCTGGGGGCACGTGCCGCAGACGAACGTCTACAACGTCTACCGCGCCACGCGGACCAGTCTCGGAGCGTCCCCCGGGTTCTCGTGCGCGGCGGCGCAGCAGCCGGGCCGGCAGTTCGACGACGCGGAGGCGCCCCCGCTCGGCGCGGTGTTCGTCTACGTGCAGGCGGGTGCCAACTTCTGCGGGGAGGGGAGCCTCGGAAGCGACAGCACAGGCGCGCCGCGCGCCCCCACCGTCGCCTGCGGCGCTCCGGGTCTCGACAGCGACGGCGACACCGTGGCGGACCTCGTCGACGTCTGCCCGCTGTCGCAGGATCCCGGACAGGAGGATCCCGATCGGGACGGGCGCGGCACGTCCTGCGACAACTGCTTCGCCGTCGCCAACGCCGGGCAGCAGGACGCAGACGGCAACGGATCCGGCGACGCCTGCCAGGACGGCGACGTGGACGGTTTCCCCGCCAGCACCGACTGCGACGACGCGGATCCGGCCGTCCATCCGGGGGCGACGGAGATCTTCAACGGCCGGGACGACGACTGCGACGGGATCGTGGATGACGTGGTCGCGGTCGTGACCGTGACCCTCGCCCAGTGGCAGAGCTCGAACAGCCGGTTGACGGTCGAGGCCACCACGAACTACCCGGTCGGATCGGTCTCGCTGACGGTGACCGGCTACGGCGTGATGACCTGGGAGCCGGCGGCCTCGGTGTACCGGCTGATCGTGCAGCCGACCGCCAATCCCGGGAGCGTCACGGTCACGTCGACCGCCGGCGGATCCGGGACCCTCCCGGTCACGCCGCTTTAGGGCGGCGTGTCCGGCGCCGCGGACGGCGCTGCAGCGCCGCGCGCAGACTGCCGAGCACCCGGTTCACCGCGTGGTCGCGCGGCAGGAACCCCACCACCGACCTCCGCCGGAACCCGAGCCGGCGCAGCGCCTCCACCAGGCCGGGGTGGCGCGGGTTGAGTCGCAGCCCCCGCACGTACGTGCGGAAGGCGTGCTCGCGATCCTCCTGCCGCTCGCAGACGCGCCCGAGGTTCAGGTAGAGGTCGGGATCCTCCGGCACCGCCTCGACCGCCGCCTCGCAGAGATCGCGCGCCTCCGGCAGGCGATCGGTCGCGCAGGCGAGGCACAGGCCGTAGTAGGACATCGCCGCGACCGCGTGCGTCCCGCCGTTGGCGGGGAGAAGGGCCATCGAGGCCTCGAAGAACCCCAGGGCGGCGAGGAAGTCCCCCCGGGCGATCGACTGCAGCCCTTTCTCGAAGGCGCGTTCGGCGCGGCGCGTGGACACAGGAGTCCCCCGTCGCCGAAATCTAGGTTGTCCGGCTCCCCGATTCAAGGGATCGGGGCAGGTGGAGGGGTGCGATCAGGAGCTGCGATCGACGGCGTCGACCATCGGTTCGTTGATCCGCACCTCGCCCTGCTCCTGGAGCCGCCGGACCACGGCGCGCAACAGCCGCTCGCGGCGCTGCGACATCAGGCTGTCGCGCGTCGCGTCGCGCTGGGAGGCGAACTCGGCGGCGCCGTCGTCCCGCTTGCTGACGCGGAGGACGACGAGGCCGGCGCTCGTGGCGACCGGGTCTCCCAGGGCGCCGGGCGGGAGCGTCTCGATCTGGCGGCTCAGCGCCTCGTCCGGCGGGATCCCGGGGAGGGGCGTCCCCATCGCCAGGTCGTCCTGGTGCCGGACTTCCTTCTTGAGGGACTTGGCGAACGCCTCGAGCGTCCCGGCGTTCCGCAGCCGCTCGGCGACCAGCACCCTGCGCCGATCCGCCTGCCAGTCCTGCTCGACGCGCGGGCGCACCTCGGCGAACGGCCGGGGCTCGTCGGGCACGGTGCCGGTCACCTCGATCACCACCTGCCCTTCGGGGACCGGGATCGGCTCGCTCACCTCGCCGGCCTTGTACGCCTGCATCCGCTGCGCGGCCGGCTGCGAGGCGGGGAGATCGGCGAGGGAGTCGCCGGGCCGCACCGGCCCCGTGTCCTTCACCGTCAGGCCGGCGGCCTTCGCCGCCGTCTCGAAGCCGTCCTTCTTCGCCACCGCAGCGAAGCTTGACGCCCGCTCGGTGGCGAGCGCCCGGGCCCGGTCCACCTGCATCTCCTGGCGGATGCGATCGCGCGCCTCCTCGAACGGGATCGTGCGGCCCGGTCGCGTGTCGGTCACCTTGATGATGTGGTACCCGTAGCGGGTCTTCACCAGGTCGCTGATCCCCCCCACCGGCAGGCCGAAGGAGGCGTCCTCGAACTCCTTCGCCATCTGCCCGCGTCCGAAGAAATTGAGATCGCCGCCGTTCGAGGCGGTGCTGTCCTCCGAGAAGCGGCGCGCCAGCGCGGCGAAATCCTCGCCGCCTTTCGCCCGCTTCAGGGCGTCGTTCGCCTTCGCCTCGATCTTGGCCGCGTCGCCCGGCGGGGCGTCCGGCGCGACCTTGAAGAGGATGTGCGACGCGCGCCGCTGCTCCTTGGCGGTGTAGCGTGTGGCGAGATCGCGATCGTAGGCGGCCTGGACCTCGGCGTCGCTGAAGGTCGCCGACGCCGCGAGCGACTGGGGATCGAACAGCACGTAGCGGCCGGTGCGCCCCTCGCCGCGACGGTACTGTCCCTCGTGCCCGCGGTACCAGGCCTGAAGCGCCGCGTCGTCGGCGCCGGGGACCGTCAGCGCGTCCGGCTCGACGAGCACCCAATCGACCGAGGTCTTCTGCAGCCGGCGTTTGAGCTCCTCCTGCACCTCGGCATCCGAGACGGTGACGCTGGTGGTCACGAGGCTCCGGTACTTCTCCCCGAGCAGTCGCCGGCGCACCGTCTCCTCGTAGTCCGGCATGGTGATGCCGGCCTGCTGGAATTGGGCGCGGTAACGGTCGAAGCCGATGAAGCGGCCGTTCTCCTGGAACTGCGGGTCGCGGGTCAGCGCGTCGGCGACTTCCTGGGGACTCACCTGAAGGCCCTCGGCGCGCGCCGCCTGGAGGATCAGCTCCTCATCGATCATCTGCTGGATGGCCTGGCGCCCGACGCGGAAGAAGGACCGCTGCTGCGCATACTGCTCTCCGAACA
>Ga0075420_100006040_pt1 | contig 10689 bp, 8 predicted proteins | sample SoiMetdeltSBSDD4_FD_75296 | JGI IMG/M metagenome (GOLD analysis project Ga0075420, IMG submission 75296) | Bulk soil microbial communities from a Populus tree surrounding site in Tennessee, USA - Soil MetaG P. deltoides SBSDD4 | ecosystem: Environmental > Terrestrial > Soil > Tree plantation... | reverse complement strand
CGCGCAACTGGGACCGCAGGTGGGATCCGAGGATCGTCGCGCTCCTCGACCCCGACACACCGGCGGAGGGCGAGCCGTATGAGCGCGCCGACGCCGTGACGAGCTTTTTCCAGCCCTGGCGCTGGCGCACGCCGATCGCCTGGTTGTTCGGCATCGGGACGGTGCTCGCCCTGGCGGTGCCCCGGTTTCGGCCGGGTCTGGCACCGGCCGTGACGGCGCTAGTGCTGGTGCTGGCGGCGGCGGCACTGGATGGACTGGTCTGGCGCTTTCGCTATCCGGCCGATCCCGCCATCGCCGTGATGGTCGGGGGCGGCCTGTTCGCGCCGCTGGCTTTGGCCTGGACGGCGCTCGCCCGCTATCGTCTCAGGCCGAACGGTCGAGTGCGTCCGGTACCCACGGTTCCGCCGCCCGCGCCGACGACGCTCGCGAGAGAAGGGGACGCTGATGCCGGGTCGGTTGAACGTGGCGCTGGTCGGCGCCGGGCTGATGGGGTCGTTCCACGCTGAGACGCTGGCGCATCGGCTGCCGAGTGCTCGTCTCGCCGTGATCGCGGACGCCGACGAGGTGAAGACCCGCGCGCTGATCGAGCGGCTCGAGTTAGACGACACCCGCTACGAGCGGGATGCCCAGTCCGCCATCGAGGACCCGGACGTCCACGCCATCGCCATCGCGACGCCGGCCCGATTTCACGCCGATCTGATCGTGACGTCGGCGAAGGCCGGCAAGCCCTCATTCACGGAGAAGCCGCTGTCGCACACCGTCGAGGAGGCCGATCGCGCCATTCGGGCCGTCGCCGAGGCCGGCACGTTCCTCCAGGTCGGATTTCAGCGCCGATTCGATCGCGGCTTCGCCCGAGCGAAGAAGGCGGTCGACGACGGAACGATCGGGCAGGTCCATCTGCTGCGCTCGATCACCCGCGATCCGGCCGTGCCCCGGCCCGAGGGACCGATCCCGTGGGCGATCTTCCTGGAGACGCTGATCCACGACTTCGACGTGCTGCGCTGGCTCTCAGGCAGCGAGCCGGTCGAGGTCTCGGCGATGGCGGGCTCGCTCGCCTGGCGCGACGACGTTTCGACGGGCTTTGTCGATACGGCCGTCTGCACGATTCGATTCGCGAACGGCGCGCTCGGCATGGCGGATGCCAGCTTCAACGGCGCGTTCGGCTACGACGTGCGGGCCGAGGTGTTCGGCACCGGGGGGATGATGGCGGTCGGCGACGGCCGCGAGGACAACGCGACGCTCTACACGGCGACCGGGGTGTCGCGTGGGCACAGCGCCTGGTTCAAGGGCATGTTCGGCGAGGCGTACACGGCGGAGCTGGCGCACTTCGTGGAGTGCGCGCGGACGGGCACGCGGCCGGCGGTGACCGGCCAGGACGGGCGGGAGTCGCTACGGATGGCGCTGGCGGCGATCGAGTCGGCGAAGACCGGTCGCGCCGTTGGGCTGACATGAGCAGTCAGCTCCTCGCCCACCGCGGCTTGTCGACGCACGCTGGATCGGGAGTATCGCATGCCCCACCCCTCGCTGAACGGCTCGGCCGGCAGCTTGCCGACCGAGCCGAGGAGGCGCTGATGCTCGCGCGCCTCACCCGCGACATGCCCGGCTTCCTGCGGTCGCCCCTGGGCCCGGACGAGGCGATGGCCCGGATCAGGCGACGGCTGGCGGATCGCGAGCGGATGTTCCTGGAGTCCGTCGAGCGCACCATCTACCGACATCCACGCAGCCCGTATCGCGCGCTGCTGCGCAACGCCGGCTGCGAGCCCGGCGACCTCGCGAGACTGGTCCGGCAGGAGGGGATCGAGGCCGCTCTCAGCTCACTGGCGGCGGTCGGGGTCTACGTCACCTTCGACGAGCTGAAGGGCCGGAGCGACGCGGTTCGCGGGAGCGCGCGCTTCCGCTTCTCGCCGCGCGATTTCGACTCGCCGCTGACCAGGGCACACTACTTCACCTACACCGGCGGCACGCGCGGGTCGCCCGTCCGAGTCCCACGCCACTTCCGGTACGTCGGGGAGCTCGCCAGCGGGCGGGCCGCGTCGATGGCGGCGTACGGCCTGCGCGGCGCACGCCACGCCTTCTGGCTGACGAACCCGCTCACGACGATGTTGATGGCGAAGAAGGTCGGGGCGGAGGCCGTGCTGTGGGTGCATCCGCTGCGCATCTTCCCGAGCAGGGGAACGCTCGCCGCTCGCTACTTCGAGCTGATCGGGCGCGCGATCGGGAGCCCGTTCCCGAGGCCGCGCCTGCTCGAAGTCCGCGACGCGCACCGACTCGTAAGCTGGCTGGTCCGGCAGCCGCGCGATGGTCGCCCGTGGGTCGTCGACACGGTTCCCAGCTCGGCCGTCCGCCTCGCCGTGGCCGCGCGCGAGCTGGGCGTCGGCCTCGGGGACGTCACCTTCGCCCTCCAGAGCGAGCCGGTCACCGACGCCAGGCATCGCCTCCTGATCGAATCGGGTGCCCGCGTCATGGTCTTCTACACCTCGATCGAGGCGTCGAACATCGCGGCGTCCTGCGCTCGCGGCACCGCGTCCGACGACCTGCACGTCTTTACCGACCGGTACGCGCTGATCGAGCGGGAGCGGCCGGTGGTGGAGGGTGGACCGGGCGTCCGGGCGATGCTGCTCACCACGCTCACCCAGGGGATCGCCACGGTCTGCTTCAACACCGAGCCGGGGGATTACGCGACCGTCGAGCGGCGCGATTGCGACTGCCTGCTGGGCGACCTCGGGTTCACGACGCACGTCACCAATGTTCGGAGCTTCGAGAAGCTCTCGGGAGAGGGCGTCTCGTTTGCACGGACCAATCTGATCGCGATCCTCGAGGGCGTGCTGCCGAGCGCGTTCGGCGGGAGCGCGCTCGACTACCAGCTAGTCGAAGAGGAAGCGACCGACAGCTCGACCAGGCTCGTCTTGCGGGTCAGCCCGTCGGTCGGGGACGTGGACGAGGCGGCGATCCGATCGCGGCTGTTGGAGGAGCTGGGAAAGGGCGGCATGGTGGACCGACACCACGCCGAGCTGCTGCGGCGCGCGGGATCGGTGACGGTCCGGCGGGAGCCGCCGCTCGCGACCGCCGCCGGTAAGGTCCTGCCGTTCCAGTTGCAGCGCGCTCGGCTCGCCGGTGAGCGGCTGATATCATCCAGCACGCCCGAGGACCGCTGATGGACGGCGTCAGCGTCGACGCTCCGGTCGGTGCGACGCCGACGGCGGGCTCGGCCGTCTCCTCGCTCTCGCCGCATGACCGATTGAGCTTCGACGCGCATCGGCGCGAGTCGATGATGGAGCCGATGACGTGACGCACGCGCCAGCCCGTGCAGCTCACCCGGCTCGTCGGCTCGCCGAGCGGACGCGCGGCGCGGTACGGGAAGGGCGGATGCTGGCCCGTCTCGCGCGCGACCTGCCGGCCTTCATACGCAGGACGATGACGCTCGACGAGGCGGCCGAGCGCGTGCGGAGACGGATCGCATCGCGCGAGCAGACGTTCCTGTCGCTCGTGGAACGGGCCATCTATGGGCACCGTCCGAGCCCCTATCGCGAGCTGTTGCGCTGCGCGGGCTGTGAGCTTGGCGACTTCAAGCGGCTCGTCACCGGCGAGGGCATCGAGGGCGCCCTGCGCGTCCTGGCAGACCGGGGCGTCTACGTGACGTTCGACGAGCTGAAGGGGCGTCGTCCCGCGGAGCGAGGCAGCGCCACCTTCCATTTCACGGCAGAGCAGTTCGACTCGCCGCTGGTCGACCCGCACTGGATGGTCTACACCGGCGGCACCGGCGGCGTACCGACCAGCGTCTTTCGGTCCCTCGACCTCGTCGACGACATGACGCCCGCGATCGCGTTGACGAACAGCGCACACGACATGACCCGGGCGCGCCACATCTTCTGGGTTACCAATCCCCTGCCGCCGCTCCTGAGCTACACGATCCTGCGACAGCCGATCCTGGCCTGGTTTCACCCGGTGAGCCCGTTTCCTCGGAAGGCGTGGGTCGTCGCGGCGTGCTTCCAGTTGAGCGGCCGCCTGGCCGGTCACTCCATCCCGATGCCGCAGTTCCTCGACCTGCAGGACGCCGACCGCCTCGCCCGATGGCTCGCGCGCCGACCGCGCGACGGTCGGCGCCTGGTGATCGGCACGATGGCGAGCGCGGCGGTGCGGATCGCCCTGGCGGCGCGCGAGGCCGGCACCGACCTGACGGATGTCACGTTCCGGGTCCAGAGCGAGCCGCTCACGCCGGCGCGCTACGAGCATCTGGTCGCGACGGGCGCACGCGTCTTCGTCAGCTACTCGCTGACCGAGATGATCGACCTGGCCCTCTCGTGCGGCACGCCGACCGCGCCCGACGACGTCCACTTCGGCACCGATCGGTACGCCCTGATCGGACGACAGCGCCCCGTCGTCGAGGGCGGCCCGGCCGTCGACGCGATGCTGGTGACGACGCTTACTGTCACCGCGCCGAAGATCTGCCTCAACGCCGAGACGGGCGACTACGCGAACGTCCAGGATCGAGCGTGCGGCTGCGTGCTCGGGCAGCTCGGCCTCACGACCCACCTCAGCGAGGTGCGCAGCTTCGAGAAGCTGTCCGGGGAGGGCGTGACGTTCGTCCGATCCGGCCTGCTCGCGATCCTCGAGGAGGTCTTACCGGGCCGGTTCGGCGGGTCCAGCGTCGACTACCAGCTCGTCGAAGAGGAAGCACCAGACTCCTCGACGCGACTGGTGCTGCGCGTTCACCCGTCCGTCGGCAGGCTCGACGACGCCGAATTGAAACGGGCGCTCCTGGACGAGCTGGGCCGCGGCGGCATCGTTGATTGGCACCACGCCGAGCTGCTCCGACGGGCAGACTCAATCACCGTCAGGCGGGAGCCGCCCCTGGCGACGGCCGCCGGCAAGGTGCTGCCGTTCCAGTTGCATCGTGCACAGTCGGTCGGCGAGCGGCGCCCGGCCGATGCTTTCCGATATCCTCGACGCCACGACGAGTAGGGTGCGTCGAGGCGGCTGCTGCCGCGCGGGCGCAGGACACGATGGACGCCGGGCAACGGGATATGCAGGCTGAGCGCGCTGGCCCGGCTCGGGCGTCCGATCCAGTGAGCTCGATCTGCGCTGAGCGGGCGGCGTCCGCGAGGGATTGGTCGAGTGGGAAACTGGTCCGTGGCGCCTGGCGTGGGTCTGTTCGCCCAGAGGACCGCGGCCGTCACGGACGAGGCGATGATGGCCGCCCGCCTCGCGCGAGACCTGCCGCCGTGGCTGCACCGCACCGTAACGCTCGGCGAGGCTCGGGACCGCGTTCGCCGTCGCCTGGCCGAGCGCCCGGCACGGCTGCTACGTCTCGCCCGTCGGGCGGTCTACGGCAACCCGGGCAGCCCGTATCTCCGGCTTCTCCGCCACGCCGGCTGCGAGCTGGGCGACTTCGAGCAGCTCGTCGCATCCCACGGTGTCGAAGGCACGTTGGCGACTCTCGCGGCCAGCGGCGTCTACGTCACGTTCGACGAGCTCAAGGGACGCAGTCTCGCCGTCCGTGGCAGCGCCCGGTTCGCGTTTTCGCCGGCAGCGTTCGACAACCCGTCCATCAGCCCGCATTTCGTCGAGTACACTGGCGGGACCGGCGGCACGCCCGCCGTGGTGATGCGCACGCTCGGGCTCGTGGAGGAGATCGGCGACGAAATCGGCGTGATGCTGCGGGCCCACGGGCTCGAACGGGCACGGCACCTCTTCTGGCTGTCCAATCCGGTCTTCCAGTACCTCTACTACCTGAAACTCGGCCAGCGCGACGTTCGCTGGTACCATCCGCTGCCGTGGTTCCCCTTCAAGGCACGGCTCGGGGCGCGGTACCTCGCCGTGCTTGGATGCCTGGCGGGGCGTCCCCTCCCGATCCCCCGATATCTCGACGCGGGCCAACCGGAACGACTGCTGGCCATGCTCCACCGCCGCCCGCGCGACGGCAGGCCGCTCGTGTTGACGACGCTGGTGAGCATGGGAGTTCGCGTCGCGATGGGCGCCCGGGCGGCGGGTGTGGACCTGAACGGCGTGACGTTCCGCCTCCAGAGCGAGCCGCTGACCGAGGCCCGCCACCGGCACCTGACCTCGGTCGGCGCGGGGGTGATCCACAACTACGCCCTGACCGAGCTTCCGGCGCTCGGGATCAGCTGTGCCCGCGCTCGGTCTGCCGACGACCTCCATTTCTTCAGCGACCGACACGCCGTGATCGAACGCACGAGACCGGTGGCGGCGGGCGGCGCGACCGTCGACGCGCTCCTGTTCACGACGCTCTCCGAGCACGCCCCGAAGATCTTCCTCAACGCCGAGCCCGGCGACGTCGCGCAGATCGACCGGCGCGAATGTGGCTGCGCGCTCGGCACCGTCGGGCTGACGACCCACCTGTCCCAGATCCGCAGTTTCGAGAAGCTGTCGGCCGAGGGCGTCAGCTTCGCTCGATCGAACCTCCTCGAGGTACTCGAGCAGGTGCTGCCCTCCCGCTTCGGCGGCACCAGCCTCGACTACCAGCTGGCCGAGGAGGAGGGCGCAGACGGTGCGGCGCGGCTCATCCTGCGAGTGGACCCGGTAGTCGGACGGATCGACGCCGACGCGCTGCGGGCCACGTTCCTGGCCGAGCTCGGTCGGGGCGGCATGATGGACCGCCATCACGCCGAGCTGCTGCGGCGCGCGGGATCGGTGACGGTCCGGCGGGAGCCGCCCCTGGCGACCGCCGCCGGTAAGGTGCTGCCGTTCCAGCCCCTCCGACGAGCGAGCAGCACAACGCCGGACGGCTCCGCGCCCGGGCCGTGAGCCGGCCGCCCCGTCACGCCGCGTCCTGACACCGGAGTCCGTCTTGCTGACTGCCGGGATCGGCTGCCGGGATCTGCGGTTAGGCGTCCGATCGCGGCGTTTCGCGGATCATCCCGGCGGCGACCGTGTGGTTCGTCGCGGCGTCCACCAGCACGAACGCGCCGCTAGCCGGGATCCGGTCGTACGGATCGAGCGCGATCGGTTGCTGGGTCTCGACAACGACGCGCGCGATGTCATTCGGGCCGAGCGCGGCCCGCTCGGTGGGCTGCCATTCGACCGTCCCGAGGTCCAGCACGGCGTCGACCTGCTTGACGCGGGCCTGGACCCAGCGGGTGCCGTGGCGCAGCCAGACACGACGCTGCAACGCCAACGGCTCGGCGTCCAGCCAGGCGAGGTCGGCGGCGAACTGGCGAGCCTGCACCGGCTGGGACTCGGCGTCGTCCTCCACCAGCCAGTCGCCGCGCGAGACGTCGAGCTCGCGATCGAGACGGACGACGACCGACTGGCCGGGCTGCGCCACGCTCAGCGGGCCGTCGAACGTGGTGACGGCCTGGACCTGGGCGACTGCGCCGCTCGGCAGGACGCGGATGCGCTGGCCGGGCACGATCACTCCGCTCCCGATCCGGCCGGCGTGCCCCCGGGCGCTCCCCTCGCTGGCCTCGAATCCCCTGAGCACGTACTGGACGGCGAAGCGGAGCGGCGCGTGGGCGAGCTGATTGTCGTCGAGGGCGCTCGGGACCTGCTCCAGCCAGTCCAGGAGGGACGGCCCCTCGTACCAGGGCGTCCGCTCGCTGCGGCTGACCACGTTGTCGCCGTAGAGCGCCGAGACCGGGATCGCCGTCACATCCGCGAGGCCGAGCCGGTCGGCGACCTGGCGGTAGGCGGCCACGATCGTCTCGAATACGGTCGGCGAGAACTCGACCTGGTCCAGCTTGTTGACGGCGAGGACGACATGGCGGATGCCGAGCAGCTTCGCGATCGCCGAGTGGCGGCGGGTCTGGGGCAGCAGCACGCCGTCGACGACGCGCGTGGCGTCGATCAGGATGACGGCGGCGTCGGCGGTGCTGGCGCCGGTCACCATGTTGCGGGTGTACTGCTCGTGGCCCGGCGTGTCGGCGATGATGAACTTCCGGCGCCCCGTGGCGAAGTAGCGGTACGCTACGTCGATCGTGATGCCCTGCTCGCGCTCCGCTTCCAGGCCGTCGGTCAAGAGCGCCAGGTCCAGCTCCGTTCGCGATGCGTCGCGCCGCTCGCCGGCCCGAGCCAGCGCCGTCAACTGGTCCGACAGGATGCTCTTGGTGTCGTAGAGCAGCCGGCCGATCAGCGTGCTCTTGCCGTCGTCGACGCTTCCGGCAGTGATGAAGCGGAGGACGCCGCGATCCTCGACGCCGGTCTGGGGTGGTGGGGCTGTCATCGTGGCAATCAGTGTACCGTGACCTCTAGAAATATCCCTCGCGCTTGCGCCGCTCCATCGAGGCCTCGGAGGTCTGGTCGTCCATGCGGGTCGCGCCCCGCTCGGTGATCTCCTCGACGGCCGTCGCCGCGATGATCTCCTCGATGGTGGCCGCATCGCTCGCGACCGGGCAGGTGCACGAGATGTCGCCGACCGTCCGGAACCGTACCGAGAGGTTCTCGATCTCGTCGTCCGGTTGCGCTGGCGTGATCGGCGTGACCGGCACCAGCAGGCCGCGCCGCTGAACGACGTCGCGCCGGTGGGCGAAGTAGAGGCTCGGGAGCGGCAGGTTCTCGCGGGCGATGTACTGCCAGACGTCCAGCTCGGTCCAGTTGGAGATTGGGAAGACCCGCAGGTTCTCGCCGGGATGGACGCGGGCGTTATACAGGTCCCACAGCTCCGGCCGCTGGTTCTTCGGGTCCCACTGGCCGAAGCCGTCGCGGAACGAGAAGATCCGCTCCTTCGCGCGGGCCTTCTCCTCGTCGCGGCGCGCCCCCCCGATCAGGGCATCGAACCCCAGCTCCTCGATCGCCTCGAGGAGCGTCACCGACTGGGCGGCGTTGCGCGACTCCAGCTCATGCCGAAGCTTCACCGTCCCCCGAGCGATCGAGTCCTCCACCGAGCGGACGATCAGCCGCTCGCCGAGCGCCGCGACGCGCTCGTCGCGGAACGCCAGCACCTCGGGGAAGTTGTGGCCGGTGTCGATGTGGAGCAGCGGGAACGGCAGCGGTCCCGGCCGGAACGCCTTCTCGGCCAGGCGCAAGACGACGCAGCTATCCTTGCCGCCCGAGAACAGCAGGGCCGGCTTCGCGGACTGGGCGGCGACCTCGCGGAGGATGTAGATCGCTTCGGATTCGAGCCATTCGAGATGATCGAGGCGGGTGGTGGGGGCGACGCCGATGCTCACGCAGCCTGCTCCGTAGGTACCGGATCGAGTCGGGTCATGTCTGCGCGCAAACTATGCCACCACCGTCCGTAGGAATGGTCGTCGGGCGCCGCCCCGCGACCGAGCCGGATACCCGAGAGAGTTGATCGGATTTTCCCACAATAGGCGAATCGGGGCAAGTACTGTAAGATTCTGCCCGGCTATTGACCCGGTGGGCACACCCCACCGAGTAGCGGGTGGCATTCGCCCGCCAGAGCAGGAGCTGCCAGGTGAGCGAAGGCTTTACCCTCTGGTTTACCGGACTTTCGGGCGCAGGCAAGTCGACGATCTCGACGCTGGTCAAGCAGGAGCTGCTCCGACGCGGCCACTGCGTCGAGCTGCTAGATGGCGACGTCGTCCGCACGAATCTCTCGAAGGGCCTCGGGTTCTCGAAAGAGGACCGCGACGAGAACGTGCGGCGGATCGGCTTCGTCTGCCAGCTGTTGAGCCGAAACGGCGTCGCGGCCATCGCGGCGGTGATCTCGCCGTACCGGGCGATCCGCGACGAACTGCGAACCAGGATTGACAACTTCGTCGAGGTCTACGTCGAGTGCCCGCTGGACACGCTGATCGAGCGCGACGTCAAGGGCCTCTATCGGCGGGCGCTGGCGGGCGAGATCGCCAACTTCACCGGCGTCTCGGACCCATACGAGCCGCCGCTCAACCCGGAGGTCATGGTCAGGACCAGCGAGGAGACGCCCGAGCAGAGCGTCGCCACGATCATGGCGCGGCTCGAGGCGCTCGGCCACGTCCAGGCGGCTGAGCCGGCGGCGACGAACGGCCGGCACGGCTGAGGGGGGCGCAGACGACGATGCCGCGCAACGTCCTCTTCTTGATGATCGACTGCATGCGGGCGGACACCCTCTGGGACCGCCAGCGCTACCCGTACGTGCCGAACCTCGACGCGTTGATGGGCCGGTCGACCAGCTTCACGGAGATGATCACCGCCGCTACGACGACCACGCCGTCCGTCGCCACGCTGCTGACCGGGCGGTACCCGGCCGAGCACGGGATCAGGTCGCTGCTCGGGTACAAGCTCCAGCCGGACGTCAAGACCCTCCCCGAGGTCCTGCGCGAGCACGGCTACCACACCGTCGCCGAGGTCACCGGGCCGCTCTTCCCGCTCACCGGGCTGGACCGCGGCTACGATCTGTACCACCGCCGCGAGCGCCACTGGTACCTCGACACCGGCTGGGGCAGCAAGATCGTCGAGACGCTCGCCGGCAATCGGATGCGCGAGCCGTGGTTCATGTTCCTGCACCTCTGGGAGCTGCACTGGCCGCGCAAGGCGAAGGGCCAGTTCGCCAGCCCGCGGTACGGGAAGCAGTTGTACCAGCGCTCGGTGGCGTACCTGGACAGCCAGCTCCCGCGCATCCTGGGGGCGATCGACCCGGAGAACACGATCGTCGTGATGACCGGCGACCACGGCGAGGGGATCGCCGGCGCGATCGACGACCCGCGACGGTGGGTCCAGCTCGCCATCAGCGCCGGCTACAAGCTGACGAAGGGTCTGCCGGCCCAGACCAAGAAGCGGATCCTCTCGCTC
>Ga0075420_100006036_pt1 | contig 10691 bp, 7 predicted proteins | sample SoiMetdeltSBSDD4_FD_75296 | JGI IMG/M metagenome (GOLD analysis project Ga0075420, IMG submission 75296) | Bulk soil microbial communities from a Populus tree surrounding site in Tennessee, USA - Soil MetaG P. deltoides SBSDD4 | ecosystem: Environmental > Terrestrial > Soil > Tree plantation... | reverse complement strand
CGCTCGGTGAGCATCTGCGCCAGCATTTCGACGGTGGTATTCGGGATGGGCAGCAAGGCGCAGTCGCGTCGTGGAAACACGTAGCGGGGCTTGCCGTCGACCGACACCGAGACCGTCTCACCCTGCTCGACGACGCCAATCCGGTCGCTCTTGAGCGGCAGCAGAACCAGGTGATCGATCTCGTCGCACAGCCGCTTCATGATGCGCTTCAGCTCGACGAAGTCGAAGACAAACCAGCTCTCCTGGTTGAGATCGCCTTCGATCGTGACGCGGGCTCGATAGTTGTGGCCGTGCAGCCCTTCGCATCGATGCCCGGCAAACGTAATGAAGTGCGCCGACGCGAAGACCAGGTAGTCCTTGGTGACCGAAACGCGGAATTCACCGCGTGATGCCATTGAACCTCCGGTCCGGCTCAAGCCGGACACCCTCCGGTCCGGCTGAAGCCGGACCCTACGTAGTGTCCGCCTTCAGGCGGACGATTCCTGGCCAATCAGCGTAACGAAGATCGCGGCCGCTGTCAGGTCCGCCGTCGTGCCCGGGTTGTTCGAGTTGCGGGCATCGCGCATGGCCCGGTCCATTGCCTCGACCGCCGTTCGTCCTTCCGCGGTTCTCACGCCGCCGGCCGCGAGCGCCTCGCGTGCAAGCGCCGACACCCGCTCGGCAGCGGCCAATCCCGTACGCCGGACGATGTGCGTGTCGATCGAGCCGGCCAGGATCGACAAGTACATCTCCACAATCGCGTCGCTCCACGTGAGACCGTCGCGACGAGCGGCAGACAGCACCGGGGCGCCTCGCTCGAATGTCGTTTCGAAGGCCGTCGCGTACTCGCGCGCGATGCCGTCGCGATCGGCCGCGAGGCGCATCGCCTCGAGCAGCGTCACATCCGGCTCGGCGCCGACGTCCTGCGACTCGGCACGTCCAAGACCGCCCGGCCGCGCCCGGCGAATGGCCGCATACACCTGGCGCGCATCCTCAACCGTCGTCTCGGCGAGGACCTCACGCAGCGCACGCCGTAGAGGCGGGTCTTCAGACCCGCCTACCGCAGATCCGCCTACCGGCACACGTGCCGCCGCTGTGGCCAGCGGCGCCAGGAGCAGCACGATGCCGAGATTCGTGTTGGTCTTCGTCCAGCACGCGGTGACGTCGACGGCCTGACGAATCGTCTCGCCGACCCCGTGATCGGCAATGCGTGTGAACGCCGGCCCGATCGCGACGGCGCTGGTCAGGAAATCCTCGTAGGTGAGATCCGCGAAATGGCGGCCCGGCGAGACGTTGCCCGGCTTCGGCGCGCTGACTTCGAGCAGACACGCCAGCTGTGCCAGGGCAGCGATGTCGGCCGCCGTGCGCGCAGTCTTCATTTGACGTCTTCGACAACCAGCGCTCGACGTCCGGTGATCCGGGCAATGAGTTGACCGACGATCGCGCCGGCAACGTCGATGCCCGTCGCCTTCTGAAAGCCTTCCCACCCCGGGATGCCATTCACCTCGAGCACGAAGATCCGGCCGTCACGGGATGGCAACAGATCGACGCCCGCATAGTCCGCGCCGACAGTGGCGGCAGCGCGGATCGCCAGTTGCGCCCACTCGTGTGGCAGTTCGACAGGCGTCGCCGATCCGCCGATCGCCACGTTGGTCCGCCACTCACCCTCTGGCGCACGGCGCTCGATTGCGCCAAGCACCGCACCGCCGACGACGAACACGCGGATGTCGCGGCCGCCGTGGTCGATGGCCTTTTGCACGTAGAACACCGCGCGCGTCTGCTCGAGCGAACGCAGGATGCGGCGAGCGACTTCGGGTTCGCTGACGCGCACCATGCCGTGACCGAGCGACCCGAAGATCGGCTTGATGACGCAGTCGCCCATCGTCCTGACCGCGTGAATCGCCGCGTCAGTCTCCTCGCAGACGACCGTCTCAGGCGTCGGCAGCCCGGCGTCGTGCAACAGCGCGGTCGTATAGAACTTGTCCACGCAGCGCTCGATCGTCCGCGGCGAATTCACGACGACGACGCCACGATCCTCGATCCAGTGGAGCGCATCGACGCGGTAGATGACCTGCTCGAGGGAGCCCCCGGGAATAATCCTCGCCAGAACGGCGTCGGCCTCGAGAATCGGCACCGACTCGCTGAACAGGCCTTCGGGAACGGCCCCCGTAGTGTCCGGCTTCAGCCGGACGCGAGCGACCAGCTTTTCGTACGGCAGGACCACGCCCGCATGACCGTAGTCGGCCAACGCCCGGCACAGCTCGTCGGTGTGCCAGCCGGTACGGGCGCTCAAAATCGCGACGTGCATTGCTCGATTCTATCGCCCAGGCGGACCTGAAGGTCCGCCTCTACGAGGCTTTGCGGTCGTGTCGATCTCACCATGCCTCGTTCGACGTCTTCGTAGAGGCGGACCTTTGAGGTCCGCCTATGAAGGAGCGATGTGACCCATGAAGAAGATTCTGTCGAAGGACGGTACCGCGATCGCCGTCGAGCGCACCGGGCGCGGACCGGCTCTGGTGTTCGTCGACGGCGCCATGTGCTACCGGGCGTCGGGACCAAGTCAGCCGATGGCGGCGGCGCTGGCCGGCCACTTCACGGTGTTTACCTACGATCGCCGCGGCCGTGGCGACAGCAGCGACCGCGGGCCGTACGACGTCCAGCGTGAAGTCGAGGACCTTGAAGCCGTCATCGGCGAGGCCGGTGGTCAGGCGGTGGTCTTCGGGGTGTCGTCAGGTGCGGCGCTCGCACTCGAAGCCGCGAGCCGCGGCGCTTCCATCACGAGGCTCGCGCTCTACGAAGCGCCATTCATCGTGGACGCCACGCGCCCGCCGATCTCGGACGACTTCGTCGCGGCCCTCAACCGTGCGCTGGCCTCTGGCCGCAAGGGCGACGCGATCAGGATGTTCATGAAAGTCGTTGGCGTGCCCGCCATCTTCATCCTGCTGATGCGCCTGATGCCGGCGTGGGCCAGGCTCGTCGCCGTCGCGCACACGCTGCCCTACGACTTCTCGATCGTCGGCCCGTATCAGAAGGGTCAGCCGCTGCCGGCGACGCGGTGGAATGGCGCGACGATGCCGACGCTGGTGATGGACGGTGGAAAGAGCCCGGCGTGGATGCGAAATGCGACGCGCGCACTCGCCGGCGTCCTTCCGAATGCCACCTATCGGACGCTCGCCAGACAGACGCACATGGTGAAGCCCAAGGCGCTCGCGCCGCCGTTGCTCGAGTTCTTCACCTCTCAGACAGGCCTTCGGGATGTTCAGGAACTGAACGACGCCCGCAAGACGGCGGCATTGAGCCGGCCGGCGTGAAAGGTGCGTCCACTCGCGACGCTCGTCAGCCACACCTCGGCCGGGCTGAAGAGCAGCGGGTCGATCTTGTAGAAGTCGTTGTCGTAGCGTTTGAAGATGTCGTAGAACGGCGTGCCGTAATCGTTCGACGCGGATGACGGCAAGCGCTCGGCAAGCGACGCGAGCTCGTCGTCATCCGCGCGAACGGTGTAGCGCGCCTGCGCGCCGTAGAGGACGCAGTCGTTCGTGCGGCCAATCGCGCGCGTGTCGCTCTTCGCCACCGGCGGCAGCGGTGCGATGCCGATCGCGCTCACCACGTTCCGCACGTCGAAACCAAGCGTGTCCATCTTGTGCAGCCCGGTCTCGATCGAACGCGCGACGATCTGGAGACCGCCAGCGAGACTGGCGGTCGGCGCAACGGCGAGCGTCAACCCGGACGGCTCGATGCCGGCCTTGCCGGCGATCCATCGCGCCACATCGTCGGCCGGGAGCGTGCGTCCCTCGAGGACCAACACGCCGCGCGTCGCGTCCTCGGCGTAGTTCAGCTTGCCGAACAACTCCTTCTCGACACGCGCCTTCGCGCGCAGTGGGCCCGAGCCCATGGCGAAAAAACCCTCGGGATTGATCGCCCAGCCGGCGTACTGCGACGCCATGCAAGCCTCCGCCGGGTGATCGGTCCACACCTGCACGGCCGGCCAGGACTCGCCGTCAATTGTGAGTGATGCCAGCGCCACGTTCCCGAGACCGCCCATGCACAGCTCGGCGAGCAGACAGCCGGCGCCAAGACCACCAGACACATTCACGCCCGCATCGATGACCCGCGCTCCGCATCCGAGCGCCTGCACAGCTACACGCAGTTCGCTGGCGCGCTCGGCGCCGCCATCGGCGAGCTGCACCGCCCGCTGGTTCATACCCAGATCAGTCATCTCAATAGCCTACTCGGAGCGTTACCGCGGACTATACTTGCCGCCTGCGCGCACGCGCGCCAACATCGAGGGAGGACGCGGTGACTGATCGACAGCGCACACTACCGGTGATTCCGTCAGCCGTGCGTCTCGCGCTGCTGTTCGCACTGCTCGCTGCGAGCTGCGGCGGAGGGGGCGGTTTCGTCAGCTGCGCGATACCCTCGCCAGGCGGAGCCACCGCTGCGCCGGCGGTGACCCAGGCCGACGTGCCGGTCATTCCCCGCCGTCTGCTGTTCGGCAATCCCGAGAAAGCCGGGCCCACGCTGAGCGACGATGGCAAGCAGATCGCGTTTCGGGCGGCGGTCGATGGCGTGATGAACGTATGGGTCGGGCCCGCGGACAAGCCCGAGGCCGCCAAGCCCGTAACCAAGGACACGGCGCGCAGCATCCGTCAGTACTTCTGGGCTTACACCAACTCGCACATCATCTACCTGCAGGACAAGGGCGGCGACGAGAACTGGCGCGTCTACGCGGTTGATCTCGCTTCAGGCGAAACCAGGGATCTGACGCCGTTCGACAAGGTGGCGGCGCAGATTCAAGGCGTCAGCGAGAAGTTTCCTGACGAGATCCTCGTCGCGTTGAATGACCGTAACCCTGAGCTGCACGATCTCTATCGCATCAACATCCGGACTGGTACGCGCACGCTCCTGCAACGCAACGACAAGTACGCCGGCTTTGTCACCGACGATGACTACAAGGTGCGATTCGCGCAGGTGTTCAGGCCCGATGGCGGCATGGACCTCTTGAAACGAACCGACGCCGGCGCGTTCGAGTCGTTCGAGAGCATCGGCGCCGAAGACTCCCTGACCACGTATCCCATCGGCTTCGACAAAACCGGACAGCATCTCTACCTGATGGATTCCCGCGGCCGCGACACGGCGGCGGTCTTCAGCCAGGACCTGGCGGGCGGTGCGAAAACGCTGCTCGCCGAAGACGCGCGTGCCGACGCGCAAGGCGTCATCACGCATCCGCGCGAGAAGACGATTCAAGCGGTGGCGTTCAACTACGACCGCGTTCGCTGGCACACCTTGAACGACGACACCGCAGCGGACCTCAAGTACCTGCAGAGTGTGACCGACGGCGAGTTGAGCGTATTGAGCCGCACGACCGATGACACGCGGTGGGTCGTCGCCTTCGTCAAGGACAACGGTCCGGTCCGCTATTACGTGTATGACCGGCCGGCACGCTCCGCCAAGTTCCTGTTCACCAACCGGCCGGCGCTCGAAACCGCGAAACTGGCTCGTATGCACCCGGTGCAGATCAAAGCGCGCGACGGCTTGACGCTGGTCAGCTATCTGACGCTTCCGGTGTGGACCGATCCCGACAACGATGGCCGGCCCGATTCGCCCGTGCCGATGGTGCTCGAAGTACACGGCGGTCCCTGGGGACGAGACGCGTGGGGACTCAGCCCGATCCATCAGCTCTGGGCCAACCGCGGCTACGCCGTACTGTCGGTCAACTTCCGGTCCTCTACGGGCTTCGGCAAGAAGTTCCTGAATGCCGGCAACCGTGAATGGGCCGGCAAGATGCACGAGGATCTGATCGACGCGGTGAACTGGGCCACGGGACAGAAGATCGCCGATCCGGCGCGCGTGGTCATCAGTGGTGGTTCGTATGGTGGCTACGCCACGCTCGTCGGACTGACGTTCACGCCCGACGTCTTCGCGGCCGGCGTCGACATCGTCGGGCCGTCGAATCTGGCGACGCTGCTCAGCACGATTCCTCCGTACTGGAAGCCGCAGATCGAGATCTTCGCCACGCGCGTCGGCGACAACCGCACCGCAGAAGGCCGCAAGTTCCTGGAGTCGCGCTCGCCGCTGACGTATGTGGACAAGATCTCCAAGCCGCTGCTCATCGCCCAGGGAGCCAACGATCCGCGCGTCAAACAGACGGAGTCCGATCAGATCGTCAAGGCCATGCAGGCGAAGAAGATTCCCGTCACCTACGCGCTGTTCCCCGACGAAGGCCACGGCTTCGCCCGGCAGGAGAACAGCATCGCGTTCTTCGCCATCAGCGAAGCATTCCTGGCGAAACACATTGGCGGTCGCGCCGAGCCAATCGGCGATGCCTTCAAAGGCGCGTCGGTGACAGTTCCCCAGGGCGTGGACCTGGTTCCCGGGGTGAAGGAGGCGCTGCCGGCCGCGCCCGTCACGAGCTCCAACTGACCACGACGCCAATGCAGACCCGCGCGCTTTCGTGCTGCGTGTTTGTCGCGCTGGCCATCGCGTGGACGACGGCGCAGACAAGCCGGCCCGTGCTCTTCGAAGGCGCACGCATCATCACCGGAGAGCGCCGGCCGCCGATCGAGGACGCCGCATTCGTCGTCGATGCCGGGCGGATCCGAGCGGTCGGCATGCGCGGCAAGCTCACGTCGCCGGGAGCGACCGTCGTGGATCTTCGCGGCAAGACCGTGATGGCGGCTCTCGTCGACGCGCACAGCCACCTTGGCTACATTGATATGCGCGCGGGTACGACCTCGTCGGCGAACTACACGCAGGGCAACCTGATCGACCACCTGCATCGCTACGCGTACTACGGCATTGCGGCCACCCTCAGCCTGGGTCTCGACCGCGGCGAGCTGCCCTATCAGCTGCGCGCCGCGCCTGCGCCGAATGCTGCGCTCTTTCGCACTGCCGGACGCGGCATCGCCATGCCCAATGCCGGACCCAATGCCGAGTACTGGAGGGACGCGGCCTACGGCGTCACGACCGAGGCACAAGCCCGACAGGCGGTACGCGAGCTCGCCGCCAGGAAGGTGGACATCGTCAAGATCTGGGTGGACGATCGGAACAAGACCGTCACTCCGCTGTCGCCGGCTCTCTACCGTCCGATCATCGACGAAGCGCATTCGAAGGGTCTACGCGTCGTCGCCCACGTCTACTATCTGGCCGATGCCAAGGAGCTGTTGCGCGCGGGTATCGACGGCTTCGCGCACGGCATCCGCGACCTGGACGTGGACGAGGAGATTCTAGGTCTATTCAAGCAACGCCCTCAGGTGTTCGTCATTCCAAACCTGCCCGATACGGCACCATCGATTGCCGATCTCGACTGGCTGAGCGAGACACTGCCGCCGCAGCAGATCGCGGCGCTGAAGGCCACCGCGCTGGCCGCGCCGCCGCGTCCGCGTCTCTTCGAGGTCCAGGCACGCAATCTGGCGAAGCTGAAGGCCATCGGCGTGCGCATTGGCTTCGGTACCGATGCCGGCGTCGGCGGCCCCTACGGCTTTTCCGCACACACTGAGCTGGCCGACATGGTGGCGACCGGCATGACACCAGCCGAAACAATCATCGCCGCGACGCGCACGTCGGCGGAAATCATGGGGCTCGATCAGCTCGGGACGATCGCGGCCGGAAAGAGCGCGGACTTCATCGTCCTCGACGCCAACCCGCTCGAGGACATCAAGAACACGCGCAAGATCGCGCAGGTCTACCTCCGCGGCACGGTGGTGGACCGCGCCGCGCTCCGCACTGCCTGGACCCGCTGACAAGTCGTTGACTTCGTGTTGTTTTGGTTCACACTTTGAGGCCTGCGGTATCCGTGACGATGCGCAGAAGTTTGCGGATGTTGGCGTGTGCGGTGCTGGCCGCCGTGGCCGGGTATCTGCACGCCTATCCGCTCGTCGCGGAAACGCCTCAAGGGCTGCAAAGACAAGGGCCGCCTCAAGGCGGCCCCTACGCAATCAAGCCCACACTCGATCGCTACTGCGTCACGTGTCATAGCGCGAGGCTGAAGACAGGCGGTCTTTCCCTCGAACAGCTGGACCCGGCACTCGCCGGGAGCGATCCGGAGACCTGGGAGAAGGTCGCGCGCAAACTGCGGACGCGTGAGATGCCCCCACCGGGAGCTCCCCGGCCGGACCACGACACGTACGAGCGGATCGTCTCGACGCTCGAAGCGTCACTCGATGACGCGGCAGCAGCCAATCCGCAGCCCGGACGCGTCGCGATACACCGCCTGAACCGGACCGAGTACACGAATGCGATCCGCGATCTGCTGGCGCTCGACGTCGATGGACGAGCGCTGCTCCCGGCCGACGAACCCGATCAACAGGGATTCGACAACGTTGCCGGCGTGCTCTCCGTCTCGCCGCGACTGCTCGAGAACTACATGACGGCGGCCAACACGATCAGCCGGCTGGCGGTTGGCGACGCGACGATCAGCCCGGTCGAAGACACGATACGTATTCCGACCGCGACGGTGCAGGACGATCGCGCGAGCGAGGATCTGCCGTTCGGATCGCGCGGTGGCCTGTCGATCCCGTATCACTTTCCGCTCGACGGCGACTATCGCATCAAGGTGGTACTGAGGCGGCAGCTGTATTTGTATCTGATCGGGATGGGCGAGCCGCACCAGATCGACGTGCGCCTCGATGGCGCGCTGCTCAAACGGTTCACGATCGGCGGCGAAGGCAAGGGGCTGACGGCGCCGGAGAGCTTCGCCGGCAACACGCAGGGCGATCCGCAGTGGGAAGCGTACATGCACACCGCGGACGAAGGCCTGGCCGTGCGTGTCCCGGTCACTGCGGGTACGCATCGCGTCGGCATCTCGTTCGTGCGCCGGCACTGGGAAGCGGAAGGCGTGCTGCAGCCGCCGCAGCGCGGCTTCGCGCGGACGACCAACGAGCTGTACTTCGGCAATCCTTCGGTCGACAACGTGTCGATCGCCGGGCCGCTCGCCGTTCGCCCGACGAAGGACTCGCCGGCGCGCCGCGCCGTGTTCGTGTGCCGGCCGGCGGGTCCCGCGACTGAAGAACCCTGCGCGCGGCGCATCCTGTCGGCGCTCGCACGCCGCGCCTATCGTGGGCCGGTGAGCGACAGCGATCTCGCCACGCTGCTCGCGTTCTACCGTGCGGGCCGCGCCGACGAAGACTTCGATGCCGGTATCCAGCAAGGCCTGCGGCGCATCCTGGCGTCGCCCCGCTTTCTGTTCCGCATCGAGCGCGACGGCGCTAGTAGTGTCCGGCTTCAGCCGGACAGCGCCCGTAGTGTCCGGCTTCAGCCGGACGGCGGCGTCGCAGATCAGCCCTATCGCGTGAGCGATCTCGATCTCGCCTCGCGGCTGTCCTTCTTCCTGTGGAGCAGTATTCCCGACGATGAGCTCCTGGCGGTGGCGACGAAAGGCACGCTCGGCGATCGCGCCACGCTGGAGCGTCAGGTGCGTCGCATGCTGGCCGACCGCCGCGCGCAGGCGCTCGTGGACAACTTCGCGAGCCAATGGCTCACCATCGGCAAGCTGTCGGGCGTCGTGCCTGATGTCGACGCGTATCCCGAGTTCGACGAGAACCTGCGCGACGCCTTCAGACAGGAAACGCGATTGTTCATCGCCTCACAGCTGCGCGACGACCGCAGCGTCATCGATCTGATCACGGCCAACTACTCGTTCGTCAACGAGCGGCTCGCCCGTCACTACAAGATTCCCAACGTCTATGGCAGCCATTTCAGGCGCGTGACGTTCAGCGACGGCGCACGAGGCGGTCTGCTCGGCCAGGGCAGCATCCTGACGGTCACGTCGTATCCGAATCGCACGTCGCCGGTATTGCGCGGCCGCTGGCTGCTCGACAACGTTCTCGGCGCGCCGCCGCCACCACCACCGCCCGACATCCCGCTGCTGAACGAGAGCGGCGCCGGCACGAAGTCGATGTCCATCCGTCAGCAGATGGAAGCGCATCGCAAGAATCCGTCGTGCGCGGTGTGCCATGTGCGCATGGACCCGCTCGGGTTCTCGCTCGAGAACTTCGACGCGCTCGGCAAGTGGCGCACGTCGAGCGACGGAGTAGCCGTCGATGCGTCCGGCGCGCTGCCCGATGGCACACGGTTCGAGGGCATCGCTGGTCTTCGTCAACTGGTCGCGAGTCATCAGGAAGACTTCGCGCGGACGTTCACGCAGAAACTGTTGGCCTATGCCCTTGGCCGAAGCCTCGAGGCGCACGACATGCCGGCGGTGCGGCGGATTGTCCGGGACGCGGCGCCGAGCCGCTATCGCTGGTCGTCCATCGTCCTGGGTGTCGTGTCGAGTACTCCGTTTACCATGAGCACCCGTCAGGGAAAGTAGGAGCACCATGCTGATCACCAAGAGGACGCTCCCACGCCGAACCATCCTGCGCGGCATCGGCGCCACGCTCGCGCTGCCGCTGCTCGATGCGATGGTGCCGCCGTTGACGGCGCTCCAGAACACCGCGGCCCGGCCGATCCTGCGCTTCGGTGTGATGTACGTCCCGAACGGCATGGTGATGGAACAGTGGACGCCGGCGGCGGAAGGCGCGAGCTTCGAGCTGACGCCCACGCTGGCGCCGCTGGCAGCGTTCAAGAGCGACCTGCTCGTGCTCAGCAATCTCGCCTGCGTGCCGACGCCGGGCCGCCCGGGCGGCGCACACGCCAAGGCGAGCACCCGCTTTCTCACCGACGTGTCACCGCCGACCAGCGAGACGTGGCTCGATGCCGGCATCTCGATGGATCAG
>Ga0075420_100006035_pt1 | contig 10693 bp, 5 predicted proteins | sample SoiMetdeltSBSDD4_FD_75296 | JGI IMG/M metagenome (GOLD analysis project Ga0075420, IMG submission 75296) | Bulk soil microbial communities from a Populus tree surrounding site in Tennessee, USA - Soil MetaG P. deltoides SBSDD4 | ecosystem: Environmental > Terrestrial > Soil > Tree plantation... | reverse complement strand
GGCCGTACATCGAGCGGTTCTTCGGCGCGAGCGAGCTCGACCCGTTGCGCCTGCGTACGCCTCTGCCCTTCAACGAGCCGGCGGTGGCCAAGGGCGCCGATGCTATCCTGCGCGCGCTGCGCAACCGGGTCCGGGTGATGGAGGCGAGCCTCGACTCGCTGGAGAAGCAGGTCGTCGAGCGGTGCGGGGCGCTGGCCGTGGGATTCAACCCGGAGCGGGCGGTGGAGCAGCTGCTCACCCAGGTCGACCTGTTCCGGCTGCGCCGGGTCGTGCTCGGCGACCCCCGGCTGCCGGAGGCCCTGGATCGCGCCGGTTTCGTCGGTGTGCTCGAGCGCCGGCGTACCGAGCCGGTGCCGCCGGACGGGGTGAAGATGAGCCCGCCTCAGCCCGGAGAGCTGAGGAACAAGCTGCTGGGGATCAGCCGGATCCGGTGGGGGGACCCGGTGGTGCAGCAGATGGTCAAGGCTCAGGACGCCTGGTACCGGTGGCGCTCGCAGCGCGCCTGGCACCTGGCCTGGGCCGAGCAGACCCCGCGGTGGGAGCGCAAGGTGCGTTCGCTGCGCCGGGACCTGGAGACGGTCACCGACGCCTTCCTGGAGCACGCCAACCTCGACCGCTCCCGGTTCACCACGCGCGTACGCGATCTGTACCGGCCGCGTACCGGGGTCTCCTACCTGCTGCCTCCACACGGCGGGGACCTGGAGCTGTTCTACCAGAACACGCTGCGCCGCTACATCCAGCTGCGGGGCGACCAGCACCGGCTCATCCCGACCTCCACCCCGGCCCAGGTGGTCAACGCGATCATCGGCCCGGACGGGTGGCGGGAGGCCTACACCATCAGCACCCAGAGGAGCCCCGCGCACGCCGCGGCACGCATCCGGGACCTGCTCAAGCAGGAGGTCAAGCAGCTCTTCCGGAACGTGGAGCCCGGCGAGCAGCCGCTGCTGCCCGCACTGGCCGACCTGCTACTGGCCGCTGTGGGCAAGGCGCGGGTGGCCATCGCCGACGAGGACCTGGCGCAGTTCCGGCAGAAGGTCGCGGCCCTGGTGCCGGGTGGCTTCTCGCCACAGGGAGCTGGGCCGATGAAGGTGCTCGTCTCCTACGCCTCACCGGCCAAGGACGGTGACGTCGAGGGCTACCTGGACAAGGAGATCTACCTGCCGCGCGGTGGCGAGGTGCAGATGGAGTTCCGGCCGGTGGACGCCGAGTCGATCACGGTGGTCTTCTTCCGTACGTCGATGGCGGTGACCGAGGTTCCGGAGCTGCGCGAGGTGTTGCGTACCTGGGCCGGCGCGGTGGACCACGAGGAGCCGCAGGACTTCCTGCGCTGGCGCCAGCGGCTCGGCTATGACTTCGGCTATCTGATGACCTCCGAGGAGCACCGGGTCCGGATCATGCAGCGGTTCCTGTGCGCCCTGTGGAACGGGCGGGTGGTGCCGCGGGGGGACAACGTCGAGTCGCCTGAGTCCATCGAGGTGCGGCTCGGAGTCGAGAACGCGGTCTCGATGCAGCTGCGGCTCTCCCCGTTCGGTAACGCCTCGTCCTGGGGCAGCCTGCTGCGCGGGTACGAGGACTGGACGATCACCGACGACCAGCCCATCCGCCGGGAGTTCTGCGAGCGGCTCATGCAGACCCTGCCGGATGGCCTGGAAGCGGCCCCCCGTCCACCCGCACAGCTCTACGGCGTGCTGCGACGCATGCAGGAGGAGCAGATCGCCGTGCTGGACGCGATGGTCGGCCGGGTCCCCTCGGCCGGCGGGGGGTTCCTTGGCCTGCTCCGCGGGTTCTGGGCCCAGACCCTGCCGGACGCGCTGGATCTGACATTCGTGGGCGTCAACCGCCCGGTGGCGGGCAGCCTGCGCGAGCTGGAAGGCGTCGTGGGCTGGTGAGCGAGGCGACGTCCGATGCCGGTGTCGCGCTGCTGTCCCTCCGCGCGGCACCGACGGAGCTGGCCAGGGAGCGGTTCGAGGCGGCGCTGGCGGCGGCGTCACGGGCCGGCGACGATGCGTGCCGGCTGCTCCTGATCGACGACGCCGCGCGCCTGGGCGAGCACCACGATCTGTTCGAGACCATCCTGGCCTCGCGCCGGGTGGACTCGATGATCTGCCTGGCCATCGGCCCGCCAGTCGACCGGCCGCAGGGCCAGGCGCTGCGCGCGACCCCAGTCCTCACCGTCGAGTCCGTGGCGCTGCTGTGGGTGGGCGACGAGTCGGGAGTGGCGTGGCGGATGGACACCCGCGGTGCCGTACGGCCGCCCGAGGCGGTCCAGACCGATGGCTCCCAGCCGCTGTCAAGGCTGGTCGCCGCGCTGCTCACCGCGGAGGTCTTCGACCACGTCGTCGCCGCCGTGGCGCAGCTGCCGAACCGGGCCGCCAACCCGGGGCTGCGCACCGCCGCGGGGCAGCTCGACCTCGCCACGCTGCTCGCCGGGCATGCCCAGGCGATCGCCATGGTCACCGGTCGGGACGCCGACGAGCCCACCATCGAGCGGGGCGGCCCTTCGCTGGAGAACTGCGAGCTGCTGGTCGGGGGCGACACGGTGCTACCGGGGTACGCCGGGCCGCTGCGGCCGGACTCGCCGCTGGTACGGCTGCGCGCCGAGTCCGAACGCAGCTGCCGGGAGGCCGACCGGCTGGTCCGGCAGATGGCCGGGCTGTCCGGGCTGGTCCGCCCGGCGCGATCCGGGCCGGGTGTGCTCGCCGCGGTCAGCACGGCCGGCCGGCGGCTCGGCGAGTACCACGACGCGCTCACCGACGTCCTAGAGCTCGGGGACAGCGCCGGGACGGTCGACTCATCCCGGCGGATCGAGCTGGAGCGCCAGGGCGTGTGCTGGGACCCCGTGCCCGGGCTGAATCGGTTGACCATCGTCGCCAGGCTCCAGTCGGCAGTGGACGGGGCGATCGGCAGGTACCCGCTGCGTACGCTCGCCAGCTGGCTGCTGCTGGTCTCCGACCGGGCCATGCCCCAGGGCAGCGCGGCCCACCTGGACCGCCTCGACCGCCTCAACCCGATGGCGACCGCGCCCCGACTCAGCTCACCACCTCCGCTCCCGCTGGCGGCCGTGCCGGCACCGGCGCTCGCCGCGGTCGCGACCGGTTGCCTGCTCGCCGGGGTGGTGCCGGGCTGGTGGGGCGCGGTGGCCGGGGGCGTGTTCGCCGTGTTGTGGCTGGTCATGGTCACGGTGGCCTACCGACGCGAGGCGGCCCAGCGTGGCGAGCGCTCCGCCCGGGCGGTGCTGCGCTCCGGCCTTCTCGCCCATGCCGGCGCCGCGCTGGCCGGGCTGGCCGCGGGCCGGGCCGTGGCGGTGGCCCTGGCGCCCACGCCCCTGCTGTCCACCGTGCCGGTACGGGTGGCCACGGCCGCCGCGGCGGCGGCACTGCTCGGGTTCGCCCTGTCCCGGTGGTGGTCTGCCGCCGTCCACCAGTGGCGCACGCAGCTGCGCCTGGACCGGGCGGTGCGGGTCATCGCCGCACAGGATGCGATCCTGCGCGAGGCCGCGCTGCGCGAGTGGGTCCTCGCTGGCCAGCGCAGCTTCCTTTCGGACGCGGCCCGCGCCATGGCGGGCGCGGTGCGCGAGGTGGCCGAGAGCCTGGACGGCTGGCGGGAACGGCACGCGTCGGACGCGGACGCCGCAGCCGCCCCCGTGGCGACCCTCGACCGGGACGCCGTCGGCGATCTGCAGTCCCTGCTCGCCGAGGACGTCGCGGACGCCGCGCGGGCCACGCTGGCACCGTGCTGGGAGGTGCTGCGCTCCGGCGCCCTGGACCGGGTGCGCCTCGGCGTCGCCGAGGACGCCGAGGCGTTGATGGACCAGCATCGTCAGCACCTGGCGCGGCAGAACATCGACCAGCGCCCACCATTCGCCCGCCGGGGGGACGACGCCAGGTCTCCGCGACTGGCGCAGGCATGGGGACCGCCCGGCCACCTGGCCGAGGTGGTCGGCGCGGCCAGCGATGGGCTGCTGGTCCAGCTGTGCGCCGCCGAAGATCTCCAGCTCCTCGAGCCGGGGAGGTGGGGCACGCAAGCAGTGCGCTTCGCCCCCCGCTCAACCCAGGATCTCGTGCTCGACCACGGACCGCGCGACGCCCGGCTGGACGATGTGGTCTGGACCGGGTCCGGCCATCTGGCCGGGGTCATCCGGCTGGTCGCGCTGCGCGCAGGGGCCGTCGAGCTGATCTGGCCGGAGGAGGCGCCCGATGCCCACCGCCTCTGACCGCGGCTTGGACACGGCAGTGCACCAGCTGCGCTGCTCCGATCCGCACGGACGGCCGCTGACCCGTACCGTCCGCTTCGGGCCGTGGCACACCCCTGCAGGCGCGCTGGCCTCGGTCCGGCCGGTTACAGCCGCCGACGGCGGCCCCGACCTGGCGCAGAAGGCGGTCCTCACCGACCTCGGTCGGCGGGCGGGCTACGCCTACGAGATGCTGGAGAACGAGGCGCGCATCGCAGCGCGGCTGTCACACCGCTACGACAGCCCGTACGCGTACCCGCCGGAGCTGGTGCGGCTGGTCGGCTACGACCTCGATGGCGAGGAGCCGTTCCTGCTGTTCGCCCCGCCTCGGGGGGTGTCCCTGGCGGGCGCGGCGGCAGACCTGCACTCGGCAGCTCTCCGCCAGCTGGAGGAGAGCCTGCTGCGGGGCGTGCTGGCCCTGGCCAGCAGCCAGGTGGTCCACGGGGCTCTCACGCCGCAGACGGTCCGCTGGGACGGGCAGTGCGCTCAGATCACCGAGCTCGGATACGCCCGCCTCACCGGCGAGGAGAGCCCACCGCAGACAACCGGCTGGGCCGCGCCGGAGCAGCGTGCCGGGGGGCACCGGGCCAGGCTGGCGGACGACGTATGGGGGGCCGGCGCGGTCATCTATCACGTGGTCACCGGCGCGCCCATGCCCGCGACCGGCGCCCCCCGCCTGACCAACCGGGGCGAGGCCCTGCGTGCCCTGCTCGACGGGGTGTTCACCGAGCCCGCCGAGCGCCGCCCGGACGTGGCCACACTGCTACGCCGGCTGCGGGTCGAGCCGTCACCCCCGGACGGGGCGGCGCTCACCGATCCGGCGTTCGCGGCCGGGGGGCACGCCTTCGACGAGCGCCTCGCCCGCAAGCGGGCGTCGCTGCGCCCCGCGCCGACCCCGGCACCGCCCCCGCTGCCCCGACGCCGTCGTAGCTGGCTGTGGGGCGGCGCCACCGCACTGCTGCTCGTGACGCTCGGGGTCATGTCCATGGCGTCCGGGGTGGGTGCTCTGCTGGCGGTGGCGGCATGAACGCCCGGCTCGTACTCTGCCCGATCTGCCTGGAGAGCGTGGAGTGGGCGGGGCAGGACCTGTTCCTGCGCGACGGCGGGAAGTACGTACCGCTCGCCACGCCTACCACCAACCCCAACAAGCTCGCCGTGCTGCGGCGTTCGGCGTACTGGAGGTGCCCCAACCCGGCCGGGGACACCGCCGATCACTACCTGCCCTGGGCGTACGCCAGCTACCGGCCGCCGGTGGTGGTGGGGTTGGTGGGTGACTCCCGGGCCGGCAAGAGCCACCTGCTCGCCGGCATGATCCTCGAGATCGAGCGGGGTGGGCTGCAGCCCTACGGGCTTGGCTGGGAGCCGCTGGACGCGGTGCGGCACGCGGCCTTCCATGCCGAGGTGGTGGAGCGGGTGCTGGGCGGGGAGCGGCTGCCCCCGACCAACCCGGGCGTGGTCGAGTTCGCCGACGCCCTGCTTATCAAGTCCCCGGTCACCGGCAGCTGGCCGGTCGCGTTCTTCGATATTGCCGGGGAGGGCTTCCAGCGGGGCGAGCGGGAGGGCCGGTTCGTCATCGGGACGAGGGGCCTGATCTTCGTGGTCGACCCGGCAACGGCGCTGGGCGTGGTGGGCGCCGAGCCCGGTAATGGCGGCCGGACCCAGGATCTCGCGTTCGCCGCGGTGCTCGCCCAGCTACGGGCGTTGCTTGCGCCCGGGCAGACCTACCTCGATCTGGCTGCGGTGATGGTGGTCAACAAGGCCGACCGGCTGCGCCTACGCCACCCGGTAGACACGTGGATGCGCCCTCACGACGGCGACGGTCACGTCGATCCGGCGCGGATCAGAGCGGAGAGCCGCGACGCGTACGCCTTTCTGTACCAGCATCGCAGCGCCTGGCCCTGGCTCGCCCCGTTCGACACGTTCCGCCGCTGCACCCTGCACTTCGCCTCGGCCACCGGCGGCGAGGAGCGCGACGGTCGATACCCGCGCGGGTTCCGCCCCAGGCGCGTGCTGGAGCCGTTGGTCGCCCTGTTCGCCATGACCGGAGTGCTGGCCGGGCCGGAGATGACTGAGGTGGGAATCTGATGGGCGGCAACCAGGAAGCCTGGGTCAACGAGATCGTCTTCGCCTGGTCCAGCCGGAGCATGCTCGGCCAGTTCGGGCTCGGCCCGGTCGCCAGCTCCTACGAGCGGCCCATGCTGGCCGAGTGGACCAACCAGCTGCTGGGACGGGTACGGGTGGCCGGGGCGAGGAGCGCACCGCCACCCTCGACCAGCCTGGTCTATGACATCCACGGCGACAACGCGGTGATCCTGCGCCGGGCCGGGGAGCGCGGGGGCGCCAACCGCAGCGAGGTGTGCCATGCCCTGGTCGGGCCGGCCTCGCACGTCACCAGCCGGCTGGCGCTCGGCCTGAGCGCGTGGCCGGGCTGGCAGTCCGAACGCCGCCATTCGCAGTCCTGGATTCCGCAGCGCCCCGTGGCAGACCTGTGGCGTGAGCACGACCGGCACGCGCCGGCGCTGACCGCCGCGGCCCGCACAGGCGACCACCGGGAGGCCCTGACCGCCCTCGTGGCCGCGGCGATCTGGGACGAGGAGAGCCCACTGTCCATGCACACGCTGCCCGGCGTGGCTCCGGAGGAGCTGCTCTGGGGGCTGCTGGACATCCTCGAGGATCTCTTCAGCGCAGTGGCGTCCGCTGCCCAGTGGACGTTCTCGACCTGGGAGGACCAGCACCACGACGGCGTGGCCAACCTTCCCCGGATCGTGTTCATCCCGCCGGGCGCCCCGGACTCCTCCACCTACCCGGTCTCCCGGACCATCGTCGCCTACCCCGTGGACCCGGGGAACCCACACGCGGCAGTAGCGCAGTGGCTCGTGGAGGCGTACGCGGCCGAAGGCCCGGGCAAGCTGAACGAGGCGCTGGAGCGGCACGGTGTGTTCCGGCCGCCAACCCTGACGGACCGTATCAACGCGCTGCACAGCCTGACGGCCCGATCGCCGGTACGCAGGAGGCTGGCGGTGCCGACCCGCCCGGCGGCGCCACCATCCCCACCCGGCCCTGCCCCGGCACCGCCCTCTCCGCCGGAGCCCGCGGCGGCGCCGCTCCCCCCGCACGGCGATATCCCGCCCGTCACGGAGCCTGCGCCCCGGGCAACGACAGCGGTGGCGGCGACCACCTCCCCCGTCTCCCCGCCTGCGGTGCCCGGCACACCGGACCGGACCACCGCACCAGCGTCCGCCGGGATGGGCGGGCCAGCCAGCCAGTCGGATCCGGGCCCGCCCCGGTCCGCGTACCGCCGGGCGTCTGCGGCACATCCGCCGCTGCCCGACCGCGCACCGGCCGCGCGGCCGGCCAGACGCCTGGCCGCCCAACCCTTTTTCGCCCTGCTGCACGAGCCGGGTCCCGAGGTGGCCGACAGGTTGCTGGGACAGCTTGAAGGGCTGGCGGAGCAGAGCACTCTGGCTGACCGGCGGGCCGCCCGCCAGCTGCTCACCGAACGCGACTGGGTGCCGCTGCTCGCCCAGATCTACCGTCCTGGCGAGTCCGGGGAGCCCGACTGGTCCGCCGTCCGTCACGCCCTGCACGCCCTGCTGCGCTACGCGATCGGCCCGGACCTCAACGACGACTCGCTCGACCCCCGCAGCCGCAGGGAGCTCTACGGACAGGTCCATTGGCTGACCAACGACCGCCAGGCAAGCCCGCACCTGACGCTCGCGCTGGCCGAGTACGCACTCGCGCGTGGTGAGCGTGACCAGCTGCTCGGCTACCTCGGGCTGCGCTGGCTGCGCGAACACGGCCTGCAGGTGAGCGACCCACCGGACGGGCTGGCATGGGAGCGGATCCACACCACGCCGTGGTGGCTGGCGCTGCGCCGGCGGCTACGCCGCGCGGGGAACCTGCTTGCGATCGGGGTGCTGGTCGGCTCTGGCGCGACCCTGGCGCTCGTGGCGCTGGTCCTCAGCGTAATCCGGGGCTGACGCCAGCGCCGTCCCGGCTCCGGCTCTCCTTCCCGGCATTGACGAATGTGGAGGCGGCATGGAAGAGACACATCCGCGGCCACCAGCCGCTTCGTGGCCGGACCCAGCGGCGGACCCGCTGATGGGCACGGACCCGCTGGCGGGTGCGGACTGGGACGACTGGGATGCGCCCGTCCTCGACCAGGTGGCGAAGCGGGCACGGCGGCCCTGGCTCATGGCGGCGACCCGCGGTGGGCATCCGACGGTCGCCGGCCGCAGCCTGCGCAAGCATGGCCAGGCGGTGGCCACCCGCTCCGCCGCCGTCGCCGGCATGGCAGCGCGGGGCGCGGCCGGTGCCACGCATCGCGGGTGGGCCGGCATCCGGTGCTTCCTCGCGGGCGCGGGCTGCCTCGGGCGTGGCGTGTGGTGCTTCCTGACCACGCCGCTCCTGTGGCTGCTCGCGCTTGTGCCGGTCGTCGCGGTCCACCTCACCATGCTGACGATCGAGCAGGGTACTAGCTGGTTGGCCGGCCGGCTGACCGAGTGGGCCAGCCAGTACGTCGACGCGTGGCCGGCGTTGCTGACCACCGTCCTGGCTTTCCTGGTCGAGTACTCGGTCGTCGCCATGGTCAATGCGGCGGTGGCTTTTGTGCTGCTGCCGATCGGCGTTGTCTTCGGTGCCGCCTGCTACGTGCAGATGGCGCGCACAGTGGAGCAGAAGCTGGGCGTCGAGGCTGACGCCGATCCCCCCGCCTGGTATCGCGCGGCCGGCCTGGCCATCCGGCAGACCGCCTTGATCCTCATCATCATCAACGTCGGTTGGCTGCTCATCGTGCCGCTTGTGCTCATCCCAGGAGTCGGGGTGGTCGCGGCGACCGGTCTGGTGCTGCTGCTCGAGTCGTTCTTTGTCGCCGTGCTGACGCTTGCGATCCCGCTGCACCACCGCGGAGTACGCAACCTGCGCACTCAACTGCGCTACGCATGGTCACACCTGGCCTACGTGACCGGGTTCGGCATGATCAGCATACTGGTCCTGATGATCCCGGCACAGCCGCTGCGCTGGCTCACCGTACCGAGCATCTTTGTCGGCGCGGTCCTGCTCTACCGCCGTGTCGAGGGGTTGCCGGTTACTATCACCCGGCACGGCGAGCCCGCGCCGGCCGGCATTGCGACCGGCGCGCTACCAGCCGCGGCAACGGTGGAAGCAGAACACGCTCCCACCCACCCGACCTGGACGGACGGATACGATCTTTAAAAGCATGCGGGCCGGCCGCTGTCGACCGGCCCAGCGCCTGGCTCGCTCAACAGCGGTGGCGGCGGGATTTGAACCCGCGGAGGGCGCAAGCCCTCACACGCTTTCGAGGTCTGTGACCTGGTGTCCGGCCGTGGCCAGAGGCGTCCCTGACCTGCGGGGTGCTCGACCAGAGACACCGGGTGGACGGTGCCGGCCGCCGGTGAACGAGACGAGAATTGAGACGACGCTGCTGTGATTGTGGTAGCTGGCTAGCGTGGTAGCTGGTGGAACAGCGATGGGGGATCTTTGGTGGACCTAGCTGGGGCGTTGCTCAGCTGGTTGGTGGCCAAGGGCGGCGGGGCCGCGGTCAGGGGTGTGCGGCTGCTGCTTGGTGACGTCCAGCAGCAGGCGCTAGCGAAGATCGTGGCATCGGCGACACAGGAGGTCGCCGAGCGGGCGGATGGGCTGGACCAGCAGCAGCGGGAGCACCTGCGTGCGGTGCTCAACGAGGGGCGTGGTGCGCCGGGTGGGGTGCGGGTCTGGTCAGAGGCCGATCTGCGTGCGGCGCTGGCTGGCTGGGCTGCGGTGCTGGACCGGCCGCAGCTGGGTGGCGACGGGTACCTGAGCACGCTGGGCCTGCGCGCGGACCGGGTCGGTGATGATCTGGCCAACGCCATCCTGATCCGAGTCCAGGACGACGCCCGTCGCGGTGGGCCGCTGGGGCCGGTGGCGGACTGGTTGTGGCGTGATGGCATCAGCGGGCAGCTACACGACCTTTGTGCTGATGTCCAGGGACTGATGCAGCGTGCCAACCGCGTTGAGACGGCGGTCGGCGCGTCGGTAGCGCCACCGGGGGCGGGTGGTGTGCTGCCTGGTGAGGTTGAGTACTTTGTCGGCCGCACCGCGGCGTTGGCGCAGCTGCGGGAACGTGTTGGGTCCCACGGGCCGGTCGGGGTGGTCGTGGTGATCCACGCGATCACTGGTATGGCCGGGGTTGGCAAGACTGCCCTGGCCGTGCACGCTGCGCATGAGCATGCCGCCGGCTATCCCGATGGCCAGTTCTTCGTTGACTTGTGTGGCTACACCGCGGGTGTGCAGCCGCTTACTCCGGACGGTGCCCTGGATGACCTGCTCCGGCAGGCGGGGCTGGCCGGGCAGGAGATCCCGGCTGGGCTGGCTGCCCGGCAGGCCGCCTGGCGCCGGCTGCTGGCCGGCCGGCGGGCCTTGGTGGTGCTGGACAACGCCCGCGACAGCGCCCAGGTCCGCCCG
>Ga0075420_100006034_pt1 | contig 10693 bp, 4 predicted proteins | sample SoiMetdeltSBSDD4_FD_75296 | JGI IMG/M metagenome (GOLD analysis project Ga0075420, IMG submission 75296) | Bulk soil microbial communities from a Populus tree surrounding site in Tennessee, USA - Soil MetaG P. deltoides SBSDD4 | ecosystem: Environmental > Terrestrial > Soil > Tree plantation... | reverse complement strand
GAAGAACGGCGGCCCGCCACCGACGACACGATCCTGCAGGCCGTACCCTACGACCGTGAATGTCGCGCCCTTGAGTCCGTTCTGCGCGGCGAGTTGGTCCAGCAGGCCGAGCGTTGGGAGCGTTGCCGGCGTGATGCCCGCTGGAGCGTTAGGCAGGAAGAGCAATCCGAGGTCGCCGGCGTCACCCTGTCCCCGACTGAGCTCCGGGTTGGTGACCGTGCTCGTCACGGGGATGAGCGACGCGATCGTCGGTGCGTCGGCCTGCGAGCCGTACGCGATCACGTTGCGAAAGCTCACATACAACGTGTAGCCTAGCGGCGCGAGCACCAGCTCGAAGAACGCCGTGCAGTGACCCGCGGTGAGAACGACGGTGGAGGCGATCAGTGTCCCGCTGCAGACCGGGAAGAATTGCCCGTTAGGCGCCCGCACGATGAACGCGGCGACGTTGCTGTAGGTGTTCGCGACGTCGGGTGTCCCAAACACGATCGCGCCTGGCGTCGTGGGGGGAGTGATGGGAGACGTCGTATGATCGGACGCGCAGCCGATCTGAAGAAGCGTGAGGCCGACGAGCGCTGGAGCGAGCGGTCGATACGACATGAGGGACCTCCACGGGGCTGGGAGCGGCTTCGCTCGACCGTGCGCTGTCGCGCGGTCGGAAGTTGGGTGGCGGGGATGATCTACGCACCGGTACACGATGGGCGCAATGATCGGGCCGGGACGCGCCGGCTGGTCCTTTGCTGAGAGCCGCACAGTTCGCGGCCGCCGCCGATCAGGAATCCACCGCCAAGTGCGCGGTTTCCAGCAGAGCACAGGACTTCGACAACGCCCGTGTTTCCAGCAACGACATCGATGCCGAACGTCTTGATCTCGTAGCCCGAGATCGGCTTCGGCGGATCCTCTCCTGGTCCCGGCAACCGATTGAGGCTCGCCTTCGGCGGCTGGGGTCGCGCCACGTCCGTCGGGCCGTTGCTGTCGCAGGCTGCGCCGAGGGCAATGGCCGATCGCGATGACCGTCTTGCGCGGGACCAGCGTGTGTAGCAGGCGTGAGTGAGACCTCGTGTTCCTTCCGGATGTATGTGACTTCGCGCCGAGCAAGCGGTCGTCGCCGCCCGCGATCGAAGTCCAGTGAGTACTGCGTAATCCCGAAGGTACGGACGTGCCTCACTCACACCTCACCGCGTCAACACGTTCTCCTGAAGCTTGTTGCGATCAGTGGCGGCCTTAGGGCGCCGCCCACGTGATCCCGCCGACCACGGTCACTGGCGACGGAGCGTTGTCAGGGTCGGGGTTGCCGAGCTGACTGGTGACGTTGCTTCCCCAGCACTTCGCTACTCCGCCCGCGGTCACGCCACAGACGAACTCCATCCCGACAGCGATGGTCGAGAAGACATTGCCGCCGACGACTGCGACCGGTGTCGGATTGAACCAATCAGGCTCGTTCGGATCGTAGCTCGCGAAGCCCATACCGATCTGGCCCGCGTCGTTGGTGCCCCAACAGTACGCAGCGCCGGTCGCGGTCAGTCCGCATGTGTTGTGGATGCCCAGTGAAAGTCGCACGAAGGTGAGCCCACCAAGCACCGGTGCTATCGTAGGCTCTCCGTTCGGTGAGAAGAAGCCACGGCCGAGCTGAGCGAATTCGTTGCTGCCCCAGCAGTATGCCGAGCCGGCAGCCGTCAGCCCGCACGTATGGTTGCCGCCCGCCACTATGGTCTCGAACGAGAAGCCACTCGCTGCGATGGTCGGTGTGGCCACGTAGGGGTTCAACCAGTTGCTCGCATAGCCGAGGCCGAGCTGGCCCATCAAGTTGTAGCCCCAGCAGTACGCGACGCCCGCAGTGGTCAGCGCACAGTAGTGTCCACCGCTGCCGCCGATCCACTTGAAGGTCACGTTGGCCGGCGTGGCAATCTTCACGGGCGTTGGAGACGTGGTGGTAGAACCGTTTCCGAGCTGGCCGAATCCGTTGTAGCCCCAGCACCAGATCTCACCTGCCGTGGTTCGCCCGCACAGCTGGAACCCGCCCCCGGCGAGCGCGGTGAACGTGTGCCCGCCGACCACAGGTGCGGGCGTCGGCTCGGCGGCGGTCATCGTGCCGCGGCCGAGCTGCCCGTCGCCGTTTGGGCCCCAGCACCACGCCTCGCCCGAGACCTTGAGTCCACACGTCACACTGCCTGCGGCGACCAGTGATACAAACTTGTGCCCCCCGGTGACGGGGACCGGCGCGTAGGAATCGGGGCCAGTCTGGCCGGTGCCCAGCGAGCCCCACGTGTTGCTTCCCCAGCAATACGCCGCGCCCGTTGCCGACAGCGCACATGCGTGGAGTGAGCCGACGGCCAGCGACTGGTTCTCGCTGGTGGGAAACGTCGGGCCAATCGGGTCACTCGGGTCGGCCGCGCCGAGCTCGATGCGGAACTTGATCGGCAGCGTCGAGCCATCTTTGAGCGCGATGTACTCGCCCGTGTCGACGTTCTTGAGCCCTTGTCCGCCGGACACCGGATTCACATCCGCGTGGCCAAGCTCCTGGTTCCCGACGAGCACGCGGATCCGGTACTGCGCCCCGAGAACGAGGGTAAACAGCTTCGTGTGCCAGTTGACCTGATAGTGCTGGGCTGCAGGGTCCACCTTCACCAGCTCACCTCCCGTGCCGGTGGTCAGCGAGTAGGCAGCGATCTCCACCACGCAACTGGTGCCGTTCCACTCGCAGATCCGAACCTCGGGTGACACGTTGCCGTCGAACGTGCCGGTCGGTGCGGGCGCCGGCACGATCGGCGGGAGGAAGAAGAAGTGAGAGTTGCCCCCGTGCGCGCCATCGCTGATGGAGCGGGCGGGCCGAGCCCGCGGGGTGGCGGTCGGGAGGTCGTGGTCAGCGCACGCTGCGGCGAGGAGGAGGACGATGGAGGTCGTCCATCGGAGGTCGGGTCGCGGTATCATTGGCGGTAGCTCGCTTGAGTGGTCAGAGCGTCAGGGAGTTCACGACGCGGCCACGCTACCATCCGCGGTCAACGCGCAATCTTCAGAATGTCTCCGGCGGAGTCACCGAGCGCGTTTCGGGTCCGGTCGTGAACCGGGCTTCGTTGGCGTTTCGGGCCCTCGCCAGCGACGGCGGTGCGCTTTTCGCACAGGGCGCGCGTCGATGAACCGGTCTTCGCTGGGATCCCGGGTCGGCTCCGTTGTCGCGGGCCTGACCGAGCGAGTACGTCGGCTGAACGCCGCACTCGCCGCTCGGCCTGCGGTTACGGGCGTGCTCGTCTTCGTCACGGCGTTCCTGCTCGCGATCGTCGGCGCCTTCGGCGCGGGTTTCCCCGAGCCGGTCGTCCACGATGAGAACAGCTACCTCCTGGGTGCGGAGACGTTTGCCGCCGGCCGGCTGACCAACCCGCCGCACCCGATGGCGGAGCATCTCCAGACCTTCCACGTCCTGCAGCGCCCGACCTACGCGTCGAAGTATCCGCCCGGGCAGGCGCTCGCCTTGGCGATCGGCATCAAGTTGAGCGGGAAGCCGATCGTGGGGGTCTGGCTCTCGTTCGCCCTGATGTGCGCCGCCGTGTACTGGATGCTGCGCGCGTGGGTCGGTCCGGCGTGGGCGCTCGCCGGCGCACTTGCGCTCGCGCTGCGGCTGGCGTCCACCTACTGGACCTACCAGTACTGGGGTGGGTCCGTTGCGGCGTTAGGCGGCGCGCTCGTGGTCGCTGGGGTACGCCGCGTCGTGGAAACGGCGCGCCCGCGAGACGCCGCTCTCATGGCACTCGGCGCGGCAGTCCTCGCGAACACCCGACCATATGAGGGGCTGCTACTCTGTGTGCCGGTTGCCGCGGTCGTGCTCTGGTGGCTTGTTCGAGGGACGAACATGAGCGCGCGACGCCGCGTTCGGGCTGTGGCCTTGCCGGCGGGCGTCGTTCTCGCGGTCGCCGCAGCGCTGACGCTCCGATACAATCACGCCGTCACTGGCCGGGCGACTCAGTTCCCGTACCTGGCGTATCACAACGAGTACGGTCGCGGCCCGGACTTCGTCTGGCAGGAGCCGCGAGGGATCCCGCTGTCGAACGACGCGCTCATGCGGCGCTATCAGGAGTGGGAGCTCGCGAGTGCGGACTCGGCCCGGTCGCCAGCTGGCTTCGTCTCCCGCAGCGCGGTCCGGCTCAAGGACACGACGTCGTTCTTTCTGCAGATGACGCTCCTCGCTCCCCTCTTCATCCTGCCGATCCTGCTTCGGTATCGGTGGATTCGACTCGCCTCCGTCTCGCTCGGCGTCGTGCTCGTGGGAGCGATGCTCTCCTCGTGGTACCAGCTGCACTATGCGGCGCCCGCTGCCGGACTGTTCATCCTGCTGTACTTCAGCTGTCTACGGTGGGGTCGGCGGCTCCGTCTCGGGCGGTTCGACGCCGGGCTCTACTTCGTGACGTTGATCCTCGGGGTGTGGACGTTGTCTCAGCTCGCGAAGCTCGGTGTCCCCGCGGCGCGAGCGCTCGTCAGGGATGCCACGCCCGAGTGGGCGGAGTGGGCGAAGCGGCGGGGGGATCTCGAGCGGCAGCTTCGTTCGACGCCGGGGAAGGATCTCCTCGTCGTAAGGTACGGCCCGAACCACGACATCCATCACGAGTGGGTCCGAAACGCGGCAGACATCGACCAGTCACCCGTCGTTTGGGCGCACGACCTCGGGGCCACGAAAAACGCGTCCCTGTTCGACTATTTCCGCGATCGGCGCGTATGGCTGCTCGAGGTGAAGGACCCCGACGGAGGCGAGACCCTCACCGAGTACGGCGAGGCCCTTGGAGACGTGAGTCGGCGGTGACGCAGCGAAACGCCAAGCTTGACGAGGTCGCACGGGTAGCTGACTATGTTCTCCTCCTCACCCGGCCCAGGTAGAGCCGGGAGAGACGAACGTTCGGCAGGACGTCAGGGCGAACGCCGAATGAAAGAAGTAATGGTTGTGCGTACGTCTAACCCTACGCACGTAGGCATAGTGCGTGTTGTTCCCCCGTATGGAGGTCCGCCGATGCGACTCCAGTCAGCCCTCGTTCTCGCGTCTCTGGTTCTCGCTGCCTGCGCGGACTCCCCCACGGCGCCTGAAGCGAACCCAGGAAACCAGCCGGTGCCGGTTGCGGCGGCCATGGCGCCGGTAATCCCAGGACACTTCATCGTCACCCTGCGTGCCGGGGAGAACCCTGCGGCAGTCGCGCGCGAGCATGGCGTCACGCCGGATTTCGTGTTCACCCGTGCGCTCAACGGATTCGCCGGGGAAATCGCAGACGCGGCGCGCGAAGGGCTCTTCCGGGACGCTCGCGTAGTGAGCCTGGAGCCTGACGGCGTCGTGGAGGCCTACTACACAGTGCAGACGGGCGCGACATGGGGACTGGATCGGATCGACCAGTCGGCGTTGCCGCTTAACGGGACGTACGGTTACACCAACACGGGAGCGGGCGTCACGGCGTACATCATCGATACCGGCATCCGGCTCACTCATAGCGAGTTCGGTGGGCGTGCCGTGAGTGGCTTCGACGCCGTCGACGGGGGGCCGGCGGACGACTGTCACGGGCATGGGACGCACGTGGCCGGAACGGTCGGCGGCTCTACGTACGGGGTTGCAAAGGGAGTCAGTCTCGTGGCGGTGCGAGTGCTCAACTGCAGCGGAAGCGGTTCGACGTCGGGCGTGATTGCCGGGATCGACTGGGTCACGAACAACCACGGGTCGGCACCAGCGGTCGCCAACATGAGCCTCGGCGGCAGTGCCTCCACCGCGCTCGACAACGCGGTGAGAAACTCGATTGCCGACGGCGTCAGCTACGCCATTGCGGCCGGTAATGGCAACTTCGTTGGGATCGCGCAGGACGCCTGTAAGTCCTCGCCGGCTCGTGTCGCCGAGGCCATGACGATTGGCGCGACGGACAGGAACGACAGGAAGGCGTCGTGGTCGAATCACGGCAAGTGCGTCGACTGGTTCGCGCCTGGCGTAGGCATTACGTCAGCATGGTCTACGAGCGATGGGGCGACCAACACGATCAGCGGCACATCCATGGCGACGCCGCACACGGCCGGAGTCGCGGCATTGTACCTCCAGAGCAATCCCGCCGCTGCGCCCCAAGCAGTCCGAGACGCGCTATACGCGAACACCACGAAAGGGGTCGTGACGAACTCGAAGACCACGAACAACCACCTCCTCCGTACCACCTACTGACGGGGCTCGTACCCGTCCGCTTCGCATTTCAAGGGGTCAGAGTTGTTGAAAATGGTGGAATCCATTTCAACAACTCTGACCCCTTGAAACGCTTGAAACGCCTTCAGCCGACGCAAACTTCTGGCGCGCCGAGTCCGTAGGGGACGGACCCCCCGACCCCCCGACGAGTAGGCTGATGCAGCTCGACATTTGCAACGTTTCAAAGACCTACCCCAACGGCGTTCGCGCCCTCAACGACGTCTCCCTCACGATCCCACGCGGCATGTATGGACTCCTCGGTCCCAACGGGGCAGGGAAGTCCACGCTCATGCGCACCATCGCCACCCTGCAGGAACCCGACAGCGGCTCCATCCGGCTCGGAGAGCTCGACGTCCTGAGAGAGAAGGACCGCGTCCGCGAGACGCTCGGGTATCTGCCGCAGGAGTTCGGCGTATACCCGAGGGAAACAGCCGAGCGAATGCTGGATCACTTCGCGACGCTCGAGGGGATCACGGACAAGGGACAGCGTCGCGAGACCGTCGATGCGCTCCTCCAGCAGACGAACCTCTGGAACGTACGCAAGGCAAAGCTTGGGACGTTCTCCGGCGGCATGCGTCAGCGCTTCGGCGTCGCCATCGCGCTCCTCGGACACCCAACGCTCATCATCGTCGACGAGCCAACCGCCGGGCTCGACCCCGCGGAACGCGTCCGCTTCCTCAACCTGCTCAGCGCCCTGGGGGAGAACAGCATCATCATTCTCTCCACGCACATCGTCGAAGACGTCTCCGAGCTGTGCACTCGCATGGCGATCATCAACGGTGGCGAGATCCTTCTCGAAGCGGAGCCGCTACGCGCGATCGAAGACGTCCGTGGGCGCGTGTGGCGAAAGCTCGTGCCGAAGGAAAGCGTCGCCGAGGTGGAGAAGGAGTTGCCGGTGATCAGCACGAAGATGCTCGCCGGGCGCACGTACGTGAACGTCTACAGTGAAACTGAACCCGGCGAGGGGTTCGAGCCGGTCGATCCCGACCTCAAGGACGTCTACTTCAGCGCGATGGGCGGCCACCATCGCTCGGCGACCAACGGCTCGAGGCAGCCCGCGGCCGCGCAATGAAGTTCCGCGCGATCTTCCGCTACGAGCTCGCGTACAGGCTTCGCAGCCCTGCGACCTGGATCTACGCGGCAATCTTGTTCCTCGGGCCGCTGGTGTTGACCCACTTCACGAGCACCGAGAACGATCGCGTCATCAACGCGCCGGTGCATTACGCGGAAGTCGTGAACATGCTCGGGTTCTTCGCCATCGTCATCACGGCGGGGATCTTCAGCGACGCCGCGACGCGCGACTCCGACACGGGGATGCAGTCGCTGTTCAACACCGCTCCGATCACGAAGCTCGACTACCTCGGCGGTCGGTTTGTCGCGTCGTTCCTCCTGAACGCCGCGCTGCTCGCCGGCATGCCGCTCATGGTTGCGGCCTCGACTCAGTTCCCGTGGCTCTCCCACTTCAACTGGGCGCCGTTCCAGGTGATGTCGTTCGTGCAGCCATACGTGCTGATGACGCTGCCGAATCTCTTCATCTCGGCCGCAGTGATCTTCGCGATCGCTTCGCTGACGAAGAACATGCTCGCGACGTACCTCGGCGGGCTCGGCCTGGTGATCCTGTACCTCGTCGTCATCAATCAAGGGCTCGGGAACGACACGCTCGAGAACCTGATCGATCCGTTCGGCATCGGCGCGCTCGAGCGGATTACGTCCTACTGGCCACCGAGCGACCAGACGACACGGCTGATCGGATTTCCGCGGATCATGCTGCTAAACCGCGCGATCTGGATGGCGTTCGCGGCGGCGCTACTCCTCTTCCTGTATTCACGTTTCAGCTTCACGCACCCGGGGATCGGCGGACGCCGCCGCTCGGTGCAGGCACCGGGACTAGAGAGCGACGAGCCGGTACGACACGCGATCGCGAACGTGCCGCACGCGCGACGCGAGTTCGGAGGACGCACGCGTCTCGCGCAACTGCTCGAGGTCGCGCGCCACGCGCTGCTCGACATCGTGCGCAACCGCGTGTTCCTCGTGATGGTGCTCGGCACGCTGGTCCTGGCGTTCATGGTCGGCTGGGAAGTCGGCGCGATCGTCTTCGACACGGCCACGTGGCCGGTGACCCACCTGATCGCCGGATCCCTGCACGGCTTCCTGATCTCGACCGTGATGGTCGTGGTGATCTCGCTCGTCGCAGGAGAGCTCGTATGGAAGGAGCGGGACGTCGGTGCCGGCGACATCGGCGCCGCCGCGCCTGTTCCGGACTGGGTTCCGCTGATCGGGCGGTTCATTGCGCTCATCGCGGTGCTCGTGATCCTGCAGGCGCTGTACACCGTGGCCGGGATCGCGCTCCAGGCGATTCAGGGATACTACCGGTTCGAGCTCGGGCTTTACATCCAGATGATGTTCGGGCTGCAGCTCCTGGGGTACATCATCTTCGCGGCGCTCGCGATCGCGGCGCACGTCGTCGTGAACCACAAGCACCTCGGGCACCTCGTCGTCATCGCCACGTACCTGTTCACACAGGTCGCGGGCTCGTTCTTCCGCATCAGGCACAACCTGCTCCTCTACAATCGTGACCCGGGTTGGGTTTACTCGGACATGAACGGCTTTGGCCCGTTCATCGGGCCGTTCCTCTGGTTCAAGGCATACTGGGCGGCGTGGGCGACCCTGCTGACGGTCGTCGCCGCGGTGTTCTGGGTCCGAAGCACCGAAGGGGGATGGCGTGCGCGCGTGCGGTTGGCGCGACTTCGGCTCGATGGCGCGGCCGGGCGAGCCGCCATCGTCGCCGCGCTACTCATCGTCACGACGGGCGGCTTCGTGTTCTACAACACGAACGTCGTGAACGACTTCCGCTCGGTCGAGGAGGGGACTCGCCGTCGGGTTGCCTACGAGCGGACATACAAGCGATACGCGAACGCGCCGCAGCCGACGGTCACGGCGACCGAGTTACGAGTGGAGATCTACCCGGATCGCCCGGCGGCGGAGATCATCGGCGCATTTCGTCTGGTGAACGCCACTGCTCGCCGCATCGACTCGGTGCACCTGACGATGAACTCGGAGGTAACGCTGCGCGCGCTCGAGTTCGAGCAGGGTGCCCGGCTCGTGCTCGATGACTCGACGCTCGAGCACCGCATCTACCAGCTCGATCGCCCGATGGAGCCGGGTGACACGGCGCGGATGAAGTTCGAGATCGCCTTCGCGCCCCGCGGATTCTCGAACTCCCGTCGCCCAACGGAGGTGGTGAGCAACGGCGCCTACTTCGATCGGGAGTGGCTGCCGATGTTCGGGTATCGGCCGTCGCGCGAGCTGCCTAACGGTCGGGCGCGGGAGAAGCAAGGGTTGCCGCCCAGGCCGGAGTCACCGTCGCCGAGGGATACGAGCGTGGCGGCGCGCGAGGCGCTCATGGACGGTGGTAGCAGCTACGTGCACACGGACGTCACCATCGGAACCGATGAAGACCAGATCGCGGTCACGCCGGGGATACTAGTGCGCGAGTGGCGCCCTTCGACAAGCTCAGGGCAGGCTGGGCGTCGGTACTTCCACTACGTGACCGACAAGCCGGTGCTGCATGGCGTGCCCGTGCTATCGGCCAGGTACGCCGTGCGTGAGAGCTCGTGGAAGGGACTGCCGCTCAAGCTCTACTACCACCGGACGCACACGTTCAATCTCGACCGGATGGTATCGAGCATGAAGGCGTCGCTCGACTACTACACGACGGCGTTCGGTCCGTACCCGTACCGCGAGCTGCGCATCGTCGAGTTTCCGCGATACGCCAGCTTCGCGCGCGCGAGTCCGTACACGATCACGTTCTCGGAGGGGAGCGCGTTCATCACGCGGATCGAGGATGACGACGTTGATCGTCCGTTCTTCGTCGTCGCGCACGAGACGGCGCATCAGTGGTGGGGAAATCTGCTGCGAGGTGCGCGGATGAAGGGCGGTGCGCTCGTGAGCGAAACGCTGGCGCAGTACAGCGCGATGATGGTGATGGAGAAGACGTACGGGGCGGACATGGTGCGGCGGTTTTACGGCTTCGAGATGGAGCGGTATCTCCGTGGCCGAGCGGAGTTCGAGAGCCGCGAGGCGCCGATGGTGGAGGTGGAGAGCCAGTCGCATCTCTACTATCACAAGGGCGCGGTAGCGATGTACACGCTGCGGGAAATGATCGGCGAAGCCCAGGTGAATCTGGCGCTACGCCGATTCCTCGTGGCGCACGGGGGCAGTCGCCCGCCGTACGCGACGTCGCTGGATCTGCTAAAGGAGCTCCGCGGGGTGACGCCTGATTCGCTGCAGTATCTCATCACGGACCTCTTCGAGACGGTCACGCTGTGGGATGCGAAGACGGACTCGGCGACGGCGGAGCAGACGGAGAGTGGTGACTGGCGTGTGACGCTGACGGTGACCGCGAAGAAAGTGCGCGCGGACACCGTCGGAAAGGAGACGGAAGTGCCGATGAACGATCTTGCTGACATCGGCGTGTTCGCGGCGCCGAAACAGGGGAGGGGG
>Ga0075420_100006031_pt1 | contig 10696 bp, 9 predicted proteins | sample SoiMetdeltSBSDD4_FD_75296 | JGI IMG/M metagenome (GOLD analysis project Ga0075420, IMG submission 75296) | Bulk soil microbial communities from a Populus tree surrounding site in Tennessee, USA - Soil MetaG P. deltoides SBSDD4 | ecosystem: Environmental > Terrestrial > Soil > Tree plantation... | reverse complement strand
GCCGCGCGCGAGGGCCCTCCACCTCCGTAACCTGACAATTCCGTCAGATAAGATCTTTGTCATGCCTTTGGAGAGTGCGCAGCAGGAGGCCTTGGATCGACCGCTGTCGGAGATCAAGGCGGAGCTCTTCAAGGCGCTCGCGCATCCGGCACGGATCCGCGTGCTCGAGGTCCTCGTGTCGGGCGAGCGTTCGGTCGGGGAGCTGACGCCGTTGGTGGGCATCGAGGCGTCGCACCTGTCGCAGCAGCTGGCGGTGCTTCGCCGGGCGCGGCTGGTGACGTCGCGCAAGGACGGCGCGCGGGTCGTGTACGCGATCCGTGATCCAGCGCTCGTCGACCTGCTCGCGACGGCGAAGCGGCTCCTCATCGGCCTGTTGGCCGAGTCCGAGGATCTGCTCGCCGGCTTGCGGTCTCGGTGACCATCGGCGCGCCAGCGCGATTGCTCGCACGGCGATGTCGTGCGTTGCTGCCGCGACGCTCGGACTATGCGGGGTTGCCCGGTTCGTGGCGCGGGGACGCCGTGGCGGGGCTCACGGTGGGGATCGTCGCGCTTCCGCTGGCGTTGGCGTTCGGGATCACGAGCGGCCTCGGCGCGACCGCGGGGCTGGTCACGGCGATCGTCGCCGGTCTGGTGGCCGCCGTGTTCGGTGGTTCCAACGTCCAGGTCTCGGGACCGACGGGCGCGATGACGGTCGTGCTGGTGCCCATCGTCGCCCGGTACGGGACCGATGCCGTGTTCGCGGTCGGGCTCATGGCCGGCGTGCTCGTCGTGATCGCCGCCATCGCACGCGCGGGGCGGTTGCTCGCGTACATCCCGTGGCCGGTGGTCGAGGGCTTCACCATCGGGATCGCGGTCATCATCTTTCTCCAGCAGGTCCCCAACGCGCTCGGTGTACCCAAGCCCGAGGGCGAGAACGCCGCCGCGGTCGCCGCGCGCGCCGTCATCGACGCGGCCGGTGGCCTGAACTGGATGGCGATCCTCGTGGTCGCGCTCGTCGTCGTCGTCATGGTCATCTCGCCCCGGATTCACCGACAGATCCCCGGCTCGCTGCTCGCGGTCGTCATCACCACCGCGGTCGCGCAGGTCACCGGGTGGGACCTGGCGATGATCGGCCACTTGCCCGATTCGCTGCCGGCGCCGGCGATTCCGAGTCTTTCCGCCGGTCAGATGCGCGATGTGTTCGGCGCCGCGGTGGCTGTCGCCGCTCTCGCGGCGATCGAGAGCCTGCTGTCGGCCAAGGTCGCCGACGGGATGAGCGACACCGCGCGCCACGACCCGGATCGCGAGCTGTTCGGTCAGGGCCTCGCGAACCTCGCGTCGCCGCTGTTCGGGGGGATGCCCGCGACCGGTGCGATCGCGCGGACCGCGGTGAACGTTCGCGCCGGTGCCCGGACTCGGGTGTCGGCGATCGTGCATTCCGGTGTCCTGGTCCTCGTCGTGCTCTTCGCCGGTCCGCTGGTGGCGGAGATCCCGCTGGCCGCGCTCGCGGGCGTCCTCATGGTGACCGCCATACGGATGATCGAGATCCACAACGTCCGTGCCGTGGTCGGCGCGACGCGCGCCGACGCCGTCGTCCTCGTGCTCACCGCCGTGGCAACGGTCGCGTTCGACCTGATCGTCGCGGTCGAGATCGGGATCGCACTCGCCGCGATCCTCGCTCTCCGAGCGGTTGCGCGCAGCACGACCGCGCACACCGAGACCCTCCCGGCCAGCGACGTCATCGACGACGAGACCGAAGCGACGTTGCTCCGCGACCACATCCTCGTCTACCGGATCGATGGCGCGCTCTTCTTCGGCGCCGCGCAACGATTCCTCACCGAGCTCACTGCGGTCACCGATGTGTGGGTCGTGGTCCTGCGCCTCCCCGACCTCCAGGTCCTCGACGCGACCGGTGCCCATGCCCTCGGCGAGATCGTCGCCGAGCTCGAAGCGCGCCACATCACGGTCCTCCTCAAGGGCCCTCGCCCGGAACACCTCCGCACGCTCGAGGCCGTCGGCGTGCTCGACCAACTCGCCCACGAGAACCACGTCTTCAACGACCTCGAGACTGCGCTCGAACACGCCCGGATCCACGCCCACCGAGCACTCCGGCGGGGCGCCGCGTAGCACCGGCAGGCTCGGCGCTCGCTCGGTGAGGGTCCCGAGACTCCGGCGGTCAGCTCATCAGCGCCGCCGCAGCGATCCCCGCGACGAGAGCGCCGGTGACCTCGAGTGCCGGGTAGCGAAGGGGGATGCGCTCCCCGCAACACCGACTCCGCCCGCCATGGGCCGCCCAGCTCAGGATCGGCACGAGGTCCACGGGAGCCAGCGGAGCCCGACAATTCGGACAATACGAACCCGGTTGCACGATCGACTCGTGGCGTGGCACTCGCCAGGCAACCACGCTGGCGAACGACCCGAGGCACGCCCCGAGGCCGGCGGCGAAGACCACCACGACGGTTCCTGTCATCTCGGGGACCGGCGCTCAAGCACGTGCCTCACGGTGACGAACCCCTTGGCAGACGTCGTGAGGGTCGAGGAGGCCCTCGAGGTTGTCAACAGGGTCGGCCTCCTGGTCGGTCGCTGGAAGGCAGCCGGTACACGACGTGGAAAGTGTGATCGAACATGAGGCTCGGGGCGAGGGGAGAGCCGCACGGGGGGCTCGGTGGCCAGTGTGCCATCGCCGAAGATCTGCCGTGTGGTGGTGGTGCCTTCCTTCTGACCGCGTGGTGGCTCGGGAGGCTGCAGTGAAGCTGCGATCACGGCGAGGCGACAAGGCGCTTGCGCCCGAACCGATCCTCGCACCCGATGGGTTGGGTGCGCCGGCCGTGCCGGACGCCGCGCCGCAGCCACCGGGTGCTGATCCGATCGCGTGGAGCCCGGCTGCAACCGGGGCGTCGGCGGTGCCGGTGAACGCGCGTCCTGTGCCGCCAACCCCTGACGGCTCGCCTCCCGCCGTCCCGACTCCCGCGGTCCCGACTCAGGGCGCGCCGCGCATGCGCCTCGGCGAGATGCTCGTGGCCAAGGGTGTGATCTCGTCCGACCAGCTGCAGCGCGCGCTGGCCGAGCAGCAGACGGGCGGTGGTCGTCGCCTCGGCGAGGTGCTCGTGCAGATGGGCATGCTCGGTGAGCGCGACTTCCTCGAAGCGCTGGCGGAGCAGTTCGGCCTTCGAATCGTCGATCTCCGTCAGGTGACGCCCGACGCGGCCGCGCTCGCGTGTCTCCCGGAGGCGATCGTCCGCTCCGAGGCCGTGCTCCCGGTGCGGGTTCACGACGGCCGGCTGCTCGTCGCCATCTCGACCGAGCCGACCAAGGACCTCGTCGACAAGCTCCGCGGCCTCGCCGGGATGCCGATCGCAGTGCAGCTCGCGTTCCAGGAGGACGTCACGCGGGCGATCGACCGCTCCTACAGCGCGCTGAGTGGGCTCGAGAAATTCGCCACGGCATTCGGTGACGACGCGGCCGCGCTCGCGGAGCCGACCGCGGACACCATCGCGATCGACGAGAACGCTCCCATCGTCCAAGTCGTCAACCGCATCGTCACGCAAGCGGTGCGCTCGCGCGCGTCCGACATCCACATCGAGCCGCAGGACGCGCGAGTGCGTGTGCGGTTCCGTGTCGACGGCGCGCTCTACGACGCGGTGTCGTTGCCGACGAGCATCGCACAGGCGTTGGTGAGCCGCATCAAGATCATGGCCGAGATGAACATCGTCGAACGACGGCGTTCGCAGGACGGCCAGTTCGAGATCGAGGTCGACAGTCGTCTTCTCGACGTGCGTGTCGCCACGACCGCGACCATCTGGGGCGAGAAGGTGGTGCTCCGCCTGCTCGACAAGAGTCGCACGCTCCTCGAGCTCTCACGTCTCGGCATGCCTCCTGACACGCGCGAGGAGTTCTCGTCGCTCATCCGCTCGCCGTTCGGGATGGTGATCTGCGCCGGTCCGACCGGGAGCGGCAAGACCACCACGCTGTACTCGGCGCTCGGCGAGATCAACGACTCCGAACGGAACCTCACGACGATCGAGGACCCCGTCGAGTACGTCCTGCCCTCGATCAACCAGATCCAGATCAACGAGCAGGCCGGCATCACGTTCGCGGGAGGCCTGCGCGCGATCCTCCGCCAAGACCCTGACGTGATCCTCGTGGGCGAGATCCGCGACGTCGAGACCGCGCGCATCGCGGTCCAGTCAGCGCTCACCGGACACTTCGTGCTGTCGTCGATCCACGCCATCGACTCCACTGCCGCGCTCCACCGCTTCATCGACATGGGGATCGAGCCCTTCCTCGTCGCATCGTCGGTGCTCGCGATCGTTGCCCAGCGGCTGGTGCGTCGCATCTGCTCGGCATGTCGGGAGCCGTACGTGCCGCAGGCCGCCGAGCTCGCGCTCTACAAGGCTTGGGGTGGAGCGCCGAAGGACGCGTTCTGGCACGGCGCGGGGTGCAACTTCTGCGCGCACACGGGCTACTCGGATCGGATCGGGGTGTACGAGCTCCTCAAGATCGGCGAGGAGATGCGCGAGCTCGTCGTGAAGCAGGCGCCGCAGGACGAGCTGCGTTCCGCAGCGACCTACCACGGGATGCGCACCCTGCGTGATCAGGCGCTCCGCCTGGTGGAGCACGACGTCACGACGGTCGCCGAGGTCCTTCGCACGATCTACGTCGCCTGAGTCGAGCGCGCACGGTCGCCTGGGAGGCTGCTCCGATGCCGAACTTCAAGTACGTCGCCCTCGATCCGTCGGGGAAGAAGCTGCGAGGTGTCACGGGCGCAGCCAGCGCCGTGCGTGTGCGCAACGACCTGCTCGCACGTGAGCTGAAGATCGTCACGGTGAAGGAACGCAAGAGCTTCACCAAGATCGAGATCACCAGGAAGAAGGTCAAGCCGGTCGATCTCATGAACTTCTCACGCCAGCTCGCGGCGTTCCTGCGCGCCGGCGTGCCGATCCTCGAGGCGTTGCGGGCCATGGTCGACGAGGTGTCGAGCCCCGTGCTGCACCAGGTAGTCGTCGACATCATCGACGGGCTCACGACCGGGAGCACGCTCTCCGACGCCGTGGCCACCCACGGTGCGCTCTTCCCCCGGTACTACGTGGCCATCCTGCGCTCGGCCGAGCTCACCGGCAACCTCGACGTGGTGCTCGATCAGCTCGCCGGCTACATCGAGCGCGACCTCGAAGCGAAGCGGGCGGTGAAGTCGGCGCTCACATATCCGATGGTCATCGTGGGGATGTCGGTGATCACCGTCGTGATCCTCGTCGGCTGGGTGCTGCCGAAGTTCGAGGAGTTCTTCGCGGGCTTCAAGAAGGAGCTCCCGCTGCCCACGCGCATCCTGATGGGGGGTTCGCGGTTCATGACGCAGCGGGGACTGGTGATCCTGGCCGGCGCGGTCGTGCTCGGGTTGCTGTTGTTCCTGTACCTGCGCACCGAGCGCGGTCGGTATTCGCGCGACCGCTTCATGCTGCGGATGCCGGTGCTGGGCGGCGTCGTGCAGTACGCGGTCGTCGAACGGTTCTCCCGCATCCTCGGCGCGATGCTGCGCGCCGGGGTCCCTGTGCCCGAGGCGCTCGCGGCGGCCGCCGAGGGCGCGAACAACCGGGTCTACGAGCGGGCCCTGCGCGTCGCGCGCGACCAGGTGCTGCGAGGCGAGGGGCTCGCCAAGCCGGTGATCGCCACTGGTCTGTTCCCGCGCGCGGCCGGCCAGATGTTCCGCGTGGGTGAGGCGTCGGGAACGCTCGACACCCAGCTCGAGCTGACGGCCGACTTCTACGCGGCCGAGCTCTCGCATCGCGTGAAGAAGCTCACGTCGTTGTTCGAGCCCTTGGTGATCATCGTGATGGGCGGGATCGTGGGCTTCGTCGCGGTGGCGTTGGTGTCGGCGATGTACGGCATCTTCAACTCGAGCAGCATCCAATGAAGGGGCGCCGTCGAGGCGCGCATCGCTCGACACGCGTCCTCGTGCACGGCGAGCAGGGCGAGACCCTGCTCGAGCTGCTGATGACCATCACCATCATGGGCATCATGTTCGTGGCCGTGCTCATGGGTGTGGCCACCGCGATCTCCGCGTCGACCACGAATCGCGACGAGTCCACGGCCGAGGGCGTCGTCCGTGCGTACGCCGATCGCATCATCGACTCCAAGGACGTCGCGTACGTGAATTGCGCGACGACGTCGACGTACGCGACGCCTCCGGGGTTCACGATGCCGACCGGCTGGACGGCATCGGTGACGAACGTGGCCTTCTGGCAGGGGAACAACCCGCCGACCTTCGCGGCGCTGCCTTCGTGTGTCCCTGCCAACGACAACGGCCTCCAGCAGCTGACGTTGCGGGTCCAGTCGCCGCCGGGTGGCAAGCAGCAGGCGACGGAGACCCTCGTGGTGGTGAAGCGGCGATGAGCGTCGTGATCCGCCGGTTGCGCGAGCGCGCGGGCGCCGAGGACGGCTTCACGCTGCCCGAGTTGATCCTGGCGGTCACGCTGCTGTCGATCCTGATGGCGCCGCTCACCCTCGCGCTCATGACGAGCCTCAAGGTGATCGGCCGCGCCGATCAACGGTTCCGAGACTCGCGCAGCTCGCTGATCTCCGCGGCCTACTTCGCCAACGACGTGGAGAGCGCCCAAGCCGTTCAGGTGGGCGACGCGAGTCCCTGTGGCGGCGCGCCGGGCGTCACGCCGGTCGTGAGCTTCCTGTGGGCCGACGCCGCATCGGGGAAGGGCGCGACGCCGAACAGGGAGGTGTCGTACGTCCTCGACGCGACCGACGCGACCGACACGAAGCTGCTGCGCCGCTCCTGCACGACCATCGGCGGCCCGGCGACGACATCTACTGCCGCGATCTCGCTCGGCGCCACCGCTCCCGCCGTGACGTGCTACCGGGCCGGCAACGTCGTGGACGCGTCCTGCGGATCGTCGACGCGCCGGGTGAGGATGGTGCTCACGTCGAAGCCCAACTCGCCGACGCCCGACGATCCGACCCCGGTTCCGTACACCTTCACCCTCGAGGGCGCCCGGAGGGCCAAGTGACGGCCGGGACGCGCCACCTGCGCGCATGGGCCCAGCGGATCACGGACGGGCGACGCGGCCGTGGCGAGGCGGGTGCCAGCCTGATCCTCGCGCTCGCGATGATCACCATCGTCAGCGTGTCGCTCCTGGCCGTGCTTGGGTTCGCCACCACGAGCTTCCGAGCGGTGACCACGGTGCAGGAGCAACGGTCGGCGGCGTACGCCGCGGACGGCGCGGTCCAGACCGCGATCGCCGTCGTGCAGAAGGACGCGACCGCGTGCCCCGGATCGGTGGCCTACGGGACGGTGGGCGGTCAGTCCGTGACCGCCGACTGCACCGTGAAGTCGCAGGGGACCGCAGTCACTGGCTCCATGCCGTCGTCTGCCGTGTGGACCGGGAGTGGTGGCGCGGCGTTCACCACCAGCGGGACGACGTCGCCGGGCGGGCCGGTCGTGTCGAACGGAACGATCTCGGCTGGGACCCTCGCCGTCGGTGCCTACACCGTGCAAGCCAGCGGTGCCTGCACCGGCACGATCACCACCGACGATGCGGCCGATGCCGTCTGCAACACCGGGCAGGCGTACACCGACCCCGGCTACCCGTCGGAGACGATCGGGGCGTTGGGTGCGGCGAACCCCGCGCCGACGTGCGCGGTGACGAACGGCGTCCTCCAGTTCTCTCCCGGGTACTACACGAACACCGCGGTGTTCCAGACCCCGACGTACACCCAGAGCGGCAAGACCTGTCTCACCAACTACCTCTCCTTCAAGCCCGGCGTCTACTACTTCGACTTCGGCGTCGATCCCTTGTACACCGACACGCAATGGGATGTCGCGGCGAGCCAGGTCGTCGTCGGCGGTGAGGTGAAGGGATGGGACCCGAACGTCGCGAATTCGAAGCCCGGTGTTCCGGGTTCGACCGTCGACGGCACGTCCGTCGCCTGCAAGACCGAGAAGGACGGCGCCACGACCGGCGTGCAGTTCGTGTTCGGCGGTCTCTCGGAGATGAGCGTCAAGGCCACCGCGTCGGTCGAGCTGTGTGCCGACCCCACGCCGGCGACGACCAGCCAGCAGATCGCGATCTACGGCCAGACGACGAGTGTCGCGCCCGAGCAGCAGACCCTCACCCGATCGCCGACGACGGCGACGCCCTCGCCGGCGAACGGCTGGACGGGCCTGACGCCCGTCAACAAGGTCCTGCCGATCGCGCCGGCAACCGTGTCCATCGACGGGCAAGCGGCGACGTACACCCTGCCGTCGGCCAGTCCCGCGTCGACGACTTCGATGACCCTCGGCGGGTACGCGGCGGCCGCGCCCACAGGATCGAACCTGTCCTACGACCTTCAGATCCAGCACGCGGAGTCGGTGCCCGGGAACGTGGGCAGCGTCACGGTCAAGGTGGGGACGTGTTCCCCGTTCACGGTGACGCCGCTGTCGACCGCGCTCGCCACGCTGCACCTGAACAGCTCGACGCTCAATGCGACCAACTACAACTGCCTGCGGACCGCGGTGGCATCGAACTTCACGGTCCTCTACACGGCGACCGCCGCCAAGAGCAAGAGCTTCGTCGCGAGCCTCGACGGCATCGACCTCGTGGCGACCTACACGCCACCCACGGTGCGCGCCCAGAGCGGTTGCGTGCTGACCGACGTGACGAACTGCTCGATGCTCGCGCTCGGGGCGGGGGCGAAGTTCGTCGTCTGGGGCACGGTGTACGCGCCGCTGGCATCCATCAGCGCCGAGTACACGAGCGGCACGAGCTTCGAGTTCCGGCGAGGCGTCCTGCTGCGGGCCTTGAGGACGTCGGGCACGCCCCCGGCCGACACGACCGCGAACTTCTGTCTCGGGTACGGGAAGCCCTGCTACGGGCCGTCGCGCGTGGTGTTGTTCTCCGGCAAGGTGGCTGGGTCCGAGAAGGCGAAGGCCCTCGTGCAGTACGTCGACACGCCCGCCGTGGGCAGCAAGGTGCAGGTGCTCTCCTGGAACGTCGTGCGCTGATCGCCTTGTGAAACCTGGAGAATTCGCCCTCAACCACACCGAATCGGGGTCGATCTCTATGGGACGCGCCAGAGCGCGGCTCGACCACTGGGAGGTGGCTGGAAGATGATCCAGGAATCGATGCGCAAGCGGCGTTCAGGTGAGGCGGGTTTCACGCTCGTCGAGCTCCTGATCGTCATCGTGATCCTCGGGGTCCTCTCGGCGGTGGTTGTCTTCGCCGTCGGTGGGATCTCGGACAAGGGCAAGAAGTCGGCATGCAACTCCGACGTGAAGACCGTGGAGACTGCCCAAGAGGCGTACTACGCCAAGAACGGCAGCTACACCGACATCGCCGGTCTGGTGACGGCGAAGCTGTTGCGCGAGGCGCCGAGCAGCGACTCGTACACGATCACGGCGGACAAGACCACCGGTGCGGTGACCGCAGCGCCGCTCTGCTCGACGCTCTAGCTGCCTACACGATCCGGCCGATGAGGCCAAGAAGATGTGTGGTCCCAAAGAGATGAGGGCCAAAGCAATGAGGGGAGGGCTTCGGCCCTCCCCTCATCTGCGATTCCAGGTGCTTCAGTCCTGACGGACGGGATCGTGGAGCTCGGCGGGGTGCGCGCTGTGTGCGCGCGCGACGTCGGGCTCGACGAGCCCGTCCGCCACCAGCGCCGACAGCGAGTTCTCGAGGGTCTGCATGCCCCCGGACGTGCTGGTCGCGATCTGGTTGCGGATCTGGTTGGTGCGCCCCTCACGGATGAGGTTGCGCACCGCCGAGTTGGCGAGGAGCACTTCGAACGCGCCGACGCGTCCGCCGTCGACGCGAGGGACGAGCCGTTGCGAGACGATCGCTTCGACGACGCCTGCGACCTGCGCCCGCACCTGGACCTGCTGCTCGGCCGGGAACACATCGACGATCCGGTCGACCGTCTGCGCCGCATCGTTGGTGTGCAACGACGCGAGTACGAGGTGGCCGGTCTCGGCGATGGTGAGCGCAGTGGAGACGGTCTCGAGGTCGCGCATCTCACCCACCATCACCACGTCGGGATCCTCACGCAGCGCCGAACGCAGCGCGCTCGCGAACGAGCCGGAGTCGGTGCCGATCTCGCGCTGGTTCACGGCGCTGCGCTTGTGAGAGTGCAGGTACTCGATGGGGTCCTCGATCGTGAGGATGTGGCACCTTCGGCTCCGGTTGATCGCATCGAGCAGCGACGCGAGCGTCGTGGACTTCCCCGACCCGGTGGGCCCGGTCACCAGCACGAGCCCCTGGGACAGGTCGGTCAGCCGCGTGACGCTCGGCGGCAGTCGCAGCTCCGCGGTCGACGGCACCTCGAAGGGGATGAGCCGGATCGCGAGCGCGACCGCACCTCGTTGGTGGAACGCGTTGGCGCGAAAGCGCGCGAGCTTCGGCCGCCCGAACGAGAAGTCGAGCTCTTGCTCGTGGGCGAAGTGAGCGGCGCGGGTGGACCCGAGGGCCGCCGTCACGAGGACGTCGGCATCCTCCGCGGTGAGGGGCGCCACGTCGAGGGCGACGAGCTGACCGTCGATCCGTACCAGAGGCGGTGCGCCGACGGTGAGCAACAGGTCGCTCCCGCCGCGCCGGCACAGCTCGGCGAGGAAGAGATCGAGGGCGCCGCTGTCGAGAGGTGCCATGTGGTGATGGTCGACACGATGAAGGGGGTCGCTTGACCCTCTTCGTGCCCGAGTTCATGCCCGAGCTGACGCGACCGTCTCACTCCGGTG
>Ga0075420_100006029_pt1 | contig 10698 bp, 9 predicted proteins | sample SoiMetdeltSBSDD4_FD_75296 | JGI IMG/M metagenome (GOLD analysis project Ga0075420, IMG submission 75296) | Bulk soil microbial communities from a Populus tree surrounding site in Tennessee, USA - Soil MetaG P. deltoides SBSDD4 | ecosystem: Environmental > Terrestrial > Soil > Tree plantation... | reverse complement strand
GTGGTGGCGCTGCCGCCCGCGCCGTTCTGGAAGAACCAGGCGGCCTACGAGATCGCGTTCGGGCAGGCCTGGCGCATCGCGGGCGCGTCGATGATCGCGTATTTCTGCGGCGAGTTCGTCAATTCGTTCGTGCTGGCGAAGATGAAGATCGCCACCGCGGGCAAGTGGCTCTGGACGCGCACCATCGGCTCGACCATGGCGGGCGAGGCGGTGGACTCGGCGCTCTTCTACCCGCTGGCGTTCTACGGCACCGGCATCATCCCCGACGACAAGCTGCCGGCGGTGATGGCCTTCCAGTTCGTCGCCAAGGTGCTGGTGGAGGTGGCTTTCACGCCGCTCACCTACCGCATCGTGGGGGCGCTGAAGCGCGCCGAGCAGGAGGATTACTACGACCGCGGCACCGACTTCACGCCCTTCACCCTGAAAACCTGAAAATGGGGTCTGACCCTATTTTTCGTAGACCCAGCGCAGCAGCGCGTCGCCGGCGGCTTCGGCCTCGGGGGCGTGGGGATGGTTCATCAGCATCACCACCACGTGGCGCCGGCCGCTGCGGTCGAGGACGTAGCCCGCCATGGTGCGCGCGTCCGAGAGCAGCCCCGTCTTCATGTGCGCCTGGCCGCTCACCGGCTCGCCGACCAGGCGCTTGCGGAAGGTGCCGTCGATGCCGGCGAGGGGCAGCGAGGCGATGAACTCCGGCATCACCGGGCTCTTCCACGCCGCCTGCAGGAGCGCGGCGAGGCTCCCCGCGCTCAGGCGGTCGCTCCTCGACAGGCCCGCGCCGTTCTCGATCGACAGCTCGGGCGCGGAGATCGCCTTCACCGCCAGCCAGTGGCGCACGGCCTCCGCGGCGAGCTCGGCGCGCGCCGGCGGCTCGTTGGCGGCGCTCGAGAGCGTGAGGTAGAGCTGGCGCGCCATCACGTTGTTGGAGTATTTGTTGATGTCGCGCACCATCGCGGCGAGCGGCGCCGATTCGTGCGTGTGCAGCAGCCGCGCATCCTCGGGCAGTGCGCCTTCGCGCACCTGGCCGGTCCACGCGCCGCCCATCTCGTTCCACAGCTCGCGCAGCACGCCCGCCACCTGCTGGTCGGGCGGGAGCAGCGCCACGTTGAGCTCCTTCTCGCCGCAGGATGCCGGGAAGCGCCCGCTGAAAGAGACGCGCGGCGGCGGGCCGGCGGAAAACAACGGCTCGAGCACGTCGCGGAATGCGCGCCCTTCCGGGCAGCCGCCCCCGGCGAGGCGAAGTTTGTTGATCAGCTCGAGCGCCGGGGGCCGCGGCTCGGCGTAGACGCGCACCGCGCCCAGGTCGGGCTCGGGCACGAAGACGAAGCGCAGCGACTTGTAATGCACCAGCAGCGCGTCGGGCAGCACGTTGTAGGGCCGCAGCACCTCGCCGTCGAAATCCGCCGGGCTGCCGTTGGTCGGCGCGAAGAAGCTGCGGTCGAGCACCAGGTCGCCGCGGATCTCGCGCAGTCCCTTGCCGCGCAGGCCGCGCAGCAGCATCCAGAAGCTCTCGTAGTCCAGGCGCGGATCGCCGTGGCCCTTCAGCACGAGCTCGCCTTCGAGCACGCCGTCGCGCAGGGTCCCGGTGATGTGCGCCTCGGTCTTCCAGCGGTAAGCCGGGCCCAGCAGCTCGAGCGCAGCGAAAGTAGTCACTAACTTCATCACTGAAGCGGGGTTCATCGCCTTGCCTGCGTTCAGGCTGAGCGAGCTGCGCTCGCTGCCGACGGGCTGCACGACGATGGCGACGTTCGCCTGGGGCACGCGGGCGTCGCGCAGGGCGTTGGCGACCGGCGCTGGCAGGCCGCGCGCAGCGAAGCCAGGGCCGGGGCAGGAAGCCGCCAGCGCGGCGGCGACGAGGAGATACCGAAGGCGGTGCACGCGCGGATTGTAGTGTCGGGACGAGAAAGGTCTTGAATTCCCGAGGTTGCGCGCCTATGATTGGCACTCATCCAGGCGGAGTGCTAACGATCGCCTGGGCAGAACCGGGTTATCTTTAGATAACTCTTTGTTTCACAACACTATTGTGGGAGATTCGTATGAAGATCCGTCCTCTTCATGATCGCGTCATCGTCAAACGCATCGACGAAGAGCGCAAGACCGCCTCGGGAATCGTGATTCCCGACACCGCCGCCGAGAAGCCCGACCAGGGCGAAGTGCTCGCGGTGGGCAAGGGCAAGAAGACCGACGACGGCAAGCTGATCCAGCTCGACGTCAAGGTGGGAGACAAAGTGCTGTTCGGCAAATATTCCGGGCAGACCGTGAAGGTGAAGGGCGACGAGCTGCTCGTGATGCGCGAGGAAGACATCATGGGCGTGCTCGAAGGCCACTGAGCGTTCCCGCAACCGTTCATCCGATCCAGATTCAGGAGAATCAGCAATGCCAGCCAAAGAAGTACGCTTCCATGAAAACGCGCGCACCAGGATGGTCCACGGACTGAATATCCTGGCCGACGCGGTCAAGGTCACCCTCGGCCCGAAGGGCCGCAACGTCGTGCTCGAGCGCTCCTTCGGCGCCCCCACCGTCACCAAGGACGGCGTGTCGGTGGCGAAGGAAATCGAGCTGAAGGACAAGTTCGAGAACATGGGCGCGCAGATGGTGAAGGAAGTCGCCTCCAAGACCTCGGACGTCGCCGGCGACGGCACCACCACCGCCACCGTGCTGGCGCAGGCCATCGTGCGCGAGGGCATGAAGTACGTCGCCTCGGGCATGAACCCGATGGACCTGAAGCGCGGCATCGACAAGGCCGTGCTGGCGGTCACCGAAGAGCTGAAGAAGATTTCGCAGCCCTGCAAGACCTCCAAGGAGATCGCCCAGGTCGGCTCGATCTCGGCCAATTCCGACAGCGACATCGGCAAGATCATCGCCGACGCCATGGACAAGGTCGGCAAGGAAGGCGTGATCACGGTGGAGGACGGCAAGAGCCTGCAGAACGAGCTCGACGTCGTCGAGGGCATGCAGTTCGACCGCGGGTATCTCTCGCCCTACTTCATCAACAACCCCGAGAAGCAGATCTCCGTCCTGGAGGACGTCTACATCCTCCTGCACGACAAGAAGATCAGCTCGATCCGGGAGCTGCTGCCGATCCTGGAGCAGGTGGCCAAGTCGGGCAAGCCGCTGGTGATCATCGCCGAGGAAGTCGAAGGCGAGGCGCTGGCGACCCTGGTGGTCAACAACATCCGAGGGATACTCAAGACCGTCGCGGTCAAGGCGCCGGGCTTCGGCGACCGCCGCAAGGCGATGCTGGAAGACATGGCGATCCTCACCGGCGGCACGGTGATCAGCGAAGAGCTGGGCCTGAAGCTGGAGAACGCCACCCTGAAGGACCTCGGCAAGGCGAAGAAGGTCGAGGCCGGCAAGGAAAACACCACCATCATCGACGGCGCCGGCGTGAAGAAGGACATCGAGGGCCGGGTCAAGCAGATCCGCGTCCAGGTGGACGAGGCGACCAGCGACTACGACAAGGAAAAGCTCCAGGAGCGCGTGGCGAAGCTCGCCGGCGGCGTGGCGCTGATCAAGGTCGGCGCGGCCACCGAGGTCGAGATGAAGGAGAAGAAGGCGCGCGTCGAGGACGCGCTGCACGCGACCCGCGCGGCCGTCGAAGAGGGCATCGTCCCGGGCGGCGGCGTGGCGTTCCTGCGCGCGCGCAAGGCGCTCGAAGGCAAGATCAAGGCCTCGAACGACGACCAGGAAGCGGGCGTCAAGATCGTGATGCGCGCGCTGGAAGAGCCGATGCGCCAGATCGTCGCCAACTGCGGCGCCGAGCCCTCCGTGGTGCTGAACAAGGTGCTCGAAGGCAAGGGCGTGAACTTCGGCTACAACGCGCAGACCGACGAGTTCGGCGACCTGGTGGAGATGGGCGTGATCGATCCCACCAAGGTGGCGCGCACCGCGCTGCAGAACGCCTCCTCGGTCGCCGGCCTGATGCTCACCACCGATGCGATGGTGGCCGAGCTGGTCGAGGACAAGAAGGGCGGCGGCGGCCATGGCCACGGCGACATGGGCGGCATGGGCGGGATGGGTGGCATGGGCGGCATGGACATGTAACTAACAGAGGGAAACCTAGGTTTCCCTCCGTTACCTCCCTTCCGCTACACAGTCGTTCGGGGGCGCTTCGGCGCCCCTTTTCTTTTATAATCCGCGCTCTTTTCCGGCAGGCCAAGTAGCTCAGTTGGTAGAGCAGCGGACTGAAAATCCGTGTGTCGCTGGTTCGATTCCGGCCTTGGCCACCATTTCATTAGAATGACCTGCAGGTGACGCTCTTCGCCCTCGGCCTCAATCACACCACCGCGCCGCTGCCGGTGCGCGAGCGCGTGGTGTTCCACGTCGAGAAGCTGCTCGGCGCGCTGGGCGAGCTGACGCGCGGCAAGGAGGTCGCCGAGGCGGCGATCCTCTCCACCTGCAACCGCACCGAGCTCTACCTGTCGGCGGAGCGGCCGGAAGCGGCCGCGCAGTGGCTGGCCGAGTACCACCGCATCAGCCCCGCCGAGATCTCCCCCTACCTCTACACCCTGCCGCAGGACCAGGCGGTGCGCCACACCTTCCGCGTCGCCGCCGGCATCGACTCGATGGTGCTGGGCGAGCCGCAGATCCTCGGCCAGATGAAGGAGGCGGTGCGCGCGGCGCAGGCCGCCGGCACGCTGGGCACGGTGCTGCACAAGCTGTTCCAGCGCACCTTCGCGGTGGCCAAGGAAGTGCGCAGCACCACGCAGCTCGGCGCCAACAGCGTGTCGATGGCCGCCGCCGCGGTGAAGCTCGCCGCGCGCATCTTCCCCAGCCTGAAGGACCAGTCGGTCCTGTTCATCGGCGCCGGCGAGATGGTCGAGCTGTGCGCCACGCACTTCGCCGCGCAGGCGCCGGCGCGGCTCACGGTGGCCAACCGCACGCTGGAGCGCGGCCAGGCGCTGGCGCACCGCTTCAACGGCCGCGCCATCGAGCTGCGCGCCCTGCCCGAGCAGCTGCAGGAACACGACATCGTGGTGTCCTGCACGGCATCCTCGCTGCCGATCCTGGGCAAGGGCCTGGTGGAGCGCGCGCTGCGCGCGCGCAAGCGCCGGCCGATGTTCATGGTGGACCTGGCGGTGCCGCGCGACATCGAGGCCGAGGTGGGCGAGCTGGACGACGTGTTCCTCTACACCCTGGACGACCTGCAGGGCATCGTGCGCGGCAACCTCGACGCGCGCCGCGCCTCGCTGGAGCAGGCCGAGGCGATCATCGAGACGCAGGTCGGCCAGTTCATGCACTGGATGAGCGCGCGCGCCGCGGTGCCGCTGATCCGCCAGCTGCGCGAGCAGGGCGAGGCGGCGCGCCGCCAGGAGCTGGAGCGCGCCCTGCGCCTGCTGCAGCGGGGCGAGGACCCCAGGCAGGTGCTCGAGGCGCTGTCGCAGGGCCTCACCAACAAGCTGCTGCACGGGCCGACGCAGGCGCTCAACGACGCCGCCGACGAGGAGCGCCGCGCGCTCGCCGCGCTCGTCGAGCGCCTGTACCGCGGCAAGTGAAACCGGCGCTCCGCACCAAGCTCGACAGCCTGGTCGGGCGCCTGGGCGAGCTCGAGCGCCTGCTCGCGGCGGAGGACGCCACGCGCAACCTGGACCAGTTCAGGAAGCTCTCGCGCGAGCACGCGGAGCTCGCCGGCCTCGCCGCGCTGTACGAGCGCTTCCGCCAGGCCGAGCGCGACGCCGCCGAGGCAAAGGCCATGGCGGGCGACGCGGCGATGAAGGGCTACGCCGAGGAGGAGTTGAAGAACTCGCGCGCGGCGATGGACAGCCTCGAGGCCCAGCTGCAGAAGCAGCTCCTGCCGCGGGACCCCAACGACGAACGCAACCTGTTCCTCGAGGTGCGCGCCGGCACCGGCGGGGACGAATCGGCCCTCTTCGCCGGCGACCTGTTCCGCATGTACTCGCGCTACGCCGAGCGCAGGGGCTGGCAGGTGGAGATCATCTCCGAGAGCGTCCCCGAGATGGGCGGCTACAAGGAGGTGATCGCGCGCCTCATCGGCCAGGGGGCCTATTCGCGCCTCAAGTTCGAGTCGGGCGGCCACCGCGTGCAGCGCGTGCCCGAGACCGAGGCGCAGGGACGCATCCACACCTCGGCCTGCACGGTGGCGGTGCTGCCCGAGGCCGACGCCATCGAGGACGTGGTGCTCAACCCGGCCGAGCTGCGCGTGGACACCTTCCGCGCCTCGGGCGCGGGCGGCCAGCACGTGAACAAGACCGACTCGGCGATCCGCGTCACGCACCTGCCCACCGGCATCGTGGTGGAGTGCCAGGATTCGCGCTCGCAGCACAAGAACCGCGAGAAGGCGCTCTCGGTGCTGGCGGCGCGCATCAAGGACAAGCAGACGCGCGAGCAGCAGGCGAAGACCGCCTCGACGCGCAAGTCGCTGGTGGGGTCGGGCGACCGCTCCGAGCGCATCCGCACCTACAACTTCCCGCAGGGCCGCGTCACCGACCACCGCATCAACCTCACGCTGTACAAGATCGAGCGCATCATGGACGGCGAGATCGACGAGCTGGTGGACGCGCTCTCGGCCGAGCACCAGGCCGAGCAGCTGGCGCAGCTGGCAGAAGAGGCGGCATGAATGCCGCGGAAGCGGCTTGAAAGTCGCCGAAGCGCTCAAGGCGCTGGAAGCGCGCGAGGCGCGGCTGCTCCTCGCGCGCGCCACCGGCTTCTCCGAAGCGAGCGTGCTCGCGCACCCGGAGCGCGAGCTGCCTGCCGAGGCCGAAGCCGCCTTCCGCGATTTCGCCGCGCGCCGCGCGCTCGGCGAGCCGATCGCCTACATCCTCGGCGAGAAGGAGTTCTACGGCCTGCCGCTGGCGGTCAATCCCGCCGTGCTGATCCCCAGGCCGGAGACCGAGCTCCTCGTGGAGCGAGCGCTGGCGCTGCGGCCGGCTTCGGTGCTCGACCTGGGCACCGGCTCGGGCGCGGTGGCGCTCGCGATCAAGCGGCAACTCGCCTCCGCCAGGGTCGTCGCCGTGGAACGCAGCGCCGCGGCGCTCGCGGTGGCGCAGAGGAACGCGATGAAGCTCGGGCTGGAAGTGGATTTCCACCACGGCCCCTGGTTCGCGCCGGTGGCGGGGGAGCGCTTCGATCTCATCGTCTCCAATCCCCCTTACGTCGCCGCGGGTGATCTGCACCTCCTGCAGGGGGACCTGCGCTTCGAGCCGCGCACGGCGCTGGTGTCCGGCGCGGACGGGCTGGAGGCGATCCGCGAGATCGCCGCGGGCGCGGCCGCGCACCTCAATCCGGGCGGCTGGCTGCTCCTCGAGCACGGCATGGGCCAGGACGAGGACGTGAGGAAGCTGCTTCTCGCGCAGGGGCTTGAAGGGATCGAGAGCTGGCCCGATCTGGCCGGCATTGCCCGGGTCACGGGCGGAGGGCTAAAATCCTAGGTTATGGACACCCAAGAACGCATCAAGCAACAAGTCACCGGCAACCCGGTGGTGCTGTACATGAAGGGCACGCCGCAGATGCCGCAGTGCGGCTTCTCGGCGATGGCGATCCAGGTGCTGCAGGCCTGCGGGGTGAATGCGCCCTTCACCGTGAACGTGCTCGCCGACCCGGAGATCCGCCAGGGCATCAAGGAATACGCCAACTGGCCGACCATTCCGCAGCTCTACGTCAACGGCGAGTTCATCGGCGGCTCGGACATCCTGCGCGAGATGTACCAGACCGGCGAGCTGCAGAAGCTGCTCGAGGGGCTCAGGCAACAGGCTTAGGCCGCGCTGCGCGCGCCTGATCGATTCAGCGCCTTGTCCGCTCGCAGCCTGTCCACCAGCAAGTCGACGAATGTCCTGACCTTCGCGGACGCCTGCCGGCCTTCGCTGTGCAGGACATTGATCGGCAGGCGCGGCGGCTCGTAGTCGGTCAGTACCGCCTGCAACTCACCCGACACCAGGTGCGCGGCGACCTGGTAGGACAGCAGGCGTGTGACGCCGAAACCCTGTACCGCTGCCACGATGGCGGCCTCGTTGCTCGTAACCGTCAGCCGCGGCGCGAGCTTGACGCTCGTCGTCTTCCTGTCGGTCGTGAATTTCCAGTCGACGGAAGGCGACGCCGGATTCGCGGCAATCACGGTGTGCTTGGCGAGATCGGCGGGCGTGCGCGGCATGCCCCTGGTCTTGAGGTAATCCGGCGCGGCGCACACCACGCGGCGGACATGGCCGACGCCGATCGCCTTCATGCTCGAGTCGCGCAGCTCGCCGATGCGCACGCCCACGTCCATGCCTTCCTCGAGCAGGTTGACGACCCGGTCCAGGAAGGCCGCCGCGATGGACATGCCGGGAAAGCGCTCCAGATATTCGACGATGCTGGGGGTAACGAACATGCGGCCGAACAGTACGGGCGCGGTGACCGCCAGCCGTCCGCGCGGCGCGGCATTCACCCCGGCGACCGCTTCATCGGCTTCGTCCGCTTCCGCGATGATGCGCCGGGCCTGCTCCAGGTAACGCTGACCCGCATCGGTGGCCCGGACGAACCGGGTGGTCCGGGTGAGCAGCTTCACGCCGAGATGTTTCTCGAGTGATGCGATCGCCCGGGTCACTGCGGGCGGGGACATCCCCAGCCTGCGCGCGCCGCCGGCGAAGCTCTCTTCTTCCGCCACCGCCACATAAACGGCCATGCGATGGAACCGGTCCATGCATCATTCCAGTTGTCGGAAGAATGAATTGTAATCGGCGACGATTGTTCTTTTCAACGGAATTCTCCAAGATGCGTCCCGTCCGCGACGTATTCGGCGCTCCTGTCCTCGAGTCGCGGCGCGCGGCCTCAAAGGAGTCGTCATGACCCGGCAAACGCTCGTCCCCAGCGATGTCGCATTCACACCGGCCGTGAAGGCCATCCAGGCGCGCAACGGCTCGCGCGGGGCGTACGCCCGGATGGAGGAAGGCGAGGGCTGGGAAACCACGCTCACGCCGGAGGTTGCCGCGTTCATCGCCGCGCAGACCAGCGTATTCCTCGGCACGGCGAATGCCGCCGGTCAGCCGTACATCCAGCATCGCGGCGGCCCGGCGGGATTTCTGCGCGTCCTCGATGAAAAGACGATCGGCTTCGCGGATCTTCGCGGCAACCGGCAATTCATCACGCTGGGCAACCTCGCGGAAAACCCCAGGGCCCACCTGTTCCTGATCGACTACGCGCAGCGCCGGCGCGTGAAGATCTGGGGCGAGGCGCGCGTGGTGGAGGACCAGCCCGCGTTGCTGGAAAAGCTCGTGCCCGCGAGCGAAAAGTCGCGGGCCGAGCGGGCGATCATGTTCAGCGTGGCGGCGTGGGATGCGAACTGCCCGAAGCACATTCCGCAGCGCTTCGAAGCAGCGGACGTGGCGCGCGCGCTCGAGGAGCGCGACCGGCGCATTGCCGAACTCGAAAAGGAGCTCGCGCGCCTGACGCAGTGACGGCGCAGGGCGTTCAGACGCCCGACAGCCGGGCGTTGGCCATGGTCAGGCGCTCGACCAGGATCTCCATGAAGGCGCGGTCGAACTTGTGGCGGCAGGTGTCGGAGGCCTGCGCCAGCTTCTGCGTCGGCACCGAAACGATCTTGGAGTCGGCCATCACCGTGACGTCGGCGCCGCGCAGGTGCTCGTCCTTGGACAGATAGGCCATCTCGCCGAAGCACTCGCCGGCGTGCAGGATGTTGAGCAGCTTGCCCTTGCGCGTCACGCGCACCTCGCCCTCGGCGAGCAGGCAGAAGAAGTTGCCCGGCTCGCCCTCCTTCATCAGCAGCTCGCCCGCCTGCGCGCCGCGCCAGTTGGAGATGCGCGCCACCTCCCACAGCTCGGCGTCGGTGAAGTTGGCGAAGAACGGGAGCTTGCGCAGCGACTCGAACTTGTCCGAGTCGGCGAACTTCTGCGTCCTGCCGCCCAGGCCCTCGTTCCTGAACACCTCCGCCAGGTCGAGCGAGAAGTCCTCCCAGCTGGCGTAGCGCTGCGCCAGGTCCTTGGCCATGGCGCGCTTCACGATCGCGTCGAGCGCCGCCGGGATCTGCGGGCGGTAGGAGGAGGGCGGCTGCGGCTCGACGTTGGCGATCTGGTAGATCAGGCTGAAGTTGTTGGTGGCCTGGAACGGCAGCCGCCCGGCCAGCAGCTGGTACAGCACCACGCCGAGCGAGTAGATGTCGGTCTGGTGGTTGAGGGTGTGCTCCTTCACCTGCTCGGGCGACATGTAGGCCGGCGAGCCGATGGCCGAGATCTGCGTGTTGTCGCCGCTGGCGATGAGCGCGGCGCCGAAGTCCGACACCTTGACGTCGGTCTCGCCGGTGACCAGGATGTTGGCGGGCTTCAGGTCGCGGTGCGTGATGCCCATCTTCTGCGCGAACTCCAGCGCGCGCGTGCACTTGAAGATGATCTCCACCACGCGCTCGATGGGCAGCAGGTCCTGCGCGTCGCCGTGGCGCTCGAGGGTCCCGCCGTCGACGTACTCCATCACGATGTACTGCTGCCGGTCGTCGGCCACCGCGTCGTAGATCTGGCAGATGTGCGGGTGCTGCAGCTTGCCGGCGAGCGAGGCCTCGGTGACGAAGATCTTGCGGTACAGGTTGCCGCGGTCCTTGTCGGCGAAGGCCTCCGGCATCACCACCTTGACGGCGACGTTGCGCGCGTAGAACGGGTCGTTGCACAGGTACACCACGCTGGTGGCGCCGCGCCCCAGCTCCTTCAGCACCGGGTACTTGCCGATGCGCTCCGGCACCGGGATCAGCGTGGTCTC
>Ga0075420_100006027_pt1 | contig 10700 bp, 8 predicted proteins | sample SoiMetdeltSBSDD4_FD_75296 | JGI IMG/M metagenome (GOLD analysis project Ga0075420, IMG submission 75296) | Bulk soil microbial communities from a Populus tree surrounding site in Tennessee, USA - Soil MetaG P. deltoides SBSDD4 | ecosystem: Environmental > Terrestrial > Soil > Tree plantation... | reverse complement strand
CGCTCGGCGCCTACCGGCGCCTACTGCGAGGCCGCGACTGCGAGGCGCGCGTGGTCGGCGTGAAGGGCCTGCTCGAGGACGCGCCCGCGATCGACCTCTTCGAGCCCGCCTGGGAATGCGCCGAGGCGCCCGGCCTCGAGGCCGACACCGCCCGCGACGCGCGCGAGGCGCTGCGCCACGTGGTCGAGCGGCCCAACAAAGTGCTGATCCCGCGCATCCTCGACACGGTCAAGACGATGCGCATGCGCGACGGCAGCGCGCTCGTCTCGGCGATCGCGAGCGTGCAGCCGCCGGTCGTGGACGCCGTTCCGATCCTGGCCGGGCTCGTCGACGCGCAGAACCAGGCCACCCAGAAGAGCGCGGTGATCGGCCTCGGACGGATGGGCGCGGTCTCGCTGCCGGCCCTGCCGCGTCTCGTCGAGTGCCTGCAGTCGAAGCGCGACCCGGAGATCCGCGAAAACGCGGCCGAGTCGATCGGCCGGATCGGTCCGAAGGCGGTGTCCGCGGTGCCGGTGCTGATCAAGGCGGCGCAGGACGACAAGTGGCCCAAGGTGCGCAAGGCGTCGCTGACCGCGCTCGGCGAGATGGGACCGGCCGCGAAGGAGGGCGTGCCGGTGCTCCGCGCCGCGCTCAAGGACCCCGACAGTTGGATCAGCCTGGCCGCGCGCAACGCGCTCTTCCGCGTCGAGCCCACGAAGCGCGAGGAAGTCGCCGACATCTCCGACAAGTCGCGTCCGGTGCAGAAGGGCAGCTTGTACGACGACCTGTCGCAGCTCTCCGCGACCCTGCCGGCCAAGGTGCCCGAGGCGTTCGAGCTCAACATCTACACCGATTTCGCGATGGTGACGGCGCCCTACGCCGACAGCAAGAGCGGCCGCGGGAAGTTCACCTATCGGGCCGGAACGGTGACCGGGCCGGAGGAGGGCAGCGGCGACTGCAAGAAGAAGATCCTGCTCGCCAAGGTGGACTTCTCGATCGTGCCCAAGGTCGTGAAGCAGGCGCCCGGCCTGCTCGGCAAGCCTTCGGGAAAGGTCAGCCACGTCGGGCTCTCCGGCGGCGTCTTCTGCAAGAGCTTCGGCTGGCAGGTGTTCGTCGAGGACGCCGGCCTGGTCGAGTTCAAGATCGACGGCTCGGTCGAGAAGGTGCGGAAGATGTGAGCGCCGCGCGCCCCGCCGGCTGACGGCTGGCGGTACGATTGGAGCTCGGAGGTCCGTCATGCTTCAGACCCTGGGCATCCTGCTCGCTCTCGCGGGTCCTCAAGAGCCGGCCGCTCCAGCGGCGGCGCTGCCCGAGGCGATTCGCGCCTACTACGACGACCACAACTTCGTCGTCGCGTTCAGCCGCAGCCACGAGCGTCAAATGATCTTTTCCCGCTCGCGCGAGGGGCGCAGCCCATCCGATCCCCGGCTGCTTGCCGTGCGCGAGCGCATGGGCCGCGTGCTGGAGAGGATCGAGCTGCTCGATCCCGGCATCATCTCGAGCCGCTCCGGGAACATTCCCGACATCGCTCGCGACACGATGCTGCTCGAGATTCGCGCTCAGGACGTGGACGAGGATGCGGGCGTCGCGCGCGTGCAGCTCGACGCGCTCGCGCTCGAGCCGTCGGCCAACATCCTGCTGATCTCCGAGTTCGCGAGCCTGACCGGCGGCTCGCCGCCGAATCCGATCGATCTCGCGTTGCGCCTTTCCGGACAGCTGCGGATCGCCGAGGCGACCCACCGCTGGCGGCGCGTGCGCGGAGAGTGGCGCCGGGACGCGGCGACCCAGGTCCTGATCGTCCGGTAGATGGCGGCGCGCGCCGTCCCGCCCTCGTCGCCCGGCAACGGCCTGAAGCGCGATCCGGCTCTGGTGCCGCTCTCGCGCGATCATCACGAGGCGCTGGTGCAGGCCCGTGCGTTGCGGATCGCGGCGAGCGGCGGCGAAGCGGAGCGCGGAAAGCATCCGGTGCTTGCCACGGCGCGGGGTTTCCTGGGCTACTTCGAGCAGCAGTTGCTCGGTCACATGCAGGACGAGGAGCGGACGCTGCTGCCCGTCGCGGAGGCCGCGGGTGTCGACAGCCAGCGGATTCGCAGCGAACACCAGGAGCTGCGCGGGCTCGCCGCCGGCATCGGCGAGAGCCTGCGTGCGGCGAGCGACCCGGCCGCGCTGATGCAGGAGGCGGGGCAGCTCCTCGACGACCACGTCCGCTACGAGGAGCGCGCGTTCTTCGAGGCGGTACAGCAGGCGCTCACGGCGCAGCAGCTCCACGACCTGGGCCGGGCGCTCGAGGCCGCTCGCGAAGCGAGAGGCGGGCCGAGCTGCGCGGTCAACCTCAGCGCAGGCCGACCAGACCCTTCGCCGACTCGATGAGCTTCGCCGAGTCGTAGCCGACGCCGTCCTTGAAGACGAGCTCGACGTTCTTGATGTCGGCGATCGCTGCGGCCGGATTGCCCTTGACGACGACCACGTCCGCGGCCTTGCCGACCGCCAGCGTGCCGATGCGTGCGTCCTCGCCCAGGAACTTCGCGCCGTTCGCGGTCGCGATCCGGATCGCTTCGAGCGGTGTGAAGCCCGCTTCGACCAAGAGCTCCACTTCGCGCTGGTCGCCGAAGCCGGCGATCACGGCGCCGTTGCCGGTGGGATCGAGCCCGGCCAGCAGCAGCCCGCCCGCGCGCGCAAAGGCCAGCTCGAACTGCATCTCCTTCTTGAAGAGCGCCGGCCAGTAGGAGCGCGCGGCGCCGTCGGAGATGTTCGCCCGCGAGCGCAGGTACGCGACGCGCGCGTCGGTCGTCATCGCGTCGAGCACGCGCTTCTCGAGCGGCGGCCGGCCCGGAACGAAGGCCTCGAAGACGGGCAGCGTCGAGGTGATCGCCACGTTCCTCTTCACCAGGTCCTGGATCATCGCCGTGACCGGCTCGCTCGCCACGTCGAGCTTCTCGGCGATCTCGCGCGCCGCGTCCGCGACCGTCGGGCACTCGCCGGGCTTCTTGGCGGAGTAGAACTCGGTGTCGACGGCGAGCCCGTGCTCCAGGTTGTCGATCCCGAGCGCCGCCGCCTCGCGGAAGCCGATCGAGCAGAGGTGTCCGGTCACCTTGAGCCCGCGCCCATGCGCGGCCTTCGTCGCCGCGGCGAGCTCCGCGGGCGTGATGTGCATGTACGCCTTGAAAGAGGTGACACCCTGCGCGCTCCAGAACTCGACCGTGCGCCGGGCGTCCTCGGCGTCCACCAACGGGTGCATTTGCGGCGTGAACGCGCCCGCGCCCTCGAGGTACGGACCGGTGATGTGCATGTTCGGCCCCGCCATCCGCCCGGTGTCGATCAGCTTCTTGAGCTCGAGGTCGGTGTACGTCTCGATGCTGCCTGTCGTGCGGATCGTCGTCACTCCCGCGGCGAGGTAGAGCCGCGGGAACGTGGTCGCATGCTCGGGATACATCGGCGGCGGCCCGTTCGGGGCGGGGTAGTACATGTGGTCGTGCATTCCGACGAGACCGGGAATCAGCGTGTAGCCCGCCAGATCCAGCACCTTCGCGCCGGACGGAACCGGCGTCCGCTCGTCGCCGATCGCGGCGATGCGGCCCTCGGAAAGGACGACCGTCTGGTTCTCGCGCGGCGCGGCTCCGGTACCGTCGATCACACGAGCGTGCTGGAGCACGATCACCGCCGCGTCTTCGCGCACGAACTCGCGCACCGCGGGCGAGAGCTGCGGCGGGCGGACCTGGCCGTGCGCGACCAGCGGCAGGAGGACGGCAGCGACGAGAGCGCCGCGTTTCATGACGATGCCCCTAGCCTTCGAGCTGCGCGGCCAGGTAGTTCTGGATCCCGATCTCCTGGATCTGCTGGAGCTGGGCCTCGAGCCACTCGGCGTGCTGCTCTTCGTCCACCAAGAGCTTCTCGAGCAACGCGCGCGAGCCGTTGTCGCCCTTGGCGCGCGCGAGCTCGACCGCCTGGTTGAGCCGTTCGATCGCCTGCTTCTCGAGCGCGAAGTCGAACGCGTGCTGCTCGGGGACGTTCTGGCCGACGTTGATCCTCATGTACTTCTGCATGTTGGGGGCGCCCTCGAGATATAGGATCCGGTCCATGATCTCCTGGGCGTGCTTCATCTCTTCGATCGACTCTTCGCGGGCGTGCTTCTCGAGCCGCTTGTAGCCCCAGTTCTTGCACATCATGGCGTGGATGAAGTACTGGTTGATCCCCGTCAGCTCCGCGCACAGCACGTCGTTCAGCGCCTGGATCACTTCGTCGTCGCCCTTCATCGCGGCCTCCCGGTTTCGAGCGGATGATAGGGGAACGTCGGCGCTCGGCCTAGCGTTCGCTGCGAGCGCTGCGATTGGCCAGGAACGCGCGCAGGTCGGGAACGCAGGCGGTGCAGGTTCGGCCGCAGCCCGTTCGCGTGAGCACTTCGTCAAGCGCGAGGCCCTCGGCTTCGATGCGGCAGGCGATCTCGTGGAACGAGAGGCCCGCGCATTCGCAGGCTCGCATGGCCCGCGGTTGCGGGCGGCAGCTCAGGGCCGGAAGCGTTTCCGTCATGCCGTCGCGAAGTCTATCAAAGACGAAATAGAAATCCATTTTCAGAATGGTCCGATCCAGCCGATGTGGGCCCGGTCACATGGCATCCACCGAGATGAGTAGTTCCGCAAAGTACATACACGCAATGTGCTACCGTCGCGCCAACGACAGAGTCCATGGGAAAGGAGATGCGCGTCCTCGCTCTTGAGCTCTCCCTGGCGTGCTCGGCCTTCGCTCAAGCCCCGCCTCCGGCCGCCGACCTGACCGCGCTGTCGCTCGACGAACTGGCCAACCTCGAGGTCTCCACCGTCTCGCGCAAACCCGAGCGCTGGTGGTCGGCTCCGAGCGGGGTCGACTTCGTGACCGGAGACGACATCCGCCGCGCCGGCGCCCAGAACCTTCCCGACGCGCTGCGGCTGGCGACCGGCGTTCACGTCGGACAGCCCAGCGCGCGCAGCTGGGCGATCAGCGTGCGCGGAATGAACGTGCTGGCCGCGAACAAGATCTCGGTGGTGATGGACGGGCGCAGCTTGTTCACCCCCTTCTTCTCGGGCGTGCAGTGGGACGCCCAGGACACGCTGCTCGAAGACGTGGACCGGATCGAGGTGGTGCGCGGCCCCGTCGGAGCGCTCTGGGGTGCTTTCGCGGTGAACGGCTTCATCCAGATCCTCACCAAGCCGGCCTGGGACACGCCGGGGTTGCTGTTGAGCGCCGGCACGGGCACCGAGGATCCCGGCTTCTTCGCCGCCCGCTACGGCGGGAAGCTCGGCGCGGACACTTCCTATCGCGCCTACGGCAAGTACTTCCAGACCGACTGGACCTACGACGCGAAGGGCGAGCACGCGCAGCCGGCGACCGACTTCCTCCAATCCGGCTTCCGCCTCGACGGCCGGCGCGGAAAAGACACCAGCGTCGGCCTGCAGGGCGACTTCTACACGAACCAGAACCTGCCGCTGGAACGGCTGCTCACCGAGATCTGGGGAGCGAACCTGATCGGCCGCTGGCGGCGCAGCTTCTCCGCGGACTCGAATCTTCAGCTCGAGGGATACTTCGATCACACCTACCGCCTGATCCCGCAGAACTTCGAGGAGCGGCGGGACACCGGCTCGGCTTCGGTCAAGTACCGGCGCGTCGCGGGACGCCACGGGTTGCTCTTCGGCGTTGACGGGCTCGTTTCAGCGGACCAGATCGGCAACATCGGCTTCGCGCTCCTGGAGCCGCCGGAGCGCACGACGCACCTCGCGGGCGCGTACGTCCAGGACACGCTGCAGCTGGGCGCGAAGAGCACTTTCGTGCTCGGGCTCAAGACCGAGCACACTTCGTTCTCCGGCTACGAGGTCGAGCCGTCACTGCGTTTCGCCTGGACGCCGGGCCCGCGGAGCACCGCCTGGGCGGCGGTGTCACGCGGCGTGCGCACGCCGGTTCGCATCGACGAGGACCTGGTGATCCGCTTCAGCGGCCTCAACCTGTTCGAGGCCAACGACGATTTCAAGACCGAAACGACGATCGCCTACGAGCTCGGCGCGCGGCATCGGCCCGCCAGCGCGGTGACCCTGGACCTCTCCGTGTTCGCCTACCGCTACGACCATCTGCGCAGCACCGAGCCGGTCGCGGCCACGCCGCTCCCGGCGACCTTCAAGAACGGCCTCGACGCCCGCTCCCACGGCGCCGAGCTCTCCGTGATGTTCCAGCCGGTCCCGGCGCTCTTCCTCAAGGGCAGCTATCGGTACCTGGACCTCGAGTTCTCGAAGGACGCGTCCTCTCGCGACACCAGCAACGGCAGCGCCGAGGGCAACGACGCAAAGCACGTCCTGGTGCTCGGTGCCCACGCCAACCTGCCCGGGCGGCTGGAGCTCGACGGCTTCCTGCGTCACGCCAGCGCGCTGCCGAAACCCGCGCTGCCCGGCTATACGACGCTGGACCTCCGGCTCGGCTGGCGGCCGTTCCGGCAATTGGAGGTTTCGCTCGCCGGACGGAACCTGCTCGACCGGCAGCACGCCGAGTTCGTCACCACCAACAGCCTCAACGAGGAGGTGCATCGCAGCGGTACGATCAAGCTCACGTGGCGCCGCTGACACGACTTGCGCCGATCGCGTCCTTGCTGCTGCTCCTGCCCTGCGCGCCGCTCGAGTCGCAGGATGGCGCCCCGTCCGAGTACGCGGTCAAGGCGGCCTTTCTCTACAACTTCGCGCGCTACGTCGAGTGGCCCGCGGAAGCGAAGCCGGAGTCGGGCCCATTCGTGATCACGATCGTCGGGCAGGACCCGTTCGACGGCGTGATCGACGACGCGCTCCGCGGCAAATCGGTCGCCGGCAGGAGCGTCGAGCTGCGCCGCGTGCGCCGCGCCAGCGAGATCGCGCAGAGCCAGATCGTCTTCATCAGCAGCTCGGAGAAGTCCCAGCTCGCGCAGATCCTCGAGCACCTCCAGGGCATGCCGACCCTGACCGTCGGGGAGGCCGAGAACTTCGCCGAGAGCGGCGGCATCATCCGGTTCCGGATGGAGCGCAGCCGCGTGCGGCTCGACGTCAACACCGGCGCCGCGCAACGCGCGCGGTTGAGGATCAGCTCGGAGCTCCTGAAGCTGGCGCGGATCGTCGGGGACGGAGCCTGAGCATGCCCAAGAACCTGACGCTGCGGCAAGCGCTGGCGTCCACCACGATGACGGCGGTAGCGGTCGCACTGACGCTCGCTTGCGGCGCGTTCGTCGCCTATGAGCTGGTCACCTTCCGCGCCACGCTGGTGCGCGGCGTCTCGTCGCGAGCCGCGATCGTGGGCCAGCTCTCCACGTCCGCGCTGGTCTTCGAGGACCCCGAATCGGCCACCGCCACGCTCGCCGTGCTGGGCGCGGATTCGCGGATCGTCTCGGCCGCCATCTACGGGGCGGACGGGAAGCCGTTCGCGTCGTACGCGCGCGACCGCGGCGCCGTGCCAGCGCCGGCCCCGCTCGGCGTGGCGGACGGCCACGAGTTCCGCGGCGATCGGCTGCTGCTCTCGCACCCGATCAGCCTCGACGGCCGCGCGCTGGGCACGATCGTGCTGGAGTCGGATCTCACCGAGATGACCACGCGCCTGCAGCGCTACGCGCTGATCGTGCTCGTCGTGCTGGCCGCGTCGTTCGCGCTCGCCTACGCGACGGCGTCTCGCCTGCAGCGGGCGATCTCGGTGCCGGTCGTGAATCTCGCCCAGACCGCCGAGGTGGTGTCGAGCCGCCAGGACTACGCGGTGCGCGCGCCGGCGGGCGACGCGGTCGGCGAGCTGGAGCTCCTGGTCCGGACGTTCAACCACATGCTCGACCAGATCCAGGAGCGCGACGCGGCGCTCCAGCACGCGCGCGATCACCTGGAGCGCCAGGTCGCCTCGCGCACCTTCGACCTGGAGACGGAGATCGCCGAGCGAAGGTCGCTGGCCGAGGAGCTGGAACGGAACAACAGCGAGCTCGAAGCGCAGAGCGTTCGCGTCCAGGAAGCGACGCGGATGAAGAGCGAGTTCCTCGCCAACATGTCGCACGAGCTGCGCACGCCGCTGAACGCGATCATCGGTTTCACCGAGCTCCTGCACGACGAGCGGGTCGGCAGCGTGACCGCCGACCAGAAGGAATGCCTGGCCGACGTGCTGACGAGCTCGAAGCACCTGCTCCAGCTGATCAACGACGTGCTCGACTTGTCGAAGGTCGAAGCGGGCAAGATGGACTTCCATCCCGAGCCGGTCGACCTCGGGAAGGTGGTCGGCGAGGTGCGCGACATCGTGCGCGCGATCGCCGCCAAGAAGCGGATCGTGGTGACCAGCGAGCTCCAGCCCGGGCTGGACGAGGTCGTGATCGACGCCGGCAAGCTGAAGCAGGTGCTGTACAACTTCATTTCGAACGCGCTCAAGTTCACCCCGGCCGATGGCCGCGTCGTGGTTCGCGTCGCGCCGGAAGGCGCTTCCGACTTCCGGATCGAGGTCGAGGACAGCGGCATCGGGATTCGGCCCGAGGACGTGCCCCGGCTGTTCGTGGAGTTCCAGCAGCTCGACGCCAGCGCCTCCAAGGCCCACGCCGGGACCGGCCTGGGGTTGGCGTTGACCCGGAGAATCGTCGAGGCCCAGGGTGGCCGGGTGGGCGTCCGGAGCAGGCCCGGCCAGGGCAGCCTGTTCTTCGCGGTGCTGCCGCGCGTGAACAGCGAGTCGACCGCGACCGCGTCGCTCTCCGCGCCGGCGCCGAAGGACGCGCGCGCGGCGCGGATCCTGGTCGTCGAGGACGACTCGCGCGACCGGGCTTGGCTGGTCGAGACGCTGTCGGCCGCCGGCTACGCCGTCGAGGAAGCGGTCACCGGCCGGGCGGCGATCGAGCGCTGCGCGGCGCAGCGCTTCGACGGAATCACGATGGACCTGTTCCTGTCCGACATGACCGGCTGGGACGTGCTGCGCGACGTGCGCGCCCAGGGCACGAACCAGACGACGCCGGTGATCGTGGTCAGCGTCGTCTCGCAGAAGGGGCTGGGCGGCGGCTTCGCGATTCACGACCACCTGACCAAGCCGCTGTCGCGAGAAGACCTGCTGGCTTCGTTGCGCCGAGCCGGCGTCGACCCCAGCGCGGCCGGCTCGATCCTCGTGATCGACGACGACCCGCAGGCGCTGAAGCTGATGGCGACGACGCTGGAAAGCCTCGGCTACGCCGCGCTGTCGGTCGCCAGCGGCCAGGCCGGGCTCGTGGCGTCCCAGGGCAATCGCATCGCCACCGTGATCCTCGATCTCGGCATGCCTGAGATGAGCGGGTTCGAGTTCCTCGACCTGTTTCGCCGGCACCCCGAGGGCCGGGACGTGCCGGTGATCGTGTGGACCGCGAAGGACCTCACGCGCGAGGAGCTGGCCCGGCTCTCGGCGTCGGCGCAGGGCGTGGTGTTGAAGCACGCGGGCGGCTCGCAGAACCTGATCGACGAGCTGCGCCGGCACGTCGCTCCGGCGGTCCCGCTCGCGTCACCGCCGCCGCGAGCCGACTCCGCACCGCGCGGCGAGCCCTAGTCACCTGGAGACGCTAGCGGCCGCGGCTACTTCGAGGCGTCGCGCTTGGCGCGCACCTCGGCGGCGTTCTTGGCGTTCGGCGCGAGCTCGAGGTACGTGTCGTAGGCCGCGCGCGCCTCGTCGCCGCGCGACAGGGCCATGAGCGCGTCGCCCAGGTTCAGCGCGGCGACCGCTCGCTTGGGGTCGAGCTCCAGCGTGCGGCGGAACGAGCGGACCGATTCCTCGAGCCGGCCCAGCTTGAACTGCGCGAAGCCGACGTTGTTCGCGTACAGCGCGACACTCGGCGCCATGCGCGCCGCCGCCTCGAACTCGGCCAGCGCTTCGGGAGTGTGGCGCTCGCGATACAGCGTCATGCCGCGGTCGTTGCGCTGCGCCGCGCTCTCCGGCGGAGCCGTTGCGGGCGCCGCCTTCGGCGCGCCGAGCGCGGCCTCGGCCTGCAGCAGCTCGCGTTTCAACGCCTCGTTGCGCGCCTGCTTCTTCGCGATCTCGGCGCGGATCTTCTCGAGCCGGGCGTTCAGCGTGACGGCTTCGTCGTCGAGCTGCGAGGAGACGTCGCTCAGGAACTCGTTGTCGTGGCGCAGCTCGAACACGAACTCGCCGCCCTCGCTGCCGACCAGGTTGCCGAATGCGGGCGTCTGACGCGAGAGCGCGGACACCGTCGGTCCCACGTAGGCCCCGAGCTCGGCGCCGGTGACGTAGCCGTCGCCGGAGAGATCGGCGCGGCCCTCCAGCCCCTGCAAGAGGGCCCAGGTGAAGATCGAGTGCCCGTTCGGCCCGTTGTCGGCGACCTCCTGGTCGGCGCCGCCCGCGGTCAGTATCTGGCGCACGGTCCGGCGTCCCATCTCCTTCAGGTACGCGCCGCTCGGGTCTCCGCCGCCGCGCGTCAGCGCGACGCCGCTGTAGCAGGCGTCGGTCACGTAGAGGACGTGCTTGGCCGGGATCGCCTCGGAGACGTCCTGGAAATTCGTCATCGAGACGGCCTGGCTCTGGTACTCGGCCTGGCCCGCCTCGACCGGGATGATGTAGCCGAGGCTGCGGCCGTTCGGCAGCCGCCGCGTCGCGCCGTGGCCGGCGAAGAACACGAACACGCGATCCTCGCGCGCCACCCGCTTCGGATCGGCCAGACGATCGCCGAGCTCGTAGAGGATGCGCTCGCGGGTCGCGTCGGCGTTCAGCAGCAGCGCCACGTTCTCGGGCTTGAAGCGCTGCTTCTC
>Ga0075420_100006026_pt1 | contig 10700 bp, 11 predicted proteins | sample SoiMetdeltSBSDD4_FD_75296 | JGI IMG/M metagenome (GOLD analysis project Ga0075420, IMG submission 75296) | Bulk soil microbial communities from a Populus tree surrounding site in Tennessee, USA - Soil MetaG P. deltoides SBSDD4 | ecosystem: Environmental > Terrestrial > Soil > Tree plantation... | reverse complement strand
CGATCGGAGTACCAGCACCCTTACTCCCTGCAGGAAGCCGAGGCCTGGTGATCCTCGCGAAAGGGGATCTTCGCGCCGTTCGCTGTGGAGCACCTTGAGCAGGCTGGACACGGCAGACTGTGGCAAGGCCATCGGCTAGGGGTTCCCTTCGGTGAGTGCTTGGCCGTACACACCGAAGATCTCGCCGATGGCCTCCACAACTACGGAGCCGCGCCGGTCACCCCCAAACCCCACCACTCGGCGGGACGCTCACGCCGGCGCCGCACAAGCCGCACCGCACCCGGCACCCGTAAGTGTTCAAGAGCCTCATCTACTGCTCGGTGTGCGAACGCCGTATGCAGGGTCAGCATTCGCACGACGTCGCCTACTACCGGTGCCGCTATCCCTCCGACTTATGCCCTGGCAACCCGCGTAGACCACCCGAAGAACGTGATCATGCGTGAGGATCTTGCGACCGGGCCGGTCGACCGATGGCTCGCCTCCGTCTTCGAACCCGCGCGGCGCGGTCGGACGATCGAGCTGCTGGCTCGCCAAGTTAGCGCGGCGGTCCAGCTGGTGGTTCCCAGGCAGCGGGCCGGCAGCGACATCGCCGCCGAGTTCGACAGGAAGATTTTCCGCTACAAGCAAGCCCTCGACGAGGGAGCGAGCCCAGCGGTCGTGGCGGCGTGGATCGCCGAGGCGGAACAGCGGCGGGACACGGCGCTGGCAGACCGTCCTGCCGCGCGCGAGGTCGACGCCGCGGACTCGATGACCGCCGAGGACATCGCCTCCCTGGCCGCCGAGCTGGGCGACATCGCAACTGCGCTGGACGAGGCCCCACCCGAGCACAAGCTCGACCTGTACCGGAGCCTCCGACTCAAGTTGATCTACTCGGCAGAAACACAAACGGTGCACGCCATAATTGATCTTGGCGGGCACCGTTGGGATTTGGTTCGTGTCCGAGGGGGGAATTGAACCCCTGCTCGTGAGACCCCTGCCTCAGGCAGGGTTTCATGTGGTCAGGTTAGCGATTCCGGTGCGGTTGGGGCAACTACTCGAATGGGTGGCGCTGCAGGGCTTCTTTCGCTTCGCAGGGAGCCGATCACCGATCTGCGACAGGTTCGGTCGAACCGTTCGGAGTTCCATCGCAGCGCCTCAAATCGTAGGACCGGGGAGGCGACGAACGTCGATCGTCAGTCTGGGCGTTCCTCCTCGGCATCCAGTCTCGTTGTTGAAGTCGAAATACGCCTCGCGGATCCCAGTACGGCCACGCCTTCGGCACAGGACCCGCACTTTGATGCGCGAGGCGCGAAGAGTACCGATCCGTATACTCCCCGGTCCCGCCCTTTCCTTCGTCACATCTCGCCGCATCCGTCGTTGAACCGGGCGCGTAATCGATAGGACCAGCGCTACCAACGGAATGGGAAGCGGAAAGGTCATGCCTCGAGTCGACCGGCAGCGAGCCAGGTGGGTTCAGTGGGTTGTCGGTGTGGTAGCTGTTCCGATCCTGGCTGCTCTGATCGGGGCCGGCGGGCTGGGATGGTTCCGCGACACGTCGGCGCCGTCGAAGGTCGCACCGACACCGAGCGCGACCGCGCCGAACTCGCCGACTCCGGAAACCAGCGGCGTCACCGCAAGTCCGCACGGCGGCCCGAGCCCGCGCGGCAGCACGAGTCCGCGCGACAACTCCGCGCTGGGTCGCTGCTCCCGCGGTGCGCCCGCGGACGAACGCGGAACGTCGATCCTGGCCGGGGCGGACGGCAGTGCCACCTACCCGTCCCCCACCGCAACGGCTCCGGAACCGCCCAACGTCATCCACCCGGGCGATGTGATCCAGGTGGTCGGATCGGGTTTCATCTACGTCCAGGCCACCGGCGAACGCTACGGCCCGCGTGGCAACGGAACCCCGGCGTCCGCCGGCTGGTTCATGCCCGGCGTCTCCGAATACAGCGCGATCGTGCGGTACAACAACTATCCGACAGGCTGGATCGGCGCTGCGTTTCCGGCGGGCACGTTGTCGGCCTGCACCCGGTACGCGTACAACTACGATGTTCGGTTGTTCTTCTACATGAACTCCCCGGCGGACCACTCCGGCAACTCCGGTGCGTGGTCGTTCGAGGTGAAGATCTACCGGGATACCTGAGCCGCCGGCTACGGGTGCTGGACCCCGCCGACCAGCTCACCAGGGTCTGTGCGATCTCACGGTTGCTCATTCCGTGTACCCGCCATCCTGGCTATCTCCAGCTCGCGGGCGGTTAGCGCAGCGACCGGGCGGGTACCGGGCGACGAGAGGTTCAGCCGGCCGCGCAAGGTCGACTGCCTCGATGAGTTCGTCTTGTCCAGGGTGGACGGCGGCGAGCACGGTCAGGGCTTGGCCCTCGAGGAGTCGGTACCCACGCTGGCGCGCGAGACTCTGTGCCTGCTTTGCGAGGACGGCGGCGGCCGCCGCCGGTGCTCGGTTGCAGCAGGCCGGCCCGGTCACCGTGGTCGCCCACGGCCGGTTCTTCGACACCGAGCACCTCGACCCTCCAGCTCGGCTACCCGATCGCCGGCCCACCAGAACTGGATGCCCTCGAGGTCGCATTTACCGCGGCGCGCCACCTCGAATTCCGGTACCGGGATGAACGAGGTCGGTCCAGCGACCGGTGCGTCGAACCCGACGGTCTGCTGGTCCGCCAGCCGCTGTGGTACGTGATTGCCTGGGACGTCGACCGGGCCGCTCCCCGGCTCTTCCGCGCGGATCGGATCAGCGCGCCGGCCAGTCACGCGCGGACACCGTACCGACCGTAAGCGGTTCGTAAGCGTCGATGTGCTTTGTATGACCGGGTCTGGTTGCCAGCCTGGTCCGGGGATGCACGTGACGCCGACGAGGAGGCGATCATGATAGTAATCCTGAGGGTGTGCCTGGCGACCGCTACCGCGGTCGCCGCGACACTGCTGGCGATCCCGGGTCCGGCAGCGGCGGTACCGGCAGTGGCGGTGCACACCTACACCTACGTCGACCTCGGCGTGCTGGCGGGCGTACCCGCGCCACCGGGTCGCAGTTCGGCCAACGGGGTCACCGCAACCGGTGAGGTCACCGGTACCTCCAGCGCACCGGGCCGGGCCACCGGGCTGGCGTACCTGTACCGCAACGGCCAGATGGTCAGCCTCGGCTCGATCTACACCTCGTACGGCGCCGGCAGCTTCGGCGCCGACGTCAACGACGCCGGAGCGGTGGTCGGCTACACCCACGTCAACGCCACCGATCCGCCACACGCGTTCGTCTACCGCAACGGGGTGATGACCGACCTCGGCACCGGGTCCGGCGCCGGCTCGGGCAGCTTCGCCACCGGCATCAGCAACACCGGACACGTCGTCGGCCTGCGCTACGCCACCCAGCTCGGGAACCACCGGGCCACGCTGTGGCGCAACGGCCAGATCCTCAACCTACCCGGACTCAGCCAACGCGACAGCGAAGCCAACGCGGTCAACGACTCCGGCCAGGTGGTCGGCCTCGCCTGGCCGGCCAGCGGTGCGGCCCGCGCGGTGATGTGGACCAACCGCGTCCTACGGGACCTGGGCACCCTGGGCGGCAACAACGAGTCCGCCGTCGCGCACGACATCGCCAACTCCGGTACCGTGGTCGGCCAGGCACCGACGGCCGGGCTGCAGGTGCACGCGTTCCTGTGGCGCAACGGAGTAATGCGCGACCTGGGGAGCCTGCCCGGCGGCGACGGTCGCAGCTACGCGTACGGGGTCAACAACCTCGACCAGGCGGTCGGCCTGGCCACTGTCGCAGGTGGACAGTTCGACAACCGCAACCGCGCGGTCCTGTACGAGAACGGCCAGGTGATCGACCTGAACACTCGTGTGGTCAACCTGCCCGACACCGTCGTCCTCACCACGGCCAACGCCATCAACGACGCCGGAGTCATCGTCGGCAACGGCTGCCTGCAGCCGTGTAACCCGTTCGGGTCCAGCGGTACCGCATACCTGCTGATCCCCAACTCCTGACCGGTCCGCGGCCGGCGTCGGTTGGGAGATCGGTGCCGGTTGGCCGTTCGCGAACCGGCGAGTAGCGCGTCGGTGGCCTCGTCGCCGGTCGCGCCGGTGTGGTTGGTCGGTGCGCCGGCGGCGAGCGGGCAATTATCCAGTGGGTGGGCCTGTGTCGTCGAAGGCTGGTCATCGTCGGCGGGCACATCGGGTACCCGTGGACCACGGCGATGATTGCGCTTGCCACCAAATACCCCAACGTGTACATCGACACGTCCGCCAACGCCGCGCATCGCTGCCCGCCCGAACCGGTGCAGTACATGCGCGGTCACGGCCGCCGAAAGGTGCTCTTCGGCACCAACTATCCGATGATCACCGCGGGTGCGGCCCTGCAGCGACTCGACCAGCTCGGGCTCGACGACGAGAGCCGCGAATTGTTTCTCCACTACAACGCAGAGCGCGTGTTCAGCCTCTACAGGGGCGCATGGCGCACCAAGCAAGACTCAGGGCAGCTGGCGGCGACGGACGGCGACCAGGCCGGCGCCGGCGACGACGCTGACGTAGCCGAGGACGACGGCCAGGGCGAGTGCCAGCGGGAGGAGTTGTGTCCCCGGCCCGCCCGGCTGCGGGGAGCCGCCGCTGAGCACAATTCCGAGTGCGGTCGGGCCGAACTGGCCATAGTCGGGGATGGCTTGCGCCAGCAAGGGATCGATGGACCCGAGAAAGATGAACACGCCGATCGCCGCCGCAACCTGGTTGCGAGCCAGCGCTCCCAACCCACCTCCGAGCACGGCGGACAACGCACAGTAGAGCGCTCCGCCGAGCCACGCGCCGATCATGCCCACCACGGGCAGCTGGTATGACGTGCCTTCGGCTGCGAACCACACGACTCCGGTGAGCAGGGTGACCGGCCCGCTGACTAGCCCGATGCCCACGCCCACCAGGGCAAGGGCGCTGAGCTGTGCGGTGTACGCCGGCCAGCGTCGGGGCGTCACCAGGAAGGCGGGCACGACCGTGCGGTGCCTGAAGTCGCCGGCCGCCCACACCACGCCGAGCAGGAGGCAGACGAGTCCCGCGCTGCCCGTAAAGGACATCACTTCGGTGACGTCGAACTGTGCTGGTGTATCCACAAAGGACAGGACCAGCGTCGTGCCCACGATCGAGGCCAACACGGCGAGAGCGCCGAATACCCACACCGTGGGCGTGTGCCTCAGCCGGTACAGCTCGGCTCGTAGGAGGCGTTTCATCGTGCCTTCTCGGTGAGGGCGAGGAATACGTCTTCCAACCGCCGTCCGCCGGCCACGAGTTCGGCGAGTGGGCTCTGGCGCAGCAACCGTCCCTTGTCGACGATGACGACATGGTCGGCAACTTCGGATACCTCGGTGAGGAGGTGGCTCGAAACGAGGATGGTCCGGCCCTCGTCGGCCAGCGATCGCAACAGCCGGCGCAGCCACCGGGTCCCGTGCGGATCGAGGCCGTTGGTCGGCTCATCCAGTACGAGGGTGGCGGGTTCGCCGAGAAGCGCGGCCGCGAGGCTGAGCCGCTGCCGCATCCCGAAGGAGTACGACCCGACCCGCCGGTCGGCCACATTCGTCAGATCGGTGAGCGTCAAGACCTCGTCGACGCGGGTGGCAGGAAGCCCGGTCGCCAGCCCCAAACCCGTCAGGTGGGCACGCCCGGTACGCCACGGATGGAACGTGTGCACCTCCAACACGGCGCCGACCATCCGCCAGGGCTGAGCCAGTTCCCTGTACGGCCGGCCATCGATCAACACAACGCCCGTCGTCGGAGACACCAGCCCGAGCAGCACCCGCAATGTCGTGGTCTTGCCCGCGCCGTTCGGGCCGAGCAACGCCGTCACCTTACCCGGCTCGGCGGTGAACGACAGATCCTGCACGGCGGAGACGCGGCCGAACCGCTTGGTCAAGCTATCGACAACGATCATTGCTACTGTACCCGTCTGATCAGTGCTTCCAGTGCGGCGATCTCCTTGGCGAACGCGTCCCTGCCCGCAGCTGTGGCACGGACCCAGGTGCGCGGACGCCGGCGTTCGAACCTCTTCTCGATCTCGACAAAGCCAGCACCCTCCAGCGTCTGCAGATGGCGGGCGAGATTGCCGTCGGTGACGTCGAGGGTGTCGCGCAGGAACGTGAAGTCCGCGCGCGTGGACTCGGCGAGCACAGCGAGGATGCCCAGACGCACCCGCTGGTGGACGACATCATCGAGGCCGTTGACCGGGTGGTGTGACGTCATCGGCGCCGCTTTCGCCACACAACGCCCAGCCCCACGACGAGAGCCGGCACGCCATACGCGAAGCCAACTGTGACCGCGATCAGGGTCGGCGCGCTGCAGGCGGCGAGCAGACCGATGTCGACCGCGCCGACGATCCCGGCCAGCCAGACGAGCGCGACCGATCGCGTCTGCCGCGCGATCAGTAGCAGGCCGGCGGCCACCGCGAGAGGCGGCCCGGCGACAGACAACCTCGGCTCATCGATGATGCCTCCGACGGCGCCCGCTACCGCGGCTCCGGCAACTATCACGACCAGGGCGACGAGGTACGGCACGGCGGGCACCTCCAACCCGATCCGCCGACCCGCCAGCGCGTAGAACAGGGCCGTCAGCAACCCGCCGGTCGGACCCGCCACCCCCCAAAACAGGTTGTACCAACCTAGGCCGAGCCACACGACGACCGGAATCGACAGCAGGGACAAAGCACCGAACAGTAGCAGCGGAAACCACATCCCGGGCAACCGACTCGAGGCCCGGCGCTGAACCTGGCGTAGGTGCGCGAGGACGGCCGACGCGTCACTCGGGTCGATGGCTTGGTGTGCCATCTGACCTTTGTACCGCAAAGTGCTTGCCAATAGCAAGAGAGTGCGGAAGCCTGGGTGATCGCAGGGCACACCACATACACCGGCGACCGGACGTCACGCCGCCCGCCGGTGGGATCACCACCTCGACGCTCACCGACGCGCGCGGGCACAACGTGACGCTAAAACAGAACGGCGTCGCGGTCTCCTACGCCTACAACCGCAAGGACCAGCTGGCGCGAATCACCGACGCCGCCGGTAATGTCTGGTCGCACGGTTACGATCTGCTCAGCCGGCGAGTCTCCACTGTGGACCCGGACGCCGCTACGAGCTCCTCGTAGTAACAGCAATGCCCACCTTAGTTCGCGCAGACGGCGTACACATCGACTCTCCACGTACCGCTGTATCCTGTGACGTCCTCCCGAGCGTCGATCCTGCTGCTCGTGCTGCCGCTTGGAGCCAACATGTCGAGGTGTGCCTGGCCGATAGCGCCGGTCATTCCCCCGCCCGTACCGTGCAGCCTCTTCCCGAATGGACATGAGACGGACAGGCTCTTGTCCGCCGAGGTGAACCCGCTGCTGGCCCTGACCAGTTGCTGACCGGGTACGGGGACGATACAGATCGCGTACGCCTGCGCCAGCGGTGCGGTCCCTGGGGTGGGTGATTCGGCCGCGATCGTCTCAACATAGACGCTGTTGAGATCGCTCGTGATATCGACGGTGTCGAGCACAAAGGACGGTTTCCCAGCGCTGACTCCGCCGGCGCCGATCACCTTCTTGCCCGCCGGGCAGGTGGCGGTCGCTGACGCGAATGTGGAATCAGCCGGTTCGGCAGAGCTCGCCTGAACGATTTCGTGGCCCGTCACACCGCTAGCGCAAATCACCCAAGCCGTTATGTACCACGATCCTCCGTAACCGGGTACATCCTCGTTTGCCGTCGCCCACATCGAGTTGGCAGGCATACCCGACGGAGCTGGATTGAGGGCACCCAGCTGCACACTGTGTCCACCGCCGACTATGTCCGCCCCACCGCCAAGAATCTTGGTGCCGGCCGGGCAGACAGCGTTTGCTCCCTTGAAGCTCTCTGAACCACGCTCCGGGCTGATGGCGGTGACGACGACGAGACCAGTGACCGCCGACGCGGATGTGGCGATCGTGACGGGCGCGATTGCCCCGGACAGCGCAATGGCGAGCAGAAGCATTGGCCGAAACTTGCGGCTCCGTCCCAATTGATGCATGTTACTCCTTTCGTAGTTACTTGCGATGACGCTGGTCAGCCGCCCTCAGCCGAAGCCCGCCGATTCAGCCATGCCGGCAAAGGCGCGAGAGCCGCCCAGACAAGCGATCCCGGCCGGCGCCGCCACGTGCAGTGTGGCCGGTCCGGTGCTGTCCGGAGATATCTCGGACAGCTGGCCTCGCCGGGACAACGGCGTCGACACCGCCTTGGTCTCGACATTGACCGCCGTGGTGACCCAGGGGCTGCCACCCTGGTCCGGTACAACCCCGACTGGCTGCCTCGGCATGACTGGGTAGGATGCAACGGCGTGTCCGGCCGAGTCGGACACCGTCACATGCCATCGCGAGGTACGACACGGATGAGCGACGTTCGGCCTGCCCTCTCCGAGTTCGGCGACGAGCTACGGCGCCTGAGATCGCTGGCTGGTTCACCATCGCTCAACCAGCTCGTTGAGCACAGCGCCGGCCTCCAGTGGCCGCTGCACCGATCGACCATCAGCGACAAGCTCAACGGGAAGTCGCTGCCGGACTGGAACTTCGTGGTCTCATTCGTGCGAACGTGTGAGGCGTACGCCGAAAAGGCCGCAGCGCCGCTGCACCCCAACGACGTGGATCTCGCGCGATGGGACATGCTGCACCTGCGCGCGATGCGCGCCCTCGATGAGTCCCGCGGTGAGCGCCACATCACCAGGGTGGTTCAACGCGAGATGGCCAGGCGGACCGCCCGGACGGACACCCTCTTGGCAGAGGCGGACCCAGCGATGGTGCCGCGTCAGCTTCCGATCGCGCTGCGGACACTCTCGGGCCGCGCGACCGAGCTGGCCGAGTTGACCGCGATCGCCAGCAACCTGGATCAGTCGGCCGCGATGGTGACTATCGACGGGATGGCTGGCGTAGGAAAGACCACCCTTGCGGTGTGCTGGGCCCATCAGTACGTCCACTGGTTCCCCGACGGCCAGCTCTACCAGGACCTACGCGGGTTCGACTCGACCGGTTCGCCCACGCCGCCGGCCGAGGCACTGCGGACGCTGCTGGAAGCGCTCGCGGTGGCGCCTGAGCGGATCCCCACCACACTGGACGCGATGGTGGGTCTGTATCGCACCTTGGTGGCCGGTAGGCAGATCCTGGTGATCCTTGACAATGCCCGCGACGCCGAGCAGGTGCGACCATTGCTGCCGGGCGATCCCATGGTGCTGGCCGTGGTGACCAGTCGTAATCGGCTCACCGGCCTCGTCGCTGCCCACGGCGCGCACCCGATCACCCTGGGCCCGTTGAGCCAGGCCCAGGCACGGGACCTGCTGACCGACCGCCTCGGCCGTGACCGGGCCGCCCACTCTTCAGCCGCCGTCGACGAGATCATCGATTCTTGCGGCCGACTGCCGCTGGCCCTGTCGATCGTGGCTGCCCGTGCCACCACATATCCGAAACTAACGCCGGCCGCGATGGCCGCCGAGCTACGCGACAGCGCTACCCGGCTGGACGCGCTGGACGCCGGAGACGCGGTCGCCAATGTGCGCTCCGCGTTCTCCTGGTCATACCAGCGGCTCAGCGATCCGGCCGCCCGGCTGTTCCGCCTGCTTGGTCTGCACCCAGGTCCTGACTTCGACGTGCCGACTGCAGCAAGCCTGGCCCGCCAACCGGAGGTCACCCGCCACCTGGCCGAACTCGCCCGGGCCCACCTCGTCACCGAACCGACAACCGGCCGGTACGCGTTACACGACCTGCTCCAGGCGTATGCGGCCGAACTGGCCCACGCGCAAGAGAGCCAGGCTCAACAGCGCGACGCGCTGGGCCGAATGCTGGACCACTACGTGCAAACCGCGCAGGCCGCCGCTTCCCTGCTCAGCCCGCGCCGGGAGGTGGTCGCCGCCGCCGACGGCGCGGCACAGGGCTTCGCCAATCACGACGAAGCCCAACGGTGGTTCACCGCGGAGCGACCAGCCCTGCTCGGTGCCGTCACGTTAGCGGCCGACTGGGGGTTTACGGAGCTCGCATGCCAACTGGCCTGGATCGTCAGCGGGCTGCTCGATCTACGCGCGCGATGGCAGGAACGCACAAACGTGCAACAAGTCGCGCTGGCCGCGGCGCAGCGCTCAGGCGACCGGCCATGGCAGGCGCGCATCCACCGCGACCTCGTCATCACCCTCGCCCTGCAAGACCAACTCGACCAAAGCCTGACCCACGCGGAGACTTCCCTTCACCTCGACGCCGAACTCGGCGACGAATACGGCCAGGCTCGCACCCACAGCGCGATCTGCCTACTCATGGAGCGCTGGGGTCGATACCCCCAAGCCCTCGAGCACGCCCAAGTCAGCCTCGACCTGTTCCTACGCACGGCCAACAAGTCCGCCCAAGCCTACGCATTCAACACCCTCGGCTGGTACCAAGCCCTCGCCGGCTCCCACCGCGAGGCCCTAGCCAACTGCCGCCATGCCATCGACCTGCTCAGTCACCTCGGCGACCACGGCGGCGAAGCAACCGCTTGGGACAGCCTCGGATTCGCCCACCACCACCTCGGCAATCACACTGAAGCCATCCGCTGCTACCAACACGCCATCGAACTCTTTCACAAAGTAGGAAACCGATACTTCGAAGCCAGCACACTAGACCACCTCGGCGACGCCCACCACGCCCTCGGCCACGACGACCACGCTCAGCAGGCCTGGCGACAGAGCCTGACCGTCCTCGACGAGGTACAACC
>Ga0075420_100006024_pt1 | contig 10701 bp, 9 predicted proteins | sample SoiMetdeltSBSDD4_FD_75296 | JGI IMG/M metagenome (GOLD analysis project Ga0075420, IMG submission 75296) | Bulk soil microbial communities from a Populus tree surrounding site in Tennessee, USA - Soil MetaG P. deltoides SBSDD4 | ecosystem: Environmental > Terrestrial > Soil > Tree plantation... | reverse complement strand
TGGGCGAAACCTTCGTGATGGGCCGTACCATCGAGGAGGCGATCACGCGCATGGATCGCCCCGACCATGATGGCTTTACCGCCAGCTTCGACATGCTTGGCGAGGCGGCCCGGACCTTGGCCGACGCCGATCATTATACCGAGGCCTATACGCAGGCGATCCGCGCGATCGGTGAATCCGGCCGCACCCAACATTCCATCTCCGTCAAGCTGTCGGCACTCCATCCGCGTTACGAAGTTGCCCAGCGGTATCGATGTCTGCCAGCACTGATCGAGCGGATCGAGACACTGGCGAAGCTAGCGGCAGGAGCTGGAATCGGCCTCACCATCGATGCCGAGGAAAGCGAGCGCCTGGAAATGAGCCTCGACCTGATCGAGGCGATCGCCTGTCTCGACGGACTGCGCGACTGGGACGGCTTCGGCATGGCCGTGCAGGCCTATGGCAAGCGCGCTCGCCCGCTGATCGGCTGGGCTCAGGCGCTGGGTGAAGCGACCCGCCGGCGCCTGACAGTACGGCTTGTCAAGGGCGCCTATTGGGATAGCGAGATCAAGCGCGCACAGGAAGGCGGTCTGCCGGACTATCCCCTGTTCACGCGCAAGGCGGCCACAGACGTCTCTTATCTGGCCTGCGCGCGCGACATGCTCGCCGCACACGCTATCCGCCCGGCCTTCGCTACCCATAACGCGCTCACCGTCGCCACCATTTTTGAGTGGGCGGGTGATGCGCGTGACTTCGAATTCCAGCGGCTACACGGCATGGGCGAGGGCCTGTACGAACCGCTGGTCCGCGAGCAGGGCTATGCCTGCCGCATTTATGCGCCGGTGGGTGGCCACCGCGACCTGCTCGCCTATCTGGTCCGCCGGCTGCTCGAAAATGGCGCCAATTCGAGCTTCGTCCACCAACTCGTCGACGAGGAGATGAGCGATGCCGAGATTCTCGCCGATCCGGTGGCGAAGATCGAGGCGGTCGGCGGCACGCCGCATCCCGCCATCCCGCTCCCACGCGACCTTTATGCGCCGGCTCGGCGCAACAGCGAGGGACTGGACCTCAACGAAGCCGATGAACTCGATCGTGTCGCGCGTATCGTCACGTCGGTGCCTGGCACGCCGAGGCCGCGCGCCACCGTGGCGGCCGCGCGCCAGGCGCTGGACCGGGCGCTGGGCGGATTTCCGACCTGGTCGCGGCGCAGTGTCGAGGAGCGGGCGACGGCACTCGAGCGGCTCGCCGATTTGCTCGAGGAAGAGCGTGACGCGCTGATGGCGCTGGCCGTCCGGGAAGGGCGCAAGACCATTCCAGATGCCCTGTCCGAGGTGCGCGAGGCAGTCGATTATTGCCGCTATTATGCTGCACAGGCGCGCAGCCGGCTGCGGCCGGTCGAACTGCCGGGGCCGACCGGCGAACGTAACATCCTGCGGCTGGAGGGGCGGGGCGCCTGGCTGTGCATTGCGCCGTGGAACTTCCCGCTCGCCATCTTCCTGGGACAGGTCAGCGCCGCGCTTGTCGCCGGCAACAGCGTTGTCGCCAAGCCCGCGCCGCAGACGCCGCGCATCGCCGCCTTTGCGGTCGAACTGGCCTATCGCGCCGGTATTCCGAAGGATGCGCTGGCGCTCGCTGCCGGCGGAACCGAAGTCGGCGAGGCGCTGGTCGCCGATCCGCGCATCGCCGGCGTCGCCTTCACCGGTTCGACCGCGACCGCCAAGGCGATCGCCCGCAGTCTGCTGCGCGACGACGACCGGCCGATCGTGCCGTTGATCGCCGAGACCGGCGGGGTCAATGCGATGATCGTCGATTCCACCGCCTTGCCCGAGCAGGTGGTGGTCGACGTAATCACCTCGGCATTCCGTTCGGCGGGTCAACGCTGCTCGGCGCTGCGGCTGCTGCTGCTCCAGGCGGAGATTGCGGATCGCACGCTCGCGATGCTCGGCGGCGCGATGGAGACTTTGGTCGTCGGCGATCCGGCCGATCCCGCCAGCGACGTCGGACCGGTGATCGATCGTGCCGCTTACGATCGGCTGATGACCTATCGCGGTGCGATGCAGGCGCGCTGGCTGAAGACCATCCCGGTGCCGTCCAAAGGCCTGTACGTCCCGCCCACGCTGATCGGCCTCGACAGGATCGAGGATCTTAGCAGTGAGTGGTTCGGCCCGTTGCTGCATGTTGCCAGCTGGCCCGCCGGCGAACTGGAACAGACTGTGGAACGGGTGAATGCCAGTGGATTCGGCCTTACCATGGGCCTGCACAGCCGCATCGCGCGCGCCGCCGCGACGGTCGAGGACCATGCGCGCGCCGGCAATCTCTATGTGAACCGCTCGATGATCGGCGCGGTGGTCGGCGTGCAACCGTTCGGGGGAGAAGGCCTTTCTGGCACCGGCCCCAAGGCCGGCGGGCCGCATTATCTCCCGCGCTTCTGCGTCGAACGGGTGACTTCAACCGATATCACTTCGGCCGGCGGCAATGCGACCTTGCTGTCGCTTGACGACGGCGGAACCTAGCAAGCTGTTGTTCCGTCGCTCGAAAATGCAGCTTCGTCGCACCGCCTGAATTTGGTCGCGGCCAGCGGCGCGTGCATCGCCCCGCTGTCGAACCGCCTCCGAAATTGCACGACCCCGGTGCCGCCACATTGGTCAAAAGGGGAGTGTTCGCGATGATTTTCCACCTGTCCGTTGAAGCTGACCATCCATGCCAGCTTGCCGAAGGGCTGGCCGAGATCATAGGCGGTGAGGCCTTTCCCTTCCCGCCGGTCGGCGAAGGGTCCTGGGTCGCGCTGGAAGGCGATGCGTTCGGATCGATGATCGAAGTCTATGCACGTGGCACCAATCTGCACCAAAGCGAGGACGGCGCGGTCGGGCTGCGCGAAGAACCGCGGCGCCACGGCGCGACGCATTTCGCCATCGGCACGACGCTCAACACAGGCGAGGTCCTCGCCATCACCGATCGCTATGGCTGGACCGCCAAATATTGCCGCCGCGCCGACCGCTTCGGCCTCATTGAAGTGTGGGTCGATGATTGCCTGATGTTCGAGGTGCTGACCGAGCCCATGCAGCGCGAATATCTCGATACCATCACGATCGAGAACTACCGCCGCATGCTCGATGAGATGCCGGCAAGGGTTCCCGTTGCCGCCTGATTGAATTCCGGCAAGGCCGTGTCGCGCCTTTACGCCGGCGACGGTCCGGAGCTGGCCCTCTCCGGCTCCGGACCGTCGATAATTTCCGGATAGGGCATGATCAATGTCCCGTCCGGTGCCGCGGTGAAGCCGGTCTGGGCCGGACGGGCGAGCCGTATATCCGCTTCGTCGAAGGCCGTCAGCATCGCGATGCAGATGGCGCTGCGCGCCTCCGGTCCATCGTCGAGACCCCTGCCGGTTACGTCGAACACCAGCTCGAAATCGAGCGATGAGGCTCCGAAGCCGATCATGCCGCAGCGGACCATCTTCGCATTTTTCTGCCGCTCCACCACATCGCGCAGCAACTCGGACAGGCCGGCGCAGACAGCGGGCGGCGTCTGTTGGACCAGGCCGAATGCTATGGTCAGCCGGCGCCGGTTCAGCCCGGCGAAATTGTGCAGCTGTTTGTTGAGCAGGTTGGTGTTGGAGATGATCACCTGCTCGCCGCTCACCGCGCGGATCCGGGTGGTCTTGAGGCCGATCCTTTCCACCGTGCCGCTCTGTGTGTCGAAGCGGATCGTATCGCCGCGCCGGAACGGCTTGTCGAAGATGATCGACAGTGCGGCGAACAAATCGGCGAAAATGCCTTGCGCGGCGAGGCCGATGGCGATGCCGCCGATGCCCAGGCCGGCGATCAGACCCGTGACGTTGACGCCCAGATTGTCGAGGATCAGCACGATCGCCAGCGCGAACAATGCGACGCTGACCAGCAGCCGGATGATGCCGGTGGCCGAGTGCAGTGTGCTGCCTTCGGCGTCGGGTCCGACGCGATGTTCGACATAGCCGATGATCAGCTCGCGCGCCCAGATCGCCGCCTGGAAGGCCGCGGCGATCACGAACAGGAAGTTGATCACGCTCAGTAGCGCGGGCGGCGTGTTGGCATGCTTGCCGACCAGCTCGGCCGCGCAGAGGATGATGAAGAACAACCGCGTCTTGGCGATGGCCCGCGCGAATATCAGCCGCCAATGCACATTGTCCGAACCCTGGCGGATCAGCCGGCAGCTGAGCGAACGCATCCCGATCAGCAGCAGCGCGATGCCCGTGCCGATCGCCGCGGCCAGCAGAATGCCGATCACGTTGCCGGACAGCCAGGCCGCGGTTTCATTGAACAGTGAGACGCTTCGGTCGGAAATTCCCTGCACGATGCCCCCATTACCGCCGCGGCCATATGGCCGTTAGGCGGCTTTCTTGCGTTGCCCGTCCGTCTTCGCTTCCGATTCGAGGAAGAGGAGAAAGCCGCGTTCGGCGCTGCTCAGATATGCGGTTGCCGGTGGACAAGGCAACTCCCCCAGCGGCCGGCGCGGATTGGCCGTGACTGCTTCGATCAGTGCGGGATGGACGTAGGATTTGCGGCTGATCGCTGGAGTGTTGCCGAGCGCTTGCGCCACCGGCTCAAGCATGTCCTTCACAGAAATCCCTTCCTCGCCCGCCGTGCAAAGCCGCTCGAACGCGATCACGCTCGCTGCCCAGGTACGGAAATGCTTGGCGGTGAGTTCCTCGCCCGTCACCTCGCGGATGTAGTCGTTGACGTCGGTCGAGCTGACCGGCTGGGTCTCGCCTTCGTCGTCGATATATTGGAACAGATGCTGCCCCGGCAGGTCCATGCAGCGCCGCACGATCCGGGCCAGCGTCCGGTCGGTAACGGTCAGTTCGCGCTCGATTCCCGACTTGCCCTTGAAGCGCATTTTCACCGCACGGCCGAGCAGGCTGACATGGCGCGACCGCAAGGTGGTCGCGCCGAAACTCTTATTGGATTTCGCATAGGTCTCGTTGCCGACGCGCAAATGCTCATGGTCGAGCAGCCGGACCACCGCCGCGACCACCGCCTCCCGGCTGACCGCCTTTTTCTCCAGATCTTGCGCGACGCGTCGGCGCAGTCGTGGCAACGCTTCACCGAAGCAGGCGCAGCGGTCAAATTTGGCCGCTTCCTGGCTGGCGCGAAAATCGGGGTGATAGCGATATTGTTTTCGCCCGCGCGCGTCATAGCCGGTCGCCTGGATATGGCCGTTGGGGATCGGGCACAGCCAGGCGCGCTCGTAGGCGGGCGGAAGGCCGATGGCGTTCAGGCGGTCGATCTCGTCGCGGTCCGTGATTCGGTTGCCCTCGGCGTCGAAATAGATCCAGTAACGCCCCCGGCGCCTGCGTGTGATGCCGGGGGTGGTGTCGTCGACAAATCGGAGCATTCGGGATTTTTCCTGCCGCTACAGCCGGATAAATAGTCGGAACATCGCTTCGTTCCGGAACGCCGGGCAGTCGGCTAATGTTGATGGCAGCGAGTGAGGTCTCCAGGGAGGTAGCCATGCCGCACGTTGCGGATGCACGTATTTTGATTATCGCCACCAACGGCTTCGAACAGTCTGAGCTGTTCGATCCACGCCAGTCGCTGCTGGATGCCGGCGCGACAGTGAAGCTCGCATCGCTGGAAATGGAGGAGATCCAGGGCGAGAGCGGCGACCAGCCCGGCCGCAAGATCAAGCCGGATATGGTCATCGAGGATGTCGACAGCACTGAATATGACGCCCTGCTGCTGCCCGGCGGCACCCGCAATCCGGACGCGCTGCGGATGAATGAGCAAGTGGTCTATACCGTCAGGAAATTCGTCGATGCCGGCAAGCCGGTCGGCGCCATCTGTCATGGACCGTGGCTGCTGGTCGAGGCCGACGTATTGCGCGGCCGCACCGCCACGTCCTGGCCTTCGATCCGCACGGACCTCAGGAATGCCGGCGCCAATGTGGTCGACAAGGAAGCGGTGGTCGACGGCAATATCCTCACCAGCCGCAATCCCGGCGACATACCGGCCTTCACCCGGGCATTTGTCGAACTGGTGGAGAGCGTGGACGCGCCGCTGACCGCTGTCTGACCCAAAAAGGCATGGATTTCCGTGCCTTGAGGAAGCCGGATCCAGGTAACCGATTGTCAAACACTTATCGTTACTGTTCCGCTAACCAAATGTTTGCGGGGCAGGCGCTTCGATGGCAAGCGGATACAAGACCGAACTATTCAATGCTGTGCTGGCAGGCTTGCTGGCCGCTGCATCGGCCTTTGCTATTTTCGCCATGCCGGACGCGTTGCTGCGCGCAGCTCTCGACGGCATTGGATTGGCCGCCGCTCCAATTGGTACGCCAACCCGCACGGCTATCATCGTGGCAGGCGCGATCACTGGCTTCCTGTTCGCCTGGATTGCGCTCCGCAATTGCGATCTGAGCCGTAGGCGGCCGGATGGGGACGTGATCGATCGGGCGGGCCAGGATTGGCCTTCCGTGGCCGGTATCGCCGCCCGAAGCATTGAACCCGAGCCGCCGCTTCCGGACCTCGACGATCCCTTTGCTGAGCTGGCCCGTGGCGCACAACGTATCGATGAGCCGCTCGAACTGACCAGCGAACAGATTGCGCCGGCCCAGGACGAGCCGATGCGCTCGAGCGAACTTGCCTCCATTCCATCGGCTGGCGCCTCTGGTCTGATCCAGCGCCTCAATGCCGGTCTCGCCTCGAGCGAATGGCCGCTTCCCGATGACGCGGACGAAGCCGAGGATCGCCTGCGCGGCGTCTTGAGGCAGTTGCGGACGACATCGCGCGGCGCCTGACGCGCAAAAATCGCTCGTTTCTTCTTGCTTAGGAAAATTCCTGCCTCTATGGTGCGATCATGTCCGACGCACGCACCACCCTGCAACGCCTGATCGACGAGCGCGGTGAGGATTATGCCAGCCTCTCTCGCCTGCTGGGGCGCAACGCCGCTTATATCCAGCAATTCATGAAGCGCGGCACGCCGAAGAAGTTGCCCGAGGATTATCGCCGCATCCTTGCGCGTTATTTCGGGGTGAGCGAGGAGGCACTGGGCGGCCCGCCTCCCGACATGATGGCCGGTGGGTTGGTGACGGTGCCGCGCCTCCTCGTTGATGCCTCCGCGGGGCCGGGCTCGGTAGCCGACGAGGAATGGGCCGGCACGCATTTCGCCTTCGATCCCAAATGGCTGCGCACGGTCGGCGCGGGCGATCCGCAACGGATTTCGATCATTCGCGTCGATGGGGATTCGATGCAGCCGACCCTGACCGACGGCGACGAGATATTGGTCGAGGCGATCGGCGGCGATCGACCGCGCGACGGCATATATGTGCTGCGCATGGACGATGCGCTGGTCGTCAAGCGCCTGGCGTTCAATCCCGCCGGCCGGCGTGTCTCGGTGACGAGCGACAATTCCGCCTATCCGAGTTGGCCCGATTGTCCGTTGAAGTCGGTTGATATCGTTGGTCGCGTGGTCTGGGCCGGGCGCCGTATCACCTAACGACCGGAGTTCAGCGCCGGTCGATCAGCCAGACCAGTATCAGCAGCACCAGGCCGACCGCGGCTCCGGCCAGCACGCCGATGCTCGGCTGATGCGCGATAAAGCCGGCAATCGTTCCGCCGACGATGCTGAGAGCCACCAAAACGCCGCCCGCGCGCGATCTTCGGCCGTGATTGTCCATGGCCCTCCATGGCAGTGCCGCCTGGTGCTGGCAAATCGCTCCTGCATCGCTTGAGCCGTGAATTCGTGATGAACGCGGCGTTGAGCAAAGGAATTGGGCAGTTTGGAAAGCCTGGCTGCCTTATCGTCGGCGCATGCAAAAGATTGTGGCACCCCATTTGGCTCAGGATTATCCCCTGGTCGCCGATCGCGCGGCCTGGACCGAGGCGAGCGAGCTGATGGTGCTGTTCGGCGAGCATGCGCAGCTGGAGGCCGCTGTCCGTGCTCACCGCAGCCGCACGCTCGGCAATCTGATCGATTTTTGCCGCTGGCGCAGCATCGAACGGGCGATCGAAGTCCTCAGCAACGAAGAAGCAATCGGCACCATTCATTAACCGCGATCGGGCACCGCCCGTTCATCTGCTGCGATACTTTCGTCCATCCCCTTGATATTGCGCTGGCGGCTGGCCGTCGCGGCGGCTAGATTTTGCCCATGTTGCAAGTCGCTGGGCGGCGGTGTGTGACGGTCGCTTTGGCTGTCGCGGCCCTTATTTCTGGTCAAGCCGCCGCGCAGCAGCCTGGCGGCCTCGACGAGCTTCAGGCGCCGCTCGATCCGTCCGCTCCGCTCAAACCCTTGCCCGACATCGGCCTCGATTGGCCCGACATGCGCGAGGACAGCCAGACCCCGATCGCCGAAACGCCGGACATGACGATTGCCGATCCGGCCACCGAGCGAAGCTATGATGTGACGCTTGAGGGGCTGGATCAGATTGTCGCTGCCGGGCTGACCGCCCAGTTCAGCGAGCTTTCCACACTGGAAGCGGGCCGCAAATCGATCGCCAATGCCGCACAGATCGACCGGCGGGCGCGCGAGGATTCGAACCTGCTGGCCGAGCTGCTGCGCTCCTACGGCTATTATGATGCGGTGGTGGAACCCGACATCACGGCGGCTGAGGGCGATGGCCGGGTGCTTGTGACGCTGCGCGCCGAGCCGGGAGAGCTGTACCGCTTTACGGAGGTCCGCTTTCCCGGCCTGGAGGCGGCGGGCGACGATGCCGCGGCGCTACGCGACACATTCGGCGTTAAGGCGGAGGATCCGGTGGCGGCGGCGTCCGTGATTGCAGGCGAGGGCGCGCTGCGCCTGGAACTCGGCAAGCGCGGCTACGCTTTCGCCGAGATGGGTGCGCCGGACATTGTCGTCGACCATGCCACCCGCACCGCGACATTGGCGCTGCCGGTCGAACCCAACGGCATTCGCGAATTCGGCCGGATCGTGATCGAGGGCCCCCCGCTGTTCAGCGCCCGGCACATCCAGCGCATCGCCCGTTTCCGGCCCGGGGAGCGGTTTGAGACGCCGCTGGTCGAGGATCTGCGCCGCGCGCTGGTGGCGACCGGGCTGGTCGGTTCCGCCGAGATCCGGCCGGTTGCCCGGACCGACAGCAAGGTCGTCGATATAGCGGTCAAGCTGACGCGAGCGCCGGTTCACACCATCGCCGGCGAGCTTGGCTACGGCACCGGCGAAGGCATAAGGGTAGAAGCCAGTTGGCAGCACCGCAATTTGATCAAGCCCGAAGGCGCGGTGACGGTGCGCGGCATTCTCGGTACCCAGGAACAATTGTTCGGTGTCACCCTGCGCCAGAACAACTTCCGCCAGCGCGATCAGGTGTTCAACGCGCAGATCGCCGCCACCCATGTCGACCAGAGCGCCTATAGCGCCCGCACCTTCCGCGTCGGCGCCAATATCGAGCGGCAGACCAATATAATATGGCAAAAAAAGTGGACCTGGTCGCTCGGAACCGAGCTGATCGCCTCGGACGAGAAGGACGTGGATATCGATACGGCGACGGAACGACATCGCACCTTCCTGATTGGCGCGCTGCCGGCGTCGCTCAGCTATGACGGGTCCAACGATCTGCTCGATCCGACCCGGGGCTATCGTCTCGCGCTGCGGCTGTCGCCCGAGCTGTCGCTGCAGAATGGCGCGTTCGGCTATGGCCGGCTGCAGTTCGACGGCAGCGTCTACCAGCCGGTGTCGAGCAATGTCGTGATCGCCGCGCGGGCGCGGCTCGGCACAATTGTCGGCGCGAGCCGCGACCGGATCGCGCCGTCGCGGCGCTTCTATGCCGGCGGCGGCGGATCGATCCGCGGCTTCGGCTATCAGGACGTTGGGCCGCGCGATCCGATCTTCGACGATCCGATCGGCGGCCGCAGCCTTGCCGAATTCTCGATCGAGGCGCGCATCCGCGTCGGCGTGTTCGGCATCGTGCCGTTCGTCGACGCCGGCAACATCTACACCTCGCCGCTGCCGCATCTCGACAAGCTGCGGTTCGGCACCGGCATAGGGCTGCGCTATCACAGCAGCTTCGGCCCGATCCGCATCGATATCGGCACGCCGATCAAGCGCCGGCCGGGCGAGCCGCGCATCGCCGTCTATGTTTCGCTGGGCCAGGCCTTCTGATGAGCGAGGCCGCGATCCCGCTCGATCCCCCCTTGCGGGAGGCGCGCCCAAGCCGCTGGAATGTGCGTCTGATAAAGTTGGGTATTGCGGGACTTATCGCGTTGTTTTTATTAGTGATTGGGACGGTGATCTTCCTCGACACCGGTCCCGGCCACCGCTTCATTGCCGACCGCGTGGCCTCGCTCAGCCCGGCCTCGGGCCTCAAGATCCGCATCGGCCGCATCGAGGGGTCGATCTGGGGTGCGACGCGATTGCGCGACGTGCGGGTCTATGATCCGCAAGGCCTTTTCGCCGAATCCTCGCTGATCGAGGCGGACTGGAGCCCGACCGCCTGGCTCTACAACCGGCTGTCCATCGACCGGCTCGAATCCGATTTGGTGATCATCCACCGGCTGCCGAAATTGCGTCCCAGCGAAAAGCCCGGCCCGATCCTTCCCGGCTTCGACATCCGCATCGGCCGGCTGACCATAGACCAGCTCCGCTTCGGGTCCGCGGTTACGGGCGTGCAGCGGACCGGCAGACTCGCCGGCTCAGTCGACATACGATCGGGCCGGGCGAAGCTGAACCTTGATGGCGCCGTGCGCGGCACCGGGGAGCGCCTCAGGCTACGGCTGGATGCAGAGCCCGATCGCGGCA
>Ga0075420_100006023_pt1 | contig 10702 bp, 8 predicted proteins | sample SoiMetdeltSBSDD4_FD_75296 | JGI IMG/M metagenome (GOLD analysis project Ga0075420, IMG submission 75296) | Bulk soil microbial communities from a Populus tree surrounding site in Tennessee, USA - Soil MetaG P. deltoides SBSDD4 | ecosystem: Environmental > Terrestrial > Soil > Tree plantation... | reverse complement strand
AGATGGTTGGCGACCGCGACCATGTCGCCCATATCGATCGGCTCGACCACGTGGCGATGGTTCGAGTCGCCGTAGCAGAAGTGAAACAGCAGCTCGATGTCGGCGGGAACGTGATTGCCCAGCCCGACCAGGATCCGGCCGAAACTGGCCAGCATCTCGTCCTTGTCGCGTCCATAGGCGTTGCGCTCGTTGCGCTGCAGCCGCGCGAACACCGCAGAGGCGACATCGAACTGGATCGCGAGCTGATCGTGCGGAATGGCATCAGCGAGCTTGTCGATCTCGCGGCGCAGCGCCGCGTTGAAGATCGGATCGACCGGTTGGTGCAGGTCCTCCTGCAGGAACAGCCAGATCACCGAATGGGCCGGAACGAGATCGACCTGGAAACGGCACTGCGCGGGGATTTTCCCCTGTCGTTTGAGTTGCGCGAAGTCCCGGTAGGAGGCGATGGCGACATCGGCATAGAACAGATTGCCAAACTTGACGTCCTTGACTAAGGCGCCCGGCCGCAGCCGGTAGCGCGTGCGCGCGGTCCCGGTGGCGTGCACGCGAAATACCTCGTTCGATTTCTCGAAGGCCGGATTGTCGGCGAACACCGGCTCCAGCCAGGTGATCCAGTCGCTGCGCTCCCCGGTCTCACCATCGGGGATGCGCAACAGGCGCGACCCGAGCGCCGCGCTGACGGTTTCGAACACCTCGCGCGCGTTGGCGAGCGGTACACTGCCGACGAGGTGGACGTTGCGAGGCGGCATTGTTCTGGTCCTTCACGCTTGCCCGCCAATCCGGTACCCGCTCAATCGATGGCCCGGAAGGCGGTCTTCAGCGGCGTCAGGCCAAGCCACCGCTCGCAGGTGGCCATGGCCTCCACATAGGCTTGCTTCGATGGCTTGCTGGCGGCGCCCGCCGCCTGCTCCTCGATCGCCTTCGCCAGCGCCAGCGCTGCGCCCCGGCACGTGGCCCGCACCGGCCGCACAGAGTTGCGGCAATGTTTGAGGCCCTCTTCCGCCGCGAGCGCGTTCTGATCGGCGATCACCTCGGCGGCGGCGCGGGCTTGCCCGACGAGAAAATCAAACGGGCGGGTATCGAGTCCTGCGATCCGGTCGGCCGCCTCGCGTTCGACCAGGCGTAGCGCCTCGACGCCGCGCGTGACCATGAGGCGGACGGATTCGGGATAGCCCCGGCAGGGTACGTCTTGCGCCGCAGCGGGGGCGGAAAGAACGGCTGCAAGCACGGCCGGAATGGCAGCGTAGCGCAACACGGGAGATTCCAAAGTTCCAATCGGCATGTGCTCACGAAGCATATGGGTGCAATCGAACGGCCGCCACCGTCCCTCGCTCGGGAATGGAACTCTGCATCGGCACAACTCCTCGTCACAAAATTGACCCCAATGAGGAGGACGATACCGCCAGGTTCCTGCCCTGGGGCAAGCGACTCGCAGGAACGGGGGAGCGCACCACTGACCTCGCATCGCCATGCCTTTTCGCATCTCGCGGCCGCTGCGCTGCTGTGGCTGGCGCTGAGCTCGTGCGACGCGCTCGCGCAGCTTCGCCTTCCGGTCGGCGGAGGCATAGGCGCGGGCCCTCTCGGATCGATCGGCGCAGGCCCCGGAATTGGGTCCGGTATTCCCGGCTCCGGCATCGGCCCTCTCGACAGCTCGGGAGCGTCGTTGCCGCTTTCCGTTCCGCCCAGCGCGGGCCCAGCCGGCCCACTCAGCAATGCGCTCACCAATACGCTCAATAACGCGCTCAACGGTGGCGTCACCGGTACGATCTCGAATGCGACCCAAGGAGTGACGAACACCGTCAACCGGGCCGGCCAAGGTCCCGGCAACGCAAAGCAGCCGTTGCCGGCGAGGCGCAGCGGCATTCCGCCCGTTGGCGAGCGGCGTTACGTGCCCAATGAGGTGGTAGTCGCCCTGCCGTCCGCGCTTTCGCCGCAGGCGCTCGATGCCCTGGCGCGCCGGCACGGGCTCGTGCGCCTGCAAACGGAAAGCATCGGCCTGATCGGCACCACCTTCCACCGCTGGCGGATCGCCGATGCGCGTTCGGTGTCCGACGTCATTCGCGCGCTCGAAGCGGACGGCGGCGTGCGAACGGCGCAGCCGAACTACCGCTTCACCCTGCAGCAAGGCGCCGCCACGGCCGCCGCGCCTACGCCGGTGCTGCAATATGCCGTAGACAAGCTCGACCTTGCGCAAGCCCACCGGCTGGCGACCGGCACCACGTGCCTCATTGCCGTCATCGATTCCGGCGTCGACAGCGCGCATCCGGAAATCGCCGGCGCAATCGCGGACCGCTTCGACGCCGTCGATCCCTCGGCCCCGCCCGACAACCACGGCACCGCCATCGCCGGCGCGATCGCCGCGCATGCGCAGCTCACCGGCGTAGCGCCGTCGGCGCGCATCCTGGCGATCCGCGCGTTCACCAAGTCGGAAAGCACGACGCTTGCCATCCTCAAGGGCATCGACTGGGCGGTCGCCCGCGGGGCGCGCGTCATCAACATGAGCTTCGCGGGACCGCAGGATCCGGAGATCGCGCGGGCGCTGGCCGCCGCGCGCCGCAAGGGCGTGCTGCTGGTGGCGGCGGCCGGCAATGCCGGGCCGCAATCCCCTCCGCTCTACCCGGCCGCCGATCCGAACGTCATCGCCGTGACCGCCACCGACGAGGACGACCGGCTGCTGAAAGTGGCGAACCGCGGTCGCCACATCGCGCTCGCGGCGCCCGGCGTCGATATCGTGCTGCCGGCGACCGGCGGAGGATACCAGGTCTCATCGGGGACTTCGGTCGCGGCGGCCCATGTCAGCGGGATCGCCGCGCTGTTGCTCGAGCTCAAGCCCGCACTTGCGCCGGACGCCGCGCGCAAGATCCTGCAATCGACCGCCCGGGATCTCGGGCCCAAGGGCCGCGACGATCAGTTCGGAGCAGGCGTTGTCAACGCCTATCGCGCCGTTCGCTCGCTGCGTCCCGACGTGACGCCGGTGGCCGCTTCGACGGCGCAATAAGGCCGATGTCGGGTGGCTGGCCGCGAAGCCGCCGGCTCAATCCAAATGGAATTTGGCGAGCTCGCGGTGATCGGCCCGGATCCAACGCACCGTGCCGGTGGTCGAACGCATCACCACGGTCTCGGTCTCGATCACGTCGCTGCGGAAGCGCACGCCCCTGAGCATCGCCCCGCTTGTCACGCCGGTCGCGGCGAACAGGCAGTCACCCTTCACCATGTCCTCGATCTCATAGCGCTTGCGCGCATCCTTGATGCCCATCTTGTACGCCCGCTCACGCCGCTCCTCGGTGTCGAGGATCAGTCGGCATTGCATCTGGCCGCCGATGCAGCGCAGCGCCGCCGCCGCCAACACGCCGTCGGGCGCGCCGCCGATGCCGAGATAGATGTCGATACCGGTATTGGCGGGATCGGCGGTGTGGATCACGCCCGAGACGTCGCCGTCGGTGATCAGTTGCACCGCGCCGCCCGCCTTGCGCACGCCGGCGATCAGGTCGGCGTGGCGCGGACGGTCGAGGATGAGCGCGCTGATCTCGGCCGGCTTCACGCCCTTGGCCTTGGCGAGGTTGAGGATGTTCTGCTCGGCCGGCGCGTCGAGATCGACCACGCCCTTGGGATAGCCGGGCCCGATCGCGATCTTCTCCATATAGACGTCGGGGGCGTTGAGCAGGGTGCCGCCTTCCGCCATGGCAACAGTCGCGATCGCGCCTGGCATGTTCTTGGCGCACAGCGTGGTGCCTTCAAGCGGATCGACCGCGATGTCGACCTTCGGCCCCTTCTTGTTTCCGACCTTCTCGCCGATGAACAGCATAGGCGCTTCGTCGAGCTCACCCTCCCCGATCACCACCGTGCCGTCGATCGGCAGCTTGTTGAGCTCGCGGCGCATGGCGTCGACCGCCGCCTGGTCGGCGGCCTTCTCGGCCCCGCGTCCGCGCAGCCGCGCCGCCGACACCGCGGCGCGCTCGGTCACCCGCACGATCTCCATCGACAGGATGCGCTCCAGCACCAGATGCGGTTGAACGGTGATCGACGGCATCGCCTCGCGTCCCGCTGTGCTCATTTCCTCCCCCCGCTCGGCACATGGTTGGTGCCATGCGCCGATCATCGAGTGGTCATTGCCCGCGCTGGCGGGAACGGTAACGCAGCACTGTATCAGTTTTTCTCGATGCGGATGACCTGCGGCTTGCCCGAAATCACCTTGTCGCGGCCGACGGCGGCGAGCGCTTTGTGCACTGCATCCTCGCTGGTCGCATAGGTGATCAGGATCACCGGCACCGGCTGGCCCGAGCGCCCCGGAGCATCGCCGCCATGAGGCCGTTCGCCGCGCTGGCGCTGCACGATCGACTCGAGCGAGATGTTCTGTTGCGCCAGCCGCTTGGCGATGGTGGCGGCGGTCCCCGGTTTATCCACGGCGAGCAGCCGGATGTAGTAGCCGCCCTCGTGGCGCTGCATCGGCGCCTTCCTGATGGCGGCGAGCCGCGCCGAAGGCCGGCCGAAGGGTGCTCCGCGCACGCCGCGGGCGATATCGCCGATGTCCGCGACCACCGCCGAGGCGGTCGCCATCCCGCCGGCGCCGGGGCCGACCAGCGTGATCGGCGAGATCGCATCGGCATCGATCGTGACCGCATTGGTGACCCCCATCACCTGCGCGATGGCGGTGTCTTTCGGCACCATGGTCGGATGCACGCGCTGCTCGATGCCCTTGTCGGTCTTGACCGCGACCCCGAGCAGCTTCACGCGGTAGCCGAGCTCGTCGGCCCAGGCGAGGTCTTCGGGGGCGATCGAGGAAATGCCTTCCACATAGACGGCGCCCTGCTCGACCTTGGTGCCGAAGGCGAGGCTGGCCAGGATTGCGAGCTTCTGCGCCGTATCATGACCTTCGACGTCGAAGGTAGGGTCCGCCTCGGCGTAGCCGAGCCGCTGCGCCTCCTTCAGACAGTCGGCAAAGGCGAGCTTCTCCTGCTCCATGCGCGTGAGGATGTAATTGCAGGTGCCATTGAGAATGCCGTAGATGCGCGTGAGCGAATTGCCCGCCAGGCCCTCCCGCAAGGTCTTCACGATCGGGATGGCGCCGCCGACCGCAGCCTCGAAATTGAGCGCCACATGGTTCTTCTCGGCCAGGGCCGCGAGCGTGACACCGTGGCGCGCCAGCAGCGCCTTGTTGGCGGTGACCACGGATTTTCCGGCCGCCAGCGCGGCCATGACCGCGGCCTTGGCCGGATCGCCCTCGCCGCCGATCAGCTCGACCAGCACGTCGATCTCGCGGTCGGTCGCGAGCGCGACCGGATCGGCCACCCAGCGCAGTTTGCGCAGATCGATGTCGCGCTTCTTGCCGCGCGAACGGGCGCTCACCGCCACCACCTGGATCGGACGGCCGCAGCGGGCGATCAGGGCGTCGCGCTGCTCGGCAACCAGGCGGACGACCGCCGCGCCGACCGTGCCCAAACCGGCAATACCTAGCTTCAGGGGCGCAGCCATCGCACGTCGTCAACCTGCGGAGAGGCGGCGCGTCAGCGCCGCTTGGCGAGCGGGACGACGTTGTGCAACTTTTCGGGGCCGCTTTCAAGAAAGCGGCGGATGTTGCGAGCGGCCTGGCGGATGCGCTGCTCGTTCTCGACCAGCGCGATGCGCACGTAGCCTTCGCCGCGCTCGCCGAAGCCGGTGCCGGGAGAGACCGCCACCTCGGCCTTCTCGACCAGGAGGGTGGAGAACTCGACGCTGCCGAGGCTCGTGAAGGGCTCGGGGATCGGCGCCCAGGCGAACATGGAGGCGCGCGGCGCCGGGACGTCCCAGCCGGCGCGGCCGAATGATTCCACCAGCACGTCGCGCCGGCGCTTGTAGGTCGCGCGCATCTCGTGGATGCAGTCGTCCGGCCCGTTGAGCGCCGCGGTCGCCGCCACTTGCACCGGTGTGAACGCGCCGTAGTCGAGATAGGACTTCACCCGCCCGAGCGCGGCGATGATGCGCTCGTTGCCGACCGCAAATCCGATGCGCCAGCCCGGCATCGAATAGGTCTTCGACATCGAGGTGAACTCGACGGCGACATCGAGCGCGCCCGGCACCTGCAGCACGGAGGGCGGCGGATTGCTGTCGAAATACACCTCGGCATAGGCGAGATCCGACAGCACGAAGATGCCGTGCTTCTTCGCGAACGGGACGAGCTCCTTGTAGAAGTCGAGGTCGGCGACATAGGCGGTGGGGTTCGACGGATAGCAGACCACGACCGCGAGCGGCTTGGGAATCGAGTGAACGATCGCGCGCTCCAAGGTCGAGAAGAAGTCGGGAGTAGGCTCCGACGGCACCGAGCGGATCACCCCGCCCGCCATCAAAAAGCCGAAGGCGTGGATCGGGTAGCTTGGATCGGGCACCAGCACGACGTCGCCCGGTGCGGTGATCGCCTGCGCCACATTGGCGAAGCCTTCCTTGGAGCCGAGCGTGGCGACGATCTGGCTCTCCGGGCTGAGCTTCACCCCGAAACGCCGCGCGTAATAGGCGGCCTGCGCGCGGCGCAGGCCCGCGATACCCTTCGACGCCGAATATCGGTCGGTACGCGGCTTGCCGAGCGTATCCTTGAGCTTTTCGATGACATGGGGGGGCGCCGGCAGATCCGGATTGCCCATGCCGAGATCGATGATGTCGGCGCCCGCATTGCGCGCCGCTGCCTTGGCCCGGTTGACCTGCTCGAACACGTAGGGCGGCAGACGCTTGATGCGGTGAAATTCTTCCATACCCAGCTCCTTGCGACCTCGCGCCGCTGCCAGCCTGCTTGCGTTGGCGTAATCCCTAACGCGCACCGCCGCCGGAAAATTCGGCAGGCCGGCCTTTTATCATGGGTTGCGCACTCTGGCAGCAGGCTTGCCGGTGGGGGGATTGCTCACCCGCTGGCGCGCCGCGGCCAGGTCGGCTTCAAGTTTCCTCTGCTCCTCGTCGGTGAGCACGGCGCTCTCGCGCGCTGGCGGCGAGTCGTGTACCGCCGGATAGGCCGGCGGATCGGCCGGCCGTTGCGGCGCACCCTCGGGCAAGCCGCCGGCCATGCTCGGCATATGGTCGGTGACGATGGCGCCCGAGCAACCGGCAAGAATCATCGCGCCGGCAAGCAGCAGCGCCACCGCCATGACGCGCCCGGGCAAGGTCTGCAATGAACGCGACGTTGACATTGAGATGAGAAGGCCGCGACTTCTGCCGCATTGCAGCAGACCTGCGCGACCGCCTGCCCTCCCCTTCGACCAGCAAAATTGCTGCCAATTCAAGTAATTGCCGGCGGTCTTAGACCGGCAATATGACCAAAGCAAGGTTGCGGTACCGCTGCCGGGCTTGACCCCCCGGAGAGCGCTTTCGCGCACCGCACAACCGCAAAAACGCGCGAATGATGCGTCTTGCGGCGGTCACGAGTAAAGTCCATCTGAGGCCGAGCAGGCCATGCCGGGCCCACGCAGCACTGAGGCGTTTCCGTGAGAGCCCCGTCGGAACCCGACAAGCGCGGCGCCGTCGATATCGAGGAGCTCGCGCGCAACGTCGCCCGCATGGTCGAGCAGGGCGGCCGAGCGATGGCGGCCTATCTCAAGCCGCGTGAGGAAGGCCGCATCGACGGCGATTATTCCGAGGTCGCCGACGTCGTGAAGACGCTCGGCCAGGTCCTGGAATACTGGTTGAGCGACCCTCAGCGTTCACTCGAGCTGCAGTCGAGCCTCGGCAAGGCCTATCTCGACCTGTGGGCGAGCGCGGTCAAACGCATGTCGGGCGAGAAGGTCGAACCGGTCGCCGCGCCCGATCCGCGCGACAAGCGCTTCGCCGATCCGGAATGGTCGACCAATGCATTCTACGATTTCCTCAAGCAGGCCTATCTCTTGACCGTGCAATGGGCGAACCGGCTGGTCAAAGACGCCGAGGGGCTCGATCCGCATACGCTGCAAAAGGCCGAGTTCTACGTGCGGCAAATCGCCAACGCGATCTCGCCGTCGAACTTCGTGCTGACCAATCCGGAGCTGTTGCGCGAGACGGTCACCTCCAACGCCGAGAATCTGGTGCGCGGCATGCACATGCTGGCCGAGGACATCGAGGCCGGCCATGGCAATCTCAAGATCCGCCAGTCCGACGCCAGGATGTTCGAGGTCGGGCGCAATCTGGCGCTCACCGCCGGCAAGGTGATTTTCGAAAACCAGTTGATGCAGCTCATCCAGTACGCACCGTCGACCGGAACAGTGCTCAAGCGGCCACTGCTGATCGTGCCGCCCTGGATCAACAAGTTCTACATCCTCGATCTCACGCCGGAGAAATCCTTCGTCAAGTGGTGCGTGGATCAGGGGCTCACCGTGTTCGTCATCTCCTGGGTCAATCCGGACGCCAATCTCGCCAGGAAGGGCTTCGAAGACTACATGCGCGACGGCCCGCTCGCCGCCCTCGACGTGATCGAGAAGGCGACCGGCGAGCGGGAGGTCAATGCCATCGGCTATTGCGTGGGCGGCACGCTGCTGGCCACCACACTCGCCTATATGGCCAGCCTGCGCGATGCGCGCATCGCCTCGGCGACGTTCTTCGCCGCGCAGGTCGATTTCACCCATGCCGGCGACCTCAAGGTGTTCGTCGACGAGGAGCAGATCGCGGCGCGCGAGCGCGAAATGAGCGAGCGCGGCTATCTGGAAGGCAAGAAGATGGCCAACGCCTTCAACCTGCTGCGCTCGAATGACCTGATCTGGCCGTACGTGATCAACAACTATCTCAAGGGCAAGGAACCCGCCCCATTCGACCTGCTCTACTGGAACTCGGATGCGACGCGGATGCCGGCGGCGAACCACTCGTTCTATCTGCGCAATTGCTATCTGGAGAACCGGCTGAGCAAGAACGAGATGGTGATCGCCGGCAAGCGGCTCGACCTCAAGAGCATCACGGTCCCGATCTACAATCTCGCCACCCGCGAGGACCATATCGCGCCGGCGAAGTCGGTGCTGCTCGGCTCGAAGTTCTTCGGCGGGCCGGTACGTTTCGTGCTCGCGGGCTCCGGCCACATCGCCGGCGTGGTCAATCCGCCCGACAGGATGAAGTACCAATATTGGACCGGTCCCAAGCCGACCAGCGCCAATCTCGACCGCTGGCTGGGGAAGGCCAAGGAGCATGCCGGCTCGTGGTGGCCGGATTGGTTCGATTGGATCAAGAAGCAGGATGCGAGCGAGGTGGCGGCGCGCGAGCCGGGCGGCGGGATGCTCAAGCCGATCGAGGACGCGCCGGGGAGTTATGTTAAGGTCAGAGATTAAGCGCCAGTCGGGCGGAGCCGAATGGCTGCGAGGATATCGTCAGTTCACAGCGGAGAACCCTCATGCGTCTCAAGGTTTTGCTTCCGACGATCGCCGCGGCGAGCTTCCTCGCCGGGCCGGCGCTCGCCCAGGATCTCGCCGGCACGCTCAAGAAGGTCAAGGACACCGGCACCATCACCCTCGGCCACCGCGAGTCCTCCCTGCCGTTTTCCTATTACGACGACCGCCAGCAGGTCGTGGGCTATGCGATGGACCTCTGCGCCCGCATCGTCGAGGGGGTGAAGACTGAGCTCAAGCTCGCCCAGATCACCACCCGGCTCAACCCGGTCACCTCCGCCACCCGCATCCCGCTGATGGCGAACGGCACGATCGACCTCGAATGCGGCTCGACCACCAACAACCTCGAGCGGCAGAAGCAGGTTTCCTTCACCATCACGCATTTCGTGACGGCCAATCGTTTCGTGTCCAAGAAATCGGCGAACCTGAAGACGGTCGAGGACCTCAAGGGCAAGACCATCGTGTCGACCTCGGGCACCACCAACATCAAGCAGATTACCGAAATCGGGGCCCAGAAGGGGCTCAACCTCAACATCCTCGCCGCCAAGGACCACGCCGAGGCGTTCCTGATGGTCGAGACCGGCCGCGCCGCCGCCTTCGTGATGGACGACATTCTGCTTTTCAGCCTGGTCGCCGGATCGAAGTCGCCACAGGACTACGTGATCTCCACCGATGCGCTGTCGGTCGAGCCCTACGGCATCATGCTCCGCCGCGAGGACGCACCGTTCAAGAAAGTCGTCGATCAGGCGATGACCGCCACCTACAAGAGCGGCGCGATCAACCCGATCTACGAGAAGTGGTTCCTCAAGCCGATCCCGCCCAAGAACATCAACCTCAATGTGCCGATGAGCGACGCGTTCAAGAAGGTGATCGCCAATCCGACCGACAGCGGCGATCCGGCAGCGTATTGAGATCAGGCATCAGTAGACGGAAGTCAGTAATCAGGGATGCACGGCTCTGATTACTGACCACTGATGTCTGTCGCATGGTCAGGGGGCCAGCGTGAACTACAACTGGAACTGGGGCATCTTCTTCCAGACGTCCCCCGACGGCGTCCACACCTATCTCGAGACGCTCCTGCTCGGCACCGGCTGGACGCTGGCGACGGCGCTCACCGCCTGGTGCCTGGCGCTCGGCATGGGGTCGCTGATCGGCGTCATTCGCACCACGCCGCACCCCTGGTTGGTCCGGCTCGGCAACGCCTATGTGGAGCTGTTCCGCAACATTCCGCTGCTGGTGCAGATGTTCCTCTGGTATTTCGTCCTGCCCGAGCTGCTGCCGACCCAAATGGGCGACTGGCTCAAGCAGCTGCCCGACGCCTCGTTCTATACGGCCGTGGTCGCGCTCGGCCTCTACACCTCGGCGCGCGTCGCCGAGCAGGTGCGCGCCGGCATCTCGAG
>Ga0075420_100006020_pt1 | contig 10704 bp, 5 predicted proteins | sample SoiMetdeltSBSDD4_FD_75296 | JGI IMG/M metagenome (GOLD analysis project Ga0075420, IMG submission 75296) | Bulk soil microbial communities from a Populus tree surrounding site in Tennessee, USA - Soil MetaG P. deltoides SBSDD4 | ecosystem: Environmental > Terrestrial > Soil > Tree plantation... | reverse complement strand
CGCCGGTGGTTTCAAGAGGCAGCTCTACTTTCTTCGAGGGCAGCACCAGCGTTTCCTTCTCACGCCACCTACCGACCGCGTCGAAACCTTCAAGACCAAAGCCGATCGGATCCATCAGGCGGTGACAGGAGGAGCATGCGACGTTGTTCACATGCTCGGAGAGCCGGGCGCGCCGGCCGAGGGGTTTGTCATCGGTCGCATCGGCGAGATTGGTGTTGACATTCGGCGGTGGTGGGGGCACATGCTGGCAGAGGAGTCGCTCGCGCACGAAGATTCCGCGCGCGGTGGGGGATGTCTCCTGCGGACCGGCATTGGCGGCCAGCACCGATGCGTGGCCCAGAAGACCGGCGCGGCGCGCGCCCGCGGGAAACTGCGTGAGCTCAAATTGACCCGGTGGCGTAGGAAAACGGTAGAGCGAAGCGAGGTCGGCGCTGAGGAAGCTGTAGTTCGCCGTAAGGAGCTCCATGAAATTCTTATCGTTCCAGACAAGATGTTGCAGCAGCTTCCTGGTCTCTTCCACCATGCTCGCCGACAACTCGGCAGTGAATTCGGGGAACCGGCGGCCATCCTTCGAAGCATTTGTGACGCGTTCGAGACGGAGCCATTGATTGAAAAACTCGTCGAGTGCCTGCACGGCCATCGGATTGGCGAGCATCCTTCGCGCCATCGCCTCGCGGCCGGCCGGCGTGCGCAACTCGCGGCGTTCGGCAGCGGCGATGAGAGTAGTGTCCGGCATGGTGTCCCAAAGGAAATAGGAGAGCCGGCTGGCGATGGCGTAGTCATCCGACCCCGTGTGGAAGAGGAACTTCGGCGATTGGAGCATCGCTTCGACGATCACACGCGCCCCTTCGAGAAATTTGCCGGTCGCTTTAGCTTGCCTGTCAAAGGCCGCGGCGTAGCGCTTGTATTCGGAGTCCTTGAGAGGGCGACGGAAGGCACGCTTGCCGAAGGTTCGGATGAATTGATCGCGACATCCGGCGTCGGCGGGTGTCGCGGGCGCGCACGGGATCAGCTTGTTCACGTCACCCGCGCGGAACGCGTTGAGCGCAAGCCTCTCGGCAGACGTACTGTACGCCTCGACCAGCAGCGGCGGCATCGCTTGGTGGGCAAGCTGGTTCTTGAAACCTTCGACGTAATCTTCCACGGGGAAACGTTGTGCGGGCTTGCTGTAGTCGCCGAGCAGATCACGAACAGTGTTGTTGTACTGGCTGTGTGTGAGACGGCGCACTAGCGCCGCGGGCTCGGTGGATTTTTCCAGCCGGCGCGTGGCCGTGGGACGGGAGGTGGCGAGATATTCGACCCACTGAATGAGAAGCTTCTCTTCTTCCGACCCGGGCTTGATGAGCTGGCCGCCGGTGTGCTTGACGCGCGCCGTGGGCTTCTCAAGCAGCAAGGATTTCAAGGGAGCGAGAGAAAGGCCGAACTCCGCGATGCGATCTGAACTCGCTTCCGTCGCTGGGAAATGCAGACGCGTAGCCGAAGCCACACCGTCGCGTGCATGGCACATTCGGCAGCGTGCCGCTTCGAGCACAGGGTAGAGCTTGTCCGTGAAGAGGCCCTGCTGCGCCGGGAGCGCGGCGGCGAGCGCTACCGCTGCGCCAAGGATACGAAGCATCCGGGCTTCTCCTTACGAAATGTCTCGGCCGCGAGTACGGTGGTCTTAGTGCCGGTGAGATACAGCTTTTCCAGGCGAGGCAGCGCCTTCAGCTTTTCAAACACGGCGTCGCTCAGGGGCGTGTCGGTCAGATCGAGAATATGAAGGTTGGGCAGGGCCGCCAGTATCGACGCAAGCGAGTCGTCGACGCCGCGGCAGTTCCATAAACTGAGCCGTTCGAGTTGCGGGAAGTTCTGCAGCGCCTTCAGGCCCGCCGAGGTGACCTTTGCGCCGCTCAGATCGAGCCGGCGGAGCTTCTTCAGTTTGGCGAGCTTGGCGACGCCGAGGTCGGTGATTTGGACGCCGCCGGTGAGGCGGCAGTTGCCGGGTCCGGTGGGCTTGCCGTTTCTCCCGAGTCCGATGCCGGCGCCGAGATCCAGTTCTTCGAGGTTTGAGAGCAGCGCGATCGTGTCGAGGTCGAGATCGGTGATCGTAGCTGTCCAGCATAGGCCGCCGTTGCGGCGCTGAATGCCTTGGAAGCCAAGTTTGCGGAGCTTGGGTAGGAGCTTCAAGAAGTTGAGATTGGTGCCGTTGATTCGCGAGCCGCCGAGATCGAGCTCTTCGAGTTGCGACAACGACGGAAGGCTCTCCAGGCCTCCATCGCCCAACATGGTTTGACTGAGATCGAGCGATTGCAGGTTCGTCAACTCCGCGATATAAGGAAGAGCCACGTCCGTGATATCCGTTCCGCGGAGTACGAGCTTCTTCAGGCGCTTGTTGGCTCGCAGATACGACATCGCGGCATCGGTGATGAACTCTGCCGTGTGGAGATTGAGCTCTTCGAGCTGCTGCAACTGCTGGAGCTTTTCGATACCGCGATCGGTGACGTACGTGAATGACAGATCGAGCCGCTTCAGGTCCTTGTTTTTGACGACTGCATCAAGGGTGCTGTCCGTAGCCCCTGTGCGGGCAAGCGAGATTTCGACGACGACGCCGTTCGACGCGCGCACCACCTCGCCTCCCAAGGCTTCAATGTCGCCGGCAGCCAGAGCAACTAGAGAAAGTAGCTGGATCATGTCCGGCGCTCCCGCTTTGTCGCGTCGAGACTCCAGTTGATCTTGCAGGACGGCAACGCTTTTTTCAGTGCGTCGTAGCCCTGCTGAGAGATTGACGTATGGTATACGTCCACGTATTTCAGTTGACTAAGGCGACTGAGAACCTTGATGGTCTCGTCTGAAATTTCAGTGTGGTCGAGATGGAGTTCCTTCAGGAAGATGAGGCTCGCGAGCTTGGCGAAGCCCGCATCTCCTACCGCCGTGTACTCGATGCCTAGTGACTCAAGCTTGGAAAATTGGGCGACCCAATCCATCGCAACGTCGGTCACCTTCGTTTGCGACAGTCCAAGGCGTTTGAGGCCTCGCAGAGCGGTCAGCACCTGCAAGCCCTGCTCGCCGAACCGGCAGAAGCTGAGATCGAGTGACTCGAGTTGATCGAGGCTCGCCAGGGCCTTCAGGCCCGCGTCGGTGAGATCGATGCCGCGCACGTCGAGTCGCTTCAACTTGGTGAGGCTGGCAAGATTGGCAACGCCCTTATCGGTCGCCTCGGAATAACGGATCGACAGATCCTCGAGAGCCGTAAGAGCACCGATGTGCACGAGGCCCTCGTCGCCGAGGGGCGCGTTTTCGAGATGTAGTTCGCGCAGATTTTTCGGCAGCGCCGCCAGACCGGCTCCTTCGACCAACGTGTCGCCCAGAGAAAGGAAGCGGAGCTTGGAAAGCCCCGTCAACTTGGACAACGCGGCATCGCCAATGAGAGTGTGGGCGAGATCCAGTTTCTCGAGATTCCGTAGCGAAGCAATGTGCGCGAGGCCGACCTCGCTGACCTCGGTGTCACGCAGGCTCAGCTCCGTGATCTGGGGAAGTTCGGCGAGAATGGCCAGTTCACGGTCAGTGACCGGCGTGGATTTCAAAGACACCGCCGCACCATGGATCGTTCCGCCGATCGCGCGAATCCATTCCGCAATCGCGCGTTCGCCCTTGCCGGACGGAGGAGGGGGCGTGGACCGCCGTTCGCCTTCACCCTGGAACATCACTCTGACATCCGGGACCGATGCGGTGAGTTCATACACACCGGCGCTGGTGGCGCGGCTGTAACGCAGATCGAGCGAGCGGAGATTCTTCAGCGCCGTGAGCTTGGCCAGACCCGCATTCGACACTTTAGTGCGGTAGAGATCCAGCTCTTCCAGCCCCGGCATCGCACGTAGCGCACCGATGCCGGTGTCGGTCACATTGGTGGCGCGAAGGTTCAGCCGGCGAAGTTTGGTCAGCCCCGCTAGTTGGGCCAGGCCTCGGTCGGTGATGCCGGTGTCGTTGAGATCGAGCTCGGTGAGTTCGGTGAGCTTGGCAAGGTTGGCGAGCCCGGCGTCGGTGATCGATGTGCCTCGCAGATAGAGCTTCCCGAGCGACGACATGCCGGCCAGACTGGCCATGCCGCGATCATCGAAGGTGCGGTCATAGTTGAGGTCAAGGTAAGTCAACTTGAATTGCGCGAGGGCCGCGCCCAGGAGCTTGGTCTGGTGAACGCGGAGTTCTTTGAGATTCCTCAACGGTTCGAGGTTTCGGATGGCCGCATCTTCAAGTGGAATGTATGTCTGAACCGGTTTGCTGAGGATGAGCTTTTCAAGCTTCGTACAGCCGGCGAAGATCTGAAGCGTCGAGGCCAGGACCGATGCGGGCTGATCGTACCAAAGCCGTCCGTTGAGATAGAGTTCCTTCAGGTGCGGGAGCGGCGGCAGCGCCTTTAGTTCCTGTTCGAGCGAAACGGCCCATTGCGTGACGCCCGCGAAGTTGAGTGTGTGCAGACGAAAGTCCGTCTCCGGCAGTTGCGTGATGTCGGTGATCGGGCGGCGCTGCCCTTCCAGCACGACGCTCCCGCCCATGCGCAGCATCCATTCGGCGACAACGCGATCGGGCGACTGCGCAACGAGCCCTGACGCGAAAAGACTCGCGATAAAAATACAGCGCATTCGACAGTGAAGGTATCACACAATAGACAACATGCGCCTCCTCTATTTCCTTGTTCTCGCTATCACTTTGATTGCGCAAACCAAGCCCCGCGCAAGGGCCGTTGGAGTGCGGCTCGAGGGCACGCCCGGTCCATTGAATGCCATCACGGATGTGGCGGGTGTCGAGGCCGGTCACACCACGCTGATTTCCGGCGATAACGTTCGTACGGGCGTGACCGCTGTGTGGCCTCGCGGCAAGCAGAATGGCGATCCGGTCTTCGGCGGCTTCTTCGCGCAGAACGGCAACGGCGACATGACCGGGACACACTGGCTCGACGAATCCGGCTATCTCGACGGGCCGGTGCTGATCACTAACACGCACAGCGTGGGCGTAGTGCGTGATGCATACCTGGCGTGGCTGGTGAAGAACAATCGGAAGCCGGGCACCAACGTCTTTCCCGGGGGATTCTTCACTTATCCCATCGTGGCTGAGACCTACGACGGCTTTCTGAACGATATCAACGGCTTTCACGTGAAGCCGGAGCACGTGCATGCAGCGCTCGATGGAGCCAGCGGCGGCGCAGTGGCCGAAGGCAATGTCGGCGGCGGGACCGGGATGACGTGCTACGGGTTCAAGGGCGGGATCGGTACGGCGTCACGGCGTGTCGGATCGAACACCGTGGGCGTACTGGTGCAGTGCAATTGCGGTAGCCAGCGGCAACTTCGCATTGGCGGCTTGCCGGTGGGCGAGGAGATCGTGGGGAGGCCGCGAGCTAGCGTGGGCTATCCGTATCGCGAGGATACCGGCTCGATCATTATCGTTGTGGCCACCGACGCGCCGCTGCTGCCGCATCAGGCCAAGCGGCTCGCGCGGCGCGCAACGATGGGACTGGCGCGCACCGGCGCGACGTCCGGAAATGGCTCGGGCGATATTTTCATTGCGTTCTCGACCGGCAATCCTAATTCGGTCGCCGCGAAAAACGTCGCGGTTACGCCCAACGATTCGTTGAATCCGATCTTCGAAGGCGTGGTCCAGGCAACCGAAGAGGCGATCCTGAATGCGATGTTCGCAGCCGAGACGATGACCGGCGTCCATGGTCACCGGGTCACGGCGCTGCCGCACGATCGCGTGAAAGAAGTGCTGAAGAAGTACAACCGGCTTCAGTGACGGCGGCGATCGAGGCTATGACCTCCAGTTCAGCTTGTTCGGCGAACACCACGCTCTATCTCCACCTGTCCCATCGCCACTTGCGTGCCGCGGCGAACCCACTCGACCAGATCACGATCCGCAGCCACAGCGCATCGCGAAAGCGGCCGGAGAACTATCAGGCGTGAGCCGGCCACCCTTCGAGGTGGCCGACATCATCCGCAGGGCAGGAAACAAATTCATCGAACGCTATTGCGATTCGTTGACGTGGGCACAACTCAAAGTGCTCCGGGCCATCGAGCGCTGCCGCACAGCCGCACTCGGCGGCCATCGCGATCAATGCGTTCGCTGCGGGCATCAGGCCATCTCTTATAACTCCTGCCGAAATCGCCACTGCCCGAAGTGCCAGACCAACGCACGGGAGAAGTGGCTGTGCGCCCGGCGACGCGAACTGTTGCCGGTGTGCTATTTCCATCTCGTCTTCAGCGTGCCGCACGCGCTGGTCCCGCTGATTTGGCAGAACAAGAAGATCCTGTTCGGCCTCTTGTTCGAAGCTAGCGCCGCTACTCTTTCGGAGGTCGCCGCTAATCCGGCCCGGCTCGGCGCCGAAGTCGGTTTCCTCAGTATCCTGCATACGTGGGGACAGACCCTGCAGCGGCATCCGCACATCCACTGTGTCGTGCCGGGTGGTGGACTGTCACCAGACCACGCACGGTGGATCGCCTCACCATCTCAGTTTTTCTTGCCAGTGCGAGTGCTTAGCCGTGTCTTTCGCGGGAAGTTCGTCGCTGGGCTCCGACAGGCCTTTCACCAGAATCAACTCGTCTTCCACGGGGCGTGTGGACCGCTGGCGAACGAGAAAGCATTCGCAGCATTCTTGCGCACTCTCTTCCGACAGGATTGGGTCGTTTACGCCAAAGCGCCGTTCGGCGGGCCGGAACACGTGCTTCAGTATCTGGCCCGCTACACCCATCGCGTCGCCATCTCCAATCACCGACTACTAGCGGTGGACGACACGCACGTCACCTTTCGCTGGAAGGACTACGCGCATCGCAGCAAGCGCCGCGCCATGACTCTCACTCTGGAAGAGTTCCTGCGCCGCTTCTTACAGCATGTTCTACCCAAGGGCCTTCCACGCATTCGTTACTTCGGTTGGCTGGCTAACCGGCGCCGCCAGGAACTTCTTCCCCTATGCCGGACTTTGCTCGCAGCCGTACCGTCGGAAGTGACATCGCCAGTCAACGATGAAATCGCTGTCTGGGAGTGTCCATGCTGCGGTGGCGCTATGCGTGTCGTGGAACGATTGACCGCCGAGCAGATTCTGCGTGAACAGTCGCGCCGGGTCTGCATCCTTGACAGCTCATAGCGATGCATACAGTTGCGCTCCTGTTCCGTGTGCCTCGGCACACCCAATAGCGGTGTGTCCCTACGCCGCAAAACGCTATTCCAGCACCCGGGCGAACGGTCCATTGGCCACCATTCGGCTTGCCCCAGATGTTTCTTCCTCTTCTCGGTCCACACCAGAGTCGCCTATTACCGACATTCGCCCCGCCAACAACGATTCAAAACCCATACCTTCACGGTTTCCATAGCCGCCGCGCCAGCGGCTCACTTCAAACGCCCTTATCCAAAGTGCCCCGCCCCCAAGGGTAACGCCCTTCGATCGGGACTCGTGCGTCGGGGCACTTCCGATAAGGTGCTAGCGTTTCCGTCAGATGACGGGATGAGCACGGCACAGGGGATTCGGGGGGACCCTTTCTCCGAGTGGCCGACCATCCGGACGGAACAGGAACATACAACAAACAAATCTCGATGCCTGGCCGCAGCAGCGGTGAGCGACCCATTCGTGTGCGATCGCCGGAGTGTGAACGTTCTCAGCAGCCTGTCCCGTACAATTACGGACAGCCGGAGCCTGCCGCGTACGGATCGCGGACCGTCTTCGCGGCCGAACAATCCGTCGGTAATGGCGAGGGCTATTTTCTGGATTCCGCGGTCCAATTCAACAGCAAAGTGATCGGCATTGCAGCCTCACTTTCGACCGGTACCGGCATTAGAAACCGCTGGCCGTCAGCCGACGGCGCGAAGTTCGCCTGCCCAGCGTAAGGCGTTGCCTCGAAGAGCACCCTCGGGATAGCCGGCTGGAAATCTCTTCCTGACGTGCGGATCTCGGCGGCCATTAGCTTACGACCCTCGAAATACAGCAGCTCTTTCCCATCGCCCCGCCAATGGGGCGTAACACCCCCATTGACGGAGATCTGCCATTTGCTGGAATTCGGCGATTCCGACCGAAAGGGCTGGACGTAAACTTGCATCGTGCCTCCACCGGCTGCGCGACCCTCGTCGGAAACGTACGCAATCCACTTGCCGTCTGGCGAGAATCGGGCAGCCCCCTCCGACGCAGGCGTATTTGAGAAGGGAAAGGGTTTGCGATCCCCCGCCAGCGGCAGGATCCAGATGTCCTGCGATTGGGAATTGAGCAGACTGTATGCGAGGAATGTCCCGTCCTGGGACCAGTCAAGAGGCGAGACCCGGTTATTGGAATCGAGTAGTTTCTCTTCCGCGCCGGTTCCGCTCGTCAACTTTTGGCTAATGGTACTCACGCCATCACGACTGGAAGCGAAGGCGACCTTCGTCCCATCGGGTGAGAACACAGGCGAACCGCCACCCAATCCGCGCTCAAAAGTCAGGGGCAAAGACGTTCCGCGTTGGGCGTCGACCAGCCAAAGATCAGCACTCTGTACTGCGTAATCCCCGATTAGTGCGGCAACGTGATGCCCATCCGGCGACAGATCGAAGCCCCCCAATTCCCATGGTCTTCCCACAATTCCTAGACGGTCGCCCGAACGACTGAACCAGGTAAGCTGCCGGCTCCGAGTTGTATCTTGCCAGTAGGCGAGCGTTGAGCCCGCTGCGGAAAAATATGCGTGTCGAACCAGGCTGCCTGTGATGCCCCTGCTCCCCACGTGTTCGGCTACCGCAAATGAATCCCCGGTTGTCCGCAACTGCCTGACGTCGAACGGCTGCGCCAAAAGCACGCTCTCGCGCAGGAACAGCAAATACCCACGCATCTTTTCACCGCGCGACGACACGAAGGAGACGGGGGTCGATTCTACGGCCATGATCGGGGTGCGTTTCGCTGAATCGATTGACCCTGCATAAAGCATGCTCTTCCCAGGCTTATCCGATGCGGCGACATATAGGAACTGCCGGCCATCTGGAAGGAAATGTGGTGATATGTGGCGGCGCTCTTCGCGCGAGGCGTCTGGCGACGTCAACCGCGTGACTGAGCCGTCGCTGGCGGATACACGAAATAGCCCATCTCCCTGACGGCCGATCAGAATGATCCCCATTGGGCTCCACGTGCCTGATGCAACAACGTCACTTTCGCACAAAGTCTGCGGAGGACCGCCAGCTACTGGGATTTTCACGAGCTTGTTCGCGCCTCTAACCGTAAAAGCCAGGAAGCGCCCATCGGGGGACCAGAACGGGTTGCCGGCGTACTCCGTTCCGTTCAGAGGCCGGAGTGTCTGTGCGTCGAGCGAACGCAAGTAAATTCGCGGACGAGACGTTTTTGAGGCCGCCACAAATGCGAGGCTCCGGCCGTCCGGTGAAACGCTAACCCGATCCACACTGATCGCATTCTCGGGCGGCAAGACGCTGAGAGCCGTGACGCTGTCCGTTGGTTGCGTCTCTCGGGAGAGTAGCCTTGCTACACCGAACGCCACGACCGCGCTGGCAATGGAAATTCCAATCCACACGTTCCGGCGAACTCGCGCCGTCCCTAACGGCCTGGTGTCTTCTTGGGCCCCCAGCGCTTCATCGATCTCAAGTCGCGCATCCCCGATGTCCTGCAAGCGGTTCTTGCGGTCACGCTCGAGACACCGTCGCAGCAGCCGACGAATCGCAAGGGGCGTTTCCAGCGGCAGCGCGTTCCAGTCGGGCTCAGTCTTAAGTGCGGCCGCGAGCTTGTCCGACATTGTCTCGCCTGGAAACAACTCGCGGCCGGTGAGCATCTCGTACAGAACGGCTCCGAACGCCCAGATATCGGTGCGTTTATCCACCGGCAGGCCGCGCACCTGCTCCGGGCTCATATAACCGGCCGTCCCCAGAATCACGCCTCCAGGGGCACTAAACAGAGTGAGGGTAGGCGAATCCGCAGGAGCAGTACTAGTGTGGGCGTACCCTTGCCTGATCGCAGCGAGGCCGAAATCGAGCACCTTTACATTACCGTCAGCCTTAAGTTTGATGTTGGCTGGCTTCAGGTCGCGGTGGATGATTCCCTTTTCGTGTGCGCTCTCGAGCGCCTCTGCGACTTGTCGCGCAATGGGAAGGGCTTCCTGAAGCGGAATAGGACCGGCGCGGATGCGCTGGTGCAGGGTCAGCCCCTCGATGTACTCCATCACGAGATAGTTTGGGCCGATGTCGTGCAGCGTGCAGATATACGGATGGTTCAGCGCCGCGATCGCGCGCGCCTCGTGTTCAAACCGGTCGGTGAAACGCTCGGTCGACATTTTGATAGCGACATCACGGTTGAGGCGAGAATCGTGGGCTCTGTACACCTCACCCATGCCGCCGATGCCGATGCGTTCGCGAACCTCATACGGTCCCAGCCGCATCCCAGTTGAAATGGGCATTGCACCCTATTCTAGCTCCTGCGCTTCAAACAGCGGCTGGCGAACAGCGCATTGAGCTTCAGGATCTGCGCAAGGAAGACGGTCGGACTTCCCGGTTCGGGAACTGCGCGGCTCATTCTCGGAAATTGGGTCAGTGCCGATTCGGCGCGAATGTCAGCGGATGCTGATGCAAGGCTGGCAGGGTCTTCGATGCTGATCGCCGAACCGGTGCGGCACAATCATGCGTGGCCATGCGGGCGGGAGAGATAGGGTGGACCGAGGACATACGGGCCGCTGTTGATCTGAATAGAAGCCGCGAACGATTTGGCTAATGGAGTTCAGGCGG
>Ga0075420_100006016_pt1 | contig 10706 bp, 20 predicted proteins | sample SoiMetdeltSBSDD4_FD_75296 | JGI IMG/M metagenome (GOLD analysis project Ga0075420, IMG submission 75296) | Bulk soil microbial communities from a Populus tree surrounding site in Tennessee, USA - Soil MetaG P. deltoides SBSDD4 | ecosystem: Environmental > Terrestrial > Soil > Tree plantation... | reverse complement strand
CTTTTCCGACGGGCGGGACCTCTGCCCGACGGCAACCAAACAACAAACGCTCGGAGGTATCCGGTGACGCTGAAAGAACAGAGTGAATCGGTGGTGCTGCTGCGCGAGTGGTACGACCACATGAGGAAGCTGCCGCGCGAGCTGCTGCCCACCGCGGCCGTCGAGCTGCTCGACAAAACGGAGAAGTTTCTACACCAGGGCCCAGACCCGGAGAGCCATGGGCAACGCCGAAGCTGAGGAGCTGGGCAAGTTCCGGCGCAACATCGAACGCGCCGAGCTGATCGACCTCGGGCCCGTCATCGCCAACACGCTTGACGAGTTGATCGACGTCGTGCGTTCGCTGGGCGCCGGCCGACACGTCGGCGTCGAGATGGCGGCCGCGCTCTCCGCTGAGCTGCACAGGCGCGCCGCCTTCATGCGGACAACACCGACGATGGTGGGGACCGCCTGACCCGCCAGCGCACACGCACGAACCGCTACGGGCGGCGCGACGGTGGAAACCGTTGTGGCCACGACCCGCGGCGGCTCGTGCGCGTGCGCTGGAAGTCGAACCTGCCACCGATCGTGAAGCTGCTCGCGGAGCGGATGGCCGCGCGGCCGCCGCCGCTGCTGCTCGGTCGCTACGCGCGCCGCAGTGAGCTGGTCGAAGCGGTGCAGGCCGTGGGCCCCACGATGGCCGCGCGCACCGACTGGCGCAGCGGCCGCGTCGGCAAGCCCGACCGCAAGGACCCGCGCAAGTTCATCGGGCTCGCGGTCGATCACGACCTCGCGCCGTTGTCGGGCATCTCCGAATCGCGCACAGAGCGCGTGCTGGGCACGTTCACCGACTGGGGATGGTTGCACTTTAAGGCCGTCAACCCGGGCCGCCGCAAAGCGAAGCGAGGCTTTCTCCGCTGCGCCTCTCAGCAGGTCGAGACCAAACCCAACGGGGACCGCCGCGGGCACGCAGCCGTTCGCGTCTGGACCGACGAAGTCTACCGCTACTATGGTTTGCTCCCCGCGCTCGCAGAAGCGCGTCTGAGAGCGAGCCAGGCGGGCAAGGCGGCCGTCGCCAACAAACAGATCCCCACGGGGCAGCTGGTCGCGCAGCTGGTCGAGACGCTTTGGGATCCGACGTCGACCCCCCGCCCCCCTCCCTGAGCCCTACCCCGCTCGGCACAGTTTTCGCTCTCCCCTTTCACCAGCCCAAGGCCCTCTCTCGTCTTGGCGAGCGTTGCTGCGCCTGCTGCGGTTCGCTTCCAGCTGCCGCAAGGTGAAACGATGGCGCCGCAGGCGCCACCTCCCCCCTCGGACCCCGCAATTAACAACAGGCGGGCCCTCTACTTCCGGATCCGATCTCTTCCTGACGGAAAGGTCCCGCACCTGATGCCCGGGGCTCCCGCACTTGTTATCCACAGGTGCGGCCCCAACCCACAGCCACCGTCGGTGGCGGCGCCGCCGCGCGTCTGCTTTTCCACAGGCCCGTGACCATACACTTGACGGCAATAGCGTTTCGGTACCCTGGACGGATGGCCAAATCATCCGCGCTCACCAGGTTCGGCGGCGCTGCCCGCCCTGTGATCATCACCATGCCGTCGCGGGCTCGCCGCGCCGGTCGTCGCGTCGTCACCGTCGCCCGTCGAGGCGGGCGCGGTCTACGTCGAGCTGGGCGCGCCGCTGGCGGCGTGCCCGCGTTGTCGCTGGCGCTCGGCGCCGCGGGCATGGGCTTCGCCGAGGCGAAAGGCATGCTGAGTTTCCTGCCGACGATCGGCGGGTCGCGCACGCTGTCGCTTGCGCTCGCGGGCTACGCCGCCACGCGCCTGGTGCGCTCGCCGATGATTCGCGCCGCGGGCTACGCGATGCTCGCCGTCGGCGCGTACGACTTCGGCCGCAAGCAAGGCGGCGGCGTCAGCGGCTGGGGCGACGACGTCTCCGGCACCGACGACGTCTGAGCGAACGCGACCCCACAACCACCAACCACCCGAGCCAGGAGACGAACGAAAATGGATGATCTCGAAGGTATCGACGTCGACGTGATGGGCGCGATGGCGCGCCAGCTGATGCGCAGCAACCCGAACCTCGCGCGGCGCGTGATGCAGACCGCACCGACGGCGCGACGCCAGCCGGGGCCGCCGCAGCTGCCCGCGAACCAGGTGCAGGCCGCGACGCTGCGGAGCTTCCTCGGCCTGGTCGCTCCGGGAACGGGCCTGCCGTTCGTCACATGGACCGGAACCGACGCTGCCGACAAGTCACTCGAAGTCGAGCCGCAAGAGTCGTACGAGGGCAAGCGGCTGATCATCAGCGTCGCGCGCACCGCGGCCGCGGTGGCGTCGATCATCGTGGTCAAGACGCTGTTCGTCGGATCGCAGCCGCAGTCGCCGTCGGTCAGCGGCGGGACGACGGTCGATCTGTTTTCGGCTGACGCGACGTCGGCCGATCTGGACCTCCAGATCGCCTACCGCGCCAACAAGATCACGCTCAACCTCGCAATCAGCGCAGCGCCGGGCGTGGGCGAGACGGTCACGCTGGCCGCGGGCTTCTACGGCAACTGGATCCGCGGCAGCTGACGCGGGTAAACCCGCGTGGCGAACGCGCTCATCCACATCCCCACGAGCGCAGAGGCGTACGACGCTGCGATCGAGGGGCTCACCCGAATCGATGAGGCCATCATCGAGGGTGGCAGCGTCGACGGCGCGCCGTTCCCGCGGCTCTACGAGAGCGGCGCCCGCTACCGAACCGAGCCGCGCGAAGTCTGGCGACACGCGCAGGACGTCGTCTCTGAAGGTTGGGGCGACTGCGAAGACCTCGCCGCTTATCGCGCAGCAGAGCTGCGCGTGAGCGGCGAGGACGAGGGCGCGCGCGTGAAGACGTACAAGACCGGCCCGCGTCGCTATCACGCCATCGTCGAGCGCGGAGACGGCACCCTCGAGGACCCCAGCGCGGCGCTGGGCATGAAGATACCCGCCAACCGGAGGCACCTGTACGTGATGGACAACACCGACGGACCAGAGATCATGCTGGGCGAGGACACCGGCGGCACCGGCACCGTCACATTCGACTTCTACAAGCACGGGCGCGGCTGGTCGGGCGTCGTGAAATTCCCGCTCTCAACAGGGCAGGCGATCATCGCGCGCACCAGCGCGGCGCCGACGCAAGCGGCGGCCGCGCAGAAGGCGGTCAACCTCGCGTCGCAGACCGCTGCCGCGCTCACACCTGCGATCACTGCGCTGATGCCGCCACAGGTGAAGGCGGCGGCCGCCATCCTGCAAAACCCGGCGACGGCGGCGGCGCTGAAAGCAGCGGGCGGCGCGGTCAAGAATGTGGCCAGCGCTGGAAAGGCCGCCGCGAGCGCGTTGAAATTCTGGTGATCAGCAACGACGAAATTCTTGCGCTCGCCCTGCTGCTGCTCGGCCGGAGCAAGGGCGGGGGCAGCAGCAGCAGCAGCAGCAGCAGCGCCGCGGCCGAGACAAAGCCGGCGGCCGCCGACGACGGCCTCAAGCTCGTGGCGCGCGCCGACCAGGCCAGCGCCAAGAAGTGGGTGCCGCTGTTCGTGCAGCAGGACGTGCCGCCGGGAGCGGCCGACGCGCTCGCGCGCTGGGCGGGCATCGAGTCGTCAGGCAACCCGCTGATCCCATCGAAGCTCGACGAACGCGGCCTGCTGCAGGTGGGGCCGGCGATGTTCAAGGACCTGAAGGCCGACAAGATTTTTACTGACGCGGACTGGGACAAACTGATCTCCCCGGCGACCAACAGCGAAGAGCACGCGCGCATGGCTCACCAATTCGCCAACTGGCTGTGGAAGCGCGCCTATCGCTACATCAAGAATCCACCCACCGACTACATCTCAGCGCTCTGGTACGCGAAGCTCTATCACCAGCGCCCCGTCGACGTGAGGGACGGCGGCATGCACGGCCCGGCGGCGCTGATGGCGCGCGAGCTCGCGGACCGCTGGAAGTCCGACGCGAAGAAGATGCACCGCCTCCGCGCGGCCAATGTCGTCGCGTGGGGCACTCCGGAGGCACCCACCACATGAACGACGGGATCACCGACGAATTCGTTCGCGCCGCTCTCGGCAAGATCGGCGAGCAGCCCATTCCCGGCAACACGCGCAAGCGCTGGGGCATGGTGCGCCAGCTCAACGGCACCAACCAGCGAGCGGCCACCTTCATCGCTACCGACGTCTTCGATCTGCCGCAGCCGCTAGCGGTCAGCCTGTCATTCTCCACCGACGGTCAGGTGTTCTCTCCTGTGGTGCCGGCCATCGGCAACAACTCGGTCGTCGTGGATCTGATTCGCGGCATCGATCCGCAGTCGAGCCCGGTCACCGACCGGCACGAACTGTTTGAGGGCGACGTGCAGGACTTCTGCGCCGTCATCGCGCAGTCGCTTCAGGTGAACGTCCGGCTCGACGGTGAGCCGCCCGACCAACTCTTTGTGGCGGTCGTCGTCACGCCGGTGTCGTCGCTCGACTGCGAACAGATCATCCCGCAGCCGACCCCGGTCCCCGGCTTCGCTGTCACAGGAACCACGCGATGGCCGGCGGCCACTGCCTCGACGTACGTCATCGGCGCCGATCCGACGCGCGCGCTGTTCTCGATCGTGAACCAGTCCGCGGCGAATCTCTTCGTCCACCTGGGCGCGGGCGTCAACATCGCAGCGGGCTCCGAGTTCGCAACGGTGGTCATTCCGGGCAACGTCTCGGGCGGTTTCTCCGTCGACAACTACCGCGGCGTGATCACCTTCCGCTTCGACGCCGACGACGCCACCGGCTACGCGCTGACCACCGTGGGTAGCTACTGATGCCCGGCTGGCGCCTTGGGCAGCCGACGACGCCCCCTCCACCCGTGCCGACGTCGCCGGTGCAGCCGCTATGGGCATGGTTCGACGACGTTGGGGTGGTCGAATCCCCGCCCGGGTTCGCTCAGTCGTGGGCTGATCAGTCGGGCAACGGCCGCCATACGACCGCGCCTGTCGGTGCTGCGCCTGAGTACGCGACGAACGTGATCAACGGGCTTCCCGCGGTCAGCTTCAACGGTTTCGGCGCCCGCTTGGAAAATGTGATCGACGACATCCCCGCGGGCGACCGTACGATCATGACGGTGGCCCAGCCCCTCGACATCATCGGGGGCACGCTGCTTTCTTTCCGTCGCAGCACGGCCGACTGGGCGGCGTACCTTTTCAACCTGTCGGGGAATCAGTATCTCTGGTCCGACGGACTCACCGCGATCCAGCGCAACGGGGCGCCAGTCGACTACACCGGCGCAGCGCGCCTAATCGAACACGTCCAGGCCGGCAACACGCTTTCGGTCAGCGTCGACGGAGTCTCAATCCCGCTGCTGACGACCACCACCAGCAACGAAAACGGCCTAGGCGGGTTCATTCTGGGGAACCGCGAGCCCGCGGGGTATTCCCAGCATTGGTTTGGACCAGTGGGCGAGCTGCTGATCTACGACTACTTACTGACTCCGGCGCAGCGCGCGCACAACGTCGCGTATCTCTCGGCAAAATGGGGGGTCTCCGGCTGATGTCGCTGCTCGCGTGGGCATTCCGCAATTCTGGCGCCGCCGTAGCGCGCGATTGGTTTGAGCAGCGCTTCGACCGCGCGCGGGCGCTGCTCCCCCTCGCCAACTTCGACACGGTGATCCCCATCGAGTGTGCCGAGACCGTCACAGTGGAGCTGACCGACGTCGCCGGCGTCGCCGACGCCACGCCGGCGGCCGCCGTGACGGGCGGCGCGATCGCAGTCGACGTGGGCGACGCGGCGATCACTCCGTCGCAGGGGCGCTTGAATCTCGTGGGGTCGGGCTCGCACGTCGGGACGTTGAACGCGGAATATTGGTACATGGCCGCGCTGGTCAAGTACGTGGGCCCCACCGACGGGGCACAGGTGGCGGAGACGGGCGCCGATGCGGTCGCGCTGTGGAGCGACGACGACAACCGCGTGACGATCGGAGTGCTGGGCAACGTGTCCGGGGGCTCAACGACTCAATTCGTCGGGCGCGTCAACAACGCCGGCAGCAACTTCACCTCGCTCGGTCCGCTGCTGGGCGGAGAGCCGGCCCCGTGGCACTTGTTCGAAGCGTGGTTCAACGTCGTCGCCAACACCGTCCACTTCGCGATCGACGGGGTCGAGTTCGCGGCCACCATCGACGGCGCCAACCTTCCCGCGGTGGCCGCGAAGTGGGGGCCCATCGTGCAGCGCTCGGCGATCGGAGATCAGGCCACCGTGCAGTATGAAAAGGCGACGGTCATCGTGACGTCGCCGACGGTGGGTGGTGCCTGATGCTCGGGTCCGAGCGTCTGCTCCCGCCGTATGGAAGCGACCCCACTGTGTTCTGGACGCCGGAGTTCAACGCGGTCGGCGCGCCCGGTCTGACCGTCACCTTCAACATGCCCACGTGGCCGGTCCCGGGCAAGGCGTGGATGATGATGACGAACCGGTGGCAGACGACCGCGCGCGACGGCACCGTGACGACTGGGCCGGTGGTGAAGGTCGGAAACAACGTCACTCACGACAACTGGATAGTGGCCGGGACTCCCCTCGGGGTCGGTGCCGCGGTAAAAAACGCGCTGAATTCTCCGTTTGGAACACCGCCGCTTCCGATGCCAGACGCCAGCCTAGGCCCGCTCGTCGTCGAGCTGGTGACGGCCGCGGTGCTCGGCACAGCGACGGAGCTGCGGGGCCGCTTCAACTTCCTCATGTTGTTGGTCGACCTCGCCCCATGAACAGCGCCGCCGAATGGGTCGCGTCGATCCCCGCGCAGATCACCGCGCGCGACGCGCTCACGTTCATCGACACGGCGCTGACTGACGCGAAGACGGCGACGGACGAAATCACGGCGCGCTTCAGCGGCACGCTGCCGCCGCCGCCCTGGCCGCAGCACGCGGAGCTGGTCAAGGCGGTCGAGGCGCTCCAGGGCGGCCGCAAGATGCTGACGACGATCATCGAGTCGCTCGGCCACGGCGACGTGAAACGCGACAAGGCCGACCCGCAGGTTGTGCGGCTGCTGACCGCGGGAAAGGCGCTGTACCACGAGATCAGCGTGATGCAGGAGCGCATGCGGGGCGTGAAGGTGGAAGACCTGCCCGGCCTGGCTGTGGCGGCCGCCAAGCGCGTTGCAGGCACGACGCTGGGCGGGCTGCTGACGTTCGGGCTGGTGCTCTGGGCGCTGAGCGAATTCAGCGACGAGTGACATGCTCGCCAGCGCCATTCTGCAGCAGGCGATCACCGGCGTCGCTCTGGAGCTGTCGGGCAGCTTCACCTTCAACCCGGGCCTCAACGAATTCGTCCTCGCCAATTCCGCCGTCACCGCGCAGAGCTTCGTGCTGGCGATGCCCACCGTCGCGATGGCCTCCGGCCTGGTGATCGCCTACACGCGCGTCGTCACAGGCAACGCCGTCCTCGCCATCGACAATACGACGGGCTCGCCGATCGGTCCGTTCTCGACGACGTTCCGCGTGCTGCTGCTGGCGGCGCCGGCCTAGCAGCCGGTGCAGTAGAACGGGTCGTACACGGTGGGCTCGGTGCTGTACCGGATGACACAGCCGACGTAGTTTGCAGAGCCCCACTCGGCGGAGAACGCAGCCGAGTTGTTGAAGCAACGGCGACCGGTGCCACAGGACATCGTGCCGCAGCCACCGGCCGTGCAGTTCTGGAAGTTCGAGGCGGGCGGGCAGATCTTCCCCGGGCAGCCCGCGCGCCACATCACGTCGGTGATGCAGCTGCACGTGATGCCGTCGACGACGGTGGGCGTGCAGCTGGCGCCGCCCGTGCCACCATTGCCTGATGCCCCCGCCCCGCCGCCAGCGCCCGCGCTGCCCGTCGTGCCGCCTGCCCCTGCGGTGGATGCGGTGTCCGTCGACGTCGAGTCTCGCCCTGCGTCGCTGGACGTGCCTGCGCTGCCGCCTGTGGTTCCCGATGCCCCGCCTACTCCCCCGCGTCCGGCTGCGCCTGCGTCGACGTCGGCCGTGCTGACGCTGCCGCAGCCGATCGCGGCCAGAATCAGAAGCAAGCTTCCCATGAGGGGGGTGAGCTCGAGCCGACCAGGGGAACTATGCTTCCGGTTCATCGTGGGGCCTCCAGGTTGGCGGGGCACTTCAGGCTGGGGCACCAGCGCCGCGGCGGCCGCCGCGGCGGGTCGTCTTCGTAGTCGACCAGGGGACCACCGCATATCGGGCAGACGTCCGAACCGCCGGTTTTGTTCAAAAGTGGCGGTTCAACCGGCGAGCCGCCTTCCGAACCTGGGGATTTCGGCAGCTCGCGGCCGCGCCACTCCGGAATCGAACCGCCACTTTCACGAATGAGTGCCGTGGCGATCTCGCGGCTCACCCATCGATGGGACGAGTAGAAGCGGACGCACCAGCAGTCCAGGCACTCAAAGCAGGTGTCGGGCTGCTTGCCGCCGTCGAGCCGTTGCACCAGCGTGTGGCTCGTCTGGTGCGCGTGCGGACAGATGATCACGACGCGAGCCCTCGAACGGCCGTCGCCACTTCCTGGTCGCTCGCGTGCTCGTAGCGCGTCGTCGTGTGGATGTTGCTGTGCCGCGCGACCCGCTGCGCAATGCGGATGTCCTTCGTTGCCCGATAGGCGTTCGTGATCGACGTGTGTCGAAGCGCGTGGAACGGGTACAGGTGATCGAATTTCGCCGAGTGCTGCCACTCTCGGAACAGCTCGCGCACCCGGCGCGTCGACAGGCGGCGGCCGCCGCGGCCAGTGAACAGCGGCGCATCGTCCGAGGGCTTGTAGCCCGTGCGTTCGAAGCTCGCGCGAATGAACTTCTCCAACTTGTAGAACGTGCCGTCAGGTAGGTGGACCCGCTGCGCCTTCGCGTCGGCGCCCTTGCGACGGTGCCCCTTGAACACGCGCAGCTGAATCATCCGCTTGCACTCGCGCCATCGGTCGGGGCTCACGTCGCCGACGTCGAGCGCGCAGATCTCGTGCTCCCGTAGCGCGGCCCCCAGCGCGAGCGAAAAGATCACGTGGTCGCGGAACGTGTCGGCGTGCTTGCCCGTGACCTTCAAGAGGCGGAGTTGTTCCGCGTCGGTCAGCGTGCGCGGCGGCCGACGCGTGCGGTCGGCGTAGCTCACAGCTTGTAGCCTTGAAGCGACTTGTAGACCGCCAGCATCGCGACGACGTCCTGTTCCGCCAGCGCCCGAGCCGCAGCGTCGAGATCTCGCCGCATGAACGCCAGCGCGAACGCGCCCGCGTCGCCGATCTTCAGGTACGCGGGCATGACCTTGTCTCGCACGCGCGCCATCTCGGCCGGCAACGCTTCCCCCAGCGACGCGGGTCCACCACTGATCGGACCGATCGTCTCACCCATAACCGCCAGTTTCGCACGAAACCGGCGGTTCGGCCTAGGCCCCGTTCGGTGGCGGCCGCCGCTGCGGCGGTCGCTGCTGCTGCGGTCCGAACGGCGGCGGGCGTGGTGGGCGCTGCTGCGGCTGCTGCGGCGGCAACCCGCCCAGGTCGATGCCGAGATGCTTCGCGATCACCATCAGCAGCATCTGGTTTGCGGGGTCGCCGCTCTCCTGCTGCTGCACGAGCGCCGTTTCCGCATGGGTCCGCGCGATGAAGTGATCGCGCCACGCGGTCAGCAACTGGATATGGACCTCGTCGAAGTTGCGCTGGCGCACGCGCAGCTCTTTGCACATCGAGCGCCACTCTTCGCACGCCTGTTTCATCGACTCGTGCCCGGTCGTGGCCAGGTAGTCGAGGCGGCGCCCCTCTTCCTTCGCGACCAGCGCCGCCGACGCGGCAGCGACGGCGGCGTTGCCCTCGCCCTCGGCCGCGGCCGCTTCCTGCATCTCGAATTTTACCGTCCGCTGGCTCGCGCTGCGGCCGTAGTTTTTACTGGCGCCCTCGCGCGCCTTTTTTTTCTCCTCGTATTCAGCGAGCCAGAGCTGGTCCACCGGCGCGAGGTTTTTCACCTTGCGCATGCGAGAAGCCTTCGCGCGGTCGCCAGGGTTCGACGGGTCAGGCATGACGTAACGGTCTCATGGATGCGACCGAGGTCAAGGTTACGTAACCACCCAATTTGACATCACTGGCCTAGATCCCCGATGCTGTAGGGCAACCCACCAAAACAAACGCCCCGCCAGAGGTTGGAGTCTCTGCGGGGCGGGCCGCGGCGCTGGACGCCGACGACATGCCTAGCGTACCACAGCCCACTAGGCCGAATATTTCTTATCGGCCATTTGACCCCCCGCAGCAGAGGGAAGCTCTGTGAGCCCCCTCGCGCGTCTGAAGGTCGCCAGCCGGGCCGCTCGACGTCGTAGGTACGGGTACGCGGCGCTTCGCGTGCTCCGGCGCGGCCTGGCCGCAGCCGTCAGGCGCCACATGGAGAGCAGCATCGGCGGGCAGCCGTACGCCTCGCAACACGACGCGCTCCGCGCGCTCTACACAGCCGAGCTGCGGCGGCTGCTGCGGAAGTTCCCGCGGCTCGACTTCGCGGACGAGAGGTCACTGCCGTGAGCGTCGAGGCGAAGCGCAACGGCGGGCTCCGCCTGCGATGCGACGACTTCGCCTGTGAGGCGAAGTTCGTGCCGCTGCGGATGCTGCTCGACGCGCGCGAGCTGCGCAAGCGCGCCGAGCTGTTCGGCTGGTCCTTTTCCGACGGGCGGGACCTCTGCCCGACGGCAACCAAACAACAAACGCTCGGAGGTATCCGGTGACGCTGAAAGAACAGAGTGAATCGGTGGTGCTGCTGCGCGAGTGGTACGACCAC
>Ga0075420_100006014_pt1 | contig 10708 bp, 5 predicted proteins | sample SoiMetdeltSBSDD4_FD_75296 | JGI IMG/M metagenome (GOLD analysis project Ga0075420, IMG submission 75296) | Bulk soil microbial communities from a Populus tree surrounding site in Tennessee, USA - Soil MetaG P. deltoides SBSDD4 | ecosystem: Environmental > Terrestrial > Soil > Tree plantation... | reverse complement strand
TATTGCGCTTGGGCGGGCAAACGTCTGCCTACAGAAGCGGAGTGGGAGCGAGCTGCGCGAGGCGGGCTGGAAGGAATGAGTTATCCGTGGGGCGAAAAGACGGATGCAAAGGCTGCTTTGTACAACGTGCAATCCGGCGCCGGGCCTGTCGCAAAGTACCCGCCGAACGCATTCGGACTATACGATATGGCGGGCTCGGTGAGTGAGTGGACGGCGGACTGGTTCGAACGGGAATACTATTCCAAGTCTCCGCGAGAAAACCCAAAAGGGCCAGACAGCGCGCGGTACCGTGTGATTCGGGGTGGAGCGTGGAGCGATTCCGCCGCGCGTGTCACGGTCTTTTTTCGCAACTGGGTCAGGCCGAACCAGCGAACGCCAAATCTGGGCTTCCGTTGCGCAAGCGACGCACGATAGCACTGGTTTGCAGCGCTCATCAGAAGCTGAGACGCAGCCCCATTTGTATCACGCGCGAGCCACCGGCGGAAGTGATCTCACCGAAGTTCGTAGCGGTCACGTTGCCATTAGGATCGCCGAACTGAGGTGTATTGAAAGCATTGAAGAACTCCGCACGGAACTGCAGATTCACCCGCTCACGAATCGGTTGATTGCGGCTGACGATGAAGTCGAGCGTCTTGATGCCTGGTCCGCGCAGCCGGGGCTGGGTTCGCGAATCCGTTCCCAACGAATACGTCGGCGCTGGGAGAAATGCGCTGGTGTCGAAGTAACGGGTCAGAGTTCGGTCGTCGGCGGAGAGTACAGGGTCCTTGAGTCGGAGTGCCACTGCGCCTACACCGGGAAGCCGGGTGTTGTTAGGTCCGGTAATGATCATAGGCAAGCCCTTGCTCAAGGTCGCAATCCCGCTCATCTGCCACTTGCCGACGATCTTGCTCGGAAGCCCATTCTTGAGCCATGCGCCGCCCGGACCGAAAGGCAGTTCGTAGATGAAGTTCGTCACGAAATGATGCGGACGGTCAAACTCGCCGATCGAGCGCGACAGGCTCAGATTGTTCGGATCAATGAAAGTGGACCGTCCGCCGAAGCGCTCCTGAACGTTGTCCATGATCTTGCTAATCGTGTAGGCGCCTTGCAGCGTCAAGCCGCCGCTAAATTGCTTGTCCACGCGGGCAGTAAAGCCGTGATACACCGAGTCGCCGACAGGATCGCGGAATCGTGAAACGCCGGTGTAGTGATTGAACGGCTGCAGCAGTTGGGAACGGCGGACCTGGGCCACACTCAACGCGCCAGTCGTGATCTTTCCGAAATAGGGGTTGGGGACTAGCTCGTCCAATGCGGCGCCGAGCGAGAGGAAATTGGTGCTCACGGCGCTGCGGCTCCGGTTGATCCAAATGCGTTGTCCGCGGCTGCCGACGTAAGCAACCTCCGCCAATAGTGTCGGCGCCAGTTCACGCTGGATATTGAAGTTCCATTGCTGATTGTACGGAGTTACCCATTCGCGAAATGCGGTGTTGATAGAAGTGCCAACGCCTGTGGCCGGGGCCGTGAGGAATCCCGCTTGGAAGGATTGCGATAGGGAAGCACCGGGCGGCGGAGTATTCGGCGCGGCGGGAGGTGGTCCGAGAAACACAGGTGTGGTGGCGAGGAAGCCGCTGCCGAGATCGCTCGCTCCTGCTCCAACACCGCCGCTGCCCGGGAAGTAGAACAGACCATAACCGGCGCGTATGACAGTTTTCGACATCACCTGCCAGGCGAGACCGATTCGCGGAGCAACGTTGTTCTGGTCGGGATCGCTCTGATAGCGAGGATTTCCGTCGCGTCCGGTGAATCGAAGGAGTCCTGGCTGACCAGAAACAGGGTCGATGAAATTCGGATCGAAGAAGCCTAGCTGATCGAATCGGTCATTCCAGGGCGTCTGGTATTCCCAACGCAATCCAAGGTTGATGGTGAGCGAACGGGTAATGCGCCAGTCGTCGTTCAAATACAACGCATAGTAGCGCTGCGAGGTGGCCAGCGAAGGGTCGTCGGTGAAGGTACCGCCGGTGGCGGTGCCTAGTAAGAATGTGGCTACGCCAAAGCCCGCTGTTGCACTGGACGTCGTTGGGTTGGGCCCCTGCGTAAAGATACGAGAGAAATCGTAGTTGCCCGAGGGACGCTCTGGCCGAAAGACATTGAAGGTTTGAAACGTGAAGGTGCCTCCGTACTTGATCGAATGCGCTCCCTTCAACCAAGTGACGTGTCCCTGGACTTCGCGGTTGTCTTCCGCATCAGTAAAGTAAGAAGCGCGGTCCGGACCTAGCGCGGCCACGTCGGTGACGCCAAAGCGCGGGAAGAGGAGAGACTTGGCGCGGTTTTTGAGTGACTGTGGAAAGCCAAGCTGCGTGAAATCGAAGCCAACGCTACGAGGCATGGTATTGATTACACGGCGAGTTGCATTCACGCGGAACTGTCCCACCATCGCGGGAGAAAATGTGACCGTATCAGTAAGAACACCAGTATAGGTATCGCTACCAATGAGGCCCTGTTCGCCGTTGACTCCTTCTCCGGGGAAAGCAGCATTCACGCCCGGTGTGAACTGCGAGTTTTTCTGATACGCGCCGGTGAAGAACAACCGGTGCCGGGAACCGATCACTTGGTCCAGGCGACCGAAGTATTTGTCGGTATCGTTCTGCCGTGAATTATTAAGGACGAAGTTCTGGATGAGCGTCTCGCGGTTGGGCCGAGGGTAAAACTCCATGACTTTGAGCGAGATTGGGTCGAACCGCGCCGTTGGAATGCGATTGCCTGGAAACTGCTGCCGGATGTACTGTCCCGGACGGGCGGGATCAGCCACGGTGGTTGCGGGGTCGAAGATCTGAATGAGGGCACCGGCAGACGTGCGTGTTTCCGAGAAATCGCCGTTCCGCTGCAGGAGCGTCGGTACGGTCGCGAGGATGTTGTCCGGAGCACGCTGAGGCGTCCGCTCCCAATTAAAGAAGAAAAAGGTCCGGTTGCGGCCATCGTAGACTTTAGGAATGTAGACGGGGCCGCCCACCGCGACGCCGTATTCGTTGCGCCGGAAGGAATTCCGGGGAAGGTTCACGCGGTTGTTGGCCCATGTGTTGGCATTCAGTTTGTCGTTGCGGAGGAACTCGTAGAGCGCTCCATGCATTTGATTCGTGCCGGAGCGCGTCGCTACGGTAAGGACTCCACCGCCGGACCGGCCGTATTCGCTCGAGAAGGAATTGGTGAGAACTTTGAATTCCTGGACGGTTTCGAGCGGGGGCGTGTAGGCAATGTCGTTTGTGGTGGAGTTGCGAGTCTCGGCGCCGTCCAGCAGGATCTCGCTGGTGTTGGAACGCCCGCCGTTGATGATGGGACCAGCACCGGCCCCGCCTTTTGGCAGAACGCCAGGCGCCAGCAGCACAAGACTATAAGGATTGCGACCGAGCAGCGGAAGTTGAGTCATCTGCGTGGCGCTCACCACATTGCCGAGGGTGGCGGATTGCTGCTCCAATTGAACCGCGCTGGCAACTACGGTCACCTGCTCCTGGACGTTCCCAGTCTTCAACGCAAGATTCACCGTGGCAGTCAAAGCGACGGTGAGGCGAACGCCCTGGATGCGAGTAGTTTCAAAACCTTGCTTCTCGGCGGTGACTTCATACTCCCCGATATTGAGGAACGGGAGGCGGTAAGCGCCTGATTCGTTGGAAACGGTTTCGACCTTCACCTGAGTCCGAACGTTAATGGCCCTGACGGTGGCATCAGGCACTACCGCACCGGACTGATCCGTCACCACGCCGGTTATGTTCCCCTGCTCGACCTGGGCCATCAGAAATCCGGTGGCCAGCAAGGCGGATATCGTCTTGAGCAAAACTGTCTTCAACGCGGATCGCTGCGGAATCATGGCAGACCTCCCTTAAGCGTTCAACTGAGGCTGAGGATAAGGGTTGCCTTGGTTGCCATGCAAGGGAATTCCCAGTAAGCTTACTGTGAAGAGTTTCCGGTGGGAGCCGCGTTGAAACAAAATAAGACGTTATACGACAGTAGTTTAGCAGTGTCGGACGTAGCGCAGATCCTCGAACGGATCGGCGCCAGCAAACACTTCCGCCGGGCTGCTCGTCTGCGCGGATTTCTGGAGTATGTCTGCGAGGAAACGATCGCCGGGCGTGCCGAATTCATCAATGAACAGACCGTTGGAAACCGCGTCTTCGGCCGACCGGCCGACTACGATCCCTCGAGCGACAACATCGTTCGCGTCGAAGCGCGTGAATTGCGGAAGCGGTTGGAAGCTTACTTCGCGGATGAAGGCGCTACCGATCCAGTCGTCGTCCGTATCCCCAAGGGTAGGTATGCGGTTGTATTCGAACCGCGAGCGACCACGATCCCGCCGGTTCCGGCGATTACAAGTGAAGCCCTGACCTTGGTTCCCGGCGACGGCTTGGCGGGGACGACTACCCAACCCATCTGGTTCAAGTTCTTGGTCGGAGCGTTAACGACCGCCGTCGTCGCCTTGTCGTTGCTTAGCCTATATCTGTATAGTCGGCCTGAGTCTCCTTCAAGGATGGTGACCGCGGCTCCTTCCGCCACACCGCTGGCCGTCGCCTTCTGGGCGAAAATGTTCGAGCCGCAGCGGCCTACATTGATCGCACTTCCCGATTCCAATCTTTCTCTACTGCAGGATCTGCGTTCGGAATCCATTCCACCGGAAGAGTACACGAGCGGCCGCTATCTCACGAGCCTGAGGAATCCGGCGAAGACTGGAGAATCGGCACGCATTTTCGCGTCGATCGCGTCGCGTCACTATACCGGCCTAGGCGATGTCAGCGCCATGGCCCGGCTGATGATGCTGAACCGAAATCTGTCACCGGTCGTTGTTCGGTTCGCGCGTGATCTCACAATTCGGGATCTGAAGTCGCAGAACGTAATCTTCCTAGGGAGCCCGAGATCGAACCCGTGGGTTGCGTTTCTGTTGAAGGATTCGCGGTTTCTAATCGAGCACGACACGAAGTTGAGCAAGCCTGTTTTGCGTGACCGCGCTCCTGAGGTTAGCCGGCCATCGCTCTATTTCAGCGGAACGGCCGGTGAAGCGCCTTACGATGCCTACGGGCTGGTTGTGTCGGCGCCAAATCTAGACAGAGATGGGCGCGCACTCGTGGTGGCAGGTACGGGCACGCAAGGAACGGAAGCAGCGGGCGAGTTTCTTGCGAATGTGAACCGGTTAGAGGAGTTTTTGCAACGAATTGGTTGGCGCGAGAAGAACGCACTTCCGGAGTTCGAGCTCGCGCTGAAATCGGTTGCGGTCGGTGGCGCCTCGATGCCCAGCAGCATCGTGGCGTTTCGGGCTGGTTCAGCGACTTCCCGTTAATTCCTAGCGCTGCGCAAATTTTTGAACGCGCCAGTTTTTGATTTCCGCGGCATAAATTGAGCCACTCGGCCCGACCGCCATGTGGTGCACAAAATCGAGTTGGCCCGGCAGTTTCCCGGCTTCGCCGAGAATCCCCAGAATTTCACCGTCCCGGCTCAGCTTCAGAATCCTGTTGTTGTGCCCGTCGCACATGAAGATCGTCTCGTCGGGAAGAATCACGATCCCCCACGGTGAGCCGACGTGCTTCCACTGTGAGAGGAACTTCCCGTTGGCGTCGAAAACCTGCATGCGATGATTCTCCCGGTCGCCGACGTACACTCGCCCACGTTTATCGATTGCCACCGCGTGCGGGAGATTAAACTCGCCCTCGCCTGCGCCTTTCTTGCCCCACGCGGTTACGAATTTCCCATCCTTGGAGAATTTGACCACACGCGAGTTCCCGTACCCGTCAGAGACATAGAACTCCCCGCTTGGAGTAAAGGCCAGGTCCGTCGGCCGGTTGAATGTGTCGTTCGTCTCACCCTTCGTGTTCTTCCGTCCCATCACCATGCGAACCCGTCCCATCGCATCCATCTTGACGACGATATGCCCCTGATCGTCAGCCGCCCAGAGGTTGCCCTCGTGATCGAAGCGCAGCCCGTGTGGCCGGACAAACGTGCCGTCTCCCCAAGTGCGGACGACGTTGCCGGCTTTGTCGAATTCGATAATGGAATGCCTGCCGCGATGAAACACGAAAACATGTTCACGTGCATCGACGGCGACTCCTGGAGTTTCCTCAAATGTCCATCCCACGGGAAGGCGCGGCCAATCGGGATCCACGGCGTAGGGAAGCCGCGGCCAGTTGCTCTGTGCCAGCGCCCCCAGTGCCACGATCGAGAGAATTGCCAATGTGGCGTAACGTGCTACGCGGTTCCACATGAATCGGCTCCTATCCCTACCAAAGAAATTTCAGCGCCAACTGCACCACGCGGCCGTCATTGGCGTTTGTGATGCGTCCGAACCCGCCCGACGACACCAGCGTATTGGGCGGTGAGAAATTCACCTGGTTGAAGACGTTGAAAAATTCTCCCCGCAACTGTACGCGCATGGCCTCCCGCGGGACGATATCCTTCATCAGCGTAAAGTCGGTGTTACTCATGGCAGGTCCGCTGATGATGTTGCGGCCCGCATTGCCGTAGACTCCGCGCGGCACCAAGTTCGCCGGAACGAATGCCGCGGTATTAAAGAACGGATTCACCATATCCGCGCGGCTGCTGAAATCTCGCTCGATGTCGGCGTAGGTGACACCATTAACCAGTTGCGCCCTCTGCAGGTTTTGCTGGCCGGTTCCATCAAGCGCCACATCAGTGCCCATTGTGATGCTGAGCGGCGCCCCGCTCTGGAAGCTATGGAACACGCCCAGACTCCAGTTGCCAAATGCATACCGGGCGGCGCGATTCTCGAAACGGAAGTCCGGACTCCACAGCCAGCTCACCGCGATTGCGTGCCGGCGATCAAAATTGCCGCGTCCTTTCTCCTGCTTCAGGTTGAAGGGGTTCCCCACGCCAGGAGTCAAGCCCGGCTGCGGGGCATTCACATTGTCCACACCTTTGCCAAGTACGTAGGAGCCCATGAAGGAGAAACCGCGACTGAACCGCTTTTCAATGCGAAATTGGGCGCTGTGATAGCCGGCACGATAGTCGTTTCCCAGAACGCGTGACTGCGTATTGAAGAGGCCGATCGTCTGAGGAAACCGAACGCGGTTGTTGATGTTCTGCGCAGACGGCGCCTGCCCGGTGATCGGGTCGTTTTTGAAAACCGCCGGATTCCAGTGCCGGTGGCCTTCAAGCTTTTGCGATAACTTACCCGCGTACCCGACTGACAGAGCAAAGTCACCGCCGATTTGCCTTTCGATGGTCAGGCTCATCGACTGCGTGTACGGCACCACGAGGTATTTTTCGGTCGTTACGAGATTGGCCGGGAGCGGAAAATCGCAGGCAACGCCGGGGAATGCAGTTGTGGGTTTGCAGCCGAAATTTCCCGGCAACTCGCCCTGGGGTGGCAGAGGCCGGTTCAGGGACTTGTAGGGATCGTCGATCTGCCCCTGCCTCAGAACGTCGGTACCGGCGAAAGGCGCTTCCGAGGTATGCACGACGTTGGCGCTGAGCTGATCGAAAAAGACTCCATAGCCGCCACGCACGCTGGTTTTCCCATTCCCAAAGACGTCCCAGGCGAAACCGACACGCGGACCGACATTGTTCCGGTCATCGTAGCTCAGCTTGCCGTTTGACGGAAGTCCAGGATCGCCCGAAAACAACACATAGGGAAGAGCATCGGGCCGGACTACGGAGCGAGTGGTAAAACTGGGCAAGTCAGTCACCGTGTGGCGTCCAAACTTTTGATCCCAAGCGAAGTACGGCTCCCACCGGACGCCGATCGTCAATGAGAATCGGGGAACTATTTTGAACTCATCCTGAATGAAGAAGAAATGCTTCCACGCCACCGGGTCGCTTCCCGGCTGGCCGAAGAGGACGTTCACCTGGTCGAAGCGTCCGAGAAGGAAATCGGCCATCGGGTTGCCCGATCCGATACCGGTGAAGGTCGCGCTGCGTGTCTGGGTGTACTGATTGTTCAGAGTCCAGTTCACCTTATGCAATTCGTAACCGAACTTGAGTGTGTGCTTACCTTTTATCCAGTTCATCGAATCCCGGAAGTGCCAGTTGGTGTAATCCTGTCCATTCGGATTCACGGGCGCGAGGTTGAAGCGTCCCTGAACATTGATCGAAACGCCTTCCCCATTGATGCCGGGCGGTAAATTAATCCCCATGCTTTGTGGAGTGTAGGACTCGCGTGCCAGATCAAGTGAAGTGACGTGAAGGTAATCGAACGTCGCCTGGTTCAGCAGCGCCGGACTAAGGGTGTACGTGCTTGAAATGGAAAAGTTGTTGTTCTCCACGGTACGGTCACCTGTGGTAAACGGTTGAATATTGCCGGCCGTGAATAGCTGCGAATAGGAATCGCGGTGAAAGTGGCCGAAGAGCGTATGGTTCGTACTTTGGATGAAATCCACGCGTCCCATGAACGAGTAGTTTCCTGACGGCGTGGGCAACAGAGAGACATAGGTGCCAGTTGGCGAGCGCGGAACAAACTGGTTGAGAATGCCCTGAGCTGCCTTGCTAATACACCCTGGGGCGATGATATTGCCGGCAATGCATGGCGCGCCGGACGGATCCGTCATGGGGCGACCCGTCAGTGGATCGTTGATGTTGCGAATCGCGGCCGCCCCGGTAAAATTACCGGACCGTTCGGCGTCGGTTGGCACTAAGACCTGAGAGGAGCCGGACTCTGGCCGGTTCCAGAGTTTTTGGTAGTAGCCAAAACCAAACAACTTGTCCCGCTTGATGGGACCGCCGCCTGAGGCACCCGCCTGATTTTGACGGCTCGTAGGCCGGCGAGGTTGGAAGAAACTCCTGGCATTCAGTTTGTCGTTCCGCAGAAACTCCCACGCACTTCCATGGAACTGATTCGTTCCGGCCTTAGACGTGATGCTCACCTGGCTCCCTGAGTTATTGCCGTACTCGGAGGTGAAGTTGTGAGTCTGGATGCGAATCTCTTGCACCGCGTCGGGTGGAGGGAAGTTCAGTCCAGTTGTTTGCCCAAAATGTGTAAAGTTGGCGCCGTTAAAAGTGAAGTTGTTGTCGGCGGACCTGCCTCCATTCACACTTAGGTTGGGGCCTGCACGTGTGTTTCCCATCTCTTGCGGCGCGTTCACATTCAACACGCCAGGCAAGATCCTCGCCAGCGACATCACGTTGCGGCCATTGAGAGGGAGGTCTTGCACGCGGCGGTCATCCACCAGTCCGGAGAGTGTCTGGTTCGTGGTATTCACGAGGGTTGCGGTGCTGCTGACGGTAATCTCTGACTGAACGGAACCAATCTTCAGACTCATGTCCAATCGCAGGTTTTCCGCTAGGGACAAACGCACGCCATCCTGGATTTGCTTCTGGAACCCGTCAGCGGTTGCGCTGACCTCAAAACTTCCCGGTGGCATTGCGAGCAAATTGTAAAAGCCTGAGCCATCGGCCACCGTCGTGCGCGTGAGTTGCTGCTCGGTGGATCGGGCGACAATCGCAGCGCCGGGAACGGCCGCGTTGGATGCATCGCGGACATAGCCGCTTATGCTTCCCGTCACTTGGGCAATGCCCACTTGCACCAACATTGTTGCGGCCAGAATGGCAGGCGCGCCGCGGCCAATCGAACATGCGGACATGGCATCTCCCTCTCCGTGGCAAACTTGCCTTCAGGCCACGATCTGCGGAATCAACTCTCCGTGAACATCGGTCAGCCGCATCTGGCGGCCGTTGAAGTAATAAGTCAGGCGCTTGTGATCCATCCCCATTAGGTGCAGCAGCGTAGCGTGCACGTCGTGGTAGGAAATCGGCTGTTCGGTCGCCTTATAACCAAAGTCATCGGTAGCGCCGATCACTTGGCCGCCGCGGATCCCCGCTCCCGCCATCCAGAATGACATCGCTCCCGGATTGTGATCGCGTCCGAGTCCCTTTTGTGAGATTGGCATGCGGCCGAATTCGGAGTGCCATATCACAAGCGTTTCATCAAGCAGCCCACGCTGCTTGAGATCGCGGATGAGGCCGGCGATCGGGAGATCGATTTCCCGCGCATGGGCGCCATGATTGTCGGCAAGGTTGCTATGAGCGTCCCAGTCATCAATGTCGGTCCGGGCCTTTGCCCCATTGAACAGCTGCACGAAGCGTACCCCGCGCTCGACAAGCCGGCGCGCGAGGAGACACTGCCGGCCGAATGGCTCCGTTTCCGCCCGGTCGAGTCCATACAATTTCTGAGTTGCTTCGGTCTCCTGATTCAGGTCTACTGCTTCGGGCGCGCAAGCCTGCATGTGATAGGCAAGTTCATAGGAAGCAATCCGTGCGGCTAATTCTGTGCTGCCCGGATACTTCGTCGCATGCTCTTCGTTGAGCTTGGCCAGGTGATCCAATCGCGCCCGTTGCTGCTCCGGGGAGATGCCGGCGGGAGGACGTAAGTCGAGAATCGGATCGCCTGTGGGCCGGAATACCGTGCCTTGATATGCAGCGGGAAGGTATCCGCTGTTCCAGTTGGCGACACCGGCATTCGGGCCGCCGCGTGGATCGTGAATCACTACGTACCCGGGTAGACTTTGGTTTTCCGTTCCCAACCCGTACGTCATCCAGGACCCAACACTTGGACTACCCATCAGGAGCGAGCCGGTGTTCCACTCGTAGTGTGCAAGGACATGGTCGTTGGATTTCCCGTATCCGGACCGGATAAGCGCGAACTCGTCCGCGATCGAACCCATGTGGGGGAATAAGTCGGAAACCTCGATGCCACTCTGTCCATACTGCCGGAATGAGTAAGGACTCGCCATAATCGGCC
>Ga0075420_100006013_pt1 | contig 10708 bp, 10 predicted proteins | sample SoiMetdeltSBSDD4_FD_75296 | JGI IMG/M metagenome (GOLD analysis project Ga0075420, IMG submission 75296) | Bulk soil microbial communities from a Populus tree surrounding site in Tennessee, USA - Soil MetaG P. deltoides SBSDD4 | ecosystem: Environmental > Terrestrial > Soil > Tree plantation... | reverse complement strand
GCACCGAGAAGGTGGACTGGGCGGCCGATACGCCGAGAAAGCAGATGGCACGCATCATGGTGACGATGGTCGCCACCATCAACAAGAACAACTTTGGTGGACGCCAGCTCGTGACGTGCTGGACCTGTCATCGCAATCGTGACAAGCCGCTGGTCACCCCGGTGATGGCAACGATCTACGGCACGCCGACAGTGGAACCCGATGACGTCATCCCGCAGGTTCCCGGCGCCCCGTCCGCAGAGTCGATCCTGGACAAGTACATCGAGGCAGCCGGCGGCGCTCAGCGTCTGGCCGGCCTCACGAGCTTTGTCGGCAAGGGGACGAGCGTCAGCTTCGGCGGATTCGGCGGCGGCGGCGACGTTGAGCTCGTGGCGCAAGCCCCGGACAAGCGGGCGACGATCATCATCTTCAAGCAGGAGACCGGCCGCGGAGATCAAATCCGCGCCTATGACGGTCGAACGGGCTGGTTGAGGACACCGCTCAACGTGCTCGGAGAATTTCAGTTGACAGGAACGGATCTGGACGGCGCCAGGGTCGACGCGCAGTTGTCGTTCCCCGGGCAGATCAAGCAGATCCTTACGAATCTGCGTACCGGGCCGCCCACTACTATCGCGGACTTGCCAGCACCGACGAGCCAGTCAGTGCTGCAGCAGGGTGTTGCCCTGGATCAGACTCACGTCGTGGATGTCGTCCAGGGAACCGGACCGAGGAATCTTCTGGTCACGCTGTACTTCGACAGGCAGACCGGATTACTGCTGCGAGAGCTGCGGTACGGCAGTTCTCCCATCGGCCGTATTCCTACGCAGATTGACTTTGCCGATTATCGCGACGTCAACGGCATCAAGCTCCCGTTCCGAATCACGTTCGCGTGGCTGGACGGGCGCGACTCGATTGTCCTGAACAACATCACGACGAATGTGGCGATCGATGCGGCGAAGTTCGGTCGGCCGGCGCCGCTCAAACCCTCTCGCTAGACAGACGTCTTGAAGGCATGAAATCTCACCGCTTCAAGACGTCCCGCCCGCACGGAGTGCGGGCAAGAAGATAGTGCCACTAGCGAGGCGGAGCCGCGGGTTACTGCTCGTCGGTCGGGGCGAAGCCTCGCTAGTCTACTTCGGCGCCCCTTCCGCTTCGGACAACCCGAGGAAGAACTTCCGCCCGTCAGCGAACACGATGTTCCTGCCGACAGCCTTCGTCGTGCCGTCCTTCGCCTGGTAGCCCTCCACCGTGATCACGGTCCCTGCAGGGAGGGATTCCTTGGTCAATCCAAGCCGGTACAGGTTATTGGGACTGGCGCCTTCGATCATCCACGTGGCTACCTTGCCATCGGGACTCTTGACGTCGATGTGAATCCAGGAGTGTGGATTCGTCAGCTCCCACTTGACGACGGAGCCCTGCACCTTGATCGGCTTGTTCTGGTCGAACTCCGCGGCAAACGCGTGATGCGCTCGCGCCGGCGCCGCCGCCAGAAGCAGGCCCACACCAGCAACGACAGCCAAAAGGCTCGTTCTCATGTGACACCCTCTACCTTTCTCTCTTCTGCGCCGCGTCCTGTTCGGCGACACGCGCCCCGCGAAGAATGTTCGAGATCATGAGGTTGCCTTCGTGGCACGCCCACTCGTACACGGGCCCCTGCGACTTTGTCCACGGGATCTCCGCGGTCCACGGCTTGGCCCACGTCGTGGGATCTTCAGCCGTAAACTGGTAAATCAGCATGTCATCGGCGACGCGAGTGAAACGTTCCACCAGATGCAACCGCTCGCCGGAACCCTGGAAAGCACTCAGGTTCGTGAAATTCGTCGTGTCGACGACCAGCGTGTTCCCTTCCCAACGGCCCACCGAGTCGCCCTGATAGAAGCGGATGTTCTGCGAGACGTGCGCGCGGCCATCGGTGGGGATGACGCGCGTGGAGTGGTTGGTCTCGCGAAGGATGCTCACGTATCCCTGCCCCTGCACGATCTGTATGAGGTTGCCCTCATTGGCGCCAGGGATCAGGGGAATTCGCTCCTGGTTCAAGAGAATGCACCGCTCGCTCAACGGCCGGTTCTCGTGGCTGTCGAACTCGTGTCCCTTGTTCCTGGCACCGCGCTCGGCGTTTCTCTTTTGCGCCTCCGGCAGAATCGGAGGCACCACACCTTCCGGCCCGATGATCAGCGAGGTGCGCTTGTTGGCACCGAACCTGACCTTGGTGCGATCAAAACCGTACAACTCGAGGTCGTACCGCACCTCCTGCGGGTTCGCCGCTCCAAGATTGCCTTCTTCGCCAACATCCCCTTGCCTGGCACGTTTCATCAGTGCGGCAAATTCCTGGTCGGTATAGAACTCTTTGCTCCCGAGTTCCTTGGGCCGCTGGAACGGCGTCACGGTATTGTCGGTGTAGATCCCCTGCAGGTCGGGTTTGCCGTCAGCGGTTCGCGGCGGCGTCCACGGCTTTGCCGCAGCCGTCGGCTTCGGCGCGGCCGATTGGGTCTGTCCGACGGCAGATGCCTGTGCGAGCAGCGCGACCACCCCCGCCGCCAGCGCCGCAGTTGAAGCCAGTGAGCGACGGCTCATGGGAGCCTCCTTTTCCTGCTATGTCCTGCGCGCAGGCTGAAGCCTGCGCTCTACAGGTGTAGCGCGCACGCTTCAGCGTGCGCTACTTCTTACGCAACGGGCCGTACAACAACTCTTCGGCAAACTCCACGCACCGGAATTCCAGAAGCTTGGCGTTGCTCTCGACACGACGATACAGGGGCATGCTGATCTTCCAGGGACGCGAGAACACCTTCGGATCCTCGATCGTGGCTTCGTACATGAGTGTGTCCGCGCTGCGGGGGGTATAACGCTCGACCACGTGCAGGGCTATGCTGTGGTGGTTACCGGCGCGATCGAACCATGTCCGATCGTCGAGGGCTGTCACATCGATGACGAGCGTCTCGCCCTCCCAGCGACCGTTGGACCATCCCATCCAACTTTCGTTCGGGGCCTTCGTCGGTGTCCCCATGTTGATGACACGAACCGCGTTCGCGTACTGGTAAGAAATCAGAATCTGCTGCTGGGACTGGACAATCTGGAAGGGATACGGAAGATAGGTCGCGCGGGGCACACCAGGGAGGTAGCACTTCGCCTCCGGGTCGAGCGCCGCCCAGTTCGCTTGATTCTCCTTCTTCTTGGCAGCCGCTGCAGGCAGATACGGGATTTCATCGCCTTCGACGACGCCCAGGCCCGGCGGCACGACGAACATCGCTCCGAGCGAGGGAACCGGGCCCTTCGACGCGGCGTGCCCCTGGAGATCCCAATTCGCTGTGTTGAGGGCTTGCCAGATCCCGTTCAGGTTGGGCCGTCCGTCCGCCGTCCGCGGCGCCCGGTACGCAGGCGTCTGCGCAGCAGTCAGGGTCGCGGCAAGCACAAGGCCAACGGCTGCCGTGACGCCCGGGATCGCCGAATCGCTAAGCCAATTTCGCATAGGACGGGATCCGGAAGTTTCTTCTGGCGCGGTGATGGTATATGCGAATCGGGGCGACGTCAATTGGAGTCGCTGCGGGCGATTAGCGCGAGCGAAAGGCCGCGCCTGATGTTCTCGACGCAAGCCAGTCGCTCCGCACTACTGGGTCCGGCTAAAGCCGGACACTACGTTCTACGTACGAGGCTCACTTGGCCGGCGTGACGTAGGGACTGGTTGCGGTGAACCCTGCACCACCGCCACCGTCCCAGTCCTTCTCCACGCCATGGCCGCGTGCGACATCGCCGTGTATCGGCGTGACGAATCCCAGCAGACACCCGGTCGAACCGTCCCTAAGCAGGTGACATCGGACCTTGATGCGGTCTCCGGGTCTGACGTCATTCACCTTGATGCCGACCTTCTCGAGCCCGCCCGGGCCTGTGCCTTCCAGCGCCCAGGTCGCTGTCTCCCCTTTCGCGTCCTTGACGTCCATGTAGATCCACGAATGGGGCACCAGCCGGTGCACCTCGGTGACGGTTCCCTCCATCGTCGTCCAGACAGCGGTGTCGTAGTTGTTGTGCGAATGATGCGCCCAGGCCGGGAGCACCGAAGAGACGGCGCACGCCATCGCAATACACAGGGATCTCGTCAGCATGATCCTTTCCTCCAAGAAATCGGCGGACCCGCCATTACCTCGCACGTGGCGGCGGCGATGCAGGGAACTTCCATTCGTCAGAATAGGTCGGCGAATAGTAGTTCCGATACCGAAGCGATTTGCCCTCGTTGTCGAGAAACATCAGCGACTGTTGGAAAAGACCTGGCGCCGGTGCGCCGCGCGGCACGGTCGCTTCGAGCACGTAGAGCCGCGTGCCATGCATGTTGATGGTCGCGAACGTCCGCGACTCGTCTGCATTGAGCAGCTGCAGCTGGTGTCCGGAGACAAGATCCGCTACGTACCAGCCGTAAAACGTCACCTTCGCGTTTCTCTGCATGAACTGCCAGGTGGCAAACACAATCGCGCCCGAGACGTCGCTGCGCCAGGAGTTCATGCAGGCGTCACCCTCACCCTTGTTCTGCTGACAGAGCGAGGCTCGTTCGGCGCTCAGCTTTTCTACGTCCTTGTAATCGACCACGGTCATCGAGTACCGGCCGCGCTCGTTCTCGACGCTGTAAACACGCGCCGGCAGCGGGATGCCGTGTTCCGACGTCCACGTTGTGTCGCGAACGGTCGGCTCGCCCGGGAAACTGACCGCAAAAAAGTCCTTCTGGCTGTCGAACTGGATGAAGCCTTGAGCCGATGCCGTTCCTGCGGCAACCAGAACGAACGCTGTGGCGACGATTGAAATCCCGCGCATGAATCCTCCTCGCGCTGCCACCCGCACAAACCTTCAACGTCCTGTCGCCGGCGTGTTCAGCCATGTGTCCGGATCCGGGTTTCCCTCCCAGCACGCTGACTCGAGGGGCTCCTCGTCCGGACGGCGCTTCTCGACGACACGCATCGTCCACGGGCGGCTGAACACCGTCGGATCGGTGACTGTCGCCTCGTAGTTCATCGTATCTGCGTCCACGAATTGAATTCGCTCGACGACCTGCACGTTGTCGCTGAAGAAATCGCCGCTCATGCTGAGACGTGTGCCCTTCATGCTGGTCGTATCCACAACCAGCGTGGTCCCTTCCCAACGGCCGCGCGAATCGCCCATCCACAGCTTTACATTCGGCGCGATGTGCGGCCGGCCGTCGAGAGGAATGACGCGGTATGCGTGATATTCATCCCAGATGAACACCACGGTGCCTTTCGTTTGAATGATCCTGAACGGCGGCACATTCGTATAGAACCGCGGGATGCCGCCGAGTAGACAGCGGTGCTGCGTGTCGATGTGCTCCGGTCGTGTGGGATGGTCGTACGAGCCCTCCTGCTGCTTGCGTCTCGCTTCCGCCCACGGTTGATACGGTACGAGGCCGTCGGGAGGATCGATCAGCCGGCTCGGAAGGCGGAGTTCCTTTCCAGGCGCAAGCCGCCGCTGTAAATCCATACCGCCGCTTATCGGGTTGCTCAACGAGACCGAGCCGCCCGCCTGGGCAGCCCACACGCCCTGCACGTCGGGCTGTCCATCGGCGAGCCGAGCCGGCGGCCACGGTCTCGCAACCGCAGGTTTGGCAGCGCCTTCGCCTCCCTGTCCAGCTGCGGGGATCGCCGCTGACAAAATGACGACGCTCATTGCAATGGACAGCGTCAGGCATCGGGTTCTCATGTGTGCGCTCCTGGTGCTGGAGGCCGAGACCAGCTGGATGTGACGCTACAACGTAGGGCAGGCGTGGACGGCTGTCAATGGGAGCAGTATCTTGACGGCTATGCATCGCAACCTCGTCCTCGCCACGGCATCACTGAGCACCACCTTTGCGGCGATCTGGATGTTGAGCGCCGGAATCGTCACCGGGCAGGCCCAGGAGCGCGCCGCCGTACCGAAGTTTCAATACGACCCGACCTTTCCGCAGCCCTTGCCCGAGAATTGGGCGATCGGCGCGATCGGCGGGATGGCGGTCGACAGCCGGGATCACGTCTGGGTGCTGCATCGGCCCAGCCCGTTGCAAGGCAACGAGCGTTTTTCGGGCGCGGGTGCAACGCCACCGAAGGCCGAGTGCTGCATTCCGGCGCCGCCCGTGCTCGAATTCGACGCGGATGGCCGGCTAATCTCCGCGTGGGGCGGTCCGGGCACCGGGTACGAATGGCCGCAGATCGAGCACGGGATATTCGTCGATCACAAGGACAACGTCTGGATTGCAGGCAGCGGAGAGAAGGACGCGCAGGTCCTCAAGTTCACGAGGCAGGGCAAGTTCATCGCGCAATTCGGGCGTCAGGGCCAGAGCCGCGGCAGTGCCGACAGGGAGAACCTGGGCGGACCTGCCAACCTGACAGTGGATTCGGCAGCCAACGAACTGTACGTCGCCGACGGCTATCGGAATAAGCGTGTGATCGTACTGGACGCCGACACGCTGGCCGTCAAGCGGCTGTGGGGTGCGTACGGCAATACGCCCGACGACAAGGATCCAGGTCCGTACAACCCCACGGCACCGCCGGCGCAACAGTTCCGTCTTCCCCACAACGTGGCGGTGTCAAGAGACGGGTTCGTCTACGTGGCCGATCGCCCGAACGATCGCATTCAGGTGTTCAGGAAAGACGGGATGTTCGTGAAGGAAGGTTTCATTGCACCGAAGACGCTGCTCGCCGGTTCCGCATCCGGTCTCGCCTTCTCGCCGGATCAGCGCTTCCTGTATGTAATCGACGGCGCCAATCATCACGTCTGGATTCTGCGGCGCGACACGCTCGAGGTCGTCGATCGCTTTGGCCAGCAGGGCATTTTCGGTGGCTCACTCAACGTGCCGCACGCGCTGGCGACTGACAGCAAAGGAAACGTCTACGTCGGTGAGAATTTCGACGGGCGGCGATTCCAGCGCTTCGTCTACAAACGCATGGGTGCGCCCACAGGCAAACTGCTGCCACCCGCCCGGCCGTAGCGAAGCCATTGACGGATTTACGGATTTACGACTTTACAAATTGGATCGGCACATTGAAATCCGTCAATTCGTCAATTCGTCAATTCGTCAATTCGTCAATTCAAGGGACGGCCGCCGCCTTGACGTCCGTAGGGAATTATTTCCAGGCCTCCCTCCCACCCGACGCGCTAGCGGAAGCTCAGCCGTCCCTATTCGAAGCAACGGACGGAATGTCCGCGGCACCGTTCTTGAACCTCATCGAGGGAACACATGGAACCTTTCCAGTACGCGCTCACGAGCATCGGACAGGTCCTTACCTCCGGTATTGCCGGCACGCAGTTCACTCCGCTCAAGCTGCTGACCGTCATCACACTGCTCTCTGCGCTGGTCTGGTTGACGAGACGCGCTACGCGATGGTTGACTGACAGTCTTCTCGCCTCGCGTGGGTTCGACATCGGCATGCGCGAAGCGCTCGGTACGGTCCTGCGGTACGTCGTCATCACGCTCGGAGCGCTCGTCATCCTGCAAAGCGCCGGCATCAATCTCACCTCGCTCAACGTTCTCGTCGGCGCGATCGGAGTCGGCCTCGGGTTCGGCCTGCAGAACATCACCAGCAATTTCTTCAGCGGCCTCATCGTGCTGTTCGAGCGGCCGATCAAGATTGGAGACCGCGTCGAAATCAATGGCGTCGTGGGCGAGGTGCGTGAGATTGCGGCGCGCGCCACGACTCTCGTCACCGACGAGAACGTGGCCGTGGTCGTGCCGAATTCCCAGTTCGTCTCCGAGCGCGTGATGAACTGGAGCCGACCAGGCAAGCTGACCGCGTATGTACTGTCGTTCTATGTGGCGCACTCCTCCGATCCAGAACTGGTGCGGCGAGTACTGCTTGCCGCCGCGGGCGAGCATCCGGACGTCCTACGGAAGCCAGCGCCGGAGGTGGAGTTCGTAGAGGTAGGCCGGACAGGGCTGCGATTTCACCTTCAGGTGTGGAGCACCGAGCACGTCAAGTCGGCTGGTGCGCTCAAGAGTGATCTGAATTTTGCAGTCTGGAGGCAACTCGGCGCGGCCGGTGTCACGCTGCCCGCCCAAGGTTCGATGATGTTCGGGATGCCGATCGCCGCGTCGAAGAGCTCATCTGCGACGTGACTCGCGGTTGCTTAGCTCCTCTGCTCCTTCAGAAATGCCAGGGTATGGGTCACGCACTCGTCTGCGTTGGCGGCGGCAATGTGGTACGCATCGCTGCGAATCACCACGAGCCTCGAATTCGGAATCTGCACCTGGTACGCTCGCGCCTTCTCCACTGAGTGCATCTTGCTTCGGTCGGCCGTGATCACCAACGTTGGAGCCGTGATGCGCTGCAGCACGCCCTCCTTCGCGAGATCAAAGTTCGACAGCGATCGGCTCAAGCCTTTGACGCCTTCGCGTTCGGGATGGCTGAACAACGTGTTCCAGTAGGCGATCATTTCCTTCGAGACGTTTGAACCCAGACGATCTCGCTGCGGAATCGGCGAAGGGTCGGCGATCGCCAATGGCGACGCCGGACCACCCACAACGACGAGTGTTCGGGTGCGCTTCGGATGATCGGCCGCAAACCGCATCGCGACGGCTCCGCCGGTCTTCGCTCCGATGATGTGCGCCGATTCAATGCCGGCCTTGTCCATCACCTGCGTGACGAAGGTGGCGAGGTTCGCGAGGGAGTATTCGAAGCCGCGCGGAACCGTGGAGTGTCCAAGCCCGGGCAAGTCCGGGCGAATCAGCCGGTACTCCTGCGCCATCCGCGGCACCCACGCGTACCATTCGATGCCGGATTCGTCGTTGCCATGGATGAGGACCACGGGTTCCGGCCTGCGCCAGGGCTCCCCCAGCCAGTCTTCTCTATAGAAGTGATCTTCCTGGTAATCGTCCCTCAGCGACCTCACGGGCAGACTTTGTGCACCCATCGCCGATCCCGCGGGTGCGTCCGATCGAGACGACATCCCGAGCATCGCGAGCGTGCTGCCGCCAACATGCAACAACTGGCGACGAGAGATGGTTCGAGTCATGGCTTTACCTCGGCGCAGTTCTGAGTTCTGAGTTCTGAGTCATCAGATTGACGACTCTGCAATCGCGCTTTCAAACTCACAACTCATGACTCATCACTCAGGACTGTTCTAAGACCGCCCCTGTTCGCGCAGGAACTGGATGAGAAGTTTGCTCACCTGCTCCGGCTGCTCCTGCTGCACCCAGTGCCCGGCTCCCTCGACGAGATGAAATCCGACCATCTGCGTGCACGCGGTGGTCCGCATTCTGTCCACGGCGCCCGGTGTTTGATACGTGCCCCAGTCGCTCTTTCCTCCAACGAACATCGATGGGACGTCGATCGCGCGGCCCGAGAACGTACGCATCTCGGCAAGGCTTTTCGGGTCCGATCCGCGACGCACGCGATACCCCTGGAGCGCGCCAGTGAACTGCGTACGACCGTACTCGGACGCGTATACATCGACTTCGGCGTCGGTCAGCCACTTGCACGCCGCGATCTCCGCTGGTGACGGCATGAAGGGCGCCACCGTCTCTGCCATCCCCTTGTCCTTCTCCATCACGTAGTAGGTAGGGATTTTGGCCATCTCCTCGGCGATTCGTGCCTTCAACGGATGCGGGTTGTTTCCTTTCCAGTCGGCGCTCTTGTAGTGGTAATAGGCGCGGAAGAATGCATGCAGGCCCTGAGGGGCATGGAGCATGTTGTCGTTCGCCCCGCGCGTGCGCTGATAGTTCTGGTAGTACTTCCGGGGAGGATTCAGCTTGGCAAGCTCCGCATCCAGTTCGTCGTCAGTAGGTGCCGGGCGCGGCGCGGCAGCTCCGTTCGCAGTGTCGAACGGCATTGCGGGCGGCCCTTCGAACGGCGAGCTCATGATCGTGATCGAACGGAAGACATCGGGCCGAATGAGCGCCGACCACGACGCGACGGGCGCTCCCGCATCGTGCCCCACCACCATCGCCACCGAGCGGTATCCCAGTGCATAGACGAGCGCCATCGCATCCCGAACCATGTTGAGGATGCGGAACGGATCCGGATCGGCGTCATAGGTATCGTCCCAGCCGGTGGTGCGGCCATAGCCGCGCTGGTCGGGAGCGATCACGTGATACCCCGCTGATGCCAGCGGAAGCATCACCTTGCGCCAGCTGTAGGCAAGCTCCGGAAACCCATGTAGAAGCAGCACCGCCGGCCGGCCGGGCGTCTCGTAGCCGGCTTCCAGCATGTGCACGGTGAGGCCGTTGACATTGGCGACTCGCCGGGAACGAATGCCCGGCGGAATCGTGGCGTTGCCGTACGGGGGAAGGCTCGCAATATCGGTGCGGACCGACCCTGGCTGTGTCCGGTCTTGCGCAAGCGTCATACCGCCCATCGCTACTGCGGAAGCCGTCGCGAGGAAACCTCGCCGGGACAAGGTAGATGTGGTTGCGGACTGGTCCGACATGTTCGATCTCCTTCGCGGGAAGCGTCGATCCGGGGGATCCGGGACTGTCCGAAACGAGCCGTATGGTAACTCATCAGACGACGCACCATTTCTTGCAGCGGTCCTCGAGGCTGCTCATGCCTCGACCATCAGCGAACGCCGCGCGAAAACCGATCAGCAAGGGGGACGGCGCCAGATTACTCGCCCGCATCAGGAGCGCCGGCAGGTGGCCATGGTCCAGGGCTGTCTACCTGGGCAGACGAGAAATCGGCACGTTGGCCACGCTTCTCCTGTTTGCAGCCCTCACTCTCACGTTCGGAATCGTCGCGAACGAAATGAGCGCGGGGAACACGCGCGC
>Ga0075420_100006011_pt1 | contig 10708 bp, 8 predicted proteins | sample SoiMetdeltSBSDD4_FD_75296 | JGI IMG/M metagenome (GOLD analysis project Ga0075420, IMG submission 75296) | Bulk soil microbial communities from a Populus tree surrounding site in Tennessee, USA - Soil MetaG P. deltoides SBSDD4 | ecosystem: Environmental > Terrestrial > Soil > Tree plantation... | reverse complement strand
CGGGTCGTGCACCCTGACCTCGGCCCCGGCCTCGCGCAGCAGCCGCACGACCGGGAGGGCCGGGGAGGACCGTACATCGTCGGTGTCCGGCTTGAACGCCAGCCCGAGCACGGTGATGCGGCGGGCCCCGAGCTCGCCGAACTCCTGGCGCAACAGGTCGACCAGCCGGGCGGGCTGGCCGTCGTTGGTTCCCGCAACCGCTTCCAGCAGCGGCAATGGCGAGCCGACCTCCCGTCCCCTCGCCGCCAGCGCTGCAACGTCCTTCGGCAGGCAGCTCCCGCCGTAGCCGCAGCCCGCCTCGTAGAACGAGCTGAGCGGCGCGGTGACCGAGGTCCCGTCCTCCAGCCGGGTGGTCAGATAGCGCGACAGATGCACTCCGCGCATCACCTCCACGACGTCGATGCCGCCGATGGCGGATCCCAAGTTGGCGATCTCGTTGGAGAACGAGATCGCGGTGGCCAGCATGGCGTTGGAGGCGTACTTGATCATCTCGGCGGTGGCCGCGTTGGTCTCCACCACCGGCACGTTGCCGAACCCGGCGTACAGATCGCGCAGCGCCGCCACCGTGCGCGGGTCACCGCCGACGACGATACGGTCGGGCTGGAGGAAGTCCTCCACCGCCGTCCCCTCGGTGAGGAACTCGGGGTTGGCGCCGACGCCGAAGTCCACCCCGGCCCGCTTCCCGGAGGTCAACTCCAGGGCCGGCCGGACCACCCGGTCCGTGGTGCCAGGCACCACCGTGCTCTTCACCACGACTGCGTGGAACCAAGTGGTGGACCTGAGCGCCGCGCCGATCTGCTCGACGGCCTGCTGCACGAACGACACGTCGACGCTGCCGTCGGGCCGCGAAGGCGTCCCGACGCAGACGAAGCTGAGTCTGCTCGACTGAACGGCGGCGGCGAGATCGGTGGTCGCGCGCAGCCGGGCCGGCACGTTTCGCCGCAGCAGCGGCTCGAGGCCCGGCTCGAAGATGGTCGGCTCCCCCCGGTTGAGGGCATCCACTTTGCGCTCGTCGATGTCGACGCAGGTGACGGCGTGTCCGAGCTCGGCGAGCCCCACAGCGGTGACCAGGCCGACATAGCCCGTCCCGACGACCGTGACCCGCATCAGCGCTCCTCCCCGGCCTGATTCCCGCTGTACCACACCAGCGTCCTCCTGAGCCCCTCCTCGAGCGTCACCCGCGGCTGGTACTGCAGCTCCTGCCTGGCCTTGGTGATATCCGGGCAGCGCCGGTTGGGATTGTCGACCAGGTAGTCCGTCTCGGGACTCCGACCCCTGACCACCTTCAAGTCGTGCTCGAAGAGGTCGTTGGCGAGTCCGGCGATCATGTTCCCCAGGGCGAGCATGGAGATCTCGGGGCCGTCAACCCCGATGTTGTACGCCTCGCCCCGGTGGCCCCGCAGCAGGGCCAGGTAGTAGCCGGTGATGGCGTCGGAGACGTAGCAGAAGGTGCGCGTCGGGGATCCGTCGGAGAACAGCACGAGGTCGCGGCCGGCGAGCGCGTCGCGGAAGAAGTCGGCGATGACACGCCCGTCGGTGATCTTCATCCCCGGGCCATAGTTGTTGAACGGGCGGGCCGAGGTGACCGGGATGCCGCTCTGCTGGGCGAAGTTGACGCACAGCGTCTCGCCGTAGCGCTTGGACTCGTCGTAACACGCCCGCGGTCCGGTGCACGATACGTTGCCGCGGTACGTCTCGGGCGTCGGAATCGCTTCGGGAGCCGGGTCCCCGTAGATCTCACTGGAGGAGTAGAACAGGAACCCAGCCATCTCCAGGCCCGCCTCGACGCGCTGCCTGGCGTAGTCGAGGAGCGTCCGCAGCCCGTTGATGTTTGCGTCCATCGTCTCGATGGGGTGTGCCCGGTAGTAGGTCGGCGACGCGATGCCCGCTGCGTGGATGACGTAGGCGAAGTCGCCCATCCGGTCCGGGAGCGGCCCGCGCATGTCGTGGACCACGAGCTCGACATCGGCTCGGCGCTCCAGCTCCTGCAGCCATCCAGGGACACCCCTGAAGTAGTTGTCGAAGACGGTGACCCCGATGGGCGGCTCGCCAGGATGCGCGTCGTTCCAGGCGAGCGGCAGCTGAACCAGGTAGTAGCCCAGGAAGCCTGCCCCTCCGGTGATCAGCACGCGCCGGCCCGACATGCGCCGGAGGTCGGCGTCGAGGTCCTCGGCCATGACGGCGAGGTCGCCGTCGCGCACTCCGGCCGCGCCGAGGTCTGGTTGGAGGGTCGTGCCGGCTACGTCAAGCATCACGCCAGCACAGCCTTGCGGCAGTAGAAGGCTTCGGCGTACGAAGTCGGCGACTGGCACTCCATCCCGCGCAGCCGCAGGAGGCCCGAGAACAGGTCTTCTCGGAACCAGCGCTTGTCACGCTGGGACGCGAAATGGTCGAGCAGATGCTCGACCTTGTGGCGACAGACATGATCTTCGAGCGGCACGAACAGGTTCGGCGACCCCAAGTCCCCGTCGTACTTCGGGACCTCGTACTCGAGGATGAGGTGATCGCGGAACGTGTTCCACGTCAGCTCACAGCTCAGACGGTGGTCCTGGTGTAGGTCCTGCCGCTGGTGGGTGAAGATGATGTCGGGGGAGAACTCATGCTTCAGCGTCTCGAAGAAGGCCTTGATCTCGCCGCCGTCATACGGGAAGAAGCTGTCCTTGAATTCGCGGACGATCACTCGCTTCTTAACAGCTCCGTTCAGCAGCCCGTGCGCGCTGGCTGCCGCTTCGGCCCCGCGTTCGCCGATCCCACTGAGCACGACCCAGCAGATCGCGGATATCGCGCCTTCTTCGACGAGCTTGAGGATGGTCCCCCCGCAGCCGATCTCAATGTCGTCCGAATGGGCCCCGATCACGAGCAGGCGTGCCGGGGTCCGCTCCGGGCCTCCCATCAGCAGGCGCAGCATCAGGCGGGAACGGCCTCTACCACGTCGACGTCGGGCTGGCGGTCGACATTCCAGAGTTGCCACGGAGCCTCGCCGTTTTCGTGGAGACTCTCCAGCCATTGCTTGTCCTTGAGAGTGTCCATCGGGGCCCAGAAGCCGTCGTGCCGCTGGGCGAGCACCTGGTCCTTTGCCATGAGGCGGTGAAGCGGCTCCTCGACGAGGTCCTCGCCGGGACCGAGATTGTCGAGGAGCTCGGACCGGCACACGAAGTAGCCCCCGTTGAGCCAGATGTCGGAGCTCATGACGTCGTGGAGGGCGTGGACACGGCCCTCGTCATCCATTGAGACGACGTGAAAGCTGTGTTTGGGGCGTGCCGCGAGGAAGCTTGCAGTCACGCCGGCCTTCTTCGTCCGATCGATCATCGCCAGGAGGTTGGCGTCGGTAAGCGTGTCGCCGTAGTTGGCGAGAAACATCTCATCATCCCTGAGGAGGTGGCGGACGGCGCGCAGCCGTTGCCCGATAGACGAGCGCTGACCCGTGTCCACACAGGTGATGTTCCAATCGTGGATGTCCGTCTTGAGGAGGTGGACGCGCGCCCCTCCGTCGGTAAGGACGAAATCGTTGGCCATCGCCTCGCTGTAGGTCAGGAAGAAGTGCTTGATGGCCTCGGCCCTGTACCCAAGACAGAGCACGAAGTCGGTGAAACCGAAGTGGGCGTAGTACTTCATGACGTGCCACAGGATCGGCCGATTGCCGATTGGGACCATCGGCTTGGGCAGAACCTCCGAGGCCTCGCGCATTCGCAGCCCCTGACCTCCGCAGAAGAGCACGACCTTCACAGAACTGCCTCCTCCTGACTCAGGAACCGACCGGGAATGACCGCTGCCGGTCAGTGATTTGGACGTGCGTGATCATCCTTCAGCCGAACAACGGCGCCCGGCCCGCAGTTCTCGCGCGGAAGCATGCGACATTGCACCGCGACGCGGCCTTCCTCCAGGGACCGGGCGGCAAGCCCCTTCCCGGGCTCGCGACGGTCGCCACCCAGCAGGCCCACCAAGTCGCCAGGGGATCGCCGACGGGCGCCCCGCGGCGTCCAAGCTGGCGGTGAAGCGCGAGTTGCGCCGGTATGAGCAGGACCGCCTCGCCGGAGTGGTGCGGCTTCCGTGACCGACGAGCTCCTGATCAGCGAGCGGTCCGCCGAGGCTGCCGGCCGGGCCATTCCCGGTCACTGGGAATGCGATCTGATCTTTCGGCCTGGGCAGCTCCAGATCGGCACGCTCGTCGAGCGCAGCAGCCGCGTCACGAGGCTGCTTCACCTGCGTCGGTCGGTATGCATGAGGTACTGCCGGAGACGCCGTCGCCGCTGAGCCTACCCTCGACGCGTCTCAGCCAGGCCTCGCGCCAGTAAGGGTAGATCGCGCGAGGACAGGAGCGATGATAAACGCCCCTGCAGATGACGTCGTCGAGGATCACGGTGCCGCGTCTGATCCTCAACATCCGCCCGGTCTTCTCGTCGATGATGTTCTCCATCCGCCGCAACACCCGCGCCCGCCGTCCGCAGTACTGGAGCATCTCCCCGTCGAACCGAAGTCCTTGCGTCTCGTCGTTGTCGTCCAGCGTCGCGAAGATCTCTTCTCTGCTCTTGATCTCGACGATATCGCCAGGTTGGAGGCCAAGCGATTTGATGGGGGTGTCTCCGCTTGTCGCCTTTCCTTCGATGAACGGGTAGCGCTTGCAGCCTCGGATTAGGCAGAAGCGCGGGAGAAAACGTGCATTTGCCTGCTGGAATCGGTTGAACAGCCCGACCAGAAGCGCGCGGGTGACTCGCCATACCGTCGAGTTACCCGAGGCGATGTCCTCCACATACTGGCTCGGCTTCCACCAGGGGAGCAGTCCTTTCGAAGCTCTGAGAAGGTCGGTCGCCTGACAGGAGAACAACGTCTCGCCGGCCTCGTTCGTCCCGATCTGGCTCGCGGCGAAAAGCCCCTCCTTGGTGGCCCCCACCGCAGCGGTGGCGGGGATCTGCTCAATGGTCGATCCCGATTCGGCCGCCGCGTCCTCTCCCGGCTCGACGCGGCGGAGCCAGGCCTCCTTCCAGAAGAGAAGGCAGCCGGCCTGGCATCCCCCGTGCGCCGAGCCGTCGCACCGCAGGTCCTCGAGATGAACGGCGCTCTCCATGCGCCGAAACTGCTGCCAGTCGATCGTGTCGCAAGCCCTGTGCGCACGCGCCCTGACCCGGTACCGCCGCCCGCAGAAGCCGAGCATCTCCGGCATGAACGGCAGACCGTCCAGCTTGCCCTCGGCATCGAGCGTTCGAAGAATTTCCTCCTCGCTTCGAACCTCGACCAAATCTCCAGCTCTCAGAGTGTTCACATCTAACCAGAGCGATTGAGGTCTGCGCAAGCACGACGTGTGGTGCGGGGTGCGACGCCGACGCCGGGAGTACCTCCTGCTCGCTGTACACCGCGCCGCCCGACGTCGCGAAGAGTACGCGCGAAACGCCCACGAAGCGCGGGCTCAGCAGGTTCAGGTGCCGAGCACGATCATGTCGGCGCCGCCACGTAGGCATCCACGAGCTGCGAGGCGATGAACCCCCGCTCCGCCGGTTACCGCGATCCTCACCCTCGCCCCTCACCTCGGCACCTGTTGTAGTCTCGAAGAATTGAACCGGCCGCTCATGTAGCAGAAGCCCTTGCGCTACGACGACCCGCGATTCAGCAGCGGCTGGCTACCGCCGTGAGCCGGATCTCCGATCAGGACGGGACCTGGGCCGATCTCGGTCCCGGGCATCCAGCCTTCGAAGCGAGGTAGAGCGACCCGTGGCATCGCGCGTCTTGGTGACGGGCGCATCCGGCTTCATCGGAATGCACTGCCTGCGGCCCCTGCTCGACGGGGGCTACGAGGTCGTCGCGACGTATCGTTCGGCGCGACCCGACGCGATCCCGGGCATCGAATGGGTCGAGTCCGACCTGCTGCGTCCGGGCGAGGCCGAGGCGCTGGTCCGCCGCGTGCGGCCGCAGGCGCTGCTTCACATGGCGTGGTACGTCGAGCCGGGCGCGATGATCGAACACGAGGACAACCTGCGTTGGACCGCGTCCTCGCTCGAGCTCTTGCGTCAGTTCAAGGCGCACGGCGGCGAGCGCTGCGTGTTCGCCGGCTCCTGCTACGAGTACGACTGGCGCCACGGCTATTGCTCGGAAGAGCTCACGCCGACTCGCCCGGACACGCTGTACGGCGCGACGAAGAACGCGCTCAGCGGCGCGATGCTGGCCTATTGCCGTACCGCCGGATTGTCGGGAGCGTGGGCGCGGATGTTCTTCATGTACGGCCCGCACGAGAATCCGCGCCGGCTGGTGCCCGCGGTGATCCTCGCGTTGCTGCGGGGCGAGCCGGCCAAGTCTTCGCATGGCCTGCAGATTCGCGACTACATGCACGTTCAGGACGTGGCCGACGGCATGGTCGCACTGCTGCGCTCCGACGCCGTCGGCACGTTCAACATCGCCTCGGGCGGGGTGACGAACATCCGCACGATCGTCGAGCGGATTGGGCAGATCACCGGGCGGCCGGAGCTGCTGCAGATCGGCGCGCTGCCGGCGCGCGCGAACGACCTGCCGCTCGTCGTCGGCGACCCGGAGAAGACCCGGCGCGAGATCGGGTGGCAGTCGCGGATCGACCTCGATGCGGGGCTAGCGATGACGGTCGACTGGTGGCGCGGTCAGGAGATGGCGCTGTGAGCTCAGCGCACCCGATCACGATCCTCGGCTCGGGCATGGCGGGGTGCGGCGCCGCTCACCGCCTGCACCAGAGCGGCGTGCGCTCGGTGATGTACGACAAGAACGCCTACTACGGCGGCCACACCTCGTCCCACGAATTCCCGGGCGGCTGGACGTTCGACGAAGGGCCGCACGTGTCGTTCACGAAGGAGCAGCGGCTCCAGGAGCTGTTCGCGGAGAACGTCGACGGCCAGTTCGAGAAGCTCACGACGTACGTGAACAACTATTGGCGCGGCCATTGGATCAAGCATCCCGCGCAGTGCAACCTCTACGGGCTGCCGACCGATCTCGTCGTCCGCGTGCTACGGGATTTCATCGATGCTCAGGGTCGCCGCGACGCCGCAGTGGTCCAGAACTACGAGGACTGGTTGCGCGCGAGCTACGGCGACACGTTCGCCGAGACGTTCCCGATGGAATACACCGTCAAGTACCACACGACGGCGGCGTCGAACCTGAACACCGGCTGGATCGGCCCACGGCTCTACCAGGCCAACCTGGAGGAGGTGCTGCGCGGCGCGGTCGAGCCGAGCACGGCCGATGTGCACTACATCAGCGACTTCCGCTATCCGACCCGCGGCGGCTTCGCGAGCTACCTCGCGCCGTTCGTGCGCCAGACCGAGCTGCGCCTCGGTCACGAGGTGGTCCGCATCGACCCGCGGGCGCGCACGCTTCGCTTCGCGAACGGCGCGACCACCGGATATGCGGAGTTGATCTCGTCGATTCCGCTGCCCGAGCTCGTGCCGATGATCGACGGAGCGCCTGCGGACGTGCGCCGCGCCGCGGAGCTGCTCGCATGCACCGAGGTCGTGATCGTGTGTCTTGGCGTCGACCGGCCGGACCTCGTGGATGCCCACTGGACATATTTCTACGATCGCGACGTCTTCTTCACACGGCTCAGCACGCCGCATTTGCAGTCGCCCAACACGGTTCCGCCGGGCTGCGGCAGCTTGCAGGCGGAATGCTATTACTCGCGCAAGTACCGGCCACGCAATCTCGCGCCCGAAGAGTGCATCGAGCCGGTGATCCGGGACCTCTACCGCTGCGGCGTGCTGCGCGAGACGGACAAGATCCTCTTCCGGCACGCGATGCACATTCCCTACGCGAACGTGATCTTCGATCTCGATTGCGACGCGGCGCTCGCCACTGTCCACGCGTACCTCGAGGAAGTCGGAATCGCATGGTGCGGGCGGTATGGCGACTGGGCCTACATCTGGACCGACGAGTCCTTCATGAGCGGCGAGAACGCGGCTCAAAAGGTAATCGACGGGCGGGTCCGACGCGCAGGATGAGCGCGGGGCCCGGCGCCGTCTACTGACGAATGTAGGCCTGCCGCATAGGCCGCCAGCGCCCTCAGCGGTGCTTCCTCATCACGCGCTCGACGCCGGCGGCGGCGCCGTACATGCTGCATGACGACGCGAACCCGAATCGCCCGGACTCCTCGAGGCTGATGGCGACGACTCCGGTCCGCCTGGAAATTCAAGCGCTATTGCGGCGTTAGTGGCTCGTGCACCTCCAAGGAAATTCCGTCGCCCTGATCACAGGCGCCAGTGGCCTCATCGGCTCGGAGGCCGCCGTCTTTTTCGGAGAGCTCGGCTACGACATCGTCGGCATCGACAACGACATGCGGAGCGTGTTCTTCGGGCCAGACGGCTCGACGCGGTGGAACCGAAGGCGGGTCGAGCAAGAACTCGGCTCTGGCTACGTCCACAAGGACGTCGACATCCGCGACCGCGACGCGATCCAGGCGCTCTTCCGACGCTACGGCAAGGCAATCGGGGTTGTCGTGCACACCGCTGCGCAGCCGTCACACGACTGGGCAGCGCGGGAGCCGTTCGTCGACTTCGACATCAATGCCCTCGGGACGCTGAACGTGATCGAGGGAACGCGCCTGTACGCCGGGGAGGCTCCATTCATCTTCACCTCGACGAACAAGGTGTATGGCGATACGCCGAACCGCCTGCCGCTAATGGAGCTTCCGACGAGATGGGAGATCGAGGAGGGCCACGACTACGAGAAGGGCATCCGCGAGGACATGTCGATCGACGCCTCGCTCCACAGCGTCTTCGGCGCGTCGAAGGTCGCGGCCGACGTCCTCGTGCAGGAGTACGGACGGTATTACGGGCTTCCCACGGCGTGCTTCCGCGGCGGGACCCTCACTGGTCCGAACCACTCCGCGGCGGAACTACACGGTTTCCTCGCCTACGTCATGCGCTGCGCGATCAGTGGCCGGCCATACACGGTGTACGGCTATAAGGGCAAGCAGGTGCGGGACGCCATCCACAGCCACGACCTGATCCGTGCATTCGACGAGTTCGCGCGGGCACCGCGCATCGGCGAGGTCTACAACATCGGTGGCGGGCGATTCAGCAACGCCTCGGTGCTCGAGGCGATCGAGATCGCGCAAGAGATCGCCGGGCGGGAGCTCGAGTGGTCGTACGAGGAAACGAACCGGATCGGCGACCACATCTGGTGGATCGGCGACAACGGTCGCTTTGAGGCGCATTATCCGGAGTGGCGGCTCGAGTACGACGTCCGCCGCATCCTCGAGGAAATTCACGACGCCAACGTGGAACGCTGGACTGCCGCGCGCGCCGCAGCGCCCGCCAGCTGAGCCTTACTGCGGAGGCGGCGCTCGGAGAATCCGCTCGATAAAGGCGTCGTACTCGAGCAGGGCCTTCTCCCGCGCAAGTCTCGCCTCCGCGTAGGCGCGCCCACCGGCTCCCAAGGCGTCGGTCCTGGCACGGTCGTTCCGCAGCGCGAGCACCGCGTCGCTCAGCGCGGCAGGCTCGGACGGCGGCACAACGATGCCCGCTTCCGCCGACTCGATCTCGTATGCAGTCTCGCTGTCGGCAGAAACGGCCGCGAGCACAGGTTTCCCTGATGCGAAGTACGACGTCAGCTTCGACGGCAGCGACATGTCCGTCACGGAGGGTCGCTGGTTGACGAGCAGCACGTCGGCAGCCTCCATCGTCGCCTCCCAATCGCCAGGCCCTTGCATCCCGACGAAGTCGACGTTCGCCAGGCCCCGATCGCGGGCGATCTGCTCGAGGCGGGGCCGGTCGTTCCCGTTGCCAACCAGCGATATGCGAATGCCGTGGCGCGGCAGCAGCGCCGCGGTGTCCAGGAGATTGTCGAGGCCCTGCTTCTGCCCCATGTTCCCGCCATGAACGCAGACGAAGTCGTCGTCCGCCCATCCGAAGCGGCGTCGCATCTCGCTGCGGCTCGCGGTTGGGTCAGTACGACGGGTCCAGTTCCGGAGCCGGTCGATTCGCTCGGGCGTGACGCCGCCCTCCTCGAAATAGCGGCGGAAGCCCTCCGCGATCACGCCGACGCGAGCGGCGCCGGCCGCGAGCCGCAGCTCGGCTGCGCGAACTGCGCCGGCGACGCGGGCGCCGCCTGCCACGCCGCTCTGCGCCGCCGCGAGCCCCATCAGGTCCTGGAACACCAGCCCATAGGGCACCCGGTGGCGCCGCGCGGCCGTGGCCGCCAGTGTGCTGCCCGCGAGGCTCGGCGACGTCCCGATCACGAGGTCGGGCCTGCGCCGCCAAGGCAGCGCGGTCAGCCCTAACCCGAACAGCGAGATCTCATAGCCGGCGCGTTGGAGCGTCGACTGCCTCCTCGGGACGTAGTTCCAGCGCCGTCGGATCTTCACGCCGCGGTGGGTCTCGGTCGCGCCGAGGCGCCCCCGCGCCGACGAGTGCCACTCGGGGTAGTGCTGAAACGTCGTCGCGACGAGGACGTCGTTTCGGGCGGCGAGGTGCTCCGCGAGTCCCGTCAGGTACGGCGCACTCCCCGCATCCTCGGGCCAGTAGTAGTTGGTGGTGATCAGGATCGTCAGGTTGGACGGCATCCGGCCTCCTCTCACCACGAGTCTGAGGGCGACGCCGAGCCGCCGCAAGACCCACGCTACGCAGACTCGACCGGAGCGCGCTATTTCTGCCAGACGCGCACCCAGTCGACCTCGGTCTTGAGCTCGTCCGGGGTTGAGGCGTCGGTGCCGCCGGTCCAGCCGCCGATCCACATTTGGAGTAGTAGGAACATCGGCTGG
>Ga0075420_100006009_pt1 | contig 10712 bp, 10 predicted proteins | sample SoiMetdeltSBSDD4_FD_75296 | JGI IMG/M metagenome (GOLD analysis project Ga0075420, IMG submission 75296) | Bulk soil microbial communities from a Populus tree surrounding site in Tennessee, USA - Soil MetaG P. deltoides SBSDD4 | ecosystem: Environmental > Terrestrial > Soil > Tree plantation... | reverse complement strand
CGCCTCGCCAGCTGCGGAGGTGCGCGACGAACGCCCGCAGCGCGCGCGAGGCCTGCCGGCGTTGCGGGTAGTAGAGGTAGTACCCGGGGAACGGTGCGCAGAACTCTTCCAGGACCGACACGAGCTGACCCTCACCAAGGGCGCCGCGGACGTGCCCCTCGTACGACAGCGTGATCCCCAACCCAGCGATCGCGAGGCGCCGATTGAGCGCCGCGTCGGTCGAAAGCACGCGCGCGCGAACGGCCACGGAGAAGTCGCGCCCGTTCTCCGTGAACTCCCAGCGGTAGGGCGGGTCGTCGGACGTCGGGTGCCAGTTGAGGCAGTCGTGATCGATGAGCTCTCGTGGGTGCGTGGGTCGGCCGCGCCGCGCGAAATAGGATGGCGCGCCCACGACGGTGAGCCGGAGGTCGCCGGTCACCGGCACGGCGATCATGTCCTTGTCGATCACCTCGCCGAGCTGGATGCCCGCGTCGAAGCCTTCGGCGACGATGTCGACCGGCGCGTCACTTACGACGAGGTCGAGCTGAACGTGCGGATGCTCCGAGAGAAAGCCGGCGAGGAGTGACTCACCGATCAGCGTCTCCGCGGCGCTCGCCGTGTGGACGCGGAGCGTGCCGCGCGGCTGGTCCCCGAGTTCGCCCACCGCGGCGACGGCGGCTCGCACCTCGTCCAGTGCCGGCCGCACTGACGCGTAGAGCCGCTCTCCGGCTTCCGTGAGGTGTACGCTCCGCGTGGTTCGCCGCACGAGTGGCACGCCAAGCCGCTCCTCGAGCCGGCGCACGCCCTGACTCACCGCAGAGTGGCTCAGCCCGAGGCGCTCGCCCGCCGCACGGAAGCCCTTCGCCTCGGCGACGGCGACGAACGTCGCCATGCCATCGAGTTCGTTGGCCATTGGACGGGATACTGACCAACGTGGACACTGCTGGCAAGTAGATCGACCGGCCCACGGGCGCTTGATTGGGAGGGAGGCAACGGCGACATCGACTATGAAAGATGGACAGGTGGACGGGAACATCCGTGGACATCAACGAGATCCTCTTCCGGCCGACGCGCCAGGAGCTGTGATGAGCAATCAGATCGGACGGCGCCGCTTCGTGCAGTCGGCCAGTGCGCTGGCCGCAACGCCGCTCCTCGGCGGGATGGCGTCACAGGCGCTCGCCGAGCAGCCCGCGCCTAACGGGACACCCGCGCCGGTGGCGATGGGCCGCCGCCGGCTGGGCAAGCTCGAAGTGTCGAGCGTCGGTCTCGGCGTCCAGAACATGAGCCGCCGGTACGAGACGACGGTGCCGTACCGCCCGGAGATGCTCGCCATCATCCGGCGCGCCTTCGACAACGGGGTCACGTTCTTCGACACGGCGGAGGCCTACGGGCCGCACGAGTGCGAGCGCATCCTCGGCGAAGCCATCGCGCCATTCCGCGACAAGGTCGTGATCACCTCGAAGTTCGGCTGGAACATCGATCTCGAAACCGGCGAGCGGCGCCCGGGGCTCAACAGCAAGCCCGAACACATCAAGCGCGTCGTCGAAGGGATGCTCGAGCGCCTTCGCACGGATCGCATCGATCTGCTCTACCAGCATCGGGTCGATCCGGAGGTCCCGATCGAGGACGTCGCCGGGGCGGTCAAGAACCTGATGGCGCAGGGCAAGGTCCTGCACTGGGGGCTCTCGGAGATGGGCCTCAACACGCTGCGCCGGGCTCACGCCACGCTGCCGGTCACCGCGGTCCAGAACGAGTACTCGATGCTGTGGCGCGGGCCTGAAAAGGACGTCATCCCGCTCTGTCAGGAGCTGGGCATCGGCTTCGTTCCGTGGAGCCCGCTGGGCGTGGGTTTCCTGACCGGCGCCATCGATGCGAACACGCGCTTCGCTCCAGGCGACATCCGCGGCGTCGAGTCCCGGTTCTCACCGCAGAACCTGCCTAACAACCTCGCGCTCGTCGGACTGCTCAGGCGCTGGGCGGAACGGAAGCAGGCCACTCCGGCCCAGATCGCGCTCGCGTGGCTGATGGCGCAGAAGCCGTGGATCGTGCCTATCCCGGGTACGACGCAGATGGCGCACATGACCGAGAACATTGGCGCGGACGACGTTCGATTCACATCGACGGAGCTCGCCGAGCTGAACGCGTCCGTGCGAGCGATCGAGGTTCGCGGCGTCCGCCTTCCGGCTCAAGTGCTGGTCTTCTCGGGGGTCGAGGCGCCTCCGACGAAGTGACGAAACCTGAAGGAGACGGGCGATGAGGAAGCGCGTGCTGGGGAAGGATGGCCTCGAGGTCTCGGGCCTTGGCCTGGGCTGCATGGGATTGAGCCACGGTTACGGGCCGGCCACCGGCCGGCCGGACGCCGTCGCGCTCCTCCGCGCGGCGGTCGAGCGCGGCGTGACGTTCTTCGACACGGCGCAGATCTACGGCCCGTTCACGAACGAGAGGCTCGTCGGGGAGGCGCTCGCGCCCTTCCACGGCCAGGTCGCCATCGCGACGAAGTTCGGGTTCGCCTTCGACGCCGACGGGAAGCCCACCGGCGCTCTGGACAGCCGGCCCGCGAGCATCCGCCGCACCACAGAGGGGTCGCTCCAGCGCCTGGGCGTCGAGACCATCGACCTGCTCTACCAACATCGCGTCGACCCTAACGTGCCGATCGAGGACGTGGCGGGGACCGTGCAAGAGCTCATCACCGAGGGGAAGGTGAAGCACTTCGGGCTCTCGGAGGCCGGCGTTCGCACGATCCGCCGCGCGCACGCGGTGCAGCCGGTGACGGCCGTCCAGAGCGAGTACTCGCTCTGGTGGCGCGAGCCAGAGGCCGAGATCCTGCCAACGCTCGAGGCGCTCGGCATCGGCTTCGTTGCGTTCAGCCCGTTAGGCAAGGGCTTCCTGACCGGCAAGATCGACGAGACGACCACGTTCGACTCGAGCGACTTCCGGAACACGGTGCCGCGCTTCGCGCCAGAGAACAGGTCGGCGAACCAGGCGGTCGTGGACCTCATCGGCGGCATCGCCGCGCGGAAGGGCGCGACCCCCGCGCAGCTCGCGCTCTCGTGGGTGTCGGCGCAGCGGCCCTGGATCGTGCCGATCCCGGGCACGACGAAGCTCCACCGCCTGGAGGAGAACCTCGGCGCGGCGAACGTGGAGCTCACGCCGGGCGACCTGCGCGAGATCGACACGGCGGCCTCGAGGATCACGGTCCACGGACACCGCTACTCCGAGGGAGCACAGAAGATGATCGACCGCTGAGCACGAGACGAGCCATCATGTCGATACGACCAGAGAGCGACCCCATTCGCGTTAGGCGTGCCGTGGTCCGCACCACGACCATCGGATGCGCGCTCGTTGCCGCCCTGGCTTGTGCTGCTCCCATCGCGAACCGCACCGGCAGTGCGCCGGCACCGCTCGTCATTCAGGAACAGGGCAGCTTCGCGGTTGGCGGGACCGTCGTAACCGCGCCCGGCACGTTCGACCCGATCGCGCAGGGCGCGTATAACCCGACGCCCGATCCGAAGGGCCAGACGCTGCACGGCGACCACGCCTACGTCTTCTATCAAGTGCCGGTGAACGCCCGGCAGCTGCCTCTCGTCTTCTGGCATGGGCACGGCCAGTCGGCGGCACGCTCGGATGGCGCACCGCGATCAGGAGCCGGAACGTCCGGGCCGTCGTGTCGTACGAGCCCGGCGGCGACTTCCTGTTCCCCGAGGGCGAGGCGCCGTCGCTGCCATTCGGGGCTCGCACGTTCACGCGCCCCACGATCCCGATGGCGGACTTCATGCAGCTCACGAAGGTGCCGATCGTGGTCTACTACGGCGACAACATCCCGGTGCAGCCATCGACGAACCCGGGGCAGGAGCAGTGGCGCGCCTTCCTTTCCGTGGCGCGCCGGTGGCGGGACGTCGTGAACCGGCACGGCGGCGATGTGACGGTCGTCGAGCTGCCGTCCATTGGCATCCGCGGGAATACGCACTTCCCGATGTCGGACCTGAACAACCTCGAGATCGCAAACCACCTGTCCGAGCTCCTTCGGAGAAAGGGACTGGACTGAGGCACGACATCGTACACCCTCACACCTCGCCACCCATGAAGCAGATCGCCATCACACTCGTCGCGCTCGTGCTGGTCTACTGCGCGCCAGCGACGGCGCAGGACACGGCCAATCCCGCCGCTGCGAGGAGCACGAGCGCGCAACAGGAAATACTGAACCTCTCCAGAACGAAGTGGCGCTGGATGTCCGAGCGAAAGGTCGATTCCCTGGCCGCTCTCTTCCATGACGAGGCCGTCTTCGTCCACATGGGCGGAACCATGTCGAGGGCACAGGAGCTCGAGGTCATCAAGAGCGGAGGGATTCACTACAAGCACGCGGAGATCCTGGAAGCGTCGGTGCGGTTCATCGGCACGACCGCCATCGTGCTGAACCGGATTCGTCTCGACGCCGTCGTCGGCGGCAACGAGGTCACCAATCCGTTCGTGGTGACGGAGGTGTACGTGCAACAGGGTGGGAGTTGGAGACTCGGGTCGCTCTCGTTCACCAGGCTCCTGCAATAAGCGATCGGTAGTCCTGCCGACTGCTGTTGTTAGGCACGCATCGAGGTAGCGATCCATGAAGCACATCTCCATCACGCTGGTGGCACTCGCACTGGCCTGCCCGGCACCCGCCCGGGCGCAGGTCGCGCCCGGGCTCGTCATCTCGCGCGCCGCCGCGCGGCCATCGCGTGCCGCGCCCGCCGAGAACTTCACCGGGACCGTGCGCGTTCAACCCGTGTTCGACACGACCGCCACGACGCGCGCATACGCCGCCTCGGTGGCCTTCGAGCCCGGTGCCCGCACGGCGTGGCACACCCACCCGCGCGGGCAGGTCCTGATCGTGACCGACGGCGTCGGACGCGTCCAGCGCGCGGGCGCCCCGGTCGAGGAGATCCGGTCGGGCGACGTGGTGCGGATACCGCCTAACGTGAAGCACTGGCATGGCGCCGCGCCCACGACCGCGATGTCGCACATCGCGATCGTCGAGCATCTCGACGGCAGGAATACCGACTGGATGGAGAAGGTCAGCGACTCGGACTACAACACTCAGCCCGCTGCGCAGGGGGCGCCGGCCGCCTCGCGAGCCGGTGGCATCGCGAGCGACAGCGCACAGCCTTCGCGTGCCCGGCAGCTGATGGGCGACATCGCCCCCAAGCTGGCGCAGCTCACCGACAGCGTGCTCTTCGGCGACGTCTGGGCGCGGCCAGGCCTCTCCCGCCGGGATCGCAGCCTCGTGACCGTCAGCGCGCTCATTGCCATGAACCGGCCGGATCAGCTCCGGTCGCATCTGGCCCTGGCGCGCGAGAATGGCGTCACGCGCGACGAGCTGATAGAGGCCATCACGCACCTCGCGTTCTACGCCGGCTGGCCAAACGCGGTGGCGGCGGTGGGTGTGGCGAGGGAAGTGCTACCTGAACGGTGACGTGTGAACCGGCGGGAGGCGTGGGCGTGCGCTCCACCGCATCAGATCTCGACGCCGCGTCGGAGCTGGCGCAGCTGACGATCGAGCCACGCGGCTGCACGAAGTACAGCGGCGTCTGGCAGCCGATGACCCGCATCCCACCACTGGATCTCCTTCGGCTCCCCGGCGGCTTCGAATAGCCGCGTGGCTTGCGCGGGCAGAATGGTGTTGTCACGACGCCCGTGAACCATGAGCAGCGGACGACCAGCGAGCGCGCGCACACCCTGGAGCGGATCGGCAACGACGCGAATGAGCGCCGCGAGTGGGAAGTCGGGCAGGTCCCCACCCGCCGCGAGGACCACCGCGCGCACCGCGCGGTCGCGCTCGGCCACGGCGAGCGCGAGATAGGACCCGAGTGAGTAACCGATCAACGCGAGACGGTCGCGATCGATCTCCGGTCGCGCCGAGAGAAACCGCAGCGCGAGCTGTGCCTCCTCGATCGCCGTTCGCCACCGCTGCGTGAGCTCGAATGGATTCCGCATCGATCGCAGCTCGAGCGGATCGGATCGCTCTCCATGCAATGGCAGATCGATGGACAGGCTGGCGATGCCGAGAGGCAGCAACGCGACGCCGGCCGACTCGGCCATGTCTTCCTTTCGGGAGGCATAGCCGTGTAGTAACAGCGCGGCTGGCACCGGGGCCGTCGCGTCAGGAAGTCGCAGGACCCCTGGAACGGGGGCGACCGCGGAGGGACCGTCATCCGCGCGGAACGTGAGCGCGATGGCGCGCCCTCCCTGGATGGCGCGCTCGCTCGTGACGTTCTGGGTGATCCGTCGTTTCGCTCGCTTCACTCGGTCACTCGCTGGCCGCCGATCAACGATGCACGGAGGCAGTCCACGCATCGCGAATTGCGCTTCCGTACACGGCCCCGCACGTTCATGCGTTGCCTGGGATTCCGCTGTCTCTCGCTCCTGCCGAGGAGGCACGATGAGTGCCGGTGCCACGAGAACTTCCGACCCGACCCACGCCGTACCGACGTCGTCTCCGACAGGCTCACTGGGCACGGCGGCGCATGCGCGGTCGGAGCTTCCGCGGCGGCTCGGATTTTGGGAGGCCACGCTCATCGTCATCGGAGTGACGATCGGGAGCGGAATCTTCCGCGTGCCAGCTTCGGTGGCGGACACAGTCGGGTCACCGCTCGGGGTCGCGGCCGTGTGGGTCGTCGGCGGTATCATCGCCCTCTGCGGCGCGCTCTCACTGGCCGAGCTCGCGGCCGTCTTTCCCGAGCCAGGTGGCGTGTTCGTCTACCTCCGAAAGGTGTATGGACCCGCGCTCGCCTTCCTGTTCGGGTGGATGTACCTCTTCGTCGGACCAACAGGCATCGGCGCCGTGGCGGTCGCGTTCGCCGAGTACCTTGGCAGGATTGTCGGCCTCTCGAGTATCGGCGTTCGGTTCGCCGCTTCGGCTGCGATCATCGTCGCGGCGGCGGCAAGCTATCGGTCGGTGCGTGGCGCCAGCGCGCTGCAGGGCGTCGCGACGGTGGGTAAGGTGGGTGCGCTCGTGGCGATCGTTGCCGCTGCGTTCCTCCTCGGCGATGGTGGCGCGGGTGCGTTCGGGGTAGGTGCGCCGGCGCCGACCGAGGCTCGCTGGAGCGGCGTTGGCCTCGGTCTGGTCGCAGCGCTGTGGGCGTACAACGGTATGCAGGACATGCTCCCGCTGGCGGGCGAAGTCCGCGACCCGGGGCGCGCGCTTCCACGTGCGCTGCTCGTCGGCACCGCGATCGTCGTCCTCGTTTATCTCTCGGCGAACGCGGCGTACCTGTACGTGCTGCCGTACGCTGCCCTGCGTTCCTCACCGCTCGTCGCGAGTGACGCGATGGTGCGCGTCGTCGGCGAGGTTGGTGCGGCGGCCGTCGCCGCGGCGGTGATGGTCTCGACGTTCGGCACGGTGAACGCACTCGTGCTCACGCAGCCGCGCATGATGTACGCGATGGCCGATGCCGGGCTTCTCTTCCGCCCGGTCGCGCGAGTACACCCACGCTTCGCGACACCGCACGTGGCGATTGTGGCCTACTCGGTGGTCGCCGTCATCGCCGTCTGGTTTCGCAGCTTCGAGCAGCTCGCGGAAGCGTTCGTGTTAGGCGTCTGGCCGTTCCTCGCGCTCGCCGTGGCCGGCGTGATCGTGCTGCGACGCACGCACCCCGAGCTCGCGCGTCCGTACCGCACGCCGTGGTACCCGGTGGTGCCGGTCATGTTCATCGCCGGCACGCTCTGGGTCGTTGGAAGCGCGCTCGTGGCGCGGCCGGTGTCGACGCTCGCGGGGATCGCGTTCACGTTGATCGGGCTGCCGGTGTACGCCTTGTGGCGCCGCGCGACGCAGCGCCGCGGACGCGGCTAGAACGAACATGCGAATCGTGATCGGCTCGACGTACAGGCGTTGCGACGCATGACATCCATCGAAGTGAAATCGCGCCGGCCGCGCATCATCTGCCACATGGCAGCGTCGGTGGACGGGCGCATCGTCGTCGACGGCTGGCCCGCTTCGACCGCGGCATCCGTGCGCCGAGAGTACGAGCTCGTCCACGCGAGCTACGAGGCGGACGGATGGATCTGCGGCCGAGTGACGATGGAGCCGTTCGCCGGGGGCGTGCGTGCCGAGGCGGAGGTCGCGCGCGAGCACACGAGCGGCGCCGCACGCGCGGACTTCCGCGCACCCGGGGATTTCGACTCGTTCGCCTTCGCCATCGATCCGAGCGGCAGGCTCGCCTGGGAGTCGAACGACATCGACGGCGACCATGTCGTCGCAATCCTCTCGGAGCGCGTTTCGGACGAGTACCTCGCGTTCCTGCGCCAGGGAGGCGTCTCCTACCTCCTCGCCGGGGACCGCGAGGTGGACCTCCCGCTCGCGATGGAGAAGATCGGCGACCGTTTCGGCGTGAAGACGCTGATGCTCGAGGGCGGCGGGCGGATCAACGGCGGCATGCTGGCGGCGGGGCTGATCGACGAGGTGAGCGTGCTCATGGCGCCGGCGGTGGACGGGCGCGTCGGAACGCCGGCGCTCTTCGACCTGGACGGCGATGGAGCAGTACCGCGCCGGCTCGCGCTCGAGCAGGTGGAGCAACGCGCGAATGACGTGCTCTGGCTGCGTTACCGCGTCGAGCCTCGGTCGGAAGAGAAGTGATGTGCCCGACACGCTGCAGCGGCCGCAGTGGACGCCGCGATCGGCTGCTGGGATGCCAAGTACACATCCTGGCTGCTGCGCCCGTCACACGCCGCGGCGGCGTTCGGTCTGCCCGCCACCACCTTGCCTATATCGGGCTAGCAACCCATCCGTCGTATCCGCCGGGACATTTCATGCATCTCGGGATCGTCGTCCCGGGTGCTCGCCCTGCTCTTTCCCGCAGAGGCGCAGCGCCTCGCCGCACTGGCAGTAGAGGCGGGCCGATCGCGGGTGAACGCGGGCATTCATTATCAGTTCGACGCGGACGTGGGTCTCGCGCTCCGACGCACGATTGGGGAATTCGCCGCCGAGTACGACCGGGCGAACGGCGTGCTGCTAGCTTGCGCTGAGCCGAGCAGGCCGCGTGATTCTTTCTCCACCGGACGCGGCATCACGCATGTGCTCCACATCCCGCCGCGGCGGCTGTCCGTATAGTCGCGCGTACTCGCGGCTGAACTGCGATGCGCTGGCGTACCCCACCTCGTAGGCGATCGCCCCCGCGCTCGTCGCTCCCGACAGCAGCAGCCGGCGAGCCTCCTGCAGGCGCAGCCGCTTCTGGTACTGGATCGGGCTCAAAGCGGCGACCGCCTTGAAGTGGGTGTGCAGGGCCGAAGGACTCATGTTCGCGCGCTTCGCGAGCGCATCTATTTGCAGCGGTTCCCTGAAGTGCTCCTTGATCCAGGCGATCGCCCCCGACACTCGGCGCAGGCGGCCGTCTCCAATGGCCATCTGAGCCAGGCGTCCGAACTGCTCACTCTGCAGCAGCCTGTAATGGATCTCCCGTAGGATGAGCGGTGCCAGCACCGCGACGTCCTGCGGCGCATCGAGAAGCCGCACCAGTCGGAGGAATCCGTCGAGGAGTGGGGCCCGCAGAGCGCTCACGTAGAGGGCGCGGCCATCGTGATCGTCGCGCGGGGAGTGCTGGCCCGTCTCCACGATCAACGCCGCGAGATCGCGCGGATCCACAGTGAGGGTCATGCACAGGTACGGCTCGTCCGGACTCGCCTCGACGACATTCCCGACGGCAGGAAGATCCACCGAGACCGCGAGGTAGTGGGACGGGTCGTAGACGTACGTCTCGTCGCCGACCGTAACCTGCTTTCGGCCCTGGACAACGACGTATACGGCGGGCTCCTGGACGACGCTCGCGGGCTCGGTCGGCTGTGAAAACCGATAGAGCTTGAGCACCGGGACAATGGTCTCGTGCCTTCCATCGCGGCCCGTCCGACGTTCGAGGAGCTGCACGAGCTCGCTCAATAGTGACTCCTCGCGAACGACCTCTGGAGCGCGTTCCGCCGCCGAGTGGGATCCGACGGATCTGACTGTCATCGCTGCCCTTCCGCTGCCGAGTGGACTATCCAACTGCTGCTGACCATAAACCTGCTCAGGGCGCAACTCCAGATGTGTGGAGGAATAGGCAATCAATAGCGACGATTCGGCAGGAGGTCGGCGGGCTCTGTCACATAGGTTCCCTTCAACGGAAAGCAGACGCAGTCCTGCTCCGAACGCCGAGGCAATTCGTGTGAATTGCGCCGCCGTTACGAACAAACGGAGCGAGCAGGAATAGGCAACTTTGTGAATCGACGGGAGAAAGAAGACACGATGAAAAACAAGCAGGCCTGGATGATCACCGGAGCCGCCCGCGGGATGGGCGTCGATTTCGCGAAGGCTGCGCTGGCCGCCGGCCACGCGGTCGTGGCGACTGGCCGGCGTCCTGAGAAGGTCGCCAAAGCAGTTGGTGCGTCGGACGACCTTCTGGCCGTCAAGCTCGATGTCACCAGCCTCGACGATGCGGAGTCGGCGGTGCGGGCCGGCATAGAGCGGTTCGGCCGGGTCGATGTCCTCGTCAACAACGCTGCCAACTTCTACGCAGGCTATTTCGAGGAGTTGACGCCGGAGCAGATGGAGCGGCAGCTGGCGACGAGCCTCATCGGTCCGATGAACGTCACGCGCGCTGTCCTGCCCGTGATGCGCCAGCAGCGCGCGGGACACATCATCTCGATTTCCTCGTCAGCGGGGCTTTCCGGCTTCGAGTTCGGGACCGCCTACGCAGCGTCCAAATTCGGCCTCGAGGGCTTCATGGAATCGC
>Ga0075420_100006007_pt1 | contig 10717 bp, 8 predicted proteins | sample SoiMetdeltSBSDD4_FD_75296 | JGI IMG/M metagenome (GOLD analysis project Ga0075420, IMG submission 75296) | Bulk soil microbial communities from a Populus tree surrounding site in Tennessee, USA - Soil MetaG P. deltoides SBSDD4 | ecosystem: Environmental > Terrestrial > Soil > Tree plantation... | reverse complement strand
GCGGGCCGCTCATGCCGATCGGTGGTTGGGACATCGCGGTGGCGAAGCTCGATCCGAACGGCAATCACCTCTGGAGCAAACGCTACGGTGACGTTGCGGATCAGTGGGGCTTGGACGCGGCGGTCGATACCGCCGGCAACGTCTTCGTCACCGGCTGGTTCTACGGCACCGTCAACTTCGGAGGCCAGCAGCTTTCGGATTTGGGTGGCAGCGACAGCTTCGTGGTGAAGCTCGATCCGTCGGGAAACCACCTCTGGAGCAAACGGTTGGGCGGGCCGCAGCAGCAAGCCACCTGGGGAATCGCCACCGATCCATCGGGCAACGTGACGGTTGCAGGCATGTACGACGGCGTCATCGATCTCGGCGGCGGGCCGCTCCCCAGCGCCGGATCCTACGACGTGTTCGTCGGCAAGCTCGATCCGAGCGGCAACCACCTCTGGAGCAAGAGCTTCGGCGACGCGGGCGGCCAGCAGATCGCCATGGGCGTCGCGGTGGACCTCGGTGGCTCCGTCACGGTCGCGGGGTACTTCCAGAGCAGCGTGGACTTCGGCGGGGACCTGCTGATCACGGCCGGCTCGTTCGACATCTTCGTGGCCAAGCTCGACGCCGGCGGAAATCACGTCTGGAGCCAGCGCTTCGGCGACACGGTCGAGCAGGATTGTTTCGACGTCGGGGTCACGCCCTCGGGCGACATCCTCGTTACCGGCATGTTCTGGGGTCTGCTCGGCTTCGGGGGGCCGCCGCTCACCGCCACGAATGCCGACGGTTACCTCGCGCGCTTCAGTCCGTGAGGAACAAATCGCCGGGCGACCGCGTAACACGCTGACGACCGCATACGTGCAGGTATAGGAGCGATGGAGTTTCAACAGACACTTTCGAACGGATCCACGGTGCTCAGGATCGTGGGGGAGTTCGACTCGATCACGGCGCCGGATCTGCGGCCGACGTTCGATGATGTGGCTTCGCGCCAGCCGCAGAAGGTGGTGCTCGATCTGTCCGGGCTGCGGCTCATCGATAGCTCCGGAATCGGAGCCATCGTGTCGCTGTTCAAGCGGGTGCGCGCTTATGGCGGAGTCTTCGAGGTGAGCGGCGTGCAAGGGCAGCCGCGCAGCATCTTCAAGGTGCTTCGGCTCGACAAAGTCTTCGACATTGCGTGAGGCGGGCGCCATGCGCGTGCTCGTCGTCACCAAGATTTTTCCGAACGCCGCCGAACCATCGATGGCGCCCTACAACCGGCTGCAGCTCGGCGCGCTCGCCAAGCTCTGCGACGTCGAGGTGTTGGCGCTCGTACCTTGGTTCCCAGGCCGCGGGCGTCGTGGCGTGCCCGCGCGCGAGCGGATTGATGCGCTCGATGTCTTGCATCCGCGCGTTCTCTACGCGCCGGGTCCTGGACGACCGCTCTCGGGGGCGCTCTACACGGCGTCGCTCGTACCGCATGCCTTGATGCGTCGCGGCCGCGTCGACGTGGTGCTCGGTTGCTTCGCCTATCCCGATGGCTGGGCCGCCGTGGCGCTCGGCAAGATGCTGGGCGTGCCGGCGGTGGTGAAAGTGCACGGCTCGGACATTCACGTCTACGGCCACGACCGCATGCTCACCGGCGCATTGCGCTGGGCGTTGTCGCGTGCCGCTTTCGTCGTGGGACCGAGCGAGCCGCTCGTCGCCCGCGCCATCGAGCTCGGCGCCCAACGCGCGCTGCCGATCCTGAACGGCGTCGACACCGCGGCCTTCTACCCGCGCGATCGCCAGAGCTGCCGCGCGCTGCTCGGCCATGCGCACGACACCAGGCGCTGGATCGTGTTTGCCGGACGCGTCGAGCCGCAGAAGGGTGTGCTCGAGTTGATCGCTGCGTTCCGGGCGATGCGGCGCGACGACGTGGCGCTCGTGTTGGTGGGCGCGGAGCGCGAACGCGTGCGTCAAACGGGGATCATCACGGCGGGTGCGCGTCCGCCCGAAGAAATGCCTCTGTGGATCGGCGCGGCCGACGTCTGCACGCTGCCGAGCTGGTCGGAGGGAACGCCGAACTTCGTGCTCGAGTCGCTCGCGAGCGGACGCCGCGTGGTGGCGACGAACGTCGGCGGCATTCCAGCGGTGCTGAGCGATCCGGCGCTCGGTGAGCTCGTGCCTGCGAAGGACCCGCTCGCATTGCGGGATGCGCTCGAACGGGCGCTCGCCCAAGAATACGAGCCGAGCACGATCGTCGAGCGTGCACAGCTCCGAAGCTGGGACGAAAGCGCGCGCGAGCTCCATGGGGTGCTGCGGGCTGCGCGAGGGGCCAACTAGATGTCTTGGATCGACAACGAGCCGGGTTGGAAGGAGGCCCGCCGCGAGATCGCCCGCGCCGCGCGCGGCGGCCGGCGCCGCTGGATCCGCACGCTCGGCATCGCGCTGTTCGTGACGCTCGCGATTCTCGCGTGGCGCGCGCGGCGAGAGCGCTCCTTCGATGCATCCATCGTCATCCGTGTGACCGAAGAGAGCCTCGACGAAGAAGCGACGCCTCCGACGCCGATGGAGCTCGCTCGCTACCTGAGCGACGTGTCGCTCTCGCGTCCCACCCTCTTCGAGGTCATCGAGCAGCACTCGCTTTACCCGGACAAGATCGGCATCGACAAGAACCTCGCTCTCGATCAGATGCGCGACGACATCGAGGTGAGCGTCGTGCAGAACTACTTCGCGCCCGAGCAGTTCATGGAGAATCCCGTGCGCTCGGCGCGCATCGTCCTCACCTACAGCGGCCGTGAGCCCGATCAGGCGCTGGTGGTCGCGCGCGAGCTCGGCAAACGCATCGCCGACGAGCAGACGCGCGTGCGCCGGCAGCTGGCGCAGAGCAACGCGGCCTCGGCGGAACGAACGCTGGCGGGTTTGCGCGACGAGCTCCTCGAGCTCCGGCGCGAGCAAGCGCGGCTCAATCTACTCGCCGACAAGTCCTCGCTCGAGGTCGTGCAGCTCGCCCGCATCGTGCAGCAGATTGCCGATCTGGAGCAGGAGCTCCAGCAGCGCATGCAAGGCACGACCGAGCTCGAGCTCCAGAGGGACTACGAGGGTCTCCGTTTCGAGATCGTCGATCCCGGCGCGCCGCCGCAGGTCCTCTTGGGGCGCTGGGCGGAGCTGGCGCTCGTGTGGATCTTCTCGTTTGTGCTGGCGTTGCCCGTCGTGGGCATCAGCGTCGGCACCCTCGACAGGAAGATCCACGACCTGGAGGGCGTACGTCGTCTCGGCCTGGAAGCATGGGGCCATATCCCCCACCCAGCGGAGGGAACCCGTGAGCGAAGCTAAGACCGACGATGCGCCGACGCCCCGCGAACTCATCGCGCGCGCGTTCACCATGGCGCGTCGCAGCTTGCGCTTCTGGCCCGTGTTCGTGGGCACGCTGTTGGTCGCCGTGGCGGCCTTCCTGCTCGTGCCGCAGATCATGCCGCCGGTCTACGTGTCGCAGACCACGCTCATCTATCGCGAGCTCATCCAGACGACGAACCTCCTCGGCCGCGACGCGCCGGTCGAGACGCAACGCCAGCGCGGTGCGCGCATGCGCGAGATGCTGCTCTCGCGGTCCAACATCGAGAGCATCATCAAAGACTTCTCGCTCTACCCCGACACCGTGGCGTCGCGCGGCGTCATCGAAGCCGTCGAAGAGTTCAAGCGCCACTCCGAGTGCCGCGTCGGCGAGGACACCTTCGCGATCAAGTTCGAGACGGACGACGCCGAAGTGGCGCATGCGGTGACCGAGCGCCTCGGCAAGTCGCTCGTCGAAGAGGCGGCGAAGTACCGCACCGAGCAAGCGGACTCGACCCTCGGCTTTTTGCAAGCGCAGCAAGAGAAGACCAAGAAGGAGCTCGACGACAAAGAGCAGAAGCTCGCGCAGTTCTTGGCGCAGCATCCCGAGTTCGCGCAAGACGTGATGGCCCCTGGCGGCGTGGGCCCGGCAGGCGCCTCGATTCGCGCACAGGAGCGTCGCGCGGCAGGTGGCGAGCCGCACGTCGCTGCCCTCGAGCGGCAGCGGCAACGCATCCTCAACCGCCTCGCCTCGGCGGATGGCGCGCCCGCGCCGGCCGCGCCGCAGACCGATCCGGCGATCACCGCGACCATCGACGCCGCGCGACGCGATGTCGAGCGTGCCAAGGCGCACCTCGCCGACGTGCAAGGTCGCTACACCGACAAGCACCCGGACGTCGTCGCCGCCAAACGCCGCGTCGACGCCGCCAACGCCGCGCTCGCCGCCGCGCAAGATGCCGCGAACGGCACGACCTCCGTCGGTGGCACGACCGCGCCTCCCACCGAGGCAGACAAAGAAAAGCTCAACCAGCAGCTGGGCACCGTGCAGGACAACCTGGCGCGGGCCCGCAAGGGCACGAGCGACCAAGCCGACACCGGCAGCTGGATCGTCGATCTCGAAACGCAGTGGGCCGGCCTCAACCGCGACGTCACCGAAGTGCGTGAGCGCTACCAGCAGATCCAACGCCACTTCTTCCAGGCGAGCATCATCGCCAAAGTCGAAGCGAGCGGCGGCGCTGCGCAGATGGTGGTCGTCGATCCGGCCTACAAACCCGAGCGCCCCGATCGCATGGGCACCCGCCGCGTGGGTGCGGCCGCGGCGTTCGTGACGCTGCTCTTGGGTGCATTCCTCGCTCTCGTGCTCGCCTACCTCGACGACCGCGTCTACGACGACCGCGATCTGTCGCAGCTCGATTTGGGCGGCCTCGCGCATGCCGTGCCGTCGCCGGGAAAGGGAGCGCGTCGTGTCTAGTGCGATACCTCTCCCCGGCGTCATGGTGGTGGCGACCCACACGGGCGCGCCCCCGGGACCCGTCCCGCTTCCGTTCGTGCGCGATCCCGATTCGGAGATGGCCGCGAGCTTTCGCGTGCTGCGCCATCGCTTGCGCCGCACCGGCGACCCGCGCGTCATCGCCGTCACCAGCCCCGGGCCGCGCGAAGGCAAGACCACCTGCGCCATCGCGCTCGCCATGGCGCTCGCCGAGCATGGCCGCGACAAGGTGATGTTGCTCGAAGCCAACCTGCGCCGCCCGCGCGTCGGCGAGGCGCTCGGTTTCGCGCCGCCCGCGTGCTTTGGCCATCAGATGGCGACGCACCTCGAAAATCCCGACACGCCTTGGAAGGCGGTCGCCGCCTTCTTCGACAACCTGCACGTCTTGGCGGTGGCACCGAGCTCCGCGGGCACCATGCTCTTGAGCCCGCCATCGTTTCAGCTCGCCATGACGCACGTGCGCGCTGCCGGTTACAGCTACGTGGTGATCGATTGCCCGCCGACGTTGGGCTCTGCCGATGTGAATCTGGTGGAGGACGCCGCCGACGGCGTGATGCTGACGGCGATGTCCGGGACCACCACCAAGAAGGCGCTGCGCCGCGCGCGCGCCCACCTCGAGCCGGCACCCATCGTGGGCGTCGTGCTCATGAACGCCTGAGTGCCATGAAGGGCGAGAACATCATCTGCTTCTCCAAGGACTGGGCGGAGGATCCGACCAGCAACCATCACGTCATGCGCGAGCTCGCCAAGGGCAATCGCGTGCTGTGGCTGAACAGCGTCGCCACGCGCACGCCCAAGCTCTCGAGCGGTCGCGACGTCGGCAAGATCTTCCGCAAGCTGCGCGAGTTTGCGCGCGGCCCGAAAAAGGTGGCAGAAGGGCTATGGGTGTTCACGCCACTCGTGCTGCCGCTCCCGCATAGTCGCGCGGCGCGCGCGATCAACAAGCCCATTCTGCAGGCGACCATCTGGGCCCTTCGAAAAAAGCTCGGCATGGATCGTTTCCAGCTCTGGACGTTTCTTCCCAACGTCGGCGAGTACGTCGGCGAGCTCGGCGAATCGCTGGTCGTCTATTACTGCGTCGATGAGTGGGCGCTCTTCAGCTACATCGACGCCGCGCCCACCATCGCTGCCGAGCAGGAGCTCTGCGAGCGCGCCGATGTGATTTTTGCGACATCCGAAGCGCTGGTGGAGCGAAAGCGCGCGCTCAATCCGCAGACCTTCCATGCGCCGCACGGCGTCGATCACGAGCTTTTCGCTCGAGCGCTCGACGACGATACCGTGGTGCCCGCCGAGCTCGCGCGCCTGCCGCACCCGCGCCTCGGCTTCTACGGCACCATCCAGGATTGGATCGACTACCCGCTCCTCGAGGCGCTCGCCTCGCGGCATCCCGAGTGGAGCATCGTGCTCATCGGCTCCGAGCTCGTGGATGTGAGCGCATTGCGCCGTTACCCCAACGTGCACTTTCTCGGACGCAAGCGTCACGCCGAGCTTCCCGCGTACTGCAAGGGCTTCGACGTCGCGCTCATCCCCTACACGGTGGGCGAGCGCACGCGTTACGTGAACCCGATCAAGCTCCGCGAATACTTGAGCGCAGGCTTACCGGTCGTTTCGACGGCGCTCCCGGAGGTGTCGCGCTACGCCGAGCACTGCCGCGTGGCGCACGACATCGACAGCTTCGAGCGACACATCGTGGAGGTGCTCGCGCAAGAGACCCCCGACAAACGCCGCGCGCGCAGTCAAGCGATGTGCGACGAGAGTTGGCCGCAGAAGGTGGTGCGCGTGAGCGAGCGCGTCGAAGAAACCAAGAGGAAGCGATGGCGCGCCGCGTAGGTTTGGTGGGCGCAGGTTATATCTGCGAGTACCACGTGAAAGCGCTCGAGGGCGTGCCCGGAGTCACCATCGCGGGCGTCTTCGACGTGGACAGCGAGCGCGCCGAGAAGACGGGCCTCACGGTGTATCCGTCGCTGGCTTCGCTCTGCGCCGACGTCGATGTCGTGCATGTGCTCACGCCGCCGTCGGCGCATACCGCGGTGGCTCTCGAGGCCCTGTCGAAGGGTTGCCACGTGCTCGTCGAAAAACCCTTGGCCGAAGACGTCGACGATTGCGAGCGCATCCGCTGCCTCGCGCGCGAGCGCGGCTTGAGCGTGTCGGTCAACCATTCGCTGCTCTTCGATCCGCAGATTCAACGCGCGCTCGCGCGCGTGCGCGCTGGCGAGCTCGGCCGCATCGTCGGGGTCGACGTGCTGCGGAGCTCCGAGTACCCCCCCTACCAGGGAGGGCCGCTGCCGCCGCCGTACCGGAGCGCGGGCTATCCGTTTCGCGATTTGGGCGTGCATGCGCTCTATCTGGTGCGCGCGTTTCTCGGTCCCATCGAGAACGTGAGCGCCGAGTGGCAGTCGCTCGGCGGCGATCCGAATCTCGCCTTCGACGAATGGCGCGCCTTGGTGAAGTGCCGCGACGGCTTGGGGCAGGTGCTGCTCAGCTGGAATGCGCGCCCGCTCACCAGCCAACTGCTCGTGCACGGGACGCGTGGGAGCTTGCGTGTCGATCTGTTCAGCATGTTCCAGTCGCGCCGCGCGTCGACGCCGCTCCCGAAAGCGGCGGAGCGCCTCCTCAATGCCATGAGCGATGCGCTCGGACCGCTCGTCGACATGCCACCCAACGTGCTCGGCTTCTTGCGCGGGGCCATCAAGCCCTATCAAGGGCTGCACAGCTTGATCGCCGAGTTCTACCGATCGCTCGACGCCGGTATGGCGCCGCCGGTCAGCCTCGACGAGGCGATCGAGGTGGTGAAGTTCACCGAACAGGTGGCGCGCGCGGCCGATCGCGATCATCGAAACCGCACGGCGCAGATCACCATGTCGCAAGAAATCCCTTATCTCGTCACCGGTGCGTCCGGCGCGCTCGGAAGCGCCATCGTCGATCGCCTGGTCGAGCGAGGCGAACGCGTGCGCTGCTTCATGCGCCGCATTCCGCCACCGCGTGCCGGCGTCGAAGTGGCGCTCGGGGATCTCGGCGATCCCGAAGCCGTCTCGCGCGCGGTTCGGGGCGCGCGCGTGGTGATCCACGCGGGCGCAGCCATGAAGGGCGGCTGGACCGAACACGAGTGCGCGACCGTGAAGGGCACAGAGAACGTCGTCGATGCCTGTTTGCGCCACGGCGTCGACAAGCTCGTGCATGTCAGCTCGATGAGCGTTCTCGATTTCGCCGGTTCGACCGATGCGATGTCCGAGCAGAGCCCTTACGAGCCACGACCCGACGAACGCGGCGCCTACACGCGCGCCAAGCTCGAGGCCGAGCAGATCGTGCGCGACGCCGTGAGAACAGGGTTGCGCGCCGTGGTGCTGCGACCCGGTCAGATCTTCGGCGGCCGCTTGCCGCTCTTGACGCCGGCAGTGGCACGCCGGCTCGGCGCGCGCTTCCTGGTGCTGGGCGACGGCGAGGTGCGTTTGCCGCTCGTCTACATTGCCGATGTCGTCGACGCGGTGCTGCAGGCCGTCGAAGGACCGCTCGCCGGCGGTGAAATCATCCAGCTCGTCGACGACTACACGCCCACGCAGAACGAAGTCTTGGCGCTTACGAGCGGGCGCGTGGTGCGCGTGCCGCGGAACCTTCTCTTCTGGGGCGGAAAGCTCAGCGAGCCGTTGCTCGCGGCGGTGGGAAGAAAGTCACCCTTTTCGCGCTACCGCTTCGAGTCGGCGCTCGCGAAGCGGAGCTTCCAGAGCATGCACGCGTCGCTTCTCGATTGGCGCCCGCGCGTCGGCGTACGCGCGGGCATCGATGCCGAGCGGCGCGCCGGGAGGCTCGTATGAGGTGGTGGCTCGCCATGCTGCTCGTGGCGGGCTGCGCGGGTACGGGTTCCCCGACGGATGGGCCGACGAGCGCGTCGTCCGGATCGGAGCCGCCGCCCGCGCCCGTCGCGGTGCGTCGCGCCAAAGGCGAGCACTTGCTGGTGACGTCGCGCACCGCGAGCTCGACGGCCGCGCGCGCCCTGTTGGCGAACGTGGACGCGCGCCTGAACGAGCCCGGTAGCGATCGCTCGAGCACCGAGAACGTCGCGCTCGCTTACTTGTTGAGCGGAGAGAAGCGCTATGCGCGCGCGGCCTATGCTTGGGCCGAGCACGCCATGACGGCGAACCTGCAAGGCGACAGCTATTTGCGCTTCGGCGATCTGATGCGCCAGGTCTCGCTGGTGCTCGATTGGTGCGGCGAGGCGTTGAGCGCCCAAGAGCGCGACAGGCTGACCGGTTACCTCGATCGATCGCTCAATGAGCTTTGGTTCGAAAACAAAGGCAGCGGTTGGGGCCTCGCCGATCCGGGCAACAACTACCACGCCGCATTTCTCGAGGGCACCGCCTTCGCCGCGCGCGCGCTGGCTTCCCAGAAACATCCAAACGCCGCCAAGTACGAAGGGCTCTTGCGCGAGAAGATCGAAAAGAAGGGGGGGCTCCTCGAGTACTTGGAGCAGCGCGCGGTCGGCGGCGACTGGTCGGAAGGCGCCAACTACGGCCAGCGCACCAAACAGCGGCTCGGTATGGCGTTCGCAGCATTGGCGACGACCGGCGGCCCCAACTACTTCGAGCGCACGCGTTTCTTCGACGACGCCATCGTCTTCGCCGTCTACCAACTGCAACCCGATCGGCGCTCGCTCTACCCGGCGGGCGATCTGTCGCGCGACACCGCCATGCTCGTCTCGCCTTACGACCGCGACTACGTGCAGGTCTTCGCGCGCTTCTCGAAGAGCGACAAAGCGCGGGGCCTAGCCCGCTGGTACCTCGATTCCGTGGTTCCGAGCTACGAAGAGGGGAGCTTTCGCTGGTCCGCGGCGCTCTACAAGGACGCGCTCTTTCCCGTCGACGCCAAGAAGATCGAGCCGAGCACGCTCCCGCGTTCCTATGTGGCGCGTGGCACCGGCTTCGTCAATCTGCGCTCGGCTTGGGACGCGCAGGCGACGAGCCTCACGCTCTCGGCACCGTCGATCCTCGATCAGAGCCACAGCCATCTCGACGCCTCGAGCTTCACCCTGTTCAAAGGCGGCTGGCAGGCGCTCGACGCTGCTTCTCTCGGGCGCTCGGGCCTCAACTGGGAAATGGGCGCGCACAACATGGTGCACGTCCCAGGCTGCGAGCGCCGCGGCGGCAAGCTCGGCGGCCTCACCCATTTCGTCGACGCCTCGAGCTACGCCTACGCGCAAATCGACGCGACCGGCGTGTGCCGTCGCAAAGAGGGCGGCGAGCTCCTGAACGAGCTCACCCGCGAAGTCGTCTACCTGAGACCCGACACCGTCGTCGTCTACGATCGCGTCGCCGCCAAAGACGCTTCCTACACGCTGCGCTTTCACCTCGGAAGCGCACCGGCGCGTCGCGGGCAGCTGTACACCGCGACCCACTCCGAAGGCGCGTTGGCCATCCAGATCCTCCAAGGCGGCGCCGCCAACATCAGGCCCGACACCGATCTCAGCGAACGCGGCAGCGCCGCCACGCGCCTCGAAATCGAGCCGCGCGATCGAGAACGCGGCCGTTTCCTCACCGTGCTCCAGGTCGGCCTCACGCCCCCCAAGCTCGATGCCCGCGCCATCGAAGCCGACGGCATCGCCGGCGCCCTGGTCGGCGACACCGTCGTCGTGCTGAGCGCCAACGACCGCGGCTCACCGGCCAATCTCCCGTTCCGCTACCGCATCCCCGGCACCGACAAGCGCACCCACATCCTCGTCAACATCACCGGCAAGCTCGACGTCAAAGCCACCCGCGAAGCCGGCGCCACCGTAATCCACGTATCCCGCGGAGGCACCCATGCCGCCGATGCGCACGGCGTCGCTCGCATCGTGCTGTAGCGTGCTCGTCGCGCTGCTCGTTTGCGCCTGCGCTCCCCAATCGTCGGTACGGGCGCCCGCCGGGGAGCCGCCTCGAAAGAAGAAGCTGCCCATGGTGACGAGGCCGCCTGCTGTCGACAAGCCGC
>Ga0075420_100006002_pt1 | contig 10720 bp, 8 predicted proteins | sample SoiMetdeltSBSDD4_FD_75296 | JGI IMG/M metagenome (GOLD analysis project Ga0075420, IMG submission 75296) | Bulk soil microbial communities from a Populus tree surrounding site in Tennessee, USA - Soil MetaG P. deltoides SBSDD4 | ecosystem: Environmental > Terrestrial > Soil > Tree plantation... | reverse complement strand
TCGGCCGGCGCGTCGGCTGGCTGCGCGCCGTCGACGGCGTCTCCCTGCGCGTCGAGAGCGGCGAGACGCTCGGGCTCGTCGGCGAGAGCGGTTGCGGCAAGTCGACGCTCGGCAAGACGGTGATGGGCATCTACACGCCGTCGGCGGGGGAGATCCGCTTCGCGGGCCGTGAGATCGGTCGGCTGCCGCGGCGCGCGCGCCGCGCGGTGGCCAAGGATCTCCAGTACGTCTACCAGGACCCGGGCGCGTCCCTCGATCCGCGGTGGAAGGTCGGGCCCCTGCTCCACGAGCCGCTCAAGATCCACACGGCGCTGCCGCGGGCGGAGCGCGAGCGGGAGGTGCGCGCCATCCTGGCCGCGGTCGGCCTGCCCGACGCGCATCTGGACCTCTACCCGCACGAGCTGAGCGGCGGCCAGCAGCGCCGGGTGGGGCTGGCGCGCATTCTCACGCTGCGTCCGCGGCTCGTGATCCTGGACGAGCCGACCTCCGGCCTCGACGTCTCCGTGCAGGCCAGCGTGCTCAAGCTGTTCCGGACTCTCCAAGAAACGTTCGCGCTGACCTATGTGTTCATCTCGCACGATCTGTCGGTGGTGCGTGCGATGTGCGCGCGCATCGCGGTGATGTACCTCGGCAAGATCGTGGAGCTTGGGCCCACCGCCGAGATCTTCGAGAAGCCGCGCCATCCCTACACGCAGTCCCTGCTGGCCGCGGTGCCGCGCATCGGCGGCCGCCGCGTCACGCAGGAGTTCGCCCTGGAAGGCGAGCCGCCCAACCCGCGCGACGTGCCGAGCGGCTGCCGCTTCCGCACACGCTGTCCGCTCGCCCAGGCGCGCTGCACGGAGGAGGAGCCGGCGCTGCGGGCGCTCGACGGTCGCACGGTCGCCTGCCACTTCGCCTGACGCGCTAGTATCGTGGGGCGATGGCGCGACTCAGGCCCCGCAAGCGAGCCGACCTGCCGGACCGGGCATTTGCCTACGTCGACGCCCGCGGCCGACGGCGGCTGCCGATCCACGACAAGGCGCACGTCCGCAACGCGCTCGCGCGGTTCAACCAGGTCGACTTCGAGAACGACGCCGCCCGTGAGCGCGCGCGGAAGCGGCTGCTGAACGCCGCCAAGAAGTACGGCATCGTTCCGGTGGGATTCATCACCGGTCAGCTGCAGACCGAGCGCGAGCACGCGGCTGCGCAGATCCGCGCGACGGCCATCGACGCGGCGGCGCTGCCGACCGGCCTCGTCACCTTGCTCATGAGCGATATCGAGGCGTCCACCATCTTGCTCCGCAAGCTCGGTGACGGCTATGGCGCGCTGCTGAACGATGTCCGCGAGCTGCTGCGGACGGCCGTGTCGCGAGCCGGCGGCCGGGAGATCGACGCCCGCGCTGACGAGTTCTTCGCCGTCTTCGAGCGGCCCGGCGCCGCCATCGAGACGGCGGTGGCCGTCCAGCGGGAGCTCAGCACGCGGACGTGGCCGGATCGTCTCGAGGTCCGGGTCCGGCTCGGGATCCACAGCGGTCGACCCACGCTCACCGACGTCGGGTACATCGGGCTGGCGGTGCATACCACCGCGCGCGTCTGCGCGGCGGCTCACGGCGGGCAGATCGTGGCGTCGGCGGCGACGCGAGCCGCGATCGGCACGTCGCCGCCCTCCGGAATCCGCTTCCGGAGCCTCGGTCGACATCGCCTGCCCGGCCTCGCCGAACCCGAGCTGCTCTTGCAGGTGCAGGCGCCCGGACTGCGTGCCACCTTCCCACCCCCGCGCAGCGAGCGGAGGCGCGGCCCGCGCCGACCGGCCGAAAACCGTCGACCTACCCGTGCCGAGACGGGGCAGCTCGAGCTTCCCGAGCCGCCCGCCTGAGAGCGCCTGGCGCCATGTCGCTCGTGTCGTTTCGCGCGGTGACGAAGATCTACCGCTCGCTGCAGGGCGTCGACTACCCGGCGGTGGAGCGATTCACCCTCGACATCGACGCCGGCGAGTTCTTCTGCCTGCTCGGTCCGAGCGGCTGCGGCAAGACCACCGTGCTCAAGCTGCTGGCGGGCTTCGAGGCCCCCAGCTCCGGCGAAATTTTCATGGACGGCCGGCGCGTGACCGGCGCCAGCCGCGACCGCGGGGTGGTGTTCCAGGGCGACGATTCTCTCTACGGCTGGCTCACGGCCGTCGAGAACATCGAGTTCGGCCTCCGCATGCGCGGGATGGCCAGGGCGGAGCGCCGCCGGCGCGCCATGCGGTACCTCGATCTCGTCGGCCTCACCGGCCAGGAGCGGAAGTACCCGGCCGAGCTCTCGGGGGGCATGAAGCAGCGGATCCAGATCGCGCGGGCGCTGGTGAACGAGCCGACGATGCTGCTGATGGACGAGCCGTTTGCCGCCCTCGACGCGCAGACCCGCTCGCTGATGCAGCTCGAGCTCGCCAACCTCTGGCGCACGACCCGTACCACGGTGCTCTTCATCACGCATGACATCGACGAGGCGATCACGCTGGGGTCGCGCATCGGCGTAATGCGCGCCGGGCCCCGGTCCGACGTCAAGGGCGTGATCGACGTCGCCCTCGACGGTGCGCGAAGCCGCACCGACGACGCCTTCATCAAGTACTACAAGCAGGTGTACGAGATGATCCGCGACGAAGTCGCCAAGTCGATCGCGCGGGCGGGCTAGCATGCGCACGGCCCGACGGCTGTGGCGCATCTACGGCGGCTATGCGGTCGGCTTCGCCAGCCTGTTCCTGCTCTGGCACCTCGCGTCCGTCTACCTGGTGAGCTCCGTGCTGTTCCCGCCGCCGGCGGCCGTCTTCCGCAAAGGGCTGGCCCTCACGCGCAACGGCGTGTTGCTGGAGCACCTGTCCGCCAGCGTGCAGCGCATCCTCGCCGGATTCCTCGCCGGCTCGCTGCTCGGCATCCCCATCGGCCTGGCCATGGGCTCGTTCCGGCCGGTCCGCAAGCTGCTCGAGCCTTACACCGAGTTCCTGCGATTCATTCCCTCGGTGGCCATGATCACGGTGGCCGTGATCTGGTTCGGCATCGGTGAGGCGTCCAAGATCTTCCTCATCATCTACACGACGGTCTTCATCGTCATCATCAACACGGCGGCCGGTGTCTCCGCCATCGCCCCCAACAAGATCCGCGCCGCCCAGGCGCTGGGCGCCACCCGGACCCAGATTTTCCTGCATGTGGCGCTGCCGGCGACGGTGCCCTACATTCTCACCGGGATGCGGCTGGCCATGGCCAACTCGTTCACGACCATCGTGGCCGCGGAGCTGATCGCCGCCAACGAGGGACTCGGCAAGATGCTCTGGGACGGCCGGATGTTCATGCTGGTCGACGACATCTTCGTGTCGCTGGTGACGCTCGGGCTCCTGGGCTTCGCGGTGGATCGCATGTTCCGCTGGAGCATCTACACATTCGCAGGGAAGTATTCGCCGGCGACCTAGGGGTCGTCACGGAGGACAGACCGTCATGCTGACACGTTGTGCGCAAGTCCTGCTCGTGCTGGGCATGCTGCTCTGGAGCGGAACGACCGCAGCGCAGACGAAGATGACCATCGCCACCGGCGTGGATCCGGTGTTCTCGGCGTACTACGTCGCCCAGCAGGCGGGACTCTTCAAGAAGCACGGGCTGGACGTGCGCATCAACACCGGGCCGTCGGGCTCGGCGATGGTCTCCTTTCTCGTGAACGGACAGATCGAGTCGGCCTTCGGCTCCGAGATCGCCGGCGTGAGCAACCACAACCTCGACCCCAACGTGGTCGTGGTCGCACAGGCAACGCGTCTGGTGCGCTGGATCGCCATCGTCGGTCGCAACATCGACAGCCTCGACCAGCTCAAGGGCAAGAAGGTGGGGATCGCCCGCGGCTCCGGCGGCGAGGTGTTCTGGCTGGCCATGCTCGACAAGCTCAAGCTGAACGCCGCCGATTACACCGTGGTCAACGTCGAGGCGCCCGAGATGGTGGCCGCGCTCGAGCGCGGCAACATCGACGCCTACGCCGTGTGGGAACCCTGGGTGACGCGCGGGCTGTCGGCGGTCAAGAACACCAAGGTGCTCCGCGACCAGGAAGGCATCCTCGAGCAAGGCGTGTACATCTACATGAACAAGGGCTGGATCCAGAAGAATCCCGCGCCCGCCGAGGCTTTCATCCGCGCGCTCGTGGATGCCACCGACATCATCAACAAGGACCGCACACGCGCCGCCAAGGACGTCTCCGACTTCCTGAAGAATCTCGACCCCGCGCTGGTGGAGCAGCTGATGACCAAGCTGCGCTTCGAGATGGTCTTCGACGACTTCACCGTCAACCTCTTCCGGCTGGCCGAGTCACAGCTGAAGCAGCAGGGCAAGCTGACGAAGCCCCTCGACTACGGCGCGTTCCTCTATCCGGACCTCATGCGCAAGGTGCTCCCGGCGAAGGTCAACTACAAGCCATAGCGGGCCAGATCCAGTTCTTCCTGGAACTGGGACCGCCGACGCGCCGTCACCCCCGCTGGTCGATCGTAACGAGGACCGCCAGCGCGCGAGCGCGGAGATCCTCGGGCAGTGGAATCGGACGCCGGCGGTCCTGATCGAAGTGCACGCCCGACTGATGGAGACTTGCCACTTCGGCGCCGGTCCGCGCGTCGGTCATCACGTGGAGAATGCGCATGGACGATCTGCCCACGTGCACGAGCCCGCTGCGAACGACCAGCGGATCGCCCGGCCCGACCGCGCCGCCCATGGCCAGCTGGAACTCGAAGGTAGAGAACCCTCGTCGCTGCTCGCGCATGTAGGCCGGCGTGAGGCCAAAGGCGGTCAGCACATGGGCATTGGAGGCCGAGAAGCGCTGCACAGCCGCCGACAGCGCGAGCTGCCCCGTCGCATCCACCTCGTCGGGCTTCACCGTGTCGCGGGCGGCGTCGCGCAGGCCGTCCAGACGACGGGGCCGAGGCCGAGTCTCCCGAGTCGGACCGTCCCATGAAACCAGTCGCGCCTCCGCGGCTGCCCGGGCTTCGGTGCCCAGCTTCGTGGCGACCCGCTGCTCCACCGTCGTGCAGAGCTCGCCGGAAGCCGAGTCGAAGAGCTTGTGGCCCAGCAGGAGACTCTCGCCATCCGTTCCGATCACGCCGCTGTTCACGTGCATGACGTCGCCCGTGCGCAGCTCGCGCCGGTAACTGATGAAGCAGTCCACGGTGGGCGCGGGCGCGGCGCCGATTGCATGGAGCAACGCGCGTGCGGCGTCGGCAATCCGCGCCAGGTAGTAGGCGACCGTGAGGTGATCGTTGTGATCGACTTCCCAGCGGAACACGGTGCCGCGGTAGGTCTCGAGCCAGGACTCGGATGGCATGAGCGCTATGCTAGCGCACGTGCCTCGTCCCTCACGACGACCTCGGCCGCCGGTCGATCTGAAACTCCGCCGCCCAGCGGTCGAGGAACAGCGCGATCATCTTCGTCCGCTCGAGCAGCGACGCCACCTCGATGAACTCCTCCTCGCTGTGCGCCCGGCTGCCCTTCGGTCCCATGCCGTCGAGCGTGGGCGCCACGGCGGACGTGTGGTTGCCGTCGGAGCCGCCGCCCGTCTTGATCGCCTTCACCTCGACGCCGAGATCCTGCCCGACCGCGCGCATGAGCTGAAACAGCCGATCGGTGCCGGGCAGGCCGGGCGGCCACGGCGGGAAGTGGATCTTGCCCTCGAAGGTGGCCGTCGTGCCGGGGACGTGGGTCTTGTCGGAGATCTTCCGCATGGCCGCGATGGCGGCGTCGGCGTCGGCCTGGCTCCACGCGCGGAGATCGACCTCGGCCGTCGCGTGGGGCGCCACCACGTTCGGCCGCTCGCCGCCGCGCACGGTGCCGACGTTCACGGTGACGCCCTTGTCGAGATCCGTGAGCGCGTGCAGCGCGGCCACCTTTTGCGCAAGCGCCCAGATGGCGCTCGCACCGAGCTCGGGCTGGAGGCCGGCGTGCGAGGCCTTGCCCTTCACCTCGAGGTGAAACGTCCCGGCGCCCTTGCGCGCCATCACGTACTCGCCGCCGGGGCGCGCGGGCTCGAGGATCCCCACGCTGTGCGCGCGCTTGGCCTCTGCCTCGATCACCGGGCGCGACGTCGGTGACAGCCGCTCCTCGTCCGAGTTGAAGACGACGGCGATGTTCGTGTCGTCCCAGGCCCGCGTGCGCGCTTCCTTGTGGGCCCGCAGCGCATAGAGGAGTGCGACGAGCCCGCCCTTCATGTCGTAGACGCCGGGTCCCCACGCGCGGCCCTGCCCATCGACGCGGAACGGCCGCTGCTTGGCCGTCCCGGACGGAAACACGGTGTCGTAGTGGCCGACGAACAGGAAGCGCTTCGGCCCGTTGCCCGCCCGCTCGGCGACGAGATGGTCGCCAAAGCGCTCGGTCGCGACGCGGTTCAGCGTGAAGCCGAGGCCGCGCAGCCGCTCGGCGAGGATGGCGCCCACGCGGTTCACGTCCATCACGTCGTCGGTGCCGCTGTCGTGGTTCACGAGGCGCTCGAGCAGGGCGATCTGCTCGTCGCGCCAGCCGTCGAGGCGCTCGGTGAGTTGTCGCATGACCGGTATGGTAACGTGGGCGCCCCATGGAACCGCGCATCCAGATCGGCGTGGACATCGGCGGCACCTTCACCGACATCGTGGCGCTCGATGCCGGCGGCCGGCTGGCGCTGGCCAAGGTACCCAGCACACCGAAGGATCTGCTCGACGGCATCGCGGAGGCGACCACGCGGGTGCTGAAGCTCGCCGGTGCGATGCCGGCGGACGTCGCCCGCTTCATCCACGGGACGACCATCGCCACCAACGCCATCCTCGAGCAGAAGGGCGCGACCACGGCCATCCTGACCACCGAAGGCTTCGAGGACGTGCTGGAGCTCGGGCGCATGAAGCGCTCGCGCATGTACGACCTCGGCATGGATCCGGAGGTGCCCACGTTCCTGGCGCCGCGCCGTCGCCGCCTCGGCATCCGCGAGCGCCTCGACGCGAAGGGCCGGGTGCTGCGGCCGCTGCACGAGGACGACGTGCGGGCGGCCGTGCAGACGCTGCGCGCCGACGGCGTCGCCGCCATCGCCGTCTGCTATCTGTTCTCGTTCGTGAACCCCGCGCACGAGCGGCGGACGCGGGAGATCGTGGCCGAGCTGGCGCCCGAGCTGAGCGTCTCGCTCTCCTCGGAAGTCGATCCGACCTTCCGCGAGTACGAGCGCCTGTGCGTGACCGCCTTCGATGCCTACCTCGGCCCGGTGGTGAAGCGCTACCTCGCCGGCCTCGCCGACACGCTGCGCGGGCTCGGGGTGCCGGGGGTGCCGCTGATCATGCGCTCGCGTGGTGGCATCGTGTCCGCGGCGCTCGCGGCGCAGCAGCCGGTCACGCTGTTCCTCTCGGGGCCGGCGGGCGGCGTCATCGGCGCCGGCTTCGCCGCCGAGTGCTCGGGCGTGCACGATTTCGTGTCGCTCGACATGGGCGGCACCAGCAACGACGTGGCGGTGGTGCGCGAGGGCAAGCCGCTGCTGGCGAGCGAGGGGACGATCGGCCCCTACCCGGTCCGCACACCGATGGTCGACGTCAACACGATCGGCGCCGGCGGCGGCAGCATCGCGTGGATCGACGCCGCGGGCGGCCTCCGCGTGGGGCCGCGCAGCGCCGGCGCCGAGCCCGGCCCGGCCTGCTACGCGCGGGGCGGCGATGAGGCGACGGTGACCGATGCGAGCGTCGTGCTCGGCTACCTGAACCCGGCGCGCTTCGCCGGCGGCGCCATGACGCTCGACGTGGCCGCCGCGGAGCGGGCCGTCGCCGCCATCGGGCAGCGGCTCGGTGTCGACACCGTGGCCGCCGCGGCCGGCATCCATCGCGTCGTGAACGCGCGGATGGCCGACCAGATTCGCCTGGTCACCATCAAGCGCGGATACGACCCGCGCCAGTTCTCGCTCGTTGTCCTCGGCGGCGCCGGTCCCGTGCACGGCGCCGCGCTGGCGGCGGAGATGGGGATGGCCGAGGTCCTCGTGCCCGAGGCACCGGGCGTCCTCGCCGCCTTCGGCCTGCTCGCGGCCGCCATCGAGCATCACCACGCCCGCACGCTGCAGGCGCGCACGGATGCGGCGGACCTCGGCGCCATCAACCGCTGCCTCGAGGAGCTCGACGCCGCCGGCCGTGGGCGGATGCGCGAGGAGGGCGTGGCGGCGGCGGATGTGCGCGTCGCCTACGCGGCCGACATGCGCTACGTCGGCCAGGCCTACGAGCTCGAGGTGCCGATCCCGGCGCCGGTGACGGCGACGGCCGTGCCGGGCATCGTCGCCGCATTTCACGCGGTACACGAGCGCGTCTACGGCTATGCGCGCGCGCAGCAGCCGGTGGAGTTCGTCAACTTCCGCGCCGTGCACACCTATCCGCTGCCGCGACCGGCGGTGACGCCGGCGGCCCGCGCGCACGGCCGCCTCGACGAAGCGCGGCTCGGGGAGCGGCGCGCGTACTTCGGCGAGTTCGTGCCGACGGCGATCTATGAGCGCGCGCGGCTGCCGATCGGCGCGCGCCTCGCCGGCCCGGCCATCGTCGAGCAGGTCGACACCACCACGGTGATTCCGCCCGGCGTCACCGCGCTCGTGGACGAGGCCGGCAACCTGAGACTGCGGAGCGACTCATGACGCTCGATCCCATCCTGCTCGAGGTGCTGCGCAACCGGCTCGACGCCATCGCCGACGAGATGGAGCTGACGCTGCTCAAGAGCGCGGCCTCGCCGATCGTCAAGGAAGGGCTCGATGCGTCCGCCGCGCTGTTCAACACGCGAGGCGAGACGATCGCGCAGGCGGCGGCCATTCCCATCCACCTCGGCGCGCTCCAGTTCGCCGCACAACGGATCGTGCGCGCGTTTCCGCCGGACGGCATGCGGGAGGGCGACGCCTTCCTGCTCAACGATCCCTACGATGGCGGCACGCACCTGCCCGACATCACGCTGGCCGTGCCGGTCTTCGCCGACGGCCGTGCGGTCGCGCTGGCGTGCACGATGTGCCACCACCAGGACGTGGGCGGCCGCACGCCGGGCAGCGTGCCCACCGACGCCACCGAGCTCTTCCAGGAAGGCGTGATCATTCCGCCCACCCAGCTCTTCCGGGCCGGCGAGCTCGACGAGAACCTGTTCCGCCTGCTCACGCGCAACGTGCGCCTGCCCGAGGTGTTCACCGGCGACCTGATGGCCCAGGTGGCCGCCGGGCGGCTCGGCGGCGTGCGACTGCGCGAGCTCTTCGCCGCCCACGGTGCCGAGACCGTGGTCGCGTACATCGAGGAGCTGCTGTCCCGCGCCGAGCGCCTCACGCGCGCGCAGATCGAGGCCATCCCCGACGGCGACTACGCCTTCGAGGACTGGCTCGACGACGACGGCGTGGTGATCGGCCATCCGGTGAAGATCGCGGTGACGCTGCGCGTTCGCGGCTCCTCGATGACGTTCGACTTCACGGGCAGCGACCCGCAGGTGCGCGGGCCCTTCAACTCCGTGCCGGCGTCGACGATGTCCGCCGTCTACTACGCGGTGCGCGCGATCTCGGACGCCTCGATCCCGAACAACGGCGGCTGCTTCCGCGCGGTCGACGCCGTGCTGCCGGAAGGGAGCATCGTCAACCCGCGGCCGCCGGCGCCGGTGAGCTGTCGCACGGCGACCATCAAGCGGATCGCCGACACCATCCTCGGCGCGCTCGTGGGCGCGCTGCCCGGCAAGATGCCGGCCGCCAACTCGGGCACCCTGCTCGTGATGGCGTTCGGCGGCCGCGATCCGGAAACGGACCGCCCGTTCGTCGCCAGCGAGCTGGCCGCCGGGGGCATGGGCGCCCGTCCCGACAAGGACGGCATCGACGTCATCGAGACCGACGTCTCCAACTGCATGAACATCCCGGTGGAGTCGGTGGAGATGAACTTCCCGCTGCGCATCCCGCGCGTGCGCCTCTGGAACGGCTCCGGCGGCGCCGGCCGGTTCCGCGGCGGCCTCGGCCTCGAGAAGGTGTTCGAGGCCACCACGACCGACGTCATGGTTTCCCACCGCGGGGAGCGCTTCGCGTCCTCGCCCTGGGGACTCGAGGGCGGCGCTCCCGGCGCGCGAGCTCACGCCTTCATTCTCCGCAAGGACGGCACGCGCGAGGAGCTGCCGTCGAAGAAAATGATCGTGCTCCACCCGGGCGATCAGCTCTGGGAGTACATCGCGGGCGGCGCCGGCTACGGCGATCCGCTCGACCGCGATCCGGCTGCCGTCCTCTCCGACTTCCACGACGGAAAGATCACGACTACCACGGACTACGGGGTCGTGCTGACACCGGACGGCAGCGCCGTGGATGAGGTGAAGACGAAGGAGTCACGAGAGACGCTGCGCAGGAGCCGATGAAGCCGCTGCTGTCGTTCGGCCTCTGGGATTGGATCGAGAAGCACCGGCAGGCGTTCGAGCCACCCGTCGGCAACAAGGTCATCTGGGAAGACGGCCAGTTCACCGCCATGGTCGTCCGCGGCCCGAACGCGCGACGCGACTTTCACGTCGACCCCTCCGACGAGATCTTCTACATGCTGAAAGGCGAGATGGTCCTCGAGTTCATGGAGAACGGCCACCGCCGTCAGCAGTCCATTCGCGAGGGCGAGATGCTGCTGGTTCCCGCGCTGACGCCGCACTCGCCCCACCGCCCCGCCGACAGCTGGGGGCTCGTGGTGGAGATCAAGCGACGACCGGGTCAGACCGAGTCGCTCGTGTGGTTCTGCGAGCGCTGTGACGCGCAACTGCACACCGTGACG
>Ga0075420_100005998_pt1 | contig 10725 bp, 8 predicted proteins | sample SoiMetdeltSBSDD4_FD_75296 | JGI IMG/M metagenome (GOLD analysis project Ga0075420, IMG submission 75296) | Bulk soil microbial communities from a Populus tree surrounding site in Tennessee, USA - Soil MetaG P. deltoides SBSDD4 | ecosystem: Environmental > Terrestrial > Soil > Tree plantation... | reverse complement strand
CACGCGCCGCCGGGCGATGCCGCCGAGCCATTCCTCGATCAGCTCGCGCTCGGGAATGTCCTCGGAGACGAGCACCTCGGGCGCCGGCGTCACCGGCTTGGCGTAGAACTGGCGGACGAAGGCGGACAGGATCTCACCATCCGACCAGCCGGCCACCTTGTCGAAGAAGAAGGCCTCCTGCCCGACGAGCCGTCCCTTGCGCACGAAGAAGAGTTGCACGCAGGCCTCCTGGCCCTGCCGCACCACGCCGAGCACGTCCTGATCGACCTCGTCGGTGGAGATGATCTTCTGGCGCTCGCGCACCTTGTTCAGCGACTGGATCTGGTCGCGCAGCACGCCGGCGCGCTCGAACTTGAGCTCGGCGGCCGCCTCCTCCATCTGTCGCGTGAGCGTCAGCGCGAGGTCGTCGTTCTTGCCCTCGAGAAAGCGCTGCACGTCGCGCACCGTTTGCGCGTAGCCTTCCGCCGTCTCCCACCCCGTGCACGGAGCGTTGCAGCGATGAATCGCGTACTGGATGCACGGCCGCGGCAGCTTGCCGTCGATCTCGATCGAGCACGTGCGAAGCGGGAACAGCTGGCGCGTCAGCCGGAGCGTCTCCCGCATGGCCGTCGCCGGATAGAACGGGCCGAAGTACATGGCGCCGTCGCTCGAGACGCGACGGGCGACCACCAGTCGCGGGAACGTCTCGTTGGTGGTGAGCTTGAGGAACGGGTAGTGCTTGTCGTCCCGGAGGATGATGTTGTAGCGCGGCCGGTGCTTGCGCACGAGATTGGCCTCGAGCATCAGCGCCTCGAGCTCGTTGTCGGTCACGATGTACTCGAGGTCGGCGATCTGGCGCACGAGCGCATCGGTCTTGGCATCCCGCGGCCGCGCGTCCTGGAAGTACGAGCGCACGCGGCTCCGGAGCGAGGCGGCCTTGCCGACGTAGACCACCTGGTTCTTGCCGTCCCGGTAGAGATAGACGCCGGGCCGGTCGGGCAGGCGCGCGAGCTTGTCTTCGAGCGGTGTCGTCACGAGGATATTGTAGCGAGCCGGAGAATTAGAGCGCGGAGACTTGCTGGCGGCGGAGGCTGCGGATCTTGTCGCGGAGCTCGGCGGCGTGCTCGAAGTCGAGGCGGCGGGCGGCGTCCTTCATCTGGGCCTCGAGTTCCGCCACTCGGCGCTCGCGGTCGGCGGGCGACTCGAACGTCTCCACCGCCGGCGCATCCGCCTCGACCGTGACGTAGTCGCGCTCGTAGATCGTCTGCAGGAGCTCGCGGATCGAGGAGCGGATCGACTCGGGCGTGATGCCGTGCTCGGCGTTGTAGGCAGCCTGGATCGTGCGCCGTCGCTCGGTCTCGCGGAGCGTGTCGGACATCGAGTCGGTCACGTGATCGGCGTACATGATCACCTCGCCGTTGACATTCCGAGCCGCCCGCCCGGCGGTCTGAATCAGGGAGGTCCCCGAGCGCAAGTACCCTTCTTTATCAGCGTCGAGGATGGCCACCAGCGAGACCTCGGGAATGTCCAGTCCCTCGCGGAGCAGGTTGATGCCGATCAGGCAGTCGTACTTGCCGAGCCGGAGGTCGCGGATGGTGGCCACGCGATCGAGCGTGTCGATATCGGAGTGGAGATAGCGCACCCGCAGTCCGAGCTGCTGGTAGTACTCGGTGAGATCTTCGGCCATCCGCTTCGTCAGCGTGGTGACGAGCACGCGCTCGTCACGCTCGGCGCGCGCACGGATCTCGTGCAGCAGGTCGTCCACCTGATCGCCGGCCGGGCGCACGGTGATCTTCGGATCCATCAAGCCGGTGGGCCGGATGACCTGCTCGGCCACGGCGTCGCCGGCCAGGCGCAGCTCGTACTCTCCCGGCGTGGCCGAGACGTACACCGTCTGGCCCACCAGGCGCGTGAACTCCTCGAACGTGAGCGGACGGTTGTCGAACGCCGACGGCAGGCGGAAGCCGTACTCGACGAGCGCTTCCTTGCGCGAGCGATCGCCGTAGTACATCCCGCGCACCTGCGGCACCGCCACGTGACTCTCGTCGATGATGAGCAGCGCGTCCTTCGGCAGGTAGTCGATCAGCACCGGCGGCGGCTCACCCGGCCGGCGGCCGGTCAGGTGACGGGAGTAGTTCTCGATCCCGTGGCAATAGCCGAGCTCGCGCAGCATCTCCATGTCGAAGAGCGTCCGCTGCTCGAGCCGCTGCGCCTCCAGCAGCCGCCGGCGTCCCTTCAAGAAGCCGAGCCGCTCGCCGAGCTCCTCCTGCACCGTTCCCAGCGCGCGCTCGAGCTGCTCGGCCGGCGTCACGTAGTGACTGGCCGGATAGACGTGCACCTCGGGCACCCGCTCCAGCACCGCCCCGCGCAGCGGATCGATGCGATGAATGGCCTCCACCGTGTCGCCCCACAGCTCCACGCGGAGCGCCACCGTCTCCTCGTTGGCGGGAAAGATCTCGACCACGTCGCCGCGCACGCGAAACGTCCCCCGGTGGAAGTCGTAGTCGTTCCGCTCGTACTGGACGGCCACCAGCCGGCGCACGATCTCGTCGCGATCGAGGGTGTCGCCGGCGCGCAGCGACAGATGCATCTGCTGGTAGGTCTCGGGCGCGCCGATGCCGTAGATGCACGACACCGACGCGACCACGATCACGTCGCGCCGCTCGAGCAGCGACCGCGTCGCCGAGTGGCGCATGCGGTCGATCTCGTCGTTCACCAGCGCGTCCTTCTCGATGTAGGTATCCGACTGCGGGATGTAGGCCTCGGGCTGGTAGTAGTCGTAGTACGACACGAAGTACTCGACGGCATTGCTCGGAAAGAAGGCCTTGAACTCGCTGTACAGCTGCGCGGCCAGTGTCTTGTTCGGCGACAGCACGAGGGCGGGGCGCCCCACGTTCGCGATGAGGTTCGCCATCGTGTACGTCTTGCCCGAGCCCGTCACTCCGCGCAGCACGGAGTGACGGCGGCCCGCCGTCACGAAGCGCGTCAGGTCCTCGATGGCCCGCGGCTGATCGCCGCGCGGCGCATACTCGGAGGACAGCCGGAACGTCGCGGAGGCGCCGGTCAGGACGGCGTGGGAATCGCCAGCAGGTACTTGCGCCACGAGTCCAGCAGCGAGTGCGCGTGCGGGTGCCGCAGCATGTGGGTGGAGAAGACGAACTTGGGGTGGACCGGCTCCCGGATGAGGCGCATGTTGACCTCGTCCGGCAGGCGGTTGCCCTTTCTCAGATTGCAGCGCAGGCAGGCGGCCACCACGTTCGTCCACGTGGTATCGCCGCCGCGCGAGCGCGGCAGGATGTGATCGACGGTCAGCCGCTCGCCGCGCCGATTACAGTACTGGCAGGTGTAGCCGTCACGCCGCAGGATGTTCTTCTTGTTGAAGGCGACCCGATCGAGGAAGGGCTTGCGGATGTACATCGCCAGCCGGATGACCGCCGGTAGCGGAAACGCGCGTGATGGCGATCTGATCACGCGCGGGGAGGCCTCCACGGGTTCGGCTTTACCGGCCAGCAGCAAGGTGATCGCACGACGGGCGTTGGTGAAATGCAGCGGCTCAAAGGTGTGATTGAGCACCAGCACTGCGATCTCATCCATACTTGCTCAAGTAGCATAGTCGGCGGTCCCGGAGGTGTCAAATTGCGCCGGCCAGCACGTCGGCCATGATGCCTTCGCGAAGTCCCCAATCACTGACGGTCAGCTGCTCGCAGCCGACGCACGCGATCGTGGCCATGACGATGGCAATCCCGGGAAGGATCAGATCGGCGCGCCCCGGCTCGAGGCATGGCAGCGCCGCACGGCCGGCGACGTCCAGGGCGGCCAGGCGTGCACGCTGCCGCTCGATCGCGGCCCGCGTCAGCACGTGCCCCTGCACCCGGCCGGCGTCGTACGCGGCAAGACCGAGGTCGAGCGCGGCCAGCGTGGTGACCGTCCCCGCGCTACCGACCAGGCGGTCGACGGCGGCACCGGCGATCGACGGCATCAGCTCACGCGCGAGATGCCTGGCGACGTCCTGCTCGAGGTCGCGGTATTCGGCGGCCGCGTCGGGCTCGGCGAGCGGGTAGCGCTCGGCGAGCCGCACCACGCCGAGCCGGAGGCTTTGCGATGCCACGAGCGCGCCGTCGCGCGCCAGCATGAACTCCGTCGAGCCGCCGCCGACGTCGAAGGCGACGATCGTTCCGTGTGCCGGCCCGAGAGCGTGGAGGATGCCGCGCAGGGTCAGCCGCGCCTCGTCCTCACCGCTGATCACCCGGACGCGCACGCCGGTCGCCTGCTCGAGCGCCAGCGCGTACTCGGCGCCGTTCTGCGCCTCGCGGACGGCGCTGGTGGCGACGATCTCGACCCGTGCCGCTCCCGCGCGACGCGCGCGGGCGACGTACTCGACCACGGCCGCCGTCGTGCGCGCGGCCGGACGCTCCCCCAGCCGTCCTGCCGCGTGGCTTCCCTCGCCGAGCCGCGTGACGCGCTGATGATGGTCGACGACGTGCCACGAGGTGGCGCCCGGCTCGGCGTCGGCGACGAGCAGGCGCACGGTGTTGGTGCCGAGATCGATGGTCGCGAGGCGCACGGGCGCTGAACAGACGAACGCCCCGCCGGCGGGTGGCGGGGCGTTCGGCGAGATTCGCCGCCGCTACTTTTTGTGCAGCGTCCGGATGTAGTTGACGATGTCCCAGCGATCGTTTTCCGGCAGATGCTTCCACGGCGGCATGGCGCCCCGCCCGTTGGAGATCTTCCAGAAGAGCTCGCCGTCCGACTCGCTCGCGACCTTCGCCGACGTCCAGTCGGCCGGCTTCGGCGGCGGCAGCGCGGCCGCGGCCGGACCGTCGCCCTTGCCGCTGCCGTGGCAGGACTGGCAGTTCGTGTCGATGTTCTTCTTCGCATTGGCGAGCGTCTGCTTGTCGGTCTTCTTGTCGGCGCGGGGGTTCTTCATGGCCTTGGCGTCCGCGGGGGCCTTCCACTCGCCCTGCGCCCACACAGCGGAGACGGCGCCGACGGCGACCAGAGCCGCCGCGGTGACGACCATCAACGACCTCTGGCACGCCCTCATGGGGTCTCCTCTCGAGACGTTGTGACGTGATTCACTTGGATCGGCGTCATTAGACACACCTCTGACGAATGCGGTCAAGCCGTTATTCGCGCGGCCGCCCGGGGTGCCGCCCCAGCGCGGCCAGCATGTCCTCTGTTCTGGTGAACTTCACACGCGGTCGTCCGGTTTCCTTGCCGCGTCGGAGCTCCACGTCGTTCAGCTTGAGCCAGTCCTGGTACGAAAAACACTGAGGCTGTCGCCTGCGGATGAGACGCTCTGCCGCCTCGCTGGACGGCGCGCCCGGCCTCAGATATCGGTCGGCCGCGAGGTCTTCCATCATGCACGTCACCGTCTCCGCGGCGTCGGGCTTGTTCGTGCCGATGACGCCGGTGGGACCGCGCTTGATCCAGCCGGCCGTGTACTCGCCCACCAGCGGCTGCTTGCGCTCGGCGTCGAGCACGCGGCCCTTCTCGTTCAGGATGACGCCCCACTTGTCGTTGAACGGCACGCCGGGAAGCGCGACTCCCCGGTATCCGACGGAGCGGAAGACGAGGCCCACCGGCAGGTCCTCGAACTCACCCGTGGGCTTCGGCTGCAGCGTCCCCGTGTCGGTCGCGTAGAGCTTGTTGCGCACGAGCCGCATCCCGCCCACGGCGCCGGCGCCGTCGTCGAGGAGCTCGACCGGCGACACGAGGAAACGCAGGATGAGCCGCCGGCGCTTGCCCGTCGGCACGCGCCGCGCATACGCCTGCAGGAGGTCGACCTTCTTCTGCGTGGCCCGGTCGCCGGCCCGCTGCATGGCGGCGCGGCTGAGCTCGTCGAGCTCCACCTCCTCGGGGATGGCGACGACGTCCGCGTCGGCCAGCTCGCCCAGCTCCTTCACCTCCGGGTTCGTGAACGCGGCCTGCGCGGGGCCACGACGTCCGAGGAGATAGACCTCCCGCACGCGACTCGCGCGGAGCGCCTCCAGCGCATGGTCGGCGATGTCGGTCGTCGCGAGCTCGTCCGGCGTGCGCGACAGAATGCGGGCGACGTCGACGGCGACGTTGCCGACGCCGACGATGGCGGCGCGCTCGTGCGACAGATCGAAGGTCAGGTGCCGGTAGTCCGGATGCCCGTTGTACCAGGCGACGAACTCGGTGGCGGCATGACTGTTCTTCAGATCCTCGCCCGGGATGCCCATGCGCCGGTCGGTCTGGGCGCCGGTCGTGTAGAGCAGCATGTGATAGTGCGCGCGCAGGTCGTCGACGGTCAGGTGGCGGCCGAGCTCCACGGCGCCGAAGAAGCGGAAGCGCGGATGGGCGGCCACCTTGTCGAAGCTGGCCGTCACCGATTTGATCTTCTGGTGATCGGGGGCGACGCCAGCGCGGACCAGCCCGTAGGGCGTCGGCACGCGATCGTACATGTCGATCTCCACCACCAGCCCCGGCTGCCGGAACAACTGATCCGCGGCGTAATACCCGGTGGGTCCGGCGCCGATGATGGCGACGCGGAGCGGCGCGCCCTCACTCCCGGGACGCGTCATCCGGCGCGTGCCGCGGGCTTGTCCTGCTCGGCGATGAGCTGGAACTGGAGCGTGTCGACCTCGCCCTGGTACTGATCGCGCTGGGCCTTCACGACGTCTCCGATCGAGATGATCCCGACCAGCCGCCCCTGCTCGACCACCGGCAGGTGACGGATGCGCTTGTCCGTCATCGTGTAGGCGACAGACGTGAGATCGTCCTGCGGCACGCCGACGATCACGTTCCGCGTCATCAGCGCGCTGACCGGCCGGTCGAAGACGCCACGCTCGTCACGCACGGCGGCACGGACGATGTCGCGCTCCGACAGGATGCCGATGGGCCGCGCGCCGGGGTCGACGACGACGACCGCGCCGATATTGTGGTCAGCGAGCAGAGCCAGCGCCTGCCGGATCTGCTGGTCGGGCTCGATGGTGATGACCTTGACGCCTTTCCTGGCGAGCAGACTGGCGACCGTCATGGGCTCTCCTTCCATGCGACGAGGCTGCTCGCATAGTAGCCGCGCGGTGGACGGCCGGCAACGCATCCCGGTCAGACCGCTCGGCGGAGGGCGAGGGTCGCCGACATCGCCGCGAGAAGGCCGTACCCGGCCGCCACCGGCCAGGCGACCTCCCGCGTGACGCCGACGGTCCACGGCCAGAACAGCGCGCCGCTCGGCAGCGGCGAGTGGATGACGCCGAACAGCGTCGCGAGACTCGCCAGCGCGAACGCGGCCGCGGTCAACAGCAGCCGTCGGTCGATCATCCACGCGAGCGCGGCGCCCCACAGGACGGACGTGAGGATGAAGCCGTTGCCGAGGACGAGCAGCGCGCGATGGCTCAGCGCCGCGTCGCCGACGAGATCGCCCGGCGTTTTACCGACCGCGGACAGGGCACCGCCGAGCTCGATCAGCACGACGGCGGCCGCCACCGGCACGAACGTCGCCGCTACCGCGGGGCCGTGTCGCGGCGGCGAGGCCAGGAACGCCTGCGCGGTGATCTCGAGTCCGATGTAGACGAGGATCGGCGCGACGGCCGCCTCGGGCAGCAGGCCGACGAGCCACGCCAGCAGACCGGTAGCGGCTCCGACGCCGATGACGAGCCCGGTCGCGAGCGTGTAACCGGCCCGGGCGCCCATCGCCTTGTAGGCCGGGTGGCCGATATACGGCGTGTTCTGGACGACGCCGCCGCACAGCGCGGCCAGCACGGTGGCCGCGGCCTCGGTGAGCAAGATATCGCGCGTGCGGTACTCGTCGCCGGCCGCCGCCGCCGACTCCGTGTTGTCGATGCCGCCGATCGTGGTCACCAGCGCGAACGGGAGCGCGACCGCGAGATATGGCACGGCGGCCGGCAGCGCCTCCATCCACGCGAGCGTTGGCCACGGCACGGCCAGCGCGGCCGCGGGCGCCCACGCGTGCGCGGTGCCGCCGCGCAGCCAGTAGACGGTCGTGCCGGCTGCGACCGCGGCCAGCGCCCCCGGCACCCCGAACGGCATCCGCACGCGGCCGAGCTGCGCGAGCAGGAGCACGCCGAGCGCGACCAGACCGACGAGCGGATCACGCATCAGCTTGAGCGCCGGCAAGAACGCGATCAGCAAGATCGCCACGCCGGCGATGGAGCCGAGCAGCGCCGCTCGCGGCACCGCGCGGCGCGTCCAGTCGCCGCCGAACGCCAGCGCCGCCTTGAGGACGCCGATGGCGAGCGTGGCCACCATGCCCACCTTCCACGCGAGCACCGCATCGCCCGTCGCCACCTTCACCGGCCCCAGCACGCCGAACACCATCGCGAACAGCGTGGGCGTGTCGATGCCGAACGGCATGGCGGTGACATCGTCGCGGCCCGTGCGTCGCATGAGGCGGAGGGCGAGCCAGGTGTAGACCACGTCACCGATCAGCACGCCCAGCGCGGTGCCGGGCACCATGCGGCCCAGCACGAGCTCGGCGGGAAAACCGAAGACGCCGATCAGCAGCGAGGCAAGAATGACGAGCTGCGTGAGGTTGTCGAGGGCGAGGCCGAGGAAGCCGTTGACGTCGCCGGGCGCCGCCCAGCGGAGCGGACGGCTACGGGCGCGAGGCGGCGTTGTCGGAGGTGCTGCCGGCGAGGAGTCCCCTCGCCTCACGTCGGACGCGTCGCGCGAGATCCACGCACCAGCCGAGCTCGCCGCGATGCGCGGCCACGGTCTTGTAGTCGAACTCCATCAGCGGAGTCGTCCCCGTGCCGAGCACGAGCCGGGCGGCGTAGGAGATGTTCTCGCGCGCCTCATCGTCCTCGAGCACGGTCTCGACGCGCGGATGCTCGCGCTTGGCGTGGGAGTTCAGGAACATCTTGAGCCATCGTGCGACCTCGTCGTAGGAGCCCCCAGAAAACACGCCGCGATTCTAGCATCAGCCTCGGCCCGCGCCGTCAGCATCGAGCGAATCACCACCCGATGCTGACGGCGTCGCGGCGTGGAACGCGAGCTATGCCTGCTTCAGCACTCGTTGAAGCCGCACGAGAGGCACTTCTTGCAGCCCTCCTCGTAGACGAACGTGGCCTGGCCACACTCCTTGCAGAGATCGCCGATCTTGCGCCGCTCGTCGGCGCGCGGAGGCTCGGCGGGAGCGCCGGGCTCCTTCAGCTGTCCCGTGTGCTCGGCCAGCGTGCGCGCGAGCGCGTCCGGCAGCGACAGGATCTTGCCGGCGCCGAAGCCCATCGGCTGGGCGCCGCCGATGCGCGCGAGCTGGCTGATGACCTCCTCCAGTCGGCGCTGAGCCGACAGCGGCGAAGGCAGCCTCAGCGTGAGCGAAATGAGACGTCCGAGCGCCTCGGCCACCGCCATCGTGTCGGAGCCGCCCTTGCCGACCTGGACGAAGACCTCGAATGGCTCGCCCTCGGGCGTCTCGTTGACCGTGATGAACGCCGTCCCGATCGGCGTCTCCATGCGATAGGTCTTGCCGGACAGGCTGTGCGGCCGCGGCTTGATCACCACCTGGCCGGTGGTACCGAGCTGGGCGGGCGCCTTGTCCTTCTTGCCGATGCCGACGTTCAGGACCTGCTCGCCCTTGCAGCCGTCGCGGAAGACGGTGATGCCGAGGCAGCCGAGCTCCCAGGCGAGCTGGTAGGCATTGGCGACGTCGATCTCGCTGGCGTTGTTGGGCAGGTTGATGGTCTTCGACACGCCGTTGTCGGTGTAGCGCTGGAAGGCCGCCTGGTGGCGCACGTGCCACTCGAACGGAATCTCGTGGGACGTCTTGAACACGCGCGCCGCCTCTTCCGGCACGCCCGGGATGTCGTGCAGCGTTCCGCGCTTGGCGATCTCCTCCATGAGCGCCGTCGAGAAGAAGCCCTTCTCGCGGGCGATCGACTCGAACGTCTCGTTGACGAACGTCAGCACGCGCTCGCCGTCCGGCTGCTTGACGCGGTGCTGGAACGCCAGCGCGAAGATCGGCTCGATGCCGGAGGAGCAGCCGGCGATCATCGAGATCGTGCCGGTGGGCGCGATCGTGGTGACCGTCGAGTTGCGCATCGGACGCACGTCCTTGTAGATCGACCGGCTCCAGTTCGGGAACGGCCCGCGCTCCTCGGCGAGCTTGGCGCACTGATCGTGGGACTTCTCCTTGACGAACGACATGAGCCGGTCGGCGAGGTCGATGGCCTCCTGGCTGTCGTACGGAATGCCCATGATGAAGAGGAGGTCCGCCCAGCCCATGATGCCGAGGCCGATGCGGCGGTTGGCCTTCACCGTCTGGTCGATCTCCGGCAGCGGATAGGGATTCATCTCGATGACGTCGTCGAGGAAGCGCACGGCCAGCCGCACGACGCGCTCCATCTCGTCCCAGTCCACGGACCACTCGCCGCCCTCCGACCGCCGCGCGAACTTCGACACGTTCAGCGAGCCGAGGTTGCACGCCTCGTTCGGCAGCAGCGGCTGCTCGCCGCACGGATTCGTGGCCTCCACCTGGCCCATCTCCGGCGTCGGGTTGGCCGGGCTGGCGTTGATGCGATCGATGAACACCATGCCCGGATCCCCGGTCCGCCACGCGGCACGGACGATGCGCTCGAACACCTCGCGCGCGGACAGGCGCTGCACGATCTTCTTCGTGTGGGGATTGACGAGGTCGTAGTCCTCGCCGCGCGCCAGCGCGTCCATGAACTTGTCGGTGGCGGCCACGGAGATGTTGAAGTTCGTGATCCCGCCGTCCAGCTTGCAGTCGATGAACTCGAGGATGTCGGGATGATCGACCTT
>Ga0075420_100005995_pt1 | contig 10727 bp, 7 predicted proteins | sample SoiMetdeltSBSDD4_FD_75296 | JGI IMG/M metagenome (GOLD analysis project Ga0075420, IMG submission 75296) | Bulk soil microbial communities from a Populus tree surrounding site in Tennessee, USA - Soil MetaG P. deltoides SBSDD4 | ecosystem: Environmental > Terrestrial > Soil > Tree plantation... | reverse complement strand
AGGCCGTCAGCTCCTGCAGGTTCTTGGCCGGCAGGTCCTTCTTGCCGAGCAGCGTCATCGGCACGTCCACCACCTGGGTGATGTACTCGAAGTCGGTGAGCGGATTGAAGCTGAGCTTGCGGTACAGCGACGGCGCGGTGGCCATGCCGTTGTGGTGGATGAAGAGCGTGTAGCCGTCCGGCGCCGCCTTGGCCACCGACGCGGCCGCGACCGTGCCGCCCGCGCCGAGCTTGTTCTCGATGATCACCGACTGCCCGAGGGTGCGGGTCATCGACTGTCCGAGCGCGCGCGCCACGACGTCGGTGGGGCCGCCGGCGGCGAACGGCACGACGAGCGTGACCGGCTTGGTGGGATAGGCCTGCGACCAGGCGGCGGGCAGCGCCAGCGCGAGGGCGGCGGCGGTGAAGCAACGGCGAAGCATCGGTTCTTGTCTCCGGAAGGTGGAACAGCGATGGCGGGAGCGTGCCTCGCGGCGCTGCCGGCGCACATTAGGGATAGACCCCGGACGCGATCAACCGCTGCGCTGCAGCAATTGCGCGACCACCGCAACCGCGACCACCTCGGGTGCCTTGCCCGCGATCCCCGGCACCCCGATCGGGCACACCAGTCGCGCGACGGCCGCGTCGGCCAGGCCGCGTTCGGCGAGCCGCCGCGCGAAGCGCGCGCGCTTGGTGCGCGAGCCGATCAGACCGACGAACGCGAGGTCGTCGCGGCGCAGGGCCGCCTCCACGATGCGCAGGTCCAGGTCGTGGCTATGGGTGAGCACCAGCACCAGCCCCCCGGGCGGCGCCTCGCGCACCTCCGCCTCCACCGCATCGACGCACACGCGGCGGATGTGCGCCGGCCAGGGTGCGCCGCCCGGCAGCGCGGCCGGGAACTGCGCGTCGCGCTCGTCGATCCAGTCGACCGCCACGTCGAGCGTCGCGAGCAGCGCCGCGATCGCGCGCCCCACGTGGCCGGCGCCGTAGAGCTGCAGCGCGAAGCGCGGCGGCGGCTCGGCCCAGCGGCCGAGCGCCGCCTCGTCCAGCGGCGCGAACGCCAGCGCCACCGCCCCCCCGCAGCACTGCCCGAGCGACGGCCCGAGCGTCCACTGCTCGCGGCGCGGCGACGTCTCCCCCGTGCGCAGCATCTCGCGCGCGCTCTGCAGCGCCTTCAGCTCCAGGTGTCCGCCGCCGACGGTGCCGGCCGCGTCGTGCGCCGACACCACCATGCGCGCCCCGCGCTCGCGCGGCGCCGAGCCCTTCGCGTCGCTCACCTCGACCACGACGGCGGGCACGCCCGCGGCCAGCCAGCGCCGGGCGGTGTCGCGGATCGCGCGCTCCATGCCGCTCAGCCGGCGCCGGCGCGCACCGCGCCGATCGCCGCCAGCACCGCCTCGGCGGTGGCCGGCACGCCGAGCGGCGGCTGCACGCGGTGGCCGCCCGCCGCCGACACCGCGTCGCGGATCGCGAAGAACACCGAGAACGCGAGCAGCAGCGGCGGCTCGCCGACCGCCTTGCTGCGGTGGATGCTGTCCGCGGCGTTCGCGTTGTCGAACAGGCGCACGTCGAACGCCGGCGGGCAGTCGTTGGCGGTGGGGATCTTGTAGGTGCTGGGCGCGTGCGTCATGAGCAGGCCGCTTTGCGGATGCCACACCAGCTCCTCGGTCGTCATCCAGCCCATGCCCTGGACGAACGCGCCCTCGATCTGGCCGATGTCGATCGCCGGGTTCAGCGAGCGGCCGACGTCGTGCAGCAGCTCCACGCGCAGCACGCGGTTCTCGCCCGTGAGCGTGTCCACCGCCACCTCGCTCACCGCCGCGCCGTACGCGAAGTAGTAGAACGGCCGGCCGCGCATCGCCTGCGGATCCCAGTGCAGGCCCGGGGTGGCGTAGAAGCCGTCGGACCACAGTTGCACGCGGTCCTCGTAGGCGTGGTGCACCAGGCCGTCGAACGGGATGGCCTGGCCGTTGGCGTGCACGGTGCCGTGCTCGAAGCGCACGTCGTCCGCCGCGCCGCCGAAGCGCCGCGCGGCAAAGGCGGCGAGGCGTTCGCGGATCTGCCGCGCCGCGTCCTGCGCCGCCTTGCCGTTGAGGTCGCTGCCCGACGACGCCGCGGTGGCGGAGGTGTTGACGACCTTGTGCGTGTCTGTGGCGCTCACGCGCACGCGCGCCATCGGCACGCCCAGCTCGTGCGCCACCACCTGCGCGACCTTGGTGTGCAGGCCCTGGCCCATCTCGGTGCCGCCGTGGTTCACGAGCACCGAGCCGTCGGTATACACGTGCACCAGCGCCCCCGCCTGGTTGAGGTGCCGCAGGTTGAACGAGATGCCGAACTTCACGGGCGTGAGCGCGAGGCCGCGCTTGAGCACGGGGCTCGACGCGTTGAAGGCGTCGACGGCGGTGCGCCGCGCGCGGTAGTCGCTGCGCCGCTCCAACTCGGCCATCAGCTCGTGCAGCACGTTGTCCTCGAGCGCCTGGCCGTACGGCGTGACGTTGCGCGCCGTGGTGCCGTAGAGGTTCGCGCGCCGCACGTCGAGCGCGTCGCGGCCGAGCGCGCGCGCCACCTCGTCGAGGATCGCCTCGATCGCGAGCGCGCCCTGCGGGCCGCCGAAGCCGCGGAACGCCGTGTTGCTCTGCGTGTTCGTGCGCGCCGAGAAGCCGTGCAGCGCCACGTCGGGCAGCCAGTACGCGTTGTCGACGTGGCACAGCGCGCGCGTCATCACCGGGCCGGAGAGGTCGGCCGAATGGCCCGCGTTCGACACCAGCGTCAGCTCGAGGCCGAGCACGCGGCCGGCGTCGTCGAAGCCCGCCTCGTACGCGTGGTGGAACGGATGGCGCCGGCCGGTGACGAGGAAGTCGTCGTCGCGGTCCACGCGCAGCTTCACCGGCCGCTGCAGGCGCTGCGCCGCCAGCGCGGCCACGCAGGCGAACAGCGCGGACTGCGACTCCTTGCCGCCGAACCCCCCGCCCATGCGCCGGCACTCCACCTGCACGTGGTGCGAGGACAGGCCGAGCGCCTTCGCCACGAGGTGCTGCATCTCGCTCGGGTGCTGCGTCGAGCAGTGCACGCGCAGGCCGCGGTCCTCCAGCGGCAGCGCGTAGCTCGCCTGGCCTTCGAGGTAGAACTGCTCCTGGCCGCCGATCGCGAGCGTGCCGGCGAGGCGGTGCGGCGCGGCGTCGATGGCGGCGCGCGCGTCGCCGCGCACCAGGCGCATCGGCGGCAGCACGTACTCGCCGCGCTGGTGCGCCTCGAGCGCCGAGAGCACCGGCGGCAGCGGCTCGATCGCGAGCACTTCGGGCGCCTTCGCCGCGGCCCGGCGCGCGGCGTCGCGCGTCGCGCCGATCACCGCGAACACGGGCTGGCCCACGTAGCGCACGTCGCCGTCGGCGAGGATGGGGTCGTCGTGCAGGATCGGCCCGCAGTCGTTCGGGCCCGGGATGTCGGCCGCGGTCAGCACCGCCACCACGCCGGGCTCGGCGCGCAGCCGCTCCAGCGCGATGCCGGCGAGGCGGCCGCGCGCCACGGGCGACAGGCCCAGTGCCGCGTGCAGCGTGCCGTCGATCTCGGGGATGTCGTCCACGTAGGTCGCCGTGCCGGCCACGTGCAGGTGCGCCGACTCGTGCGGCAGCGGCGCGCCCACGGCGGCGCCCGCGAGCTCGGGCAGGTCGATGCGCCTGTTCATGGCGCGGCGCGCGCCCACACGCTCGTGGCCGCGGCGGGCAGCGGGTCGTCGGCGCGGGTCTCGAGCCAGAAGCGGCGCAGCAGGTTGCGCGCCACCTGCAGGCGGTAGGCGGCGCTCGCGCGCAGGTCGTCGATCGGCGCGAAGTCCTGCGCCAGGGCGTCCTGCGCGGCGCGCAGCGCGTCCTCGGTCCACGCGCGCCCGGCGAGCGCGGCCTCGGCGGCGGGCGCGCGCCGCACCACCGCGGCCAGGCCGCCGAAGGCGAGGCGCGCGTCGGACACACTCCCGCCGTCCAGCGCGACGGCGCAGGCGGCGGCGACGGCGGAGATGTCGCTGTCGAAGCGCTTGCTGACCTTGTACGCGCGCACCGCCCGGTCGAAGGCGGCGAGCGGCACGGCCATCGCCTGCACGAACTCGCCCGGCTCGAGCCGGTTCTTCATGTAGCCGGTGTAGAACTGCGCGAGCGGCAGGCGGCGCGTGCGCGCGCCGCGGCGCAGCACGAGCGCCGCGTCGAGCGCCATCAGCACCGGCGCGCCGTCGCCGATCGGCGAGCCGTTGGCGATGTTGCCGCCCAGCGTGCCCGCGTGGCGGATCGGCGGCGAGGCGAAGCGCAGTCCCATCTCGCGCAGCGCGGGCGCGCGGGCGGCGAGCGCGTCCCAGGCGGCTTCGAGCGAGGCGCCGGCGCCGATGACCAGCTCGCCGGCGCGCGCCTCGATGCGCTTGAGCTCGGCGACCTCGCCCAGGCAGACCACGTCGCCGAGCTCGCGGCCCTGCTTGTTGACCCAGACGGCGACGTCCGTGCCGCCGGCCAGCAGGCGCGCCTGCGGCGTGCGCTCGAGCCGCGCGGCCAGCTCGTCGAGCGACGCGGGGGCGTGGAAGGCGGGGCCGCCCGGCGCGGCGCGGTGCACCCGCGCGCCGGCTTCGCCGGCGGCGATGCGGCGCAGCGCCGCGATCGCCGGCGCGGTGTCGAGCAGCACGGCGGGCGCGTCCATCATGCGCTGGCCGGCGTCGAGGATCGGCCGGTAGCCGGTGCAGCGGCAGAGGTTGCCGGCGAGCGCGTCGGCCAGCTGCTGGCGCGTCGGGGCGGTGCCTGCGGCGCGGTGCTGCTCGTGCGTCCACCACAGCGACATGGCGAAGCCCGGGGTGCAGAAGCCGCACTGCGAGCCGTGCGCGTCGACGAGCGCCTGCTGCACCGGATGCAGCGCGCCGCCGTTCATCGCCTGCAGGTCCTCGACCGTGAACAGCGCCTTGCCGTGCAGCGCGGGCACGAACTGCAGGCAGGCGTTCACCGTGCGCAGCGCGAGGCCGCGCACGGGCGCATGGGCGCCGTCGGCGCGCTCGGGCAGCTCGCCGGTCACCACCGTGCAGGCGCCGCAGTCGCCCTCGTTGCAGCCTTCCTTGGTGCCGGTGCAGCGTGCGTCCTCGCGCAGCCAGTCGAGCACGGTGCGCGTGGGGGCGACGCGCTCGACGTCGACGATGCGGCCGCGGTGGAAGAAGCGCACGGGGGCCATGGGGCGGACGGCGGGTGGGCGGTAACCCGGAACTTACCGCTTGCGGCGCGGCGCGTATAGGATGGCCCGATTCAGGCCCCCTCCCTTTTCGGGACGCTTCGACCTCGGATGTCGGGCGGACCTTTCCGCAGCCGGGGGAGGCACGAGCCGCCACCATGGACGCAGCCGACGCCACGCCCCAGGGCCAGCCCCTGCACCGCATCGCCCTGCGCGGCGACCTGCTCGACTTCGTCACCGCGCCGCCATGGGGTGCGGTCGAGTGCGCCGCGGTGCGCTGGCGTCCCGACCACTGGCTGCTGATCGAGAACGGCCGCATCGCCGGCGCGCAGCCCGGGAGCGACACGCCCGACGACTCGTGGACGCGGCGCGACCACCGCGGCCGGCTCATCCTGCCGGGCTTCGTCGACACCCACGTGCACAGCCCGCAGCTCGACGTCATCGCCAGCCACGGCACCGCGCTGCTCGACTGGCTGGACACCTACACCTTCCCCGCCGAGGGCCGCTACGCCGACGTGCTGGAGGCGCAGGCCGGCGCGGCGCGCTTCCTCGACGCGCTGCTCGCCCACGGCACCACCAGCGCGGTCGTGTTTCCGACGGTGCACAAGGCGAGCGCCGACACGCTGTTCGCCGCCGCCGCCGCGCGCGGCATGCGCCTCGTGGCGGGCAAGGTGCTGATGGACCGCCACGCCCCGCCGGGCCTGCTCGACGATCCGGTGGACCACGGCGCGCGCGACTGCGTCGACCTGATCGACCGCTGGCACGGGCGCGCACGCCTGGCCTACGCGGTGACGGTGCGCTTCGCGCCCACCAGCACGCCCGCGCAGCTCGCGATGGCGGGGCAGCTCTGCACCGCCTACCCGGGCGTCTACCTGCAGACTCACCTGGCCGAGAACCGCGACGAGGTGCGCTGGGTGCACGAGCTCTTCCCGGCCGCACGCAGCTACCTCGACGTGTACGACGCCGCCGGCCTGCTCAACGCGCGCGGGGTGTTCGCGCACGGCATCTGGCTCGACGACGAGGATCGCGCGGCGCTGCGCGACGCCTGCGCGCAGATCGCCCACAGCCCGTCGTCGAACCTGTTCCTCGGCAGCGGGCTGTTCGACTGGCGCGCCGCCGAGGCGGCCGGCGTGCGCGTGAGCATCGGCACCGACGTGGGCGGCGGCACGAGCCTGTCGATGCAGCGCACGCTGGCCGACGCGTACAAGGTGCAGGCGCTGCGCGGCGAGAAGCTCACCGCGTGGACCGCGCTGCACGCGGCCACGCTGGGCGCCGCGGCCGCGCTCGGCCTGTCGGAGGAGATCGGCTCGTTCGCCACCGGCTGCGCCGCCGACGTGTGCGTGTGGGACTGGACCGCCGGGCCGGTGGCCGCGCGGCGCCACGAGATGGCGCGCCACCTGCACGAGCGGGTGTTCGCGTGGATGATCCTGTCGGACGACCGCAATCTCGCGTGCACGCTGGTCAACGGCAACGTCCGCTACGAGCGGCCCTCGTAGACTTGCCGTCCATGCTGCGCCTCGAACTCGTCGACATCACCAAGCGATACCCCGGCGTGCTGGCCAACGACCGCGTGAGCCTGCGGGTGAAGCCGGGCGAGATCCACGCCGTGCTGGGCGAGAACGGCGCGGGCAAGTCCACGCTCATGAAGATCATCTACGGCGCGGTGCTGCCCGACGCCGGGGAGATCCGCTGGAACGGCGAGCCGGTGGCCATCCGCGAGCCGCACGAGGCGCGCCGGCTGGGCATCAGCATGGTGTTCCAGCACTTCAGCCTGTTCGACACGCTCACCGCGGCGGAGAACGTGTGGCTCGGGCTGGAGAAGTCGGGCTCGCTGGCGCAGGTGGGGCGGCGCGTCGCGGAGGTGGCGCACACCTACGGGCTCGACGTCGACCCGCTGCGCCCGGTGCACACGCTGTCGGTGGGCGAGCGCCAGCGCGTGGAGATCGTGCGCGCGCTCATGACCTCGCCCAAGCTGCTGATCCTCGACGAGCCCACGTCGGTGCTCACGCCGCAGGCGGTGGACAAGCTGTTCGTCACGCTGCGCCGGCTCGCCGCCGAGGGCTGCAGCATCCTCTACATCAGCCACAAGCTCGACGAGATCCGCGCGCTGTGCCACCACTGCACCGTGCTGCGCGGCGGGCGCGTCACCGGCGAGGTGGACCCGACGAGGCAGAGCAACGCCAGCCTGTCGCGCCTCATGATCGGCGCCGAGCCGCCGCCGCTGCAGCACGGCGCGGCGCGCGCGGGCGACGTGGTGCTCGGCGTGCGCGGGCTCACGCTGCCGAAGCAGGACCAGTTCGGCATGGCGCTGGACGGCATCCGATTCGACGTGCGCGCGGGCGAGGTCGTCGGCATCGCGGGCGTTTCGGGCAATGGGCAGCAGGAGCTGCTGGCGGCGCTGTCCGGGGAGGACCCGCGCGCCGCGCCGGACGCGATCCGCCTGTTCGAGCGGCCGATCGGGCGGCTCTCGCCCGCGGCCCGGCGCAAGCGCGGCCTGCACTTCGTGCCGGAGGAGCGGCTCGGGCGCGGCGCGGTGCCGAGCCTCACGCTCGCGCAGAACACGCTGCTCACGCGCTGCGAGCCGGTGGACCGGCGCACCGGCTGGATCCGCACGCGCCAGGTGCAGGCGCTGGCGCGCTCGCTCATCGCGCGCTTCAACGTCAAGGCGGGCGGGCCGGACGCGCCGGCGCGCAGCCTGTCGGGGGGCAACCTGCAGAAGTTCATCGTCGGGCGCGAGATCGACGCGCGTCCGAAGGCGCTCATCGTCGCCCAGCCCACCTGGGGCGTCGACGTCGGCGCGGCGGCGCAGATCCGCGGCGAGCTGCTGAAGCTGCGCGACGCGGGCTGCGCGGTGCTCGTGGTGAGCGAGGAGCTCGACGAGCTGTTCGAGATCACCGACCGGCTGCACGTCATCGCCCAGGGGCGCCTGTCGCCGCCGGTGCCCACGTCGCGGGCGACGGTGGAGCAGGTGGGGCAGTGGATGAGCGGGTTGTGGGAGGCGGAGCCGGAAAGGAGGCTGAGCGATGCGGGGGCGTGACGCGCGCCGGCCGGCGAAGGCTTCACCCTGTTGCTCTCCCGCATTGCGCGAGAGGTCATGCGCCTGCACCACCGGCCCCCTCTCCCGCTTGCGCCGGACGGCACGCGCGTGCACCACCGGCTCCCTCTCCCGCTTGCGCCGGAGGGCATGCGCCTGCACGACCGGCTCCCTCTCCCGCTTGCGCCAGACGGCACGCGCGTGCACCACCGGCCCCCTCTCCCGCTTGCGCCGGACGGCACGCGCGTGCACCACCGGCTCCCTCTCCCGCTTGCGCCGGAGGGCACGCGCCCGCACGACCGGCTCCCTCTCCCGCTTGCGGGAGAGGGCTGGGGTGAGGGTCCCGCCATGCTGAGACTCGAACCCCGCCCCCAGGCGAGCGCCGCGATGTCCGTGCTCTCCCCCGTGCTCGCCCTCGCCCTCACCGTGGTGATCGGCACGGTCCTCTTCTGGGCCCTCGGCAAGGACCCGCTGCGCGCTTTGCAGGTCTTCTTCGTCGAGCCGCTGAAGACGGGCTACGGCCTGTCGGAGCTCGCGCTCAAGGCCACGCCGCTGCTGCTCATCGCGCTGGGGCTGTCCGTGTGCTTCCGCTCCAACGTCTGGAACATCGGCGCCGAAGGCCAGTTCATCATGGGCGCCATCGCCGCCGGCGGCGTCGCGATGATGGCCGGCAAGGACACCAGCCGCGCCATCGTGCTCGCGGTGCTCGCCGCGGGCATGCTGGGCGGCATGGCGTGGGCGGCGATCGTCGCGCTGCTGCGCGACAAGGCCAACGCCAACGAGATCCTGGTGAGCCTGATGCTCGTGTACGTGGCCGAGATGGTGCTCTCGTACCTCGTGTACGGCCCGTGGAAGGACCCCGGCGGCTACAACTTCCCGCAGACCGCGAGCTTCGCCGAGCCCACGAAGATCCCGCGCCTGTTCGAGGGCTGGCGCGTCAACGTCGGCACGCCGATCGCGCTGGCCGGCGTCGTCGCGGCCTGGCTCTACCTGTTCCGCCACTACGCCGGCTACCAGCTCCAGGTGGGCGGCCTCGCGCCCGCGGCCGCCCGCTATGCCGGCTTCTCGTCGCGCAAGGCGCTGTGGATGGCGCTGCTCGGTTCGGGCGCGTGGGCCGGCCTCGCGGGCGCGCTCGAGGCCGCCGGGCCGCTCGGCCAGCTGACGCCGCACGTGCCCGCGGGCTACGGATTCGCCGCGATCATCGTCGCCTTCGTGGGCCGGCTGCATCCGGTGGGCGTGGTGTTCGCGTCGATCCTCATGAGCCTGTTCTACATCGGCGGCGAGCTCGCGCAGTCGCGCATGGGCCTGCCGAAGTCGCTCACCGGCGTGTTCCAGGGCCTGCTGCTGTTCACGCTGCTCGCCTGCGACACGCTCATCGCGTACCGCGTGCGCTGGCGCAGCGCGCCGCGCGGGCAGGCGGCCGCGCGCGTGGTGGCGAAGGAAACCGCGTGATGGAGCAGGCCGCGCTGCTGCTCGCCGCCACGCTCAACGCCGGCACGGTGCTCGCGTTCGCCGCGCTCGGCCTGCTCGTCAACGAGCGCGCGGGCATCGTCAACCTCGGGGCCGAGGGCATGATGCTGGTCGCCGCCATCGCGGGCTTCGCCACCGCCTCGCACACGGGCAGCGACGCGCTCGCCTTCCTCGCCGGCATGGGCGCCGGCGCGGCCCTCGCCGCCGCCTTCGGCGCGCTGGTCATCTGGCTCAACACCAACCAGTACGCGAGCGGCCTCGCGCTCAGCCTGTTCGGCGCCGGCTTCTCGGCCTTCGTCGGCATCGGCTACGTGCAGGCCAAGCTGCCCGAGCGCGCCCACTACGACATCCCCGTGCTCGCGGAGCTGCCGTTCGTCGGCCCGGCGCTGTTCCGCCAGCACCCGCTGGTGCTCGCCGCGGTCGCGCTCACGATCGCGCTCGCGTGGTTCCTCTACCGCTCGCGCGCCGGGCTGGTGCTGCGCGCGGTGGGCGAGTCGCCCGAATCGGCGCACGCGCTCGGCTATCCGGTGCGGCGCATCCGGCTCGCGGCGGTGATCGCAGGCGGCGCACTGTGCGGGCTGTCGGGCGCGTACATCTCGGTCGTCTACACGCCGCTGTGGGTCGAGGGCATGGTGGCGGGCAAGGGCTGGATCGCGCTGGCGCTCACCACCTTCGCGACGTGGCGACCGGCACGCGTCCTGCTTGGCGCGTACCTGTTCGGCGGGGTCACGATGCTGCAGTTCCACCTGCAGGGCGAGGGCGTGGAGATCGCGAGCCAGCTGCTGACGATGCTGCCGTACCTGGCGACGATCGTCGTGCTGGTGCTCATCTCGCGCAACGCCACGTGGATCCGGGTGAACATGCCGGCGTCCCTCGGGAAGCCGTTCTTTCCGGGTTCGTGAGGCGCGAGGGCCGCACGGCTTCGCCGGCTCATAATCGCCGTCCTTCGCACACACCGCTCCCAGGGAGAACCGAGATGACCGACCCGACGCGTTCGCTGCTTCGCCTTGCCGGCTGGAGCACCCTCGCCGCCGCCGCCGCGCTGGCGGGCTGCG
>Ga0075420_100005992_pt1 | contig 10731 bp, 8 predicted proteins | sample SoiMetdeltSBSDD4_FD_75296 | JGI IMG/M metagenome (GOLD analysis project Ga0075420, IMG submission 75296) | Bulk soil microbial communities from a Populus tree surrounding site in Tennessee, USA - Soil MetaG P. deltoides SBSDD4 | ecosystem: Environmental > Terrestrial > Soil > Tree plantation... | reverse complement strand
GCGCCGCTGGGCCCGCCGTGCGTCGCCTGACCAGGGTGTATCCTGAGAGGGGAGGGCGCGCTCCCCTCTGCATCATCCTCAAGCCGCTTGCGTCGAGGTGCAGTATGAACGCCACACCGGCAGGCCCAACGCCCGCACCCCGCCGCCCGGCTTCGGGATCGCCGCCCGCTTCACCGGCTGTGGCTGATACGTCCCGGCCAGCAACTCCTCCTTCAGGCGCGGCCACTCCGGCTTGAGGTACGCCGACAGCTCCTTCGTGGTCATCCCGTCCACGCCGGGGCTGCCCTTGTTCGACCGCACCCGCTTCAGCGCTCGCCGCAGATTCGCGGCGTCGACCACCTCCTCCATCACGGAGGGCGCCACGGCTCCCACTCGGTCCGACGCCGCTCCGGGTGGAGACCCTCCGCTGGGCTCTGGCCGGGCTTCACCCGCCTCCTCCCAGTCGAAGGCCAGTTGCACCGCCCGTTCCCGAGCCGGTCTCCTGGTTGGCTGGCTCATTCCCGCGCGAGCCTCGCCGTGGTGCCTTGTGGCTGGATGTTCGGCCCTTCCCCGAGTCGCCCCGAGTACTATGGCCTCGGCTGACTGCTGCCACCCCTGCCCGACCCGTTACCGGTCCGGTAGCCAGACCTCTGGCAGCGTGGCAGCTCGCCCGGGATAAGCGCTCGTTCTTTCGCCCCGCACCTGCCGGATTTACCTCGGGCCGGTCTTGGGAATCTCGGGGTTCACTGTCTGCGGCCAGCTCACCCACCGCCCAGGGCCTCGTATCCGATTTCTGTTCGTCAGGTCGTGGCTGTGGCTCCGGCTTCCTCCAGACCCCGCCTCGCGGCGACGCCCTTGCCTTCGCTTATCGGCCCCGATTCCCTGGGCCGGACGAGGACTTGCACCTCCGAGAACGGGCACATGCCCGGCGTACCGCGAAGGGGACCGTGGCGATGCCACGGTCCCCTTCACTGCGTCCCGGGGGCGAGACGCGTTCGCGGATGCTCCCCTACGCCAGATCGACCGGGACGATGGAGAGCGACTCGAGCTTGCCGCCCCGCACGGAGAGCGACGGCGCGGCGCCGAGCCCATCGTAGTGCTCGAACGAGGTGAAGCTCACCACCATCGGCGCCTGCCCGGCGGCGCCGGACCAGGAGATCTGCTGGCTGTTCGAGATGCCGCTGATCTCGACGGTTGACGCCTCCAGGCGGATCGTGCCCGAAACGCTGTACTCACCGGCCTCGCGCATCGCCAGCCGGGTCACGGTCAGCCTGGGGGCCACCACCAGGTCACGCGCCGATGTCGTCATGGCCGGGGCCAGCGGCGAGGCAGCGGCGGAGGTCGGCAACGCCCCGAGGGCGCCAGCGGCAGCGGCGAATCCAGTGAGCTTGAGGAAGACGCGGCGGTCCATCATCCCTCCACGGTGCCTACGCAATTCTCGGTATCTGATCGCCAGAAGAGATCCGGAGACACGAAGTACCCGAATAAAAAGGGTAGACACGTTGTTCGTGCTCTTCTAGCATAACGTCCAAGACGGACGGACGGATTGCCCCACCTGGTGAATTTCGACGTGGAGTCGGAGGTAGCGATGTCGTGGAACCAGTTCCGAACTGACGAGGAGGGCGGCATGGTCGCCGGGGTCTCGAAGATCACCGGCGGCAGCGGCGACATGATCCACGCCTACATCGCCCGCCCTGACGGTCCCGGTCCGTACCCCGGCGTCGTGCTGATCCATCATCTCGGGGGCTGGGACGAGTACTACCGCGAGTTCACGCGCCGCTTCGCCGAGCACGGCTTCATCGCGGTCTGCCCAAACCTGTATGAGCGGTACGGGCACGGCACCCCCGGAGACGTTACGGCCAGGGCTCGGGCCGACGGCGGCGTTTCGGACGACTCGGTCGTCGCCGATGCTGAAGCCGCGTTGAACTGGATCAAGACCCAGTCGACCAGCAACGGCAAGGTCGGCGTGATCGGGAATTGCTCGGGTGGCCGCCACGCGGTGCTGGTTGCGTCGCGCGTGCCGGCGTTCGGCGCTGTTGTCGACATCACGGGCCCCGACGTCATCGCGCCCCCGGACAGGCTCACGCCGAAGCAGCCGGTCGCACCAATCGACCTGACGTCGCAGCTCAACGCGCCGCTCCTGGGTCTCTTCGGCAACGACGACATGGGGCCGAGCCCGGATCAAGTCAATCAACACGAAGCTGTGCTGAAAGAGCATGGAAAGACATACCAGTTCCACCGCTACGACGGAGCTCCACACGCCTTCAACGTCTACGATAACCAGAGATACCGTCCGCAGCAGGCCATGGACGCCTGGAACCAGATCGTCAGCTGGTTCAGCCAGCACCTCGCCTAGCGCGAGCCCGCGGTCCAGCGGCATCAGAAGGGACCGGGTCGCGGCGAGCGACCCTGGTCCCTTCGCTACGTCATGTACGTGAGCAGCCACCTGATTTGTTTCGTGACTTCGCGCGTGCCTACCATTTCACGAAGCCGAACCAGGCGCATGCTGCCCGAGGCTGCACTCCGCGAGCTGCCCGACAGGTCTCCTTGACGATGCGGGCAGCAACCGGATACGCACGGTCACAGCGCTTGAAAGGTCTGATTCCGTGACCACGACAGATCCAAAGACATCGATGCGGCCGCCAGGTCCTGCTCCGTCGAAGGGGATGACCTGGGTTCCAGGTGGAACGTTCATGATGGGCTCCGACCTGGCCCAGTATCCGGAGGAGGGACCGCCCCATCAGGTGACGGTGGATGGATTCTGGATCGACCGCTATGCCGTCACCGTAGCCGAGTTCAGGCAGTTCGTTCGCGAAACAGGGTATCGAACGATCGCAGAACGCCACCCTGATCCTGCCTACTATCCGAAGGTGGACCCGGCGCTCCTGGTGCCCGGCTCGATGGTCTTCCAGCAGGCCCGCGGCCCGGTCCTGATGGACAGCATCAGGAACTGGTGGTCCTGGGTGCCGGGCGCCTGCTGGAAGCATCCAGAAGGGCCGCGCAGCACCGTCAACAAGCGTGAAAAGCATCCAGTAGTCCACGTCGCCTGGGACGACGTTCAGGCGTACGCGGCCTGGGCCGGGAAGGAGATCCCCACCGAGGCCGAGTGGGAGTACGCAGCTCGTGGGGGTCTGGACGGCGCGATGTTCACCTGGGGTGACGAGGAGCGCCCGCGCAAGCGTATCATGGCGAACCACTGGCAGGGAGAATTTCCTCGCGTCAACCTGAAGCAGGATGGCTACGAGGGGACGGCGCCCGTCGGCGCGTTCCCGCCCAACGGGTACGGCCTCTACGACATGGCCGGCAATGTCTGGGAGTGGACGAGCGACTTCTACACCGCACGGCATCCTGAGGCCGCCGGGCATCCCTGCTGCGTCCCGCAGAACCCGCGCGTCGAGTCACCCGCTGGAAGCTACGACCTCAACGATGCTGGGGGCGAGCACATTCCACGACGCGTCATCAAGGGCGGCTCCCACCTGTGCGCCCCGAACTACTGTTTGCGCTACCGTCCGGCCGCTCGACAGCCGCAGATGGTGGAAACCGGGATGGCCCACATCGGCTTCAGGTGTATCGTGCGGCCGAGCAGAACATAGGGAAACGTACTACCGCCCGCGCACCATGAAGTCCGCGACGCGCTCCCCAATCATCATGCAGGTCGCGTTCGTGTTGGCACGGATGCAGTCCGGCATCAGCGAGGCGTCCGCCACGCGAAGCCCCTCCAGCCCGTGGACCCGCCCCGTCTGATCCACCACCGCCAGCGGGTCGCCAGCCGGCCCCATCTTGCAGGTGCCCGAGAGGTGATGGGTGTGGGTCACCTCGCGCAGCATCCAGGCGTCCAGCGCCACGTCTGACGCGAAGTCCTCGTCCGTCGGCGCGATCCGCTCGCCGAGGATCCCCTTGAACGCCGGGTGCCCGCCGAGCTGAACACAGAGCCGCAGCGCCTCGCGGAGCCGCCGCCGGTCGAGCTCGTCTTCGAGCAGCCGGAAGTCGATGATCGGGTTGCCGCCCGGGTTCGCCGGGTCGAGCCGGATCTCGCCCTGCCCGACCGCCAGGTTCAGCACCGAGCGCATCACGATCCCGAACGGCGTCCGGCCATCGCCGCCCCGATCGACGCGCCCGGCCGTGAACGAGATCATCACGATCTGCATGTCGTTGCGGAGGTCGGATCCCCGCGCCGTGTAGCGCAGGATCGCCTGGATCCTCGGCGCATCCGGGTCCATCGGATGGTCCGGGTGTGGCCTCCAGACCGTGTTGACGCCCGGGTGGTCCCGGAGGTTCTGCCCGACGCCCGGCAGCTCGTGCCGGACCGAGATGCCCATCGCCCGGAGCTGATCGGCCGGCCCGATCCCCGAGAGCATCAGCAGGTGCGGCGACCCGACCGCCCCGCTGCTCAACACGACCTCGTCAGCCTCGAAGGTGACGGCCTCGCCGCCGACCCTGCCCACCACGCCGGTTGCCCGCCGCCCCTCGAACAGGACGCGCTCGACCTGGCAGTCGGCCGCGATCGTCAGGTTCGGGCGCGAACGGGCGGGATTCAGGTACCCGACGTTCGTGCTCTGGCGGTCGCCGTCCAGGTTGTTCGTCGGGAGCGGCCCGACGCCGCTCGCGTCCGGCGCGTTGTGGTCCGGGCTCTCGTCGAAGCCCTCCTCGCGGCACGCCTCGAAGAAGGCGTCCTGAGGCGGCAGCCATTCCGCTCGCGGCCAGCGCCGGATCGAGATCGGCCCGTCCGCGCCGTGGTACGGGGCCTCGACGTCGAGATCACGCTCCAGCTTGCAGAAGTACGGCAGGACCTCATTCCAGCTCCAGGCCGGATTCCCGGCCGCCGCCCAGCCGTCGAAGTCCTCCGGGATCCCCCTGAGGAACATCTCGCCGTTGACGGCGCTCGACCCGCCGGTCACCTTGCCGCGCGGGACCAGCGCCACCGCCGCCGTGGGGGTATAGCGGCCGGTCATACCCCAGGTGTGGTCGCTCGGCATCGAGTCGGCGGCCGTGACGAGGCCGTGCCGCAGCTTGTACGGCAGCGCATCGAGGCTCGGGTAGTCCGGCCCGGCCTCGATCAGCAGCACCGACCGCCCGGGGTCCTCCGACAGCCGCGCGGCGATGACCGCCCCTGCCGAGCCGGCCCCGACGACGATCACGTCGTAGCGCATCGCACCCCTCCTCGGCCCTCGCCCCTCACCCCTCGACGCTACATGCCCATCGACGCGTGGACCAGCTCGTTGGTGTACGACTTCTCCGGCTCGGCCGGCTTGCTGATGACGTTGAACTTCAGCGCGATGTCCGCCGTCGTCGCGAAGCTGTTGGCGTCCATGAGCCCGAGCTGATTCTTGTTCATTCCGGCCGGCAGCACCAGCTTGGCGACCTCGCTCATCATCCGTGTCTGGTGCTCGGCCGTCGTGGATCCGCGCTCCGCGTACTTCATGATGACGTCGACGGCCCCCTTCTGGTCGTCGATCGCCGCCTGCCACCCCTTCAGCGAGGCCCGCACGAACCGCGTCGCCAGCTCCTTCTTGTTCTTGAGGGTGTCCTCGGACGTGAACAGGTTGTCCTGGAGCATCCCGACACCCTCTTTGTTGTAGTCGATGACGTTCAGATCCTCCGGCTTCAGGCCCGAGGCGAGCACGACCTGGTACTCGTTGTAGGTCATCGCGCTGGCGGCGTCCATCTGGTTGGCCAGGAACGGGTCCATCGTGAAGCCCTGCTTGATAATCGTCAGGTCGCGGTCGGGGTCGAGCTTCAGCTTGTCCATCAGCGCCAGAAACTCGAACTCGTTGCCGCCGTACCAGACGCCGACCCGCTTCCCCTTCAGATCCTCGGCCTTCGCGATGTTCGCCGATTTCTTCGAGACCAGCAACAGCCCGCTGGACTGGTAGATCTGGGCGATCGTGACGATCGGCACGCCCTTGTCGCGGAACGCCAGGAAGCTCGCGACCCAGTCGATCCCGAAGTCGGCCTGCCCGTTCGCGACCTGCTGCTCCGAGACGATGTCCGGGCCGCCCGGCAGGATCGTGACGTCCAGGTTCTCGGCCGAGAAGAGCCCCTTCTCCAGCGCTACGTAGTAGCCCGCGAACTGGGCCTGCGGCACCCACTTGAGCTGGAGCTTGACCTTGTCGGCCGGGCCGCTTGGCTTCGAAGCGACGGCGGCCGGGGCGGCCGGCTGGGCGGCGGCAGGCGAGGCCGCCGGCGAGGCGGCCGGGGACGCCGCAGCCGCCGGTGAGGCAGCGGGGCTGGCGCTCGCGGCGGCCGGCGAGGCGGCCGCCGCGGCAGCGGCCGGGCTCGCGGCCGGCGCGGCCGGCTTGGGGGCCTCGGTGGGCTTCGCCGGCGTACTCGGGGTCGCCGGCGCGCAGGCAGCGGCGACAGCGCTCGCGGCGATCATCAGGACGAACGACCGGCGGGACGTATGCATCGTCGATCCCTCCAGGAGTGGCCGAGCGGAACGGCACCATGATCGGGTCAGGCGCGGCCCGCTGTCGAGTTACAGTCTCATCGCTGTGGTGCCAAACGATCCAGCCGTCAGGAAGGGGACCGGGCACCGGAAGGCGGTGGTCGATGTGATGGTCGTCACAGCGAGCCGATTGCCGATGCCGTACGCTCGCCCGGGGACGCCGAGCTTGACGCGCCGGACTGCACGCGCGATAGTGCGGACGATCTCAGATCCGGATTGCGTGGGATGGCGACGGAGACGAGCGCGCCGTGACAGCCGCCGACGAGACCACGACGGTCGAGCAGCTCCAGGCTGAGCTGCAAGAGATTCGGGCGCTGTACGCGGCCTCGCAGGAGCGGGAGCGCGCGACGGCCGGGATCCTGCGCTCGCTGGCCTCGGCGCCCGCCGAGTCGCAGCGCGTCCTGGACGACCTCGTGGCCGCCGCCTCAAGCCTGCTGCATTCGGACTTCGTGATCCTCCACCAGCACCACGGCGATGGCCTGCGCACGGTGGCGTTCCATGGCGCGCAGGCCGAGCGGTTCATCAGCGCGATGCGTGGCGCCGGCGCGTCGCTTCCCAGTGTCAATCGCGATGGGATCAGCGGTCGCGCGTTCGCTGATCGTCAAACCATCCACGTGCCCGACCTGCTGTCCGTCGTCGACACCGAATTTCCCGCGTCGCGCGAGGCAGCCCACATCGGCGGCTCCCGCGCGCAGGTCGCGGTCCCCTTGCTGCGCGGCGGGGAAGCGATGGGCGTGCTTTCGGTGCTCCGCTTCGAGCCCGGCCCGTTCGCCGAAGAGCAGATCCGGCTGCTGGAGACGTTCGCGGACCAGGCTGTCATCGCGATCGAGAACGCCCGGCTGTTCCAGGAGGTGGAGCAGCGCAACACGGACCTTCAGGCGAGCAACCGGCAGGTCACTGAGGCTCTGGAGCAGCAGACCGCAACCGCTGAGATCCTGCGAGTTATTGCTACCTCACCGACGGACGCGCAGCCAGTTCTGGATGCTATCGCCGAGAGCGCCATGCGACTCAGCCGGAGCCCGGGAGCCGCAGTCTCCATCCGTGAGAATGACTTCATTCGCATCGTCGCCACCGCCGGCAGAGGATCGAACTATCGGGTTGGCGAGCTGTTGGACGCATCTTTTAGGATGCCGGGGCACGTAGCGACACGTGAGGGCCGCACGATTCACATCCCTGACCGATCCACGCCTGCATTCCGCGACGAGTTCCCAGATGCAAACAGTGGGCCCTTCGCATCGCTCCACGTCCCTCTGATCGCCCAGTCGGCGAGCATTGGCAACATCACAGTCGGGCGAGATGTAGCGGTGCCGTTCAGCCCGCGAGAGATCGCCCTGCTGGAGACGTTCGCCGACCAGGCTGTCATCGCGATCGAGAACGCCCGGCTGTTCCAGGAGGTGGGGCAGCGCAACGCCGACCTCCAGGAGAGCAATCGCCAGGTCACCGAAGCGCTGGAGCAGCAGAACGTCACGGCCGAGGTGCTCCGCGTCATCGCCTCGTCACCCACCGACCTCGACGCGGTCCTGGCGGCGATCGTCCAGAGCACGGCGGCCCTCTGCGAGGCAGGCGACGTGGTGATCTGGCGCACCGACGGGGATCGGCTGCGCCTGGTCGCCGCGTTCGGATCCGTGCCGCGCCAGGCGCTCGGCGAGTACCTGCCGGCGGGTCCGGGCTCGGTCGGCGGCCTCGCGATCGTCGAGGGACGGACCGTCCACGTCAGCGACGTCATGGCCGAACCCGGCGACCGTTTCCCGGTGACCAGGGCGCTCGCCGAGCGCGTCGGCTTCAGGTCGCTGGTCGCCACGCCGCTGCTCCGGCAGGGCACGCCCATCGGCACGCTGGTGTTGCGCCGCACCGAAGCGATCCCTTTCAGCGATACCCAGATCCGGCTGCTGGAGATGTTCGCGGACCAGGCCGTCATCGCCATCGAGAACGCCCGGCTGTTCGAGGCGCTGGAGCAGCGCAACGCCGACCTCCAGGAGAGCAACCGCCAGGTCACCGAAGCGCTGGAGCAGCAGACCGCGACGGCAGAGGTGCTTCGCGTCATTGCCTCGTCGCCAACCAACGTCGACGCGGTATTTGAGCGTTTGCTTCGCAGTGCCCTGGCACTGTGCGGCGATGCGGACGACGTCAGTGCGATCCTGCTGGTTGAGGGACAGACGCTCGTCGTGGCCACCATGTCAGGCCCACCGATAACGGTGAATCAGATGCTGTCAAGCTTTCCCATGCCCATTCATCAAGCCAGCCTCAATGGACGGGCCATCCTTGAGCAGACCGCTCAGTACACGTCTGACCGATCCGAGGACCCCAAATTTCCCCCCCATCGGTTGGGCTTTCGGAGTGAGCTCGCGGTTCCCCTCCTGCGCGATGGCGTACCGATCGGCACAATCACCATCTCGCGTCGGATCGTGGCGCCATTCACTTCACGCCAGTTGGAGCTGGTCCAGACGTTCGCGAATCAAGCGGTGATCGCCGTCGAGAACGCCCGCCTGTTCGAAGGCCTTCAGGAGGCGAACGCGCAGCTTGCGGAGGCGAGCCGGCACAAGTCGCAGTTCCTGGCCAACATGAGCCATGAGCTGCGGACGCCGCTCAACGCCATCATCGGCTACTCCGAGATGCTCCAGGAGGAGGCCGAGGAGATCGGGGAGGAGGCATTCATCCCGGATCTGCAGAAGGTGAACGCGGCCGGGAAGCACCTGCTGGGGCTGATCAACGACATCCTCGACCTCTCGAAGATCGAGGCCGGCCGGATGGACCTCTATCTGGAGACGTTCGAGGTTGGGCAACTGATCCGGGATGTCCAGGCGATCGTGCAGCCGCTGGTCGAGAAGAACGGCAACGCGCTGGTCGTCATCTGCCCCGACGACCTGGGCTCCATGCATGCGGACCAGACCAAGCTCCGGCAGACCCTGTTCAACCTCCTCTCCAACGCCGCCAAGTTCACCGAAGGCGGGAGCATTGCGTTGCGCGTGGCGCGAGAGGAAGCCCCACCCCCTGCCCCCCTCCCCACTGCGGTGGAGAGGGGGAACCCGTCCGACGTACTCCCCTCTCCATCGCAATGGGGAGGGGCCGGGGGTGGGGCCATCACCTTCGCCGTCTCCGACACCGGGATCGGGATGACCGAGGAGCAGCTCTCCCGGCTGTTCGAGGCGTTCTCCCAGGCCGAGGCCAGCACCAGATCGAAGTACGGCGGGACCGGGCTGGGCCTCGCGATCAGTCGCCACTTCTGCCGGCTGATGGGCGGCGACCTGACCGTCGAGAGCACCTACGGCCACGGCTCCACCTTCACCGTCCGGCTCCCAGTCGAGGTCAGCGGCGCCTGAACGAGACGTGCCAGGGGATCGCGGCCCGCTCGGCCAGACTGACCAGGCCGTAGAGCGCCAGCCCCAGCACCGCCGCCGTCACGATCGCGGCCCAGGCCAGTGGCATCTTCGCCACCTGAATGTTGTTGGACAGGGTGACGCCCAGCCCGCGCTGCGCATTGAAGAACTCCGAGACCAGCGCCCCGATCAGCGCCAGCGTGATCCCGACCTTCAGCGCGCTGAACACGTACGGCAGCGAGCTCGGCAGGCGCAGCTTGACGAACACCTGCCACGGACTGGCCGCCACGCTGTCCAGCAGGTCGAGCGCCTGCCGATCCACCGAGTAGAGCCCCTTGAAAGCGTTGACCACCATCGGCGCGAACGTCATCAGCGCCACGACGGCGATCTTGGACGGCTGGCCGAACCCGAGCCAGAGCACCGCGATCGGGGCCACCGCCACGATCGGGATCGAGTTCAGCGCGGCGGCGATCGGCAACGCGCCGGACCGGAGCAGCGGGACGCTCACGAAGAGCCAGGCGCAAAAGAACCCGACCGCCGCGCCGATCAGCAGCCCGGCCACCGCCTCGAAGCCGGTGTAGACCACGGCGTCGTAGAGCAGGATATCCCAGCGGTCCGCCAGCGCCTCGGCGATCTGGGCCGGATACGGTAGCTGGAAGTCGCGCAGCCCGAGTGCCAGGTGCACGACGCCGGCCTGCCAGAGCGCCAGCAGCCCGACGAAGATCAGCACGGGCAGGCCCCAGCGCTCAAGGCGGTCGCGGGCCTCGCTCACGCCCCGCCCGGCCGAGCCGGCGACGGTTTGCTCTGTCGCCGACGCCGTCACGCCCCCGCCCGACTCGCTCATGCGCCGCCCCGCCGCAGCTCCGGCTGCCAGCGCAGCACCAGCCGCTCGACCAGCGCGACCGCCTGGAACAGCGCGATCCCGAGGACCGACGCCACCACGATCGCCCCCCATAGCTTGTAGGCGTTGGCCGGGCCGTAATACTGCGT
>Ga0075420_100005991_pt1 | contig 10731 bp, 7 predicted proteins | sample SoiMetdeltSBSDD4_FD_75296 | JGI IMG/M metagenome (GOLD analysis project Ga0075420, IMG submission 75296) | Bulk soil microbial communities from a Populus tree surrounding site in Tennessee, USA - Soil MetaG P. deltoides SBSDD4 | ecosystem: Environmental > Terrestrial > Soil > Tree plantation... | reverse complement strand
TTCTGCTTCATTTCTTCCCAGTCTACCTCTTTCAAGCCTATCATTCTTCTGAACGAATTTGCAGTTGCAGGACCAAAGCCGGCATAGTGATTGTTAGCAGCCATGATTGCAAACTTTGCTTTGTCTTTCAGTCTATTGACTTCCTCTGACCATCTTTGCAGCTCTTTAAGCCGATTCTTCTGTATCTTACCAAAATCTTTCTCGTCGATACTTCGATCGCCTATAAAACGCAAGTAAATGAAATCGGAAGTTAATTCTGATGGAGTTTGGATCGTGTCTAATTGACTCCAAGCTAGACAAATGTTATTGTCGGAGAGAAGCTTGTAGAAATTCTTATTATCATTTTTATCAAACCATGACGTGTGCCTTACCTCTATAGCGTACCTAAAGTCAGGATCAAGCATAGGAACCAATCCTTCTAGCTTTTTCAAACCTTCCTTTGCAGTCAGGGAAGGCGGCAGTTGTAGCAAAAGAGCCAATAGCTTGTGGCGCAGTGGCCTCATGACATAAAAGAAATAGCGAAGTTCTTTCTCAGGGTCTGCAAGACGTTTTTCATGCGTTATCGATCTGGGAAACTTGGCTGCAAATCTAAAATTGTCAGGGGTTATCGAAGCCCACCTTTTTGTCATGAAAAGATTTGGGGGTCGATAAAAAGAAGAATCAATCTCAACAAAATCAAAGACTTGGCTATAATACTTGAGGAATTCCTTTCGCTCCAGATTTGCTGGGTAGAAATGTCCAAGCCATGCGTCGTATGACCAGCCAGAGCAGCCTACGTAGACTGATGATACTTCCAAGTAATTACAGAAGAATGATATCATGGCTTCCCTATAAGGTAGTTGTAAATGAAGAAAATAGAGTATAGTAGTTCTTCTTTTCCTTTGCATCGTTCTGTTCTGGGTAAGATCATGTGCATAGCCCAGCCAAGGTCCGAGATATCACAGACTGTATAAGTAACTAACTAGCTTCTATGACAATATAATTATTAATTAGAATTAAAACATTATCTAGAGTGGCTTATAGAGTAAGTGATCTTTCAATATAGAGGGTAGAACATAGAAGATAGATAAGATAAATCGTACTTTTTATCCTATAAGCATAGAGTAATTCAACAATAACTTTGACCTGAGTGTGAAATGGAAAAGAAAAATTGATTTTCATTAGAAAATTTAGAATGCTTAGCGCTTGACTATTATTGTTAACAACAGTCGAGGCGCAGCTTCTTATACCAAAAAACAGAAATAAAAAATTCGCAAGCAAAAACTAGATACCGGTCGCTCTCTTATGTCCTAGAATTATGAGCCCTATGACTGCAAAGTGGATATAATAAATAACACACTAGGTAGTATAATCCAACCAGATTTGGCCTCATATGACGCTCCCTCTTTTAAATCAGAAGGTTTTAACTGTCCTTTTTGTGGCGCATTCGCTCACCAAGTATGGTCTAAAGCCGCTGCTGAATACAATGCGCATGATATTGTCCCCGACACATACTTTGCACAATGTATGAAATGTAAAAACTATTCTATCTGGCATGGAGAACAACTGATTCACCCATCTGGAGGAAATGCTCCTCTGCCACATGCTGACTTACCAGAAGACCTCAAAAAAGATTACGAGGAAGCTCGGTCTATTGTTTCAAGGTCACCAAGAAGTGCTGCAGCATTGCTTCGTCTAACTATTGAAAAATTAACGAATACAATCCTTGAAGAAAATAAGAATAAGAGCCTTAATAGTAAAATTGAGCTTTTGGTCGAGAAGAAGGTTCTTCGGTCGGAAATAGGAAAAGCATTGCATGTTGTAAGAGTCATAGGAAATAACGCTGTCCCTAATCCCGCAGAAATTGATCTGAGAGACGATATTGAAATTGCTGTCAAACTCTTTAAATTAGTGAATATGATTGTTCAGGAGACGATTACGGAGTCAAGAGAAATTGATTCAATTATTCATAATTTACCTAATGGAGCTAAGAAGAGCATTGAAAAGAGAAATGGAAATATGGTGCCTAAAGGAAATCAATTAGACGAATAAAATTTGCCTGATTCGTGTTTTTGAAACGACGGACGAAATGAAGATTTCCCCTGCAACAAAGTCAATCTTTATGATAGTGTTCCCACTTTTAGGAGCTATTATTTAGATTCCTTAATTAGCCGGCCTTATTCTTTTTCTGCTCACCAAATACAATACAGCCTTGATCATTTCGATCTTTGAAATAATAGTCAAATTAAGAAAAATTGATGATGAAACTATACTCAAGTTCATCAAGTCTTTTTGCTACGTACGGTTGCTTAAGGGATTATCAGACTCACTTCTAGGGTCATCTGTTCCGATGCCGCCGTTCATGTTGTATTAGCACCACCGTCTGGTGTTGTTCTTCCTCCTCCGCCTGCAGTAGTACCGTCCGTTAATCCGGCTGGAGTATTAGTCATGTTACCACCACCCTGTGTGCCACCATCACCTAATGCACTCAGAGCCATATCCAAGAACATGAGGGCACCTTGAGTGTCGCCAACTTGCAATGCTATGCATGCTTCTTGTATGTGGTCTCTTACCTCTGATGTTGATTGGTTTCCCCCTCCTCCAGTTGTAGTAGTACTAGTAGCATTTGTTGTTGTGCCCGTAGTAGTAATACTATCTCCGCCTTCGACGTCTGCATCATAGTCATCATAAGCGCTAGTTCCACCAACACTTACCCCATCATCGAATGTCCCTCCTCCTCCTCCTCCTCCTGTTTGTGTTGGAGCACAAGATGACTGTACATCTCCACTATCACCTTGTTCTCTTTCAAGGCCTTCAAGCAATCCTTGCGCGCTTGCATCATTTGATACATGTATAGCTATCAATGACGCCATGCCAAGCGAAAGCAGCATAAGCCCCAAGGCTGCAGGTATACTCTTCTTTTTGTCCTCAGATGCCATGGAGAAGAAGGTAAGTTTAAGGCTTTTAACAGTTGTAGTTTGTAGTCACTGCATTTAGTAATAACCGTCCTATTCAAAAATCTAAATGAATCCTAATTCCTTGCCTAAAAAGGAGTAGGAACAGGATCTTTCTTTCTACTCCTCAAATACAATACAACTTGGAGCATTTCAATCTCTCTGTAACCCACCTTTGAGTGCCTTCCATGTGTATTGCCTGCTACTGCTTTTCCCTTTGTTTTGCTTTCAAAATGCTTTCAACTCTTATCTTCCTCTCTAGGTACATGTTGAAGAGTCTTGATCTGCAATTTGAAATGATTGTTTATATCAGGATTATTAATATGCCATGTTTTGTATAGATAGATGTGCCAAGAGGAGTAAAGAAAGGCGTTAGCAAACAAAAGTTTGAAAGGACCGTAAACAAAATAAAACGTAAAGGCAGTGCAAAGAATCCTTACGCAGTAGCAAATGCAAATCTGGGACGCAAGGGTAAGAGCAAAACAAAATCACGCAAGTAATTCAATTCGGAGCTTGTCAAGCATTTCAAGCCGCTAGAAGACTTGTTGATCAGCATGAAGTATCAGTATCTATATCTCATAATTCACAACAACATACGGACACTCCAATAAAGAGCTCAAGAATGCCAGGACAAGGTACTAACCAAGAGCTTCTGCTTCTGAGAAGCTAGCGATGCGCTGCAGAATTCCAGCAGCAGCCGCAATATTCTCTCTCTCTGTACAATTGGGACATTCGTCCTGCGAAGGGCTACCTTACATTCAGAAGGCAGGCAGCCACAGTCAGCACATCTTATTTGCATACCCGGAGAATCACATGATTGAAATAAAAAAAGCTTCTTCAGCGAGGAGCATAAAAAATGACAAGGGTGCCAGTAACAGCAACTATCGAGCCTATAATCTCGTATCTATCAGGCTTCTTTTTATCAACTATTCTGCCCCAAATGATTGTAGATACTATGAATATGCCGCCATATGCTGCATATACTCTACCAAACTCTGCTGGCTGTAACGTTGGAATGATTCCGTATACAAAGAGGATGATGCCCCCCAAAGCGCCTAGTGCGATAGTTTTCTTTTCTCGTAGCCAGAGCCATACCAGATAGCCTCCGCCAATCTCTGCAATGGCAGCAGCAAAGAACAGTGTCAGTGTGATAAGAGGAGGAGAGGGGGCTTGTATTATTATTACTTCTGCTGTGACCAAACAGCTTCCTCTCCTTTTCTTGGCATATAGAATATGATGGCAACGCCCACTAGCGCAATTGCAGCGCCTATAATATCGAACCTATCAGGTGCAATTCCTTCAAAAATCCCTCCCCAAATTACAGCAATGACAATAAAGATACCACCGTATGCAGCGTAAATTCTGTGAAAGTACGATGGCTGAAATGTGGGAACAATGCCATAGAGAAAGAGCACAAAGCCTCCAAGAGCGCCCACCATCCAGCTCATGCCATCGCGAAGCCACAGCCATACAAGGTAACCGCCAGCAATCTCACACAGACCTGCTATAAAGAAGAAAAGCAATGTTATGGTGATTCTTTTGACTTTGTTACTTTCTGCCATAATTTACTGCCCGCAACAGGAGGCGAGAGTAGTCTGTCTGCTTTATGACTATTTCTATTCCTTAGGTGCTTCATCTTCATCCAATCTGAGCGCGTTTTATGTCGTTTTTATTGGTTTGCTGAAGTGCTATGTGTCTCAGCTGCCATTGACTGCAGAGCCGTTCTGGCAGTATAGTAGCCCTTAGCCCGTAGAATCAGTAGTTCAGTACCAAGCAGCTCTTTTGCTTTCTTATTCAGCCTGCAACGAATGTTCTGTTGTTGAGCTGTAGTAAACTCCTTATTGTAAAGCAGAAAATCCCTTTTCTTGTCTATGTTACGATGTACTTACTGCGCTGTTATTGTTATCGTCCTACACTACTATTATGATTCTCTTATTTGATCCCTCATCTAATAAATTCAAGGCTCTGAAATATCTGTTGTACTGGGGGTGGAGGAATACCTGAGGGTGTTGCTGCTGCAGGACCTTCGTAGGTGACAGACTCGCCTGACACGATCTGTCTCAGTCCGGGTTGTGGGTTCTCTGGAATAGTCGCCAGAATTGAATAACTCCTCATATCTACAAGTCCAGGACTGGGCCGATATGTCATTTCTACAAGTTTGGCTGGCACTGTTCTTATTGTTGTGTTTGGATCTTGGGGACTAGTAATATTGATTGTGAGGTCTGTCCTGTTTATAATCTGGATGTTAGTATAATTACGTCCCTGCATTTCCTCTACCATAAACACCAAGAAATCATCTGATGTGATGTTGGCTGGGTCCTCAATGACTTCAAATTCCGGTCTGTGGCTTAAGCGATCGTGTAGAATTTCTACGGAACTTTCAGATTGTTCGCAGTTATACATTCCTCCAATACCAAGCAGTGCCTCTTGCTGTGGGCAAATTATGGCCAGTATCAAAAAGCCTGCCGCGTTAGCAACACGGAAGTTTGGAAGATGTAAATTGTCAATGTCCTGTACTACCCAGTCATCTGGCACTCGCATTCTAATTCCATCCTCTGTGTTTTGGAATGTCCCATTCTGAATCACTGCCGGTATGCTGGTCAGTTGTTGTGCGCTTGCTATTCCTACGTCGGGAGCAAGAAAAAGGACTACAGCAGCAATTGCTGTTAGAACTATTATTATGATCATCATTTCCTCTGCGGATAAGCGCGATGGTGACCGCTTCATTTTCTCCAGAACACTATACACATCCCAGAGCGAGATAAGGTTATGGATAATAATTCTCTATAGGTTAAAATTGATCCCGCCTGTTTGGGTTAGCAGGTTCAAAGAATCAACTACATCCCAGTGCTCCACTATCATCTCACCCTCGATTCTAAATAGATCAGCAGTTTTCATTACAATCATTTTGTTGGTAGGCGGCGCTCCCAAGTATTTTCACCTGTCTGTGTAGCAGTAGTGTGTTTTTAGAAACCGCATAACTAGATTAACTTCAGCAATCATGTGCTCTGTGGTTGTATGAGAGTCTGGGAAGCCCTCAAAGAAAGGACTGAAAAATTGCTTAAAGCCTTCTCTCCGGTCTTCTACTTGTGGATTGTCTTGTATAGGATATTGTGCATAGTACTTAACTACCGCACTTCTATTATGTGGTCGTTGAAAACTTCTTCTTCTACAAATGATCTGACAAGTGCCTTGTTGTCTTTCTCCATCCTCGAATCATATTGTGGAGACTACTACTGCTGCTGCGCTAGTGCAGAAAAGGGGACGGCAATTAGAATTCCAATAAAGAGAATTGTTGCTGCTAGTAACGCTGATGGTTCTTCATGCATATCGTGGTAGTATAATGATCTATTGTCATTTAACCGATATAGAATAGATAGCATCGGTCTCAGATACAGGGCTCATATGAACGATATTTCTTTAAAATGAAATCTAAATTAATAATCTTAGTAGGACAGCTTTTCAATTGTATGAAAATTGAAGCCCATGTCCAGGGATAAGATTGCTAATTTGATTTCATAAAGTACTCTGACGGCAAAGTAAGGTATCACCCTATGCTCGCCTTTTTTTGAGGTTTTTCTAATATTAAAGATTTTACTAAGGATTTCCTTTATGATACGTCACTTGATCACTTGAAGATCAGCAAGCAACTTATCGATGCTTGTGACCGTTTTGCCCTCGTTGTCTGCAATTTGCTGCAGGGCAGGTGGATTCTCCATATAATCAGGAATCCGTGCAATTATCCTCTCTTGGTAGGTAGGAATATGCTCGTTTTGATAAAAAATACCAATCGGTATCTTGTTGCCCCACTCATTTGACTTTTCAATCACTTGGGACATTTTCTGATTTATCTCATCAGGGCTATGCACCTCGCCATCGTACCCTGTTTCCTCCAGTTTATACATCCTAGGTATAGCTTTGCCCGCTTTCGGATCAATGTTGTCAAGCCCTTGGAACCATTCCTTGGTATTGATATCATTATACGTAGGGCATGGCTGTAACACGTCAATGAATGCAAGTCCATTATGGGCAACTGCCTTCTTGATCAATTCCTTCAGATGACGGACGTCGTAGGAATAGCCTCGTGCAAGAAAAGTAAAGCCTGCAACAAGCGCAAGAGCTATCGGATTGACAGAATTGTTAACATTTGGCTGCGGCAGCGATTTTGTCTTCATACCCAGCTTGAGCGTGGGCGCGGCCTGTCCCTTTGTCAACCCATAGACAGCGTTATTGAATATGATGTAGACCATATCGACATTTCTGCGCCCTGCGCTCACGAGGTGACCCACACCAATTCCAAGGCCATCGCCATCTCCCCCTACAGCGATAACCTCAAGCTCCGGATTTGCAAGTTTGGCTCCCTGTGCGAATGGCAGCACCCTGCCGTGCAGCGTATGGATGCCATATGTCTTGATAAAGTGCGGCGTCTTACCTGAGCATCCGATGCCGGAAAATATCGTGGTTCTGTGTGGCGGAACTTGAAGATCTGCAAGCGCCATCTGGATGGCATTCAATATTCCGAAGTCGCCACAACCCGGGCACCAATCGTTGTGAACATCTGTCTTGTAATCTGATAATTTAAGCGCCACTTTTCAACACTTGTCTCCTTGGAGCATCTCCGCGTATTATTCTCTTTACACCATTATAAACCTCGTCAAGTGACATTGGTCTGCCGTTATATTTTACGATGTGGTAGTTGGCTTCTAGGCCGGTGTGCTGGCGCACCAGCGAGCCTAGCTGACCAGTGTAATTCATCTCTATGTCGATCACAGTCTTGGCATCTTTTAACATCGATTTGACCAGCTCTGATGGGAATGGGTGCATGAGACGAACTTGGATATATTTGACCCTCATGCCTTCAGCTGCCAATATGTCCATTGCATCCAATATTGCACCCTTGGTTGAGCCCCAGCTGATGATGACTGTATCGCCGCTGCCATAAGCCACTGCTTTATCTTCGTCAGGTATTTCCTTAATTGCAACATCCAGCTTAGTCATTCTCTTGTCCATCATCTGCACCCTTATCTCCGGGTCTTCAGTGATGTGTCCCTCCTCCGTGTGCTCATCTCCGCTGTTCCAGAAAATCGCATTCTTGGTACCAAGCACTACCATTGGGCTTATAGGATTGTTGGACAGCTTGAAGCGGAGGTAGTTGTCGGCTACTCCTTTGTCTTTCTCTGTTATCTGCTTTACCCGCAAGCCCCTGTCAATTGCAATCTTCTTAACGTTAAAGTTCTTGCAAGTGATGAGGCTATTTGCCATAGCCTTGTCCAGCATGTGTATCACCGGCATCTGGTAGCGGTCTGCAAAGTTAAACACCTTCATAGTATCGTAAAAGCTCTCCTCGATGTCGCCTGAAGCAAACACTATCCTTGGAAATTCGCCATGGCCCGCATTAATTGCAAAGTTCAAGTCTCCTTGCTCGTGGCGCGTCGGGAGACCTGTCGAAGGACCTGTTCTCTGATAGAGGGAGATCACCACCGGCACTTCGTTCATGCCTGCCCAGCCAAGCGCTTCAGCCATCAGTGAAAATCCTGGGCCTGACGTTGCAGTAGCAGTGCGGACACCGGTAAGGGCACTTCCAATCGCCATCGTGAGGGCTGCTATTTCATCTTCTGTCTGGATGACAACAGTCGAGCCTTTCTTGCCGGAATCATAAAGATCCAGTATCTCGTTTGCCTCGAGAAACTCACTATCGTCTGACGCAGGAGTGATCGGATAGTAAGTCTGGAATCGGCAGCCTGCGACCATCTTGCCTAGAGCAGACGACTGGTTGCCCTGCACTATTATCATGTCCGGCTGAGGAGGCTTTATCTTTAGACGATAGCTAAAGTTGCTCCCTGCAAATTTTGCCTTGGCATAGTTGTATGTGTGAACACAAGCCTGTACGTTCAGGTCAGCTACTTTCTTTTTTGTACGAAAGATGAATTGAATGGCCCTTGCTAACACTTCGCTATCAAAATCCATTATTGCCATCGAAGCCGAAAGCGCCATAACGTTTACCATACGGGTCAGCCTGCTGAGTGCAGGATCGTTTGCCTCTTGCGCAAACTCTTTTAAGAGCTGAAAGAATGGCATAGGGAACAAGATCACGCCACGCCTTTTGGCGTGCTCGAGTGCATCCTGCACTGTAAATCCTAGGCCTGCCTTTTGCAGCACTTTTTTAATACGCGCTACGGCGGGGTCGTCAACAGTCGGCACCTCGTCAAGCAAGGTGTTGACGATGTCTGAATCGTAGATTATGGCGCCACTTGCAGTTACCTCTTCAAAGTGGCGAAAGATGGTTTCAGCATCAAACGAAACGAGCATACTGATCTCGTCAACATGAGAATGCACAGGTCTGTCGCTAATCCTTACAGTAAAGTAGCTGTGCTCGCCCTTGATGTTGGAATAGTATTCCCTCTTGCCAAATAGGTGCAGACCTCCTATGGCGCAGGCACGGGAAAAAATGTTCGCGGCAGAATCGACTCCGCTTCCTTGGGCTCCTCCTATTACCCAACTCAACGAATTCATAATGGTTTTTTCCAACTTGGATTCTTTCGCATGTCCTTCTTTTAATGCTTTAGAACTATTATCCGCCGCCCGTCGCAGCATCATAGAGGCAGCATTCGCATGAATCCTTCTGACCGCAGTAAGGGCAGACGCACATGCATGCATCAATGTGGTTACCGCAATTTTCGCAATTCACTTCTTCGATATTGCTGCCTGCCATCTTCTTCGTAATGTTCTCACGCAAGTAAACTAATTATACTTTTTTACCTGACGGTGACTGATTTTGCAAGGTTCCGTGGGAAGTCTGGATCCGCATTGTTCTGCAGCGCAAGGTAGTAAGAGAACAGCTGCAGCGGGATGATTTCAACTAGCGGGTACAGCAAGTCGTTGTCCATCTTAGGAATCTCTATCATCGCATCATAAATGTCATTTGGCACATTTGAAATACCAATTATCTTGGCACCCCTTGCCTTCACCTGATACGCGCTAGAAAGCATGTCGCTGTAAGTCCTGTCATCAGGATTGAGCACAAAGACCACTGCGTTCTTATCCATCAGAGCAAGCGGACCATGTTTTAGCTCGCCTGCCGCAATTCCTTCTGCATGGACATAAGCGAGCTCTTTCATTTTTAGCGCACCTTCAAGTGCAATTGGAAAATGAATAGACCTGCCAAGTATGTAGATGTCGTTTACCTTTGGCATAGTAATGTTAACCAGCCTTTCGATACTCTCCTGCTGTGCAAGCATTTTCGATATCTTGTCTGAAATTATCTCCCTATCAAAGCCAATCTTGCCTCCACTGATCCTGTCAAGTATTGCATAGGCAAGCGACACCTGACCAGTAAAGCTCTTTGTTGCTGCAACGCCGATCTCAGGACCTGATTTGATGCTGAGCGAAACATCTGCAATCCTTGCAAGCGAGGACGTTTGAACATTTACAATGGACAGTATTTTTGCGCCAGCTTCCCTTGCGAGCTTGGTCGCCGATAGTACATCTGCGGTCTCGCCACTTTGAGATATTGCAATAATTACCGTATCTTTGTCTATTGAGTCCATATTGTACTGGAACTCACTTGCCATAACTGGCTCAAACCGCTTTTTCAAAAAGCGAGAGCCTATCATAGAGATTATGAGTGAAGTATGATAACTTGTGCCGCTACCGGTGACAAGGATATTGCTAGCGCTTACAATTGAGTCACAGAATGCATTTATCTTGTGCTCGTCTTGGTAGGTGGCGGCCTTGACACTTGTGCGTTGCTCAAATATTTCCTTGATCGTATAGTGTGCAAATTCACCCTTGTTGGCGT
>Ga0075420_100005989_pt1 | contig 10732 bp, 18 predicted proteins | sample SoiMetdeltSBSDD4_FD_75296 | JGI IMG/M metagenome (GOLD analysis project Ga0075420, IMG submission 75296) | Bulk soil microbial communities from a Populus tree surrounding site in Tennessee, USA - Soil MetaG P. deltoides SBSDD4 | ecosystem: Environmental > Terrestrial > Soil > Tree plantation... | reverse complement strand
AAGCTCTGGCGGCCATGGCGTTTCTTCCAGAACCTCGAAAAGAAACCACGTGATGGTTCCGCTTTCTTGAGTCCCCCGAACCTTGATAGTAGCCTTGTGAGAAGTACGCCAATCATGAAAGAGAGCTACTTTCGTGCCGATGACATCCGTCCAGTAGATGCCTCGGGGTAGGGGGTTACGGCGCTCCAGAGCCATAATTCACAATCCAGCGAAACAATGCGGGTCCGAGCATGATAGCGAGATAGCCTATTAAGGCGAGAATCCCGAGAGCGATAGGGCCGCGCCACTTGTGGGGGATGAAGGCAAAAGCGCCCAGAAGAAAGCGCCCCCGAGGGGAGATTGACCGAAGGCGCAGATTGGCAGTGACGCGCTCGTCATTGTCAAACTTTGGCCCATCTGAGTCACTCATCTAGGATAACCAGCGACGTGTGAGGAAGCGAAACGCGATGTAAGACCCTACGGTGGTTAGGAGGAGTCCAATTCCGGACACTCCTCCTCGACCGGAGGGTCCGTCACTAAAGGGAGAAAGCTGAAAGTCCCTTTCTCCTGAAACTGACTCTGCCAACGGCGAATGTTGGGACCATTGTTCTCGGCCTTGCAGGCTTCATCACGACAGTATCGACTGTCATAGATGGCCTGGGCGTACTGCATCGCATCGCCGGACGATGCAGCGGCAAGGATGGCGGGGAAGGTGTGGCGAAGCTGACGCATGTGGTCGGCGGCGCCTTCGGCCAAAGAATCATAGGCGCGGAAGGCGCGCGGGGCGCGGCCGGCCAGCATCTCGGCATGCAGCATCTTGTTGCGCGGCGTGCTGGCATCGGTGGGAGCTTCGAACCAGGGCGGCCGCCAGGCTTTGCCCGGCCACTTGTCATTGGCCGTCATGTTGCCGGGGTTGTTATTGTTGATTGACACCCCGGCGCCGGTCTCCTGCCATATCTGCGCTAGGAGTAGCTCCCCTTCATGGCGCTGGAGAGTGCGCCCGAGCACAGACGCAAAAGCGACCGCCAAGGCATGCGCCATGTTTACGGCGGTCTGACTCGTACGAACGCGGGGAACAATCAACATATTAATACCCTTTAGCAGCCGTGGTCACCCGGAAGCAGCGAAGCTCACTGCCCCCGGGTGCTACCCGGCTACTTGCGACGTGCGGCGCGGCCTGAGAAGCCCTTGTGCAGGGCGCTCACCTTGCGTTTCGCGTCGGCAAGAATCTGCATCACTTCATGACGGACATTCGCGGAGACATGCCCGGAGGCACTCTTTCGCGACTTACGCCGGCGCTTCGGGCTGTGCCTTGCCACGCTCGGTCTCCGGCGGCTGGTCGTTTTCCGTGTTCGCTTCTTCGCTCTCTTCTTGGCCCAGTACCGAGCTAAGCCCGGGGGCATCTTGCGCTTTGCCATCTAGCTCCGCTTTCTCCGCCATGATTAGCGCCAGGCATTGGGTGAAAGTCTCCAATGAAGAAACCTGGTTCTCTTCATTGGGGTTGAGTCCTTCGGACATCATGTCGCGAAAGTACTTCTTCTGGGGTTCGGCCATCTTGGACCAATTCGGAAACTGTTCCAGCTGGGTTTCCAGATTGACCATTCGGCTATCGCGAGCCGGTTGTGCTTCGAGAATCTTTGCCTGGTCTATGAGACGCTCGCAAAGCAACAGGCGAATCTCGATAGGGAGTCGGTGCGGCAGGCCTTCTTCCGGGTCGATGCGCAGCGGGACTTGATGAAAAGCCGCGATGCGTTCGTAGGCGTGGATATGACTCCCGTCCACGTGAAACCAGAAGTTACCAAACAAGCGTTCCAAGGAATGGCTCCTTAGGTCGTAGCGCGCACTCGGAAGAAGGTGAGATTGCAGGACTGCGACGCCGGATTGATGCCGGCGGCGGTCGGATTGCAGATACGGAATTGAACCGTGCCAGCCACGAGACAGCGACCTTGCGGCAAGGTCAAGCCGGCATCCCACACGCCCATGGGCGCACAGAGCACTGTGTCACCGACTTGAGCGTTCGGCACCGCGATAGCATCGTCGGGAGCCGTGATAGTGGGCACGTTGGCAAAGTCGATGGTTTGGACCGTGGAGATAATCTCGACGGGCCCGCTAGGAGATCCGCGCATGTTTCTGGCCTTTCGTTAGAGTAATTATAGTGAAAGTTCGAAGCTGACACGGCTGTTCAGGACTGCCGCGCCTGTCGTGATGCGCATGGCGGCCGCGATGCCCGGAACGGGCGCGGCAATGCCGGCGTTTTTGAGCGCTAGCAGCTGCGCTCCCGTGAAGGTGACGATAGGAGCAAAGCCGCCGACGATGGGCGAGGTGCCAAACTCCAGAGAGGTCACGTTGGCATAAGCCGCGTCAGCGAGATTGTAGAAGGTGAAGGCATCGGCGAAAGGCGGGATAGGCAGTATCCAATTGCCCGCAACGAGTAGCTGCACGCTAAGCGTAGACGTAGCAGCACCGCGGGCGGCTTCCCCGTGACAGGCTACAGCGGCCACTTCCACACGAGCGGCCACGCTAGGTGTGATAAAGACTTCGATGGCGCCGCCCGTGCTGGCCGCACTGCCGGTGTACTCGGGCGCCCAGCCCACGTCTAGGTCAATGCTTTGACCCGGTAGCTGTATCATCGTGTCGGGCTTGGCGTCGAAGTCCACCGGCATGCTTCCGCCACCACTACCGAAACGACCAGTCACCCGAACACCCGTCACGCCTCCGGGCGCTGCATCCGGGGGAAACTTGGCCGAGACTGACGCTAGCCAGGGCGAGTCTCCGGGGCCTGTCAATCGAAGTAGCTTGACCTTTTCCTCCGGACGATTGCCGAACAGCTTGACCGTGGAGCCCCAATTGGAGACATTGGGAACTGTAACCCCAAGCATACCCGGCCGCTGAAAACGCGGGTCATCTTCCGGGACTTGCCCGCGTCCACTTCGGCCGGAACCTCTCAACATGTCTTCTTCACTCTCTATAGTGGTGGGGTAACACGCTGTCAGGCTAGATACGAGACAGGCCAGCAGTATTGAAAGCGCCTTTAAGTAGTTCACCACTTGGTAATACCAGAATACCGCCCGTCTGTCTACGCGCAGCTACCGTACTCTTGAGGGCTTTCAGCTTGCGGCGCGCACGTTTGGCAATCACCAGGGACTTGGCGAACTTCATCGCGCCTGGGTCTTTGGCTTGGACTCCCTTGACTGTCTGGGCGATGACTTGCTTTGCTTGCAGGCCAGCACGCACTTGACCCGCGTACTGAGCGAGAGTCTGCCGACCCTTGGGCGTATTGGTGAGCGCAATAGCTTGCTTGGCATCACCTGTGGCGGCGTAAGCCAGGCCGGCTTTGATGGCGGCATTCGGGTTTTTCTTCATGTTGGAGCCGAGGTTCTGAGCGTGGCCGACATACCTATCCGCCTTCTCGGCCGCATCGAGCACTTGATTCGCGGTCACCAGGGCAGCGGCCGCGGGTACGCCCACGGCGGGGATTGCCACGGCCACGACTCCCACGGCTACCTTGGTAATGTCGCTCTTCACAACATCCTTGACGATGCTGCCCATCTTCTGGACGACCTTTGCCTTAGTGATGCTTTTGGCGGCTTTGGCCACTGACTCCAGGCCGGAACCTACGCCCTTGACCAAGTCGCCACCAAACCAGCCGACTTCGCCAGACACCTTGGCCTGCATGCCCATGGCTTTCAACTGGCGCATGGTTTGCGAGATTGAGGCTTTGACGAAGATGTTCCGCACGCCTCGCGCGGTAATCACTTTGGCATGGCCGCAGATGAAGTCCCCTTTGCGATAGAGCCGTGTCTGTACTGTGTATAGCATTGCTGGCTCCTTAGCTCACATCCACGCCGCGCAAGGCCGGCGCCCAATCCTTGTCAGGAAACTGCCCTGCAAGGCTCGCAATCAGATTCTTATAGTCGCGCTTCTGGGCTTGCCACTTGGACTTGGTCCAGTAGAAGGGCGGAACCGGGACCACTCCCAGGCGTCCTACCGCGCTTGCCGTACCGGGCCCATAGCTCCCGTCAGCGCTGACGCCAATCTTGGCCTGAAGCCGTCCTACCTTGGCCTTGTTTTCCTTGAACCGAGCCATGTGCGGATACTTGAGACCCGCTGACAAGTCCTCCAGATAGCCTGTCAGCTGCAAAGCCGCGGCCTTCTGCGGCGAAGTCTCGCCTGGAGTGATGACCACTTCCGGCAGGACAGTGGTAGGGACAGGCGCTCCCGGCGGGTCGCGCATCACTTGCTCGGTTTGCTTGATGGCATCGGCCATCACCTGCGAAGCAGCGGCCGCGGCCTTCTGCGAAAAGGCATCATCGCTGTTAGTTGGTTGAGTCAAGCCGGGAGAGCTTGCCGTGACCGAGGGCCCGGCCGGCGGCTGGCCGGCGCGCGTCAGCTGGCTCGCCAACTGTTGAAACTGTGTGGCCATGCTGGGGGCAAGGGTCGCGGCCGACTTGGCGGCTTGAGAGAGGAGACCCGCATCCCCGTTCGCCAGTGCTACGGCAGTGAGCTTACCTAGCTCGCCCTGCTTTGCAGCCATGACTACAGCTTGGGCCATCACGGATGATGCAGCGGCTTGCATCATGGGCTTTCCCTTGCTGTTGAGTAGCATGGTGCGGCCCAGATTCCACACGGCTACGGGGTCGCCCGAGGCGAGCGCCTTTTCGACGATGGCCTTAACCTTCGCCGGGTCATTCATCGCGGCAATGACAGCCTGCTCACTTGTTGGGGAGACAGTGGGCGCACGTTTCTTGGGGCGATGCGTGGGCGGGGTTGCCGGCGTAGCAGCAAGCGCACGCTTGCCGCCAGCGGCGAAAGCCATCACGCCCAATGCGCCAAGCCCAATGATGATAGGAATGACAGCCATCACTTGCTCTCTTTCAATTGCTTGGTACCGAGAAAGAACACCACTACACCCATCAAAAGGATGTAGGGAATCAACTTGTCAGCGCTCGACTTCTTCATGGCTTCATTCCCAGAATCAAACTGGGGTCTTCTTCCCATTGACCAGTCTGGCGATTCATCTTGCCAATGCCTGGCGGGGTTCTGACCTTCACATGATACAGCCGGCCACCTTTAACAGGCTTCCACGCCACAATGATACCGGCGGCTATGCCGCGGTTGAGTAGTTCGGCGCAGCGCCAGCTGGCCAAGTCATCACAATCGCCCCATCCACGACCAAAGCAGGTTTGAGCATTGTCAAACCTTTCGTGGACCCAGTGCCCCGGCTCTCGTCGGTATCGCACGCCCGAAGCATACAATTCAGGGATAGTTCCCTGACGTAGTATGATGCGATTGACCTCGACAAGCGCGCCGCACAAGTGGCGAACCATCGGCGCAAAAGCCCGGCTGGGCTTCAACGCCGATGATTCTAAGTCCACTATGACCTTCACTGACCTCAGGGCAGAGCGGCGCCGCCCAACATGGCAGCTTCGAAGGTCCTGTTTGCCGCGGCCGTATTGGTCACGGTAAGAACCACTTCGTTACCAACTTCGGCCGTGTCCCAATGGGTGAACACATCCACAGAGACTTCCGAGAAGATGGCGCCGGGAAGGGCGCCAGCAGCGACAAGCTGCGAACGCTGCCCGATGCGCACATCGACCACGCGGAAGTCGAAAGCGATGCTGCTCGGAATAAACAGACGCTCGGGACGAAACACCACTTGAGGACGGGTCGTGACATCGGCCGTAACCGTCGTAGCAATGACGGTTGGACCAAAGCCAATGGCCATGCGTCGCGCGCGAGTCAGCTTGCGCTGGCCCAGCTGGAAGCCACCTTTTCCAGAGCTACGGCGCCGACGAGTGGCACCAATCTCGCCGACATCATCATCGCCATAGTCATCGCCAACTAGCTCGGTGGTACCCAAGCCAGAGACAATCTCGCGTAGCAGGTCATCTTCACCAATAACGTCGTAAGACATGTGTCTTTCTCTTTCTGCACTCCTTTTCAACCTACAGGCCCGGTAGCATCATCAGCGATACATCGGACCGAACTTTGCCGGCGTATTAGCCGATTAGCTCTGGGTCGAATACATTCGAGCCAGAGACAGACGAAGCACTGCCGCGAGGTACCCCGCTCTTCATGGCGGCAACGCGGAAGTGGACTTGCTCTTTCATCCAAGGTGCCAGGGCACCACTGAAGTAAAGCACTGCATCATCCGAGTACTTGCCAAAGCCATCGGCCACGCCTCCCAGGATACCGAGCGCCGGCACCACTGCATCCAAGTCATACGGCACAGAGCCAATGCGAATGTGACCGCGCATGGCCGGGTCACCAATCATCGCACAAGCCGCGCCGGCACTACTCGCTCCACCAAGAATGAGGAGAGCGTCCTTCATGCGCCCGGCGCCTTGTTCCGCTTTCACGCGCGCACGCGCCAGAGCGGGGGCCTTGCTACGGATGTAATTGAGCGCGCCGCGGACACTGTTGGGGAGAGCGAGAGACTTAGACATGCGGGTTACCTCTTTACTGGGAGTCTCCCAGAAACGTATCAGACCCGCTTTCTATGACCAGCGGGTTAAAACTTGCCTCTCCAGGCTTGCTTTTCAGTTGTTTTTGGGCGCATTGTCAGAGTCATAACCATGGCCAGACCCCAGAAAAAGCCCCCAGAAAAACCCATTGAAGACACGGAAGAGGACCCTAAGAAGTGGCCCACGAGAGGAGGAGCGGCCCGCTTGCTTGGCTACTCGCTCTCCTCTATCAAGAGACTAGAGCGGGAAGGCAAACTTACGCCCATCAAAGACAATGACGGGGTGCATCGCTTTGACCCGGGCATGATTGAAGGTCTCCGCCTAGAGCTAGGCGGCAAGCCCCCGCCCGAGACTGAAGCGGTCATTGCCTCAATCGATGGCGCTACGGCTCACGCCCGAGACTCCGGCCGACACCTAGAGCGGGTGCTAGGCCTCGTACTCAACCCCTCCGAGTCACTGCTGGACCTATATAAACAGGTCTCCGCGGACCTTCGAGAGGAGTGCCTAAAACTGCGCGCTGAAAACTTCGCCTATCTTACAAGCATGGCCGACATGCTAAAGACGCAACGTCAAGAGGACATTGAAGAGCGGAAGATAGCGCTGAGCGATGCTAGGAAAGAGCAAGCCCTAGGCCTTCTGAAGTCTGCAATCCCCATGATTATCGCCCAAGCCGGCGGCAATAAGCAAGTGGGCCAATTGCTCGGCTTTCTTCATAGCCTACACCCCGAACAGCTCAAAGTCCTTTTGACTTCAGGGATGCTCACTTCGGAGCAGTCGGAGGTGTTGTCTGGGGTTCTAAGCGAAGACCAGAAGACAGCGCTAGCTTCGCCAGCCGATACATCCGATGAAGAAACACGGCAAGGGGAATCTGGGGACGCTCCACAGAATAATAGTGCATCAACAGACGGACAGCCTTAAGGTCATCTTCGCAGAGACGATTGTATGCCGGCTTGTCCGGATGCCAGCAGCAAGAGCAGGGCTCGCGCCTAGTTCGCCGCATGGCCTTCCACATAATCTGACATGAAGTCGCAGACTCCGTCCGGTCTGATGCTTCCAGGAGGAGGTTGTGTAGAACACCGATACATAACCCATACGCCGGGTATATCGGTCGGTCCTCGCTGGCGGTCATAGTCCACATAGCGAGCGCTAGGCGCTCCGCACTTAGGACACTTGCCGGCGAGCAGGCTTCTAGCCTCACTCATGGCGTCATTCACTATCTGTGCTAGCAAGCTTTCAGGATAGCCAGCTTCTCTACCCTTCTGGATGAGATTGATGTAAAACTCTGGCTTGCACCTCTCGGCTAGACTACTCATCTCTCCACCACTAGCAGACGATAGCCGCCCCGATTCTTGTAGCGCTTCTTCAGGGCGCGCTTCCACAAGGGCTCCTGCTTGGCGTGCAAGTGGCGCTCTAGCAGCGCCGTTCGGGCGAAGCAATCCCCGCATGCTGCGCAGCTGACTCGCTTCTTGAGACGCTTCTCTCGCACATAGCGGGCATGCCGGGCGCGCCCTTCCGGGCAGAGTGCGGGGGCTATCATGGCCATTGTGCCGACATCCGATAAGGGTAGCGGGATACAATATCGGCGCCAAACTTGCCATAGATGCTATTCATAGCCATCTTCAGCACTAGCGGATTGTACAGTCTCCCCAGTGGAATAGATGGCTCGCTCGGCACAATGGCTGTTGTGACCAATGCTCCTAGGCAACTAAGAAAACCTCTCCTCTTCATGTCTGTAACTCCTTCACATTCCAGGGGACGCTGCCCCCTTCATCTAACATGCGGCGCTTGGTCCGAACCACGCCGCGCCAAGTCTTAGTCTGCTCTATCTCGCGCGGAGTCGTGTCGCCACTCTTCCAGAGTGTGCGCAGGCGCGCGAATTGCTCTAGATGCAAGTCCTTATGTTCTATGAGAAACTTAAAGTCTTCATAGTTGAGGGCATGAGTCTCGCCAGTCTTTCGGTCCAAGATGCGCGAGAATCCTTTGCCCCTGACTGTCCAGTTTTGCTCTTCGTCCTTGCGATAGGCATAAAGCTTCGGGGCTAAGAACTTGGCCTCATACACGTGCTTTTCCAACTTCAGGCCACCAAGCTTATTAGAAGTAGGGTAGCTAAAAGTGTGAGGTACTGCAAAACCGTCTGTATCGCAATAGTACACCCGAGGAGACTGGCGAAGATAGTTCCCAAGCACACGCCTAGCAATAGCCGTAATATGCACTGAGATGGGGACGTGAGCATGAGCTATCACCTTGTTCTCAACTAGGGCATGCACTCCCGGCATTAACATCTCACGACCAAAGCCTCCAGGCTCTCGCTCAGGTATCTTAAAGAAGTCCTTCGGCGGGTTGATTAGGACCTTTTGCTTCTGGCTACCTTCACCAAACTTGCCATACAAGCTATTGAGTAAGAACTTGAGTACTACTTTGAGCGCTTCTGACTCCGCTTCCTTGCGCCACTCGTAGATGGTTTCGGCGTAGTCTTTGAGCGCGTGGAACGGCTCAAAGACTTTCGCTTCTTCAACCCGTTCAATACGACCGCCGGACTCCTCGAGAAACTGCAAGTCAATACTACTAAACCAGCTAGACCACTTCCCAGTTGGAAAGTATACACGGCCGTCGTTGGGGTCGCGGTACGGAGTGACAGGCAGTCTTTCTGAAGTAGGAATGTTAACAGTGGCTTTGACAAGTGCTATGTCCTTCTCTTTCCAGCTGCGCCCAATCCGGGAGAGATTCCCGGGGGCGGGGAATGTCATCGCATAGGGAAATGACGAATTAACATCATAGTAGTCCGCCCATCGACAGTCCGTTTCGAACACCTCCACTCGCGAGGCACAGTAAGCAATGCGTGCAGCCCTGTTGACAGTTTCATCCGTGCTAATCGTCTCTTTGAGAAACACTCGCTTAAAGACGTCCAGGGCAGTGGACGCAATTGTCTTCTGTAGTTGTCCACCAATCTTGTTGATGCTCGCCTCGAATATCCTAATCGCCGCATAGAGTATCCTGCAATCCTTCTCGTTGTATTCAATCAGCGCTGGCAGTGGACCATAGAAGTGGTCCGTGGATTCCTTACTACCGCCCTTCTCTTGGCCAACCCACTTGCCAATGTCTCTCAAAGGTTGACGTATGAGCCAGTAGCTATCAACGAAGTACCAAGCATGCCGGCCACGCATCACCTTTACAATTATCGCCGCTGAACCACTAAAAGCACACTGGACAGTGACTCCGTTTCTAGGGTTGTCAACGATGTACTCCAGGAGGAATGCGAGGTCGTAAAGACCCCCAGCGTGAGCATAATACCACCGCCCTGAGTGCTCCGCAGTACAAGCCCAATTAAGGAATGACCTCGGGTCATGAAAGTGTACATATCGTCTACCATCGTAGGCACCTATTAGACGCAACTGCATCGGCTCGAAACCATAGCGTTTCGCCTTCTCCGCGTTACCCGGTATCCACTCGAGGTCGTATACCGCTATGTTTCTCGGCCGTACCTTACCCTGGAGTGGGCGTAACGACATTCATTGCCGTAGCCGCCCGGGTAAGCGCTTCTAATGCAATATCGAGGGATGATGCTTCGCCGCTGACAGTCTCGAACTTCCCGTCGAAGGGTTGCACGCGCCACACGCACTCACCATTAGGCTTCATCGTAATAGCGCCTCGAAAGGTCTCGAAGTCCTTCACCCACGCTATCGGACGCCACCCCCGCATTAACTCGGATAGGACTTGGCGGGGGATGTTCATATCTGTTTGCCCTTTTCAAAGAGAACCACTCTGTCGGCGTGCTCTTTTTCAGAGTTTCGCTTGACTGCTTCCACAATGACTTCCCAGGTTTCAAAGACCGTGGTTTTCTCGGCGCACTCTCGGCAGATATCTAGTGTGAAGGCGCTGCTACTCCGCCAGTGAGTGTGCATCGTAACAGCTATGACTTGTGGCACTGTCCCATCTGTTGGCATGCCTGGCCGCTCTTCACGATTACAGACATCGCACACCACTACTTGACGGCTACTCATAGGTCATGCCTCCGGCGTATCACGTGGAGCGCAAACCCAAGGCCAATGCCTAGCAGGATAGCTCCGAAGTCGCGTGCTACGTGGTTCCAGTCAATCATGGGTTTATCAAGAGGAATGGCTCCTCTCCCTTTCCACTTGGCTTAAGCCGCGTCCGAATCGCCGGAATCTCAGCCGCAAACCGGTGTGTCAGTGTTTGATACATGACGGGGATATCCCCATACATGGCTTCGACCTTCTGAAGCTCTGATATATAGTCTTTGAGCGTCATATCTTCCCCGGAATGTGGGC
>Ga0075420_100005988_pt1 | contig 10732 bp, 11 predicted proteins | sample SoiMetdeltSBSDD4_FD_75296 | JGI IMG/M metagenome (GOLD analysis project Ga0075420, IMG submission 75296) | Bulk soil microbial communities from a Populus tree surrounding site in Tennessee, USA - Soil MetaG P. deltoides SBSDD4 | ecosystem: Environmental > Terrestrial > Soil > Tree plantation... | reverse complement strand
CTTAGCGGCATGACGGTGGACGAGTTCAACGGCAAAGTGAAGAAGTGGCTGGCGACCGCCAAACATCCACGCTTCAAGCAGCTCTACACCGAGCTCACGTACCAGCCGATGCAGGAGGCGATGAAGCTGTTTCGCGCTAACGGCTACAAGACCTACTTCGTCACCGGCGGCGGCCAGGACTTCGTGCGCATGTACTCCGAGCAGGTCTACGGCATTCCTCCCGAGCAGGTCGTCGGCAGCGCGGGGGCAACGCACTTTGGTTACGATAAGAGCGGCAAGCCCATCTTAACCAAAGTGGCCAAGCTTCTGTTGAACGACGATAGCGCCGGCAAGCCGGAAGGCATTCACATGATGATCGGCCGCCGCCCGGTCGCCGCGTTCGGCAACTCGATCGGCGACAAACAAATGCTCGAGTACACGCAGGCGGGCGACGGCGCGCGGCTGATGATGCTGGTGCATCACGACGACGACAAAAGAGAATACGCTTACGGAGCGAAATCCAAGGTGGGCACCTTCCCCGACGCGCTGATGGCCGAGGCGAAAAAGAAAGGCTGGTCCGTCATCAGCATGAAGAACGACTGGAAACGCATCTTCGCGTTCGATAAGTGAAGAGGGTCGAGAGAATCAATTGGATATGATCACTCAAATAGCGGAAGACCATGCAAGCGGTCTCTGAGTCTTGGTTTCGCGCTGCACCTGTCAGGTTGGCAAATTTGACGTTCGCTCGTTGCCCGAGGCCTCAGCAAGGCCCTTCGACAAACCCGCTACCTTTATTGGACCAAAGTCCAATATACAGACTTGCCGCACTTCAGTAATAGATTAGGACTAAACGTTTTCGTCATCCGTCCGAGTTATTCCGGTTGGAGTTTCGGCGTGAAACGAAGGGAACGAGAGTGACTTTGGCAACGAAAATGCGCCATGGCGAAGCTAGTACGGAAAGCCGCAAGCCCAAGAAAATTTTTGAAAACGAATATTTATAAAGAGGAGGAGCAATGAAAAGCAGCAGTGCAATAGCGGTTGCGGTCATCGCAGCGACGTTAATACTAACCGGGGTGCCGACTCGCGGCTGGGCGCAAACCAAATCCGCGGGCGACAAGCCGGCCAACAACCTGGAAATCGTCCATGAAAAGCTCAAGGCGGACAAGAAACTGATCGTCGCCAAATATATGGAGTTGACCGAATCGGAAGCCAAGAATTTCTGGCCGGTCTACGAAGAGTACCAGAAAGATTTGCAGAAGATTTACGAAAGGCTGGGTAGTTTGCTGCACAGCTACGCCGAAGACTACCGCAGCCAGTCGCTCACCGACGAAAAGGCGAAAAAGCTAATGGATGAGTGGCTCACTCTGGAACAGGATGATGCCAAGCAACGGAAATCCTATGTTCCGAAAGTTCTGAAAGCATTGCCGGCGAAGAAATCCGCGCGGTACCTGCAAATCGAAAACGAGTACCGCTTGCTGCTGAATTACGACCTTGCGGCCACGGTGCCGTTGGTTCAGTAGGAAGAGAGGGACGAGTGTCGAGTGACACCTAAGGAGAACAAAATGAAATCAAAGAAAGAAAATCCGAGACCGCTGATTCTAATGATCGCATTGACGTTAGTGACGTTCATATGGAACGGATTAAGCCCGACTGCGGCGCTGGCTCAGAGCGCCAGCGCCATCGACCGTAACGCTAAAGCGGCCTTGGCCAGCCTCTATCAGAACACGCCGGGCGCAAAAGCGTTGGCCGACAAAGCGGTGGCCGTGCTGATTTTCCCGACCATCGTGAAAGGCGGGTTCATCTTCGCCGGGCAGTTCGGTGATGGCGCATTACGGAGGAAAGGCAGGACCGTGGCGTATTATCGCTCGCTTGCCGCGTCCTATGGATTTCAGGCCGGCGTTCAAGCGTTTGGCTACGTGTTGTTCTTCATGGACGACGCCTCGCTTCAGTATCTCAACGCCAGCGACGGCTGGGAGCTGGGAGTAGGACCCAGCCTGGTCGTGCTTGATGCGGGCTTCGGCAAAAATTTGTCAACGACAACCCTGCAGAGCGGCGTGTACGCTTTTATCTTCGACCAAACAGGCCTGATGGGTGGCATGGGTATTCAGGGAACGAAAATCACGAGAATCAATCCGTATCCATAGCAGAATCGCTTGATCGTGGAACGGTTCAAGCCGTTTTTCGTGCGTTCAATAGTTCAACCGTCGACAAAGACTAAAGGAGAGAACTGATGAGGATGGATTTGGTAAGAAGAACGATGGGTGCTGCGATAGTGATGATGCTGTTTGGTTTCGCGCCGCTCCGTGCGGCGCAGGATAAACCCGCCGACAACATGCAAATTTTGCGCGACAAGCTCAAAGCCGACAAGAAACTGCTCGTGGCGTCAAACATGGAACTGACGGAGTCGGAAGCGAAAGGATTTTGGCCGATTTACGATCAGTACCAAAAGGAACTGCAGAAGATCAATCAACGCATGGCCAAGGTGCTGGAGAGCTATGCGGACGACAACCGGCGTAAGTCACTGACAGACGACAAGGCGAAAAAATTAATTGACGAGGCGGTTTCTGTCGAGCAGGCCGAAGCCAATATCAAGAGCACGTTCGCACCGAAGCTCAGCAAAGTGCTGCCGGTGAAGAAAGTTGCCCGCTACCTGCAGATCGAGAACAAGATCCGGGCCGTCGTCAGATATGACATCGCTCAGGGAGTGCCGCTGGTGCGGTAAAAGACAGCAGGAGCAAGCCGTCGGGGATCGGTCAGCCGAGTAGTTAACAGGAGAGCATAAAATACAGGTCTGGCACTAGGCGTCTATCGGCATCGGCCAGGAATGTGATGACGATTTGTGTTCGGCCGCCGCATTCCCGGGCAGCGTCTGACGCTTGTTAGCGTTTGCTTGAGACAGTTTGAAATACCAGAGGAGTTCTTGTGGCCCCGCCAACGCCTGATGAAATCGCCAAGCAGTTTACTGCTAATTATCAGCCGATCGTCGACCTGAACACCGGTGCCGTCGCGGGTTTTGAGGCGCTCGCGCGTGTCGTTCAAGCTGATGGCTCGATAGCCACTGCCGGTGCGGTCATCGAAGAGATCGAGGGCCAGCCGGACGCTCTGAAAGCCTTGATCCAGACTATTTTGGTGTCCATCCAACGCGACATGGTGCCCCTGTTCGAGCGACACCAAAACTTCTACGTCAGCGTGAATATTCCCCCGATCATACTGGGCAGCGGCGAAGTATTGGCGATCGTCGAGGACCTGAAGCTCACCCCTTATCTCAGCAGGATCGCCTGCGAGGTCACGGAACGGCAAGCGTTGACCCCCGTCGGACGTGCGGCGCTGGAGCAGGCACGGCAAGCGGGAATCAGTATCGCGATCGATGATTTCGGCACAGGTCACAGCGGCTTGATGCAAATCGTCGGTCTCAATTTTGATATCCTCAAGATCGACCATTCGTTGATCGACACGATTCTCACGGATCAAACCGCAGCGCGAATGCTGCGCGGCATCGTCGCCCTGGCGGCTGCGCTCCGGCTGCGCACGGTGGCTGAAGGAGTGGAAACCTGGGAAGAAGCTTTTTTTCTTCGCGCTGCCGGTGTCGATTGCGGTCAAGGTTGGTTTTGGAGTAAAGCCGTGTCCGCGCCGGAAGCTTCCCGCGTTTTAAACGAGGGCTATCCGCTAAGCCAAGCAAGGCCCGTTTAACATTAATAATAGACGCGGTACCCAATTGCTTATTAGCTTAGATTAGGAGGTTGCTGAAAAACCCGGATTTGCAGGCTGCTCAAAAAGATCTCAGAGGCGAGGCGCGCATGGACGTGCTCGTGTCAGTGAACGTGACCGTGAAATCCACACGAACACGCTAACACGAACACGAATTCACGCGAGTCGATTGAGCGCACCCTTCGGCGAAGCTCAGGGCAATCGGGGTTGGCATATGAGTTTTTTCAGCAGCCTGGCAGGGAGACTCTCGCCATGACAGAAATACAGCGCGATATCACACGTAGCGTGCTGGCGGTCCTTTTTATCGTCACTCTGATCGGATCTTCCATCTGGATCTTGCGGCCATTCCTCGGCGCGATCGTGTGGGCGACGACGATCGTCGTCGCCACGTGGCCGCTCATGATCACCGCGCAAGCGTGGCTCTGGGGCAAGCGCGCACTGGCCGTGACGTTGATGACACTTTTGCTCTTGTGCGTGTTGGTCGTGCCCCTGACGTTCGCCATCGGCACGATCGTCTCGAACGTCGATGATATTGTCGTATGGGTAAAATCACTAGAATCGTTTAAGACACCTGCTGTGCCGCAGTGGATAGCCGATCTGCCACTGGTCGGTGTGAAAGTGGTCGAGTTGTGGGAACGGATCGCGGCGGTGGGCATCCAGGAAGGTGCCATGAGAGCGGCGCCCTATGCCGGCGGCTTTATTAAATGGTTTGTGGCGCAGGTGGGCAGCATCGGCGTATTGTTAGTGGAATTTTTGTTAACCGTGATTCTCGCCGCTGCCATGTACGCCAAAGGCGAGTTGGCGGCCGAGCGCCTCGCGCGTTTCGGCCACCGTCTGGCGGGGTCGGGCGGTCAGAACGCGGTCTACCTGGCCGGCCAAACGATTCGCGGCGTTGCCCTCGGCGTCGTCGTGACCGCCCTGGTACAAACGGTCTTCAGCGGCCTGGGTGTGATGATCGCCGGAGTGCCTTTTGCCGGCGTGCTGACCGCGGCGATGCTGCTTCTGGCGATTGCGCAGATCGGCGTTGTCCCGGTGCTCGGAGCTGCGACGGCTTGGCTTTTCTGGACCGGCAACTCGGCTTGGGGAATATTTTTGCTCGTCTGGACAGTGGTCGCAGGTACCATGGATAATTTTTTGCGTCCGATCCTGATCCGAAAGGGCGCCGACTTGCCGTTGCTACTTATTTTCGCTGGCGTGGTAGGCGGTCTGCTCGCTTTCGGTCTGATCGGCATCTTCGTCGGTCCGGTGGTGCTTGCCGTGGCCAATACGCTGCTCAACGTATGGATCGATGCGGAGCCCAAAGCGGAGACAGCTAGCGCGTCTCAAGCGCCGACCGAGAATAGTCGGGATCAGATCAGTTTGACCGCTGCTGGGCGCGACCCAAGATAAGCCGCCGCATAATCTGGCGATCCTGCGGACGAAGATTAAGGCGGATAAAAAATTACTGGTCGCGACAAACAATCGAACTTAGGTGGAAGAAACAAAGGAGAACTACATGAAGAATATGAGACTCGCGCTCGTTATGCTGCTGGCCGCATTGGCACTCGCTGGTCAAGCCTTGGGGCAGGAATTGGACGGTACTCTCAAAAAAATCAAGTCATCGAGTACATTCACTCTCGGTTACCTTGAGTCGGCGCCGCCGTTTTCTTTTCCGGGTCCGGATAGGCGTCCGGTGGGCTACTCCATTGATCTATGCACGCACATCGCAAGTAGTATCCAGAAACAACTCGGGATCAATCTCAAGCTCAATTGGGTGCCGGTGACTACCGAGAACCGAATCGAGATGGTGGCATCGGGCAAGGTGGACATTGAATGTAGCACGACGACAACAACGCTTTCACGCCAGGAACGGGTTGATTTCAGCCTGATGACCTTCGTCGATGGCGGCGGCCTGTTGACCAAGTCCGACTTGAAGCTTGGTGCCGTGGCCGATTTAGCGGATAAGCGCATCGCCGTCATTCCTGGCACCACGACGGAGACCGCGTTGGCAAAGTTTCTCAAGGAAGCATTTGTTTCGGTTAAAACCGTTCCTGTCAAAAATCACGTGGAAGGGCTCGCGGCGATAGAAAAGGATTTGGCCGAAGCTTTCGCGTCGGACCGCGGCATCTTAGTTGGGCTCGCGGTGACCTCAAAAGATCCGACGCGCTTCGCTTTGCCGGGCATTTTATTCTCCTACGAGCCCTATGGATTCATGTTGCGGCGCAACGATGCCGCGTTTCGGCTGGCGGTCAACCGCGCGTTAGCCGGGCTGTACCGTTCGGGTGATATCGCGCAAATCTATGACCGCTGGTTCGGCACCTTCGGCAAGCCGAGTCCGGCGATAGGAGCGATGTACATGCTCAACGGGCTGCCGGAATAAAAAAAATAAGTTCGAAAGCTCCAATTACTGCTTGTAAAGCAGTCGGTGAAAAACTTAATGTGGCAGAGAAAACTTTCTGAAAAGAGTGTTTCAGGTTTCGGCGTTCAGGTGTCAGGATCAGCGGTGAGGCCAGGGAACCTAACTAGCTGCCGCACGAAGGGAGTATCAATGAAAGTCCAAGAAAATCCGGAAATGCGCCCTACCCCGCAACCGGCGTTTGTGCTCGTCCGTTCTCGGACAGGCTCGAACGGCTGGCAAAACGTTCGAGGATGCCTGGTGGTGGCTCTCTTCTTTCTTCTGGTCGGCTGCTCATCAGACCCGACGACATTTCCTTTTTTAAATAATACCCATCGGCAGGCTTACAGCCTCAACGAGGCTGATCTCAGAAAAGTTCAATTCTATGTATCGACAGAGATTATGGCTCAGGTTCAAAACCCCGGGGCAACGCAGGCCTTCCTGATACCGAAAATGACTCCTGGTGTGGTCACGTCCGCAGGCCCGAATTGGATTAAGGTGAGCTTTAGGCAGGGCGGTGCTGACGTTCCCTTTGTCGCGGATCCGAACCAGAACGACAGTCGCTACTATATTGCCAGCGAGGTCGAAGGGGGCAAGAGCTTTAAGAGAGTCTCAGAGGTGCCAGGAAGGGTTTTTATCTACAAGGGCACTCCGCTTACACTGGTTTCTGGATCCGATGCCATGCTGCTCCTCGACTGGGACAGCTGGGAAAACGTCGTCGAAACACGCAAAGTGACCGGGGGTCGAAAAGTGGATTGACAAGTAGTTCTCTTTGTCATGTCTTGCTTACAGATGACCGCGGAAAATCCCGCAGAAGCATTCTGCTACGAGCGGCAAGTCACGCGCTTGCAAGATCTACAATTCAGGAAATATATTATTACTTGAAGGGGTTGAATGCCGCCGCGCCGGCAGCGTCCGGCCCGCGGAGAAAGGTTAAGGTGTGCCGTGGCAAATCGGAATCAGGCTCCTGAAATCATCATGTTCGTGCGCCATGGCGAAAAGCCCGGAGATGGCTCGCCACCGCACGGCGTCAATCGTCACGGCGAGAGGGATGAGCACTCTCTTTCAGTCCGGGGTTGGATCCGCGCCGGCGCCCTGGCCAGTCTGTTCGCCCATGCCCCGTCCAAGTCCCATCCCCATATCGTGCGACCGGGCCGCATATTCGCAACCCGGCCGACCCACGAAGCGAAGAGCAAGCGGGAGTTGCACACCGCGGAACCGACAGCCAGACGGCTGAAGCTTGAAGTTGTGGACTCGCACACCCACGGCAACGAAGAGGACATGGTCAAAGAGGTGCTCAGCCGGCCGGAATCAACGTTGATCGTTTGGCATCACGGCACGATGGCGAAACTCGCGGGCCATTTCCCGATCGTTAACAGCGGCGCGATTCCCAAGCATTGGCCGGATGAGCGATTCGACCTGATCTGGGTGCTGGAGCGTCAGCCTGGCGCCGAACTTAAGTACCGCTTTGTTGTCGTGCCGCAGATGCTGCTGGCCGATGATAAAGATACCGTCTGAGGAGGATGGCGATGTCTAAAGCAACTCCGGCTGAGGTGCAGAAGACTAAGGAGGGGTCCGAAGCAATTCCGTCCAAGCCGCCGAGAACTCCCGAGGAGGAAGCCGCACACCTGCTGAAGAAGGCGGAGAAGAAGAAAAAGAAGGCCGAGAAGCGCAAGAAGCACCGGTTGAGCCTGATCGCGATCACTCTCTCGGTCTTCCTCGCGTGGTTGGGCAGCACGGTGTTCGTGATGTTTCACGAGAGCCTTGCCAGTGAACTCGGCGCCAGCCATTCACGGGTCAAGATCGCTCTGGCTAGTTACTCCGTTGCGCTCATCATGATCGCGGTCGCGGGCGGACGAATCGCGGACATTCTCGGCCGCAAACGCATATTCATAATCGGCGGCCTAGCCTTTTCTGCCGCTGCACTCCTCGGCTTTACGGTAGACACCTTGGGGTCGCTGGTTGCGGTTCGCGCATTCATGGGATTTTGCGCCGGATTGGTTCTCGCCTCCACCGGCGGGGTGCTCGTGTCGACCCTGCACGGTTCGACACGCCATGACGCCTGGCTGTTGTGGCGCGGCGCCGGCATGGCCGGCATGGTGCTCGGCCCTGTCTTCGGCCCGCTGATCGCTTCCGCATCGAACTGGAGGCGGATGTTTATCGCCGACGCGCTGCTGATGCTGGTCGCGGTCGGAATCGGCGCGTACTCGATGAAAGAGAGCCGCGATAAGGACAGTGTGTTCACATTCGCCCTGATGCTGCCCGCGCTGCTGCTCGGCCTCGGCCTGCTGTGTCCCTACCTGGCGCTGCTGACGGGCAAGGAGCATGTGGCTTCCTGGGCGCTCAGCGTGGCCATCGTGGTGGTCGGGGTCGTCTGCCTGCTCGGCTTCTTTGTCCTCAATCGAAGGTCCTCGCACCCGTTGTTTGATACCAACATCGTGCTGCATAACCGGCGCATGTGGATCACCGACCTCTTCGGCGCGATCCACGTCGGCGCGCTCTTCGTTATCGTGGCGGCTTTCCCGGTGATCCTTGAAGCGGAAACCGATCTTTCAGCGGCCGAAATAGGCATCGGCATGCTCGCGCTGACGATCCCCCTCATCACGTTGCACCTGCTCGCCCATCGTTTCCGCGAGCAATACGGACTTACCCGGCCGATCGAGACGTTGATCGGCTGCACGCTTATCGTGCTGAGCATGGTGTGGTGGTTTAGTGCGGCGTCGCCGCACCCGACGTACGCCGCGATCTTTCCGTCGCTGGTCCTGATGGGCAGCGGCTTCGGCATGATCCGCTTGTTTGGCCATATGGGTGTGATCAAGCAGACTGGGAAGCGTTGGGCATCAACGCTGTTTGGCACGCGGACCTTCAGCAACCATGTCGGCGCCGCTGTCGGCGCGAACATCATCGGATTCGTTCTGCCGGCGACGTCGAGGCATGTTCTGTCCAACGATCCCCAAATCGCTCATGAGGCCGCCCTCGCTGCGGCCGTCGCCGTGGCCGTTGTGGTCGTCTCCTCGGCGATTTTCGCCGCGTGCAAGGACGAGTTCCTCGGCCACGAGGATCCGCACTGGCATAAGCCCAAAGCACCGTCACTTGAACTGAACGCGGACTCCTAAACTGGCCTTGAGGCACGCGACAAATTCAAACGGAGAGAGATCGATGACAAGAAATATCGCGGGCACATCCCTGCAACGCTCGCTGTTGTGCGTTTTGTGTATCCTGATGCTTACCGTTTTCGGCTGCCAGGGGCGCATCACGGAGGTGATCGCAGGCGAAGAGATTCCCATACCGGATAAAATGACGAAGAATCCGGATAAGGCGATGGAGCCGATTCCAGGATTTGCGGATGGACAGGTTTCTTACCAGGGCAAAGTCACACCGGCAGAAATATTCACGTTCTATCAGGAAGTAATGGCCGCCAAAGGTTGGCAACCGACGGCTCGTTTCTCCGACAAGAAAGATCGCATCGCTTACACGAAGGGCAACGCGTTGGTTTTGGTTAGGTACGAGGAAATGCCCAACGGTCCGACGCTCCTGACAATTTCGGTCGGAAAACAAGATCTACCGAAATAAGATCCAAATGCCATGGTGATGTTGAACAGGAGGCAACAGAGATCGCAGAGCTGCTTGAAAACAATTCTATGGTTCCCTCTGCGTCCTCCTGTAAAACAACACAACCTTGGCCTGCTTCGCGTCCCTTTGACCTTGCTCTGGACGGTCTTGGCGCCACCAGCCGGCTTTGCGGATTTTCGAGCATCGGACTCTCATTAGTCAGGGCGCGATAGCCCCTCTCTCCTATATTGGACCAAAGTCCAATATACACACGCTCCGGCTTCAGCCTATTTTCATCCCCAAAGATAGCCATTCCCTCAACCTGTATGGGATGAAGGAAGGCTTGCAGAAGGCCTTCGGCAGTACTGTAAAAAATATGAAAGGAGAAAGTCATGAGCACATTAGTAGTAATTGGGTATGACGATCAGTTCAAAGCCGAGGAGGTTCGGCTTTCCCTCATGAAGATGCAGAAAGATTATCTGATCGATTTGGAAGACGCGGTTGTGGCTGTCAAAGATCAGAAGGGAAAGGTGCGACTGCATCAGGCTGTGAACGTAACGGCAGCCGGGGCAGTCAGTGGCGGCTTTTGGGGAGCGCTGGTCGGGATGCTCTTTTTAAATCCGCTTCTGGGCATGGCAATGGGGGCCACCGCGGGAGCGGTTTCCGGCGCCCTCACGGATGTCGGCATCGATGACAAATTTATGAAGGAGCTGGCGGCAAACATGAAGCCGGGCAGTTCGACGCTGTTTGTCTTGGTGAGGAAGGCAACGCCGGACAAGGTGCTTGACGAAGTGAAGGGGACGGGGGGCAAGGTCCTGAGAACTTCGCTGTCGCACGACGATGAAGCGAAACTCCAGGCAGCACTGAGCACACAGAAGTAGTGAGCAAGAGCGCGCAACGGAACCGGTGAAGTCCGTCGGTCAAAGTTTTGTAATGCGAGCGCGGGGTGTCAAGCAAACGGACTTGGCGCCACTACATGAGCCTCACGGGGAGATAGCTCCGGGTGGATCGCTGCCTTTCAAGTTCACGCCCGTCGAAGAGGGTTATGGGAGGCTCACCCGGGTTGAGTACGTTCGTTTCCTCGACATCGCACGAGGCTCTGCTCGTGAGACGCGTGGG
>Ga0075420_100005986_pt1 | contig 10734 bp, 11 predicted proteins | sample SoiMetdeltSBSDD4_FD_75296 | JGI IMG/M metagenome (GOLD analysis project Ga0075420, IMG submission 75296) | Bulk soil microbial communities from a Populus tree surrounding site in Tennessee, USA - Soil MetaG P. deltoides SBSDD4 | ecosystem: Environmental > Terrestrial > Soil > Tree plantation... | reverse complement strand
AATTGAAGCGGATACGAAAAGCGGGAGGGGCATGTGCCCTTCCCGCTTCATTGAAGGAGGGATTATAGGCCTAAAACGTCGGCCATGCCGTACAGACCCGGGGGTTTTCCTTTCAGGAACTTGGCGGCCCGCAGCGCGCCGGAGGCGTAGGTCGCGCGGCTCTGCGAGCGCACCGTGACTTCGACGCGCTCGCCCGCGCCCGCAAAGATCACGGTGTGCTCGCCGACGATGTCGCCGCCGCGGATCGAGTGGAAGCCGATGTCCTTCGGCCTGCGCTCGCCCAGGTCGCCCTTCCTTCCAAAAACCGCATGTTTTTCAGCTTCCCGGCCCAGGGCTTGCGCCACGATTCTGCCCAGTTCGAGGGCCGTGCCAGAGGGCGCGTCGACTTTGTGGCGGTGATGCGCCTCGACGATCTCGACATCGTAGGCGTCGCCGAGGATGCGCGCCGCGCTCTCGGCGAGCTTGTAGACGGTGTTCACGCCCACCGCGAAGTTCGCCGCCATCACGATCGGAATGCGCTTCGCGGCTTCCGCGATCCTGCCCTTGTCCTCCTCGGTGAAGCCGGTGGTGCCGATCACCATCGCCCGGGCGTGCTTGAGCAGGGCGAGCGTGCCTTCGGGACGCGTGAAGTCGAGCAACACGTCGGCCTGGGCAATCGTCGGGGTATCGGCGGTGATCTTGACCGGTCCCGCGACCGTCCCGAGCGCAGGGCTCTTCGGCATGTCGACCGCGGCGACCAGCGAGAGCTCGCTGTCGGCGAGCACCGCGTCGATCAGCGTGCGCCCCATCCGGCCGCCGGCGCCGGCGATCGCGATCTTCAATTGGTGGTGGCGCCCGCGGCGACGACGTCGCCGTCGACGCGCGTGACCCTGCCGTCCTCGAAGAACACCGTGAGCTTGCGCTGCTCGCGCTTGGCGCCTGGCCGCTCGCGCCAGTAGACGTAGTCCCAGCGGTCGGCGTGGAAGATGTCGGTGAGCAGCGGCGTGCCGAGGACCAGGCGCACCTGGTCCTTGCTCATGCCGGGCTTGAGCTGGCCCACCATTTCCTGCGACACGAAATTGCCCTGCTGGATGTCGATGCGATAAGGCGTGACGCCCGGAATGGTCGGCACGTACCCGCAACCGCTCAGCAGAGCGGCGGACAGCGGCAAGAGCAGGCGATGCATGCGCATATAATGACAGCCGATGACCACGGTGCAAAGCCTGAAGGATAGCGGCCTTAAGGCGACCCTGCCCCGGCGCAAGATCCTGGAGCTGTTCGAGTCGAGCAAGGTCCGGCACCTGTCTGCCGAGGACGTCTACAAGGCGCTCCTCGCCGATGGCATCGACGTCGGCCTCGCCACCGTCTACCGCGTGCTCACCCAGTTCGAGCAGGCGGGGCTGCTCGCGCGCCAGCACTTCGAGACCGGCAAGGCGGTGTTCGAGCTCAACCAGGGCGGCCACCACGACCATCTGGTGTGCCTGCAGTGCGGCCGGGTCGAGGAGTTCTACGATTCCGACATCGAGAAGCGCCAGAACGAGGTTGCGCGGCAGCGCGGCTTCGCGCTGCACGGGCATTCCCTCGCGCTCTACGCCGACTGCATCAAGAAGGACTGCCCCTACCGGCCTGGCGGCTAGGCCAGCCGGTCAAGCGGGCTCATGATGTGGTCCCGTCGCGCCGTTACGTACGCAGCGCCTCGCGCGCCGGTGGCTGGGAACGTTAGAGCGCAATTGAATCAGAGGTAGCTGCCATGCGTAGTCCCAATACCGACAAAGTGTTCGCTGGCTCTATTCCAAAGCTCTATGAGACGTACCTAGTGCCGCTGATCTTCGAGCCCTATGCTGTGGATCTGGCGGGCCGCCTGAGAACGCGGCCTGTTTCGCGCGTGCTCGAAATCGCCGCCGGTACCGGGGTCGTGACGCGCGCGCTGGCATCGAAGTTGCCCGCGAGCGCCGACATCGTCGCGACCGATTTGAATCAAGCGATGCTGGATCAAGCCTCGGCAGTCGGGACGATGCGCAAGGTCGAATGGCGTCAGGCCGATGCGATGCGGTTACCCTTTCACGACTCATCGTTCGACGCCATCGCGTGCCAGTTCGGCGTCATGTTCTTTCCGGACAAATCCAAGGCGTTTGCCGAGGCGCGCAGAGTGCTCAGGCCAGGAGGCGTCTTCATTTTCAACGTGTGGGACCGGATCGAGGAAAATGAATTCGCGGACACCGTGACGATCGCGCTGGAATCCGTATTCCCGAAGGATCCACCGCGCTTCTTGGCCCGCACGCCCCATGGCTATCACGATCGCAGCCAGATCGCACGCGATCTGGCAAACGGCGGGTTTACTAGCTCACCTCGGATCGACACGGTCGCGACGCGCAGCCGGGCAAAGTCTGCGCGGGAGCCTGCGATCGCCTATTGTCAGGGGACTCCATTAAGGAACGAGATCGAGACCCGCGATGCCGCGCGGCTGGGCGAAGCAACCGATGTCGCCGCGGAAGCCATCGCTAAGCGGTTCGGCCGGGGTGCTGTCGACGGCAAGATCCAAGCACACGTTGTCACCATTGAAGCGGGCAGCTAAAGTGCAAGCATTGCGCTCTAACAACCGCATGTACCGGACGCGCGCAAGAGCGGTGCGCCCCGGTAATGCGGAACGTTAGAAGCCCCGTCAGCCCGAGTCCAGCAGCTCCGCCGCATGCTTGCGCGCGGTGCTTTCCGCGCCGCCCAGCATGCGGGCAAGCTCCGCGATCCTCGCGCCGCGGTCAAGCCGCAGGACCTTCACTTTCACCCCGGAGCGCGTGACCGACCACTGATCGTTGCCGCTCGCCGCGACCTGCGGCAGATGGGTGACGCAGAGCACCTGGCGTTCCTTGCCGAGCTTGCGCAGCGACCTGCCGATGGTCTCGGCGACCGCGCCGCCGATGCCGGCGTCGATCTCGTCGAACACCAGCGCGCCGACCGGCGAAGCCCTGGCGGCCACGAGCTGGATCGCGAGGCTGATGCGCGACAGCTCGCCGCCCGAGGCGACCTTGGCGAGTGGCCGCAGCGGCAGACTCGGGTGGGAGGTGACTTCGAATTCGACTTCCTCTGCCCCGTTCGCTCCCGGTTCACTCAGTTCTTTCAAGGAAACCGAGAAACGGCCGCCGGCCATGGCGAGCTGCTGCATGCCCGCGGTCACCGCCTTGCCGAGCGCTTCAGCACCGGATTTTCGTTTCGAGGAAAGCTTTTTCAGCAATCCCTCGTACCGTGCGCGCGCCGCTGCGACTTCGCGCTCCAGCGCCTCGGGATTCACCGCCAGCTCGAGTTCGCCGAGCCGCGTCTCGAGTTGAGACAACAGCTCGTGCAGCGCTTCGGGCTTCACCCGGTGTTTGCGCGCCGCGGCGTGCAGAGCCTCGATGCGCGCCTCGACCGCGCGCAGCCCCTCGGGATCGAGGTCTACGCGCGAGGCGTACTGGCGCAGCGCGCGCACTGCCTCGCTCGCCTGCGCTTCCGCCGACTCGAGGAGCTCGACGACCGGCTTCAGCCTGTCGTCGTTCTGGGACAGGGACTTGAGCTGCCGTGCGACTGCAGAGATCTGGGACAGGCTGGCGCCCTCCGCCTCCTGCAGCGCCTCGAGCGCCGACTGCGCCCCGCCCAGGAGGCTGGAGCCGTGCTGCAGGCGCCTGTGCTCGGCCGACACCTGCTGCCATTCATCCTTACCCGGAGATAGGTTTTTTAACTCCTCATGCTTTTCTTGAAGGTCGGTGCGCTCCGCCTCCCGCGCCGAAAAATTCCTGATCGCTTCCTCGGCCAGGGATCGGAGCCGGTTCCAGGCGCGAAAGGCCTCGGCGGTCTCGCCGGCCAGCGATTCGCATCCGGCATGCGCGTCGAGCAGGGTGCGCTGCGCCGCGGAGCGCAGCAGCGACTGGTGCTCGTGCTGGCCGTGGATGTCGACGAGGTATTCGCCGGCGGCCTTGAGCTGAGCGAGCGTGACGGCGCGGCCGTTGATGAAGCAGCGCGAGCGCCCGGAGCGGTCGATGGTCCTGCGCAGCAGGACGATGCCGGGGTCGCCGGCGAGATCGCTTTCCTCCAGCCAGTCCGCAAACAGGGATTTTCTTGCGACTTCAAATTCGGCCGACAGCTCCGCCCGCTCCTCGCCTTCGCGCACCAGCGCGGCATCGCCCCGCCCGCCGACGAGAAGCTCGAGCGCGTCCACCAGGATCGACTTGCCGGCGCCGGTCTCTCCAGTGAGCACGGCAAAGCCGGCGCCGAATTCCAGCGCAGCCTTTTCGATGATGACGAAATTCGCGGCTTCGAGCGCGCGCAGCATGGCCTAGTCCGGCGAGCGGCCGCTTCTTTCCACCCTCTTCTCGATCGCCTCGGACCAGCCCAGCTTCTCGCGCAGGGTGTCGAAGTAGCGGTAGCCCGGAGGATGGACGAAACGCACCACATCGACCGAGCGCTTGAGCGTCAGCCGGTCGCCCTCGGCCATGTCGTGGAGCGCGAGGCCGTCGAAATGCGCGCGCGCGTCGAGCGAGTGCACCATGCGGATCTCGATCACGCTGCGATCGCTCACGCTGACCGGCCGCGCCGACAGCGTGTGCGGGTTGAGCGGCACCAGCGTCAGCGCCGGCACCGCGGGATGCAGGATCGGCCCTTGCGCCGACAGCGCGTACGCCGTCGACCCGGTCGGCGTGGCGACGATGATGCCGTCGGCGCGCAGCCGGTAGACGAACTCGCCGTCGACCGAAAGCTCGAACTCGATCAGGCGTCCCTGCGAGCCCTTGCCGATCACCGCCTCGTTGAGCGCGATGGTGCGCAGCACCGACTTGCCGCCGCGCATCACCTCGGCGTCGAGCAGCGAGCGCTCCTCGATTACGTATTTGCCGTCGAGGATCGCGCCGATGCCGGCCTGCATGTCGTCGTGGCCGATGTCGGTCATGAAGCCCAGGCGCCCCTGGTTGACGCCGACCAGCGGCACGCGGTGGCGCACCAGGTCGCGCGCCGCGGCGAGCATGGTGCCGTCGCCGCCGACCACGATCGCGAGGTCGGCCTTGCTTTCGCCTTCGGGAAGAACCTCGCAGCCGCGCTTGCGCAGGAACTCGCGCAGCTCGCGCAGGGAGGATTCGCTCTCGGTGCTGCGCAGCTTGCCGATCAGCGCAATTCGCCGGAACACCGAGGACATTCGTCGAGTGTACAATGAATTTCATGCTCGACAAACGCGCCCAGATCCTGCTGAAAACGCTGATCGAGCGCTACATCGCCGAGGGCCAGCCGATCGGCTCGCGCACGCTGTCGAAGTACTCTGGGCTCGACCTGTCGCCCGCCACCATCCGCAACGTGATGGCCGATCTGGAGGAGCTCGGCTTTATCGCCAGCCCGCACACTTCCGCCGGGCGCGTGCCCACCCCGCTCGGCTACCGCTTCTTCGTCGACACGCTGCTGATCGTCAAGCCGCTCGAGTCCAACGCGCTGCACCGCATCGAGGACGAGCTGCACCCGGACAATCCGCAGCGCGTGATCCAGGCGGCCTCGCAACTGCTGTCGCAGCTCACCCAGTTCGCCGGCGTGGTGATGACGCCGCGCCGCGCGGTCACCTTCAAGCACATCGAGTTCCTCAAGCTGTCGGAGAAGCGCATCCTGATGATCGTGGTGACGCCCGACGGCGACGTGCAGAACCGCATCCTGTTCACCGAGCTCGACTACCGGCCCTCGGAGCTAATCGAGGCGGCGAACTACATCAACCAGCACTACGCCGGGCAGAGCTTCGAGTCGGTACGCACGCAGCTCCACGGCGAGCTGCGCGAGGTGCGCGAGGACATGACGCGGCTGATGAATGCGGCGCTCGAAGCGGGCAGCGCGCTCGCCGAGGGCGGCGAGCAGTACGTGATCTCCGGCGAGCGCAACCTGTTCGCGGTGCGCGACCTGTCGCAGGACATGGGCCGGCTGAAGCAGGTCCTCGAGCTGTTCGAGCGCAAGACCTCGCTGATCAAGATCCTCGACCTGGCGCTGCGCGGCCAGGGGGTGCAGATCTTCATCGGCGGCGAGTCCGGCGTCGCCGCGCCCGACGACGTCAGCATCGTGACCTCGCCCTACAAGGTGGACGGCGAGGTCGTGGGCACCGTCGGCGTCATCGGCCCGACGCGCATGGCCTACGAGCGCGTGGTGCCGATCGTCGACATCACCGCGAAGCTCCTCACCAGCGCGCTGTCGCAGCACTGAAGAGCGTCCTCCTCGTCAACCTCGGCACGCCCGCGGCGCCGACGCCGGAGGCGGTGAAGGACTACCTCGCCGAGTTCCTGTCCGATCCCCGCGTGGTCAAGCTGCCGCGCTGGCTGTGGCTGCCGATACTGCATGGCATCGTCCTGCGAACCCGGCCGGCGAAATCGGCGCACAAGTACTCGCAGATCTGGATGCCGGAAGGGTCGCCGCTCGCGGTGCATACCGTTCGGCAAGCCGCGCTTCTGCAGGAGAAGCTCGGCATCCCGGTGAGATATGCGATGCGGTATGGCAAACCCACTATTGTTTCTGCATTAGAAAAACTTCCGGAACCGATCGTCATCCCCCTCTATCCCCAATACGCCGAGAGCGCGACCACGAGCGTCGCCGACGTCGTGCCGCCCGGCGTGCCGCTGCTCGACGGCTTCCACGATCATCCCGCCTACATCGCCGCGCTGGCCGCCGGCGTGCGCCGGCACTGGCAGGCGCACGGCCGCGGCACGCTGCTCGTGATGAGCTTTCACGGCCTGCCGAAAAGGGGTTCGGAACGCTACGAGACGGAGTGCCGCACGACGGCGCGATTGCTTGCCGACAACCTGAAAACGGAATACCTCGTGGCGTTCCAGTCGCGCTTCGGTTACGCCGCGTGGTTGCAGCCCTATACGCAGCAGACCCTGGTCGAACTGGCGCGGGCAGGCCAGCAGAGAATCGACGTGATTTGCCCCGGCTTCGTCTCCGACTGCCTCGAGACCCTCGAGGAGATCGGCATCCTGGCGCGGCGCACGTTTCTCGACGCCGGGGGCCGCGAGTTCTACCTGGTGACCTGCCTCAACGAGTCGCCGGAGTGGATCGAGGCCCTGGCCGGGCTGGCGCGAGCGAAGAACTCGTAGCGGTTGCGGCCGAGTTCCTTGGCACGGTACATCGCGGCGTCGGAGCTCTTCAGCAGGCGCTCGCCGTCCGCGCCGTCGCCCGGATAGAGGGCGATGCCGACGCTCGCCGACACCGAGATTTCGTGCGCCTGGAGCTGCAGCGGCTCGGCGATCGCCTCGAGCACGCGGCCCGCCACCATCGCCGCCTCCTCGGGCCCGCCCACGTCCTCGAGCAGCACGGTGAACTCGTCGCCGCCCATGCGGAACAGCAGGTCGGCCTCGCGCACCGCGCGCCGGACGCGCTCGGCGGCGGCGCGCAGCAGCCGGTCGCCGGCATCGTGGCCCAGGCTGTCGTTCACGCGCTTGAACAGGTCCAGGTCGACGAACAGCAGCCCGAGCGGCCGCCCGGCGCGCTTCGCGCGGCGCATCGCCTCCTCGAGGTGCTCGGTGAAGCTGGCGCGGTTCGGCAGGCCGGTGAGGACGTCGTGGTACGCCTGGTGGCGGATGCGCTGCTCCTGCGCGGCGTGCCTGCGCTGCTGCTCGCGCAGCAGGCGGCGGTAGCGTGCGAGGACCAGCAGCAGCACGAGGCAGACGAGCGCCATCGCGCCCAGCATCGCGGCGAGGAGGTTCAGCATCCCCCAGCATAGGAGCCCGGGGGGACGCCCCGCACTAGGGGACTTCCTGAGGGGGGAAACCCCTACCGCCCTAACAATCCCTTTAACTTGTCCTTGACCTTGGCGCCGGCCTCGGACTTGGCCGCGTCCTTTCCCAGGGTCCTGTAGTCGACTTCATATTTCAGGTCGTCGAAAGAGCCTCTGAGCCTCACCGGCACGGTCAGGCCGGCGAGGCGGTCGCGCTCGGCGCCCCCCTGCCCCTTGCTGGTGCCGACGACCGAGGCTTTCGCCAGGTAGTCAAGGCTCGAGGCGCCGATGTTGATGTCGCCCGCACCGCCGAGGCGAAACAGCGGCGCCTTGGCGTCGAGGTCCTCGTTGTGCGCCACGCCGTTCTTGATGACGAAGCTCGCGGTGAGCTCGGTGAAGTCGGTCCGCTGCCCCTTGTCGCCGGCGCTCTCCCCCTGCGCCGCGGACTGGGAGCCGCCGAGCGCGGTGCGCGTCTTGCGCAGGATCTCGCCCAGGTTGACGCCCTTGACCGCGCCGTCGCGCAGGCTGACGTTCGCCGTGCCGGCGAGCGAGCGCTTCATCGCGTTCACGCTCGCGCCCGCGGTGTTGACGTCGAGCGCGATGTCGCCCTTGCCCTCGAGCCTGTCCTGCTGTGCGAAGTCCCTGAGGATCGGGCCGATGGCGACGCCGGTCAGCTTTTCCTTCAGCGCGACATGGTTCTTGTTGGCATCGACCACCAGCTCGCCGGCAATCGTGCCGTCATAGCCTTTCGCCGAATGCGGCGCGAGCGCGACGCGGCCGTTCGCCGCATGGATCTGGGCCTTGAGATCGGCGAGCTTGAGCCCGCGCACCTGCAGCGCCCCGACCTGGACCTTGCCCCGGGCATTGATTCCCTTCAGGGCCGACAGGTCCACGGGGGTGTCACCCTCTGGTTTTGCAGGACCCGCTTGTTTCGCGGCCTTTTCCTCCGCCCCCAGGTACCGGTCGAGGTTCAGCGTGTCGATGCTCGCCTCGAACTCGTAGGGCTCCTTGAGGGTGAACCGGGTCTTGATGGTCGAGTCGTCGAGCTTGGCGGTGACGTCCGCGCTCAGCGTGCCGCCGCTCAGCTTGTAGCTGCCGTCGAGCGAGAGCTTCGCCGCGAGCGGCGGCGCCTTGCGCTTCGCCACCATGGCGAGTTCGAGCTTGCCCTCGGCGTCCTGGGCGATGCGGCCGGTCTTGAGGTCCAGGCCCTCGAGCGCGTATTCCTGGCCGGCGGCAAGATCGCTGTAGGCGATCGACGAGCGCTCGATGCGGATGCTCGAGACGTCGAAGACCAGGGGGGCATTTTTTTCCGCAGTCTTCGCCGGCGCTGCGGGCTTCTTCTGATCCATCAAATCCGAAAAATTGAAACGGCCATCCTTTTCCTTGACGATGCGCGCCTTCAATCCGGAGAGCGACACGGAATCGACGATGTATTCGCCGCGCAGCAACGGCATGACCTTCACCGACGCGTGTACGGCGTCAAACGAAACGAATTCCTGATTCGAGCCCTTTTCCGAGAAGGTGACGCCCCTCACGGCTGCGCCCAGGCTTGGCCAGAAGGCGAGCCGGATGTCGCCCTTGATCTTGAGCGTCCGCCCGGTCTTCTCCGCGGCGATGCGCTCGATCTCGCCCCGGTAGCGGTTCGGATCGAAGGTCAGCGCGAATACCGCTGCGGCCACCACGATCAACACCACCAGCCCGCCCACCCCAAGCAGCCCGTATTTCAGAAGTTTTTTCATAGAATCAAGGCCTTTAATATGCAAACGGCGGCTTGAAAGCAGCCGACCAATCCCCATTTCGACAAGATGCAGGAAGAATCCGTTCAGCCCGAAAAATCGCTGGAGCAACTCTTGGCCGAAGCCCAGGCCAAGCTAGAACAACAGCGCGAAACCATGCTACGCGCGATTGCGGACGCCGAGAATGCCCGCAAGCGCGCGCAGGCCGAAGCCACCACCGCGCAGAAATACGCTCTCGAGCGCTTCGCCGAGACTCTCCTCCCGGTCGTGGACAGCCTCGAGGCCGCGCTGCAGGGTGGTCACCTCGCGGGCGACACCAGCGGCATCGAATTGACCCTGAAGCAGCTCAAGTCGGCGCTCGAGAAATCGAGCATCCGTGAGATCGAGCCCAAGCCGGGCGAGCGTTTCGACCCGCATCGCCACCAGGCAATGGCTGCGGTGGAGGCTGACGCTGACCCGAACACGGTCGTCGACGTGATGCAGAAGGGTTACGCCCTGTACGACCGGATCCTGCGCCCGGCCCTGGTAACGGTTGCAAAAAACAAGTCAGACCCCATATCAGACAAAGACTTGGACTAAGGTACCCCTATGGCAAAAATCATCGGCATCGACCTCGGCACGACCAACAGCTGCGTGGCGATCATGGAGGGCGGCAAGCCCAAGGTGATCGAGAACTCGGAGGGCGCGCGCACCACGCCCTCGGTGGTGGCCTACACCGAAGACGGCGAGGTCCTCGTCGGCGCGGCGGCGAAGCGCCAGGCGGTCACCAACGCGAAGAACACCGTCTACGCGGTGAAGCGGCTCATCGGCCGCAAGTTCGACGAGAAGGAGACGCAGAAGGACATCAAGCTGATGCCCTACAAGATCTCGCGCGCCGACAACGGCGACGCCTGGGTCGAGGTGCGCGGCAAGAAGATCGCGCCGCAGCAGGTCTCGGCCGAGATCCTGCGCAAGATGAAGAAGACCGCCGAGGATTACCTCGGCGAGGACGTCACCGAGGCGGTGATCACGGTGCCGGCGTACTTCAACGACTCGCAGCGCCAGGCGACCAAGGACGCCGGCCGCATCGCGGGCCTCGACGTGAAGCGGATCATCAACGAGCCCACCGCGGCGGCGCTCGCCTTCGGCCTGGACAAGGTCGGCAAGAAGGACACCAAGATCGCGGTCTACGACCTGGGCGGCGGCACCTTCGACATTTCGATCATCGAGATCGCCGACGTCGAGGGCGAGAAGCAGTTCGAGGTGCTCTCCACCAACGGCGACACCTTCCTCGGCGGCGAGGACTTCGACCAGCGCCTGATCGACTACATCGTCGGC
>Ga0075420_100005985_pt1 | contig 10735 bp, 5 predicted proteins | sample SoiMetdeltSBSDD4_FD_75296 | JGI IMG/M metagenome (GOLD analysis project Ga0075420, IMG submission 75296) | Bulk soil microbial communities from a Populus tree surrounding site in Tennessee, USA - Soil MetaG P. deltoides SBSDD4 | ecosystem: Environmental > Terrestrial > Soil > Tree plantation... | reverse complement strand
GCGCCGAGCCCGGGAAAGAACGGATCGCCGAACTCGCGCGTCATCAGCACGAGCCACGGACCGGCCAGCACCGCCACCGCGGCCGCTCCGCCGGCCATGTAGGCAAGCGCGGCCCGGCGCCCTGCGAGAAGGGCGAGCGGCAGCGCCGCCAGGGCAAAGATTGCGTTCGAGTACTTCAGCGCCGCCGCCGCGCCGAACAGGACGCCAGACAATCCCGGCCGCTTGCCATCCAGCAGCAACAGCAAGCCCGCGAGCATGAACGGCAGCAGCAGCGGATCCAGGAAGGAAGTGCCGACCGTCGCCCAGTACACCGCGGTCGCCGCGCCGAGGGCGGCGGCTAGCCCCGACATCACCAAGCGCTCGCTGCGCCCGAGGTGAACGAAGAGCCGCCAGGCCAGCGCGAACAACAATCCAATACTCAGGCTGTGCGCGAGGGCGAGCCCGACCGACGCGAGCACGCTGTGCCAGCCGGAAGAGACCATGAGGTAGAACGGCACGTACCCGAGCGGGTTCAGGTAGCTCTGCGCGCTGGCGGCGAAGTAGTCCTGCTGCAGCCTCCCTTGCATGAGCTGGAAGGGCGCGTAGTAGTGGTAGTTAAGAAGGTCCCAGTTCAGGTCCTTCCCGGCATACACCGTCCAGGCCGCACACACGGCCGCTGGCAGGCCGATCAATGCGGATATCCGCCTCAACGCCGGACGCGCTTGAGCTCGGTCACGCGGTTCTTGAGGTGCTGCAACGCCGCGCTGTTGCTCGTTTCCCCATAAAGCTGCTCAAGTGGCGCGATCGCACCGCTGTCTGGCGACGGCCAAAGCGAGAATGCGGACTCGAGATCGCCGATGGCGCCGGGCCGGTCTCCGGTATTGGCGCGCAGCACCCCGCGCAGGAGGAAGAACCCGGCTACGTGCTGCTTTGGCGCATCGGATGGCAGCAAAGTCCGCGCGCGGTCGAGATAGGTGGCCACCGCATCGGCCGAGAAACCGCCCGGGTTGGCGAGCAGGCCCTCGGCGATGCCAAGCGCGCCGTAGAAGTCCTGCGCCAGCAGCTCGAACTGGCGCCGGCCACGCTCGTCGGGCGGCGCGCCGCCGCTCGGAAGCGAGCGCGCGATGAGGTAGCCGTACCTGCGCCGCAGCTCGCTCTGGAAGTAGGCGATCCAGGCATTGCCGGCGTTCTCGCGCGCGATCGCCTCCTCGAAGAAGCGCACCGCCTCTTCCGGGAGGTCCACCGTGACCTTGTTCGGATCGGACGAGCTCTTGTCGACCTCGATGTAGAGCCAGTGGTCGCGCCGGGCATTTCCCGTATACGTGTCCAGGGTGAGCACGACCGGGCTTTTCTGCGCCGCGATCATTTCGCGCACGATGCGGTTGGCGCTCTCCTGGTCGGTGCGAAGCGGGTGGAACAGCCGGTTGCCGAGGATCAACCCCTGCGACTGGTAAAGCGTTATGTCCGGCCGCGCATTCTCCACCATGTGGAAATACGCGATCGGCGCGAGATCGGCGTCGCCCTGGCCGAACACGATCGCGTCCTTCGGCAGGATCTTGAGCACCGTCTGGGCGTATCGCACCGACCAATCGTGGTTCGCCCGCAAATTGACCCACGCGCCCAATCCGCCAATCAGCAGGAGCAGCCCGGCCGCCGCCGCGAGCGACTGGCCGCGCCGCAGGGCATAGCGTGCAGCGAGCCAGTCAAAGCCGAGCGCCATCCACAGGGCGCCGATGGCATAGGCCGGGATGGGATAGACGTGGAAGATGTGCTTGCGGAACACGTCGTAGTCGAAGCCCAGCAGCATGACCAACACCGCCGAGGGCATGAGGAAGGCGGTCGTGAAGAATGCGGATATGCGCTTGCCGAGGACGCGCCATTGCGCCGCGAACCCGGCGGCGGCCACCGCGGTGCCGATGATCGCGAACTGGAAAAAAAGCTCGCGTCCCATGAACGTCAGGTAGCGGGTCTTGTCGAGCCAGCCCGCGGTGTGGGAATGGTCGACGTTGACGTATCCGGAGCGCGAGATGAAATACCAGATCTCGGTGAGCGTCTCCATCTCGCCGTAGAAGCTGATCGGAAGCCCTTTCCACGATCGATGGATGAGCCAGGCGTAGGGCAGCAGGCCTGCGGCCACCAGCACGAGCAGGAGGCCGAAGCGCCGCAGCAGTTCCTCGCGCAGCGGCCAGAGCAGGATCGCGAACGCGGGCGCGGCGAGCAGCATCAGCGGATAGTGGTTGCTCAGGCTCAGGCCGAAGATGAACGCCATCCACGGCAGGACCCGTGGGTCGTGCTCGGCGCGCAGCCCGAGATGCACGAGCGCGAGCAGGAACAGCGTGTTCAGGGTGTAGACCTCGGCAATGATCGACTGCGACCAAAACACCGGCGAAAGTCCGAGGGCGAAGGCGGCGAGGTATGCCGGCAGCCGGCGGTCCGCATCCACCAGACTGCGGGCGCACAGCCAGGCGGCGGCCGCGGTCAGCGCGCCGAAGAGCGCGCTTGCGAGATGAACGCGATAGGCCACCGAGCCGAACGGCAGCCACGTGAAGAGGTGCCCGACGAGGGTGAAAAGCGGATATCCCGGCGGATGCTCAATGCCCAGGAAGTAAGCCGACAGCACGAACAGCGCATCGTCCTCGAGGCTCACGCTGCGCGGCGCGGTCGCCGCGTAGAGCACGAAAAGCGCGAGCGCCACCGCCGCGGCCTGCAGCCAGTCGGCGCGCGCGGCACGGAACATCGGGCGGGCGGTCAAGGCTTGCGGGCGCCGGCGGCGCCCCAGGTGAACGACGCGGTGGTGAAGAAGTTCCACAGCGCGGCGATCAGCGCCCCGGCGAGCCCGGCTGCCCAGTAAGCGACCGACTGCAGGAACAGCCATTCGGCCACTGCGATGTTGATGAACGCGCCGATGCCGCAGGCGACGTAGAAGCTCGCCAGGCCGCGCCAGAGCCGCGAGCCCCTAAGGCGCTGGTCGCCGTAGGTGAAGATGTTATTCAGGAAGAAATTGCTCGTCATCGCGGCCCACGTCGCGAGCGCCTGGCTCAACAGGAAGTTGCCGCCGCTCGCGCGGAACCCCGCGGTCAGCACCGCCAGGTGGACCGCGACGCCGGTCAGGCCGACCGCGCCGAAGAGGAAGAAGCGCGCCGGCAGTAGCCGGCCGGTCATGTGGTAGAGGATCAGCATGAAGAACTCGGCGATCACGCGCGCGCCGAGCTTGCTCTCGCCGTGCTGCCGGCTGCGCATGCGATAGGGCAGCTCCGCGATGCGCACCTCGCCGCGCGCCGCGGCCACCAGGTCGAGGAGAATCTTGAACCCCCGCCCGTACAGCCGCCGCACCACGCGCTCGAGGAAGCTGCGGCGCACGAGGAAAAAGCCGCTCATCGGGTCGCTCAGCCCCTTGCAAAGCACCTGGCTCAGCGCGCTCGCGAGCCGGCTGATGCGCACGCGATCGGCGGCCAGGTCGCCCGTGCTGCCGCCCTCCATGTACCGGCTGGCCACTACGACGTCCGCGTCCTCCCGCTTGAGCGCCTCGAGCAGCTTCGGCAGCTGCGTTTCGTCGTGCTGCAGGTCGGCGTCGATCACCGCGAGGTAGGGCGCCGAGCTTGCCAGCATGCCCTCGATGCACGCCGAGGCGAGGCCGCGCCGGCCGATGCGATGGAGCACGCGCACCCGCGAGTCATGCTGGGCCCGGTCGCGCACCACGTCCTCGGTGCCGTCGAAAGCGTCGTCGACCACGACGATGGTCTCCCAATCGAGCCCGGCGAGCGCCTGCTCGAAGGCGCCGAGCAACGGCGCGATGTTGTCGCGCTCGCCGTATGCCGGCACCACCACCGTCAGCTCAGGCATGGGCGCGTCTCCGCCGCCGCACCCGCCACAGGGCGCCCAGCCATGCCGTCCAGGCGCCGAGCGAAACGATCAGCCCGGTGGCGAACGCGGCAGGCGCGTACTCCAGGCGCAAGCGGTGCTTCCCCCGGTCAAGCGGCACCGCGCGCAGCGCATGGTTGGCCGGCATGAGCTCGTAGCGACGCGCGTCGCCGGCGTCGAGCGGCACAGCCCGCCACGCCGGAGTCCATGCGTCGGTGACCAGCAGCACCGACGGGCGCTCCAGTTCCGCTTCGATTTCCATGAAGTCCGTCCCCTCGCGCAGGATTGTTGCACGCCCCGCCGGTCCGCCGGCCTGGGGCGCGGGCACCGGTTCGCGTTCCAGGACCACGCGCCGCCGCGGGTCGAAGTCCGCCGCGCCCATCGCCTGGAGCACCGCCTCTCGTCCGGTGCGCACCTCGTGCGTGCTGACCAGCTCGAGCCGCGCGAGCGGCGCGCTCGCGCCGGGATGGATCGTCATCACGCCGTTATCCAGGACCACCACGTACTTGACGCGCACCATCGCGAGCAGCGGGTGGAAGCGCTCGAAAGTCGCGTACTCGACCGGCTTGCCCGGGTCCGCGCCCATGCTCCACATGATGAATTCGGCATAGCGGCGCGTAAGGCCGGGATCGTAGCCCCAGGCGTCGTGCGTCCGCATCGCCATCGCGCTGTTCGGACGCACCAGGTTAAGCGTGCGGTAGTCACCAGGATCGCGGGCCAGGAAGTTCTGCAGCTCCGCGATCACGATGCGGCTGCTGTCGAAGGTCGGGCGGTGCAGGCGGGCATAGACGAAGATTTCCGCCACCGCCAGGGCGCCGACCAGCAGCACGGCACGCGGGCGGGTATGCAAGAAGAACAGCGCTGCGGCGACGATGGCAAGGGTGAGCGCGGCGATTTCGAGCCCGCCGGCGCTGAAGCCGCGCGACGCGGCGATGAAAGCCGGATCCCGATAAGCGCCGTGATCGAGGTAGGTCTGGCCCGTGGAGGCGATCGCCGCGGCGACCGCGCTCCAGTCGGCCGAGCGCACCAGCAAGCTCGCCACGCCGAGCAGCAGCGCGGCCGCGCCGGTCGCCCAAAACACGGCTTTCGGCGCACCGCGGTCGCGCAGCATCCGATCCAAGCCGCTGCCCGCGACAAGCACCAGGATCAGCGCCGTGACGAAGATGAACTTGCCCGCGCCGCGGAAGCGGTCGAACCAGGGCAGCCAGTCATAGAGAAGCCGGAAAAGCGGCGTGTTGTCCCCCAGAGCGATGAGCGCGGTCAGGCCCGCGGTGGCGAGGAGCGCGCGCTTGCCCGCCAACCTGCCAGCCGCGATGCCGTACACGGCCAGCATCAAGCCGACGACGCCGATGAAGGCGCTCGCCTCCCACAGGTACCAGCGGCCCCAGTAGGGATGGGTGAAGACGTCCCCGAAGAACCCCGGCGCGAGCAGCGTCAAAAAATTTTCCGTGGGGAAGCTGAAGTACACCGCGAATTGCGGCGGCAGCGCCTGGTTGCGGACTGTCTCCGAGGTGGCTTGGAAGCCGGTCAGCAACTGCACTGCGCCCAACGCGGCCCCCCCCGCATAAATGGCCGCGACGCCGATCACGTCCCTTCGCAACAAAGCGTAGATTCCTGCGCCTACCGCGGTCAGGTATACCGTCTGCGGATGGCCGGCGAAGATCTGCATCGCCACCGCCGCCGATCCGAGCAGCAGCCAGCCAGGCCGCCGCGACTCGAGCCACGCATCGAGCGCTAGGAAGATCATCGGCGCCCATGCCATCGCCGCCATGCTGGGGAGGTGACCGGCGTAGACGCGCAGGAAGTGCGGGGCGCAGAACATCGCGAGTGCTGCGGCGACGAATGCCGCAAACGGGTGCAGCAAGCGGCGTAGCCCCCACAAATACGTGAATGCGCCGAGCAGCCAGGCGTTGAGCGCGATCGTCCAGTTCGCGGCGAGCGTGGCCGGCATCAGCATGAAAAGCCAGTTCGGCGGATAAAGCAGCGCCGACTGCATGCCGCCGAAGTAAGGCACGCCCGCGTAGATGTGCGGGTTCCACAGCGGCAGGTTGCCGTCCGCGAGCTCGTCGAAACCGAAGCGCCGCCAGTGCAGGAAGTGCAGCCCGATATCGGTGTTCTCGGCGCCCACGACCACGCCGCCGGGCAGGCACAGAACGTCGAAGAACATCGCCAGCACCAGCGCGGCCAAGCCGGCAAGTCCGGCGCGCGGCGCCATCAGCCGCCCTCCTTCAGCCGCAGCACGCTAAGGAGGAACGAGGCCAGCATCACCTCCATGCCACCGATCATCAGGGCGGTGGCAGGAATGGTGTCGCGCATGACCACGCGCGGATCGAGCGGCCCGAAACCCGCCTCGCGCCATTGCCAGAACGCGGCCGCGCTCCAGACCAAGCCGGTAAGCGCCAGGCACAACCCGGCGATCAGGCCTTTCTCCAGTGTTAGGGCTCTTAGTATCCGATCCAGCGCAGGCCGCCGCGGCAGCAGGCCTGCACTCTGCGCCGACACGCGTGCAAACAGCGCGAACAGGCACAGCTGCATGCCAAGCAGCGCGGCCGCCGAGGCGTACAGCATGCTATGGATGTCGAGGCCCGCGCCAAACACGCGCAGCGGCGCGAAGTAAAGCAGTGCCGTGACCACCGTGCCGGCGATTAGCAAAACGAGCCCCGGATAAAGGAACAGCCAGCGCGGGCTGAACAGCAGCAGGAAGCGGAGGTGGCGCCAGCCATCGCGCCAGCTGCGCAGGTGCGGCGGCCGGCCGCGTCCGTCCGGGTGAAGCGTGGTCGGCACTTCTGCGATGCGCCAGCCCGCGAGGGCGGCCTTCACCACCATTTCGCTCGCGAACTCCATGCCGGGCGTGCGCAACTCGAGCGCGCGCACCGCCTCGCGATCGAATCCGCGCAGGCCGCAGTGAAAATCGCCCACCCTCGCACCGAATAGCAAGCGCCCGAGGAAGCTAAGCGCGGGATTACCGAAGTAGCGGTGCAACAGCGGCATGGCACCGGCCTGGATCCCACCCCGGAACCGGTTCCCCATCACCAGCGGATAGCCCTCCCGCAACCTGGTGACAAAGGCCTCGAGGCGGCCGAAATCGTAGCTCTCGTCCGCGTCGCCGATGATGACGAAGCGGCCGCGTGCCGCCGCGATTCCGGCGGACAGCGCCAAGCCGTAGCCGCGCTCGGCCACCTCGATGACCCGAGCCCCCGCCTGCTTCGCCACGGTCACCGAGCCGTCGTCGGAGCCGTTGTCGGCCACCAAGACTTCGCCTGTGATCCGCGCCTCTTCGAGGAAGCCGCGCGCCTTCGCGATGCAGCGCGCGAGCGTCGCGGCCTCGTTGAGGCACGGCATGAGAATCGTCAGTTCCATCACGCGAGCGCTCATCCCCCCGGATGAACCCCAAAAAAAAAGGTACCCCGAAGGGTACCTTTTCGTTGAAGCTGGACGGTTCTCGTTATCCGCGGCAGGAGCCGGGCAGATACTTGAGCGGCACGTTCGTGCCGTCCGTCGAGCTGCCGCAACGCCAGCCGTACAGGGCCGCGCTGCTGCCGGTGACCACCGTCGCCAGCGTGTTCGGCGAAGAGAGCGGGGCCAGCGTTACGACCGAGCCGTTCACCGAGGTGGAGATGCCCTGGACCGTCGCGCTCACGACACCGTTCGCGCTAGTATCGACGCGGGCGACGTACTTGGTCGCCGTGGTGCCGCCGTATTCACAGCCCCAGCCGTTGACCGGAATCGCATTCGCCGGGCCCGACTGGTACACCTCGGTAATGGAGGTGCGGCACGCGCTCATGCCCAGAATCACTTCGGACATCTTCGCGCGGATCGTGTAGTCCTGATACGCCGGCAGCGCAACGGCCGCCAGAATGCCGATGATCGCGACCACGATCATCAGTTCGATCAGGGTGAAGCCCTTCTGCAGTTGTTTCATGGAACTCCCTTCCCTTGATTAAGTAATGCGGTCGGTTTTATACCGGACGCGGCCTCTACCTGCAACGTCCGTGCCACCCATTCGGGTGCCTCAAACGGACCTTCTTTGCGTCAAAAGTCACGGCATAGGGCCTGTTTTGGTCCATCCGACTGACAATTTTGGTCATCTCGGGGCGTTTCGGCGGGTCTGGCCCACGAGGAAGCGAAACACCGGCTGCCAGGACGAGGCGTCTCCGAGCCGCGGACCGTGCTGCACGATCGACCGCATAGCCTCTTGCCCTTTTCGCTCGAGCAGGTTCCCGGTCATGTTCGCCGCAAGCGCGTAGGCGAGCAGTTCCGGGGAGGCTGCGTTGTCTGTCTCAAGGATGCGCGCGGAAGCCTGCGCGATGCCGGCGCCATCAGCCGAGCCTACTGCCGCGTGCAAGCGCAGCCACTGCCGCTCGACCTCGGTCAGGTTTCCCCGGCAACGCGAGCCCTCCAGCGTGCGCCACACCGCTTCGCGCTCGGTGCGCGGCAGGTGCTGATTCACGAGCCAAGCCAGATAGGTCGAGGTGCGGCGCAGGCTGCCGGCGGGTAAGCGCACGCTGCAATCCACCAGCGCTGCACGCAGGAGCACGAGCTCGGCGGCGCTCGCGCCCGGCGTGGCATCCAGCTCGGCCAGCCGGCCGCTGCGGATGTAGCTGGCGGCCGCGCGCGCTTGGATGGCGTGGGCGCTGCGGCTCAGCCAAGGTCGGTTTCCGGGCGAGATGCGCAGCGGATCCGGCCGGGTCGCGCCGGCCTCGAAGAACTCGAGCAGTGGAATTCCGGATTCCAGCAGGCGCGGCAGCTCGTCCGCCGGGCGGTAAAGGAAGCGCGCGGCTGCGGCATGGGTATCGAGAATCGGATAGAAATCCGAGTTCGGCTGCGCGCCGAAGGCGGCGAAATATGGGCGCAGCGCGTCGCGCCCGCCGATCCGGTGCAGCAGCAGGTCGTCCATGTTGCGCAAGTTGAAGCGCTCGAGGTCGGCCCGTAGCTGGGGGTTGTCGAAAACGCGGCTGCTGAGCGGCGGCAGCTTGCCGTTCGGCGACGCCACCACGATCATGTCGCCCGCGTTCGGCATCCAGAACTCGTAGTCGGAAAAGTTGGCGTCCAGCGCCTCGATGATCGTGGCGACGAGCGCCGGCGTCGTCTCGTAAACGTTTACCCATTGCACCAGAATTCCGCCGTCACGCAGGTAGCGGCGCACGTCGCGGTAGAACTCGACCGAGAACAGGGTCGCCACCCCGCTCACCCACGGGTTGGAAGGCTCGGAGACGATGACGTCGTAGCGCTCCTGCCGCGCGGCGAAGTAGGTTTTTGCATCCTCGAAATGCATCCGGCTGCGGGGATCGTCCTGCGCCCGGGCATTGACGAGGCGAAAGCGGGCCGCTCCCACCGCGACTGCGGGTTCGATCTCCACCGTGTCGACCACTTCCGCGTGCGGAGAAGCGAGCAGCACGTGGGTGGTGATCCCCGTGCCGAAGCCGATGTTCGCGACGCGCCGCGCCTCGGGCAGGAAAAATTGCGGCAGCGCGCCCGCCAGCGACATCGTGATCTCGTCGGTGGTCGGCTCCCGGCCGTCGATGCGCGCGGCGCCCTCCGATTTGCCGTTGGTGCGCAGCGCGAGCAGCTCCTTGCCGCCGGTGACGCTGACGCTTGCCGTCTTGCCGTCGATGTGCAGGAACACTTCCTCGCCGCCCCCCTGGCGCAGCAGCACGTTCGAGCGGTACACGCCCGAGGCGAGGTGCAGGGGATCGAGCCGCACCGCGAAAATTGCGAAGCCTAGCGCGGCGAGCGAAGTCGCCGCCGCCGCGTAGGCGCGCCTTCCCACGCCGAGCAGCACTATTCCCAGGGCCAGATCGACCGCGGCGCCAGCCACGATCAAGCCCTTGAGGCCAAGGAGCGGGAACCCGATGTGCACGGCGAGCAGCACGCCGGCGATCGCGCCCGCGGTATTCGCGGCGTAAACCTGCCCGATCGCCCGCTCTCCCGCCCCGCTCCTGAGAAGCGACATCGTAATGAGCGGCAGCGTCATGCCGGCGAAGAAGGCTGCGGGGAACATTACCGCGAGGCAGATCCCGTGGCTGACCAGGTTGAACGCGAGATAGCCGCCCTCGGTTCGGGTCAGCGACTGGAGGACGGCCTGCATGAACTGGAAGCTGGAGAGGTACACCGGCAGGGTGGCGAGAGCGGCGACGCCCATGGCGATCTGGACCCAGCCGAGCAGGCGCCGCGGGTCGGAAGCGGCGTCGATCCGCCGCCGCACCCAGAGGCCACCGAACGCTATGCCGAGGATGAAGGCCGAGAGCATCAGCTCGAAGGCATGCGTCGAGGTGCCGAGCACGAGGGACAGCATGCGGATCCAGCCGATCTCGTACATGAAGGAAGACATGCCGGTGAGCGCGGCGACCGTGAGCAGCAGCCGGCTCACGGGCGCCCCGGCAGCGGGCGTGGCGCGTGCGGCCGGCAGCGTCGGAACCTCACGGGGGAGCAGCATGACGCCCGCGGCGACCAGCAGATTCAGCGCGCCGGCGATCGTCAGCGTGCCCGGAAGGCCTGCGGCGCCGATGAAGTAGAAGCCGCTCGCCAGCACGCCGATGCCGGCGCCGAGGCTGTTGGTGAAGTAAAGCATGGCGATGGCGTAGCCCGAGCGCTCCGGCCTCAGCCGTAGCACCCCCCCGGTGAGGAGCGGGAAGGTCATGCCAAGCAACACCGACTGCGGCAGGATCAGCGCGGCGCCCAGGGTCCACTTGAACGCCTGCACCGCGCCGGGCGAGCCAAGCGCCGGGATCACACTGTCGAAGGCGAAAGCGGTCGCGGCGACGAACACCGGGTGGAAAACAAGCGAGATGAGACCGATCAGGGCCTCGATCAGGGCATAAGCCAGCAGCAGGTCGCGCCAGCGCGCCGACATGCGGCTCGCCGCCCAGGCGCCGAGCGCCATGCCGCCCATGAA
>Ga0075420_100005980_pt1 | contig 10738 bp, 8 predicted proteins | sample SoiMetdeltSBSDD4_FD_75296 | JGI IMG/M metagenome (GOLD analysis project Ga0075420, IMG submission 75296) | Bulk soil microbial communities from a Populus tree surrounding site in Tennessee, USA - Soil MetaG P. deltoides SBSDD4 | ecosystem: Environmental > Terrestrial > Soil > Tree plantation... | reverse complement strand
CGGGCTCGGCAAGCCGCTGAAGCTGATGGCGCGGCCGCTGCGCGCGGACATCCCGATCTACGTCGCCGCCATCTCGCCCAAGGCAGTCGCCCAGGCGTGCGAGATCGCGGACGGCTGGCTCCCGATCTTCTGGTCGCCCGAGAAGGCGCCGCAGGTGTTCGCGGACGCGCTGGCGAAGACCGGCCCCGGCTTCGACGTCGCCCCGAGCGCTCCCGTGATCCTGATCGACGACGCCGAGGCGGGACGCGAGTTCCTCAAGCCGTACTACGCGCTCTACGTCGGCGGGATGGGTGCCCGCGGCAAGAACTTCTACAACGACCTCTTCGCGCGGTACGGCTACGAGGCCGAGGCGAAGGAGATCCAGGACCTCTACCTCGCCGGCAACAAGCGCGACGCCGCGGCTGCGGTGCCCGACGCCTTCGTCGACGAGGTCGCGCTCGTCGGCCCGAAGGAGCGCATCGCCGAGCGTCTCGACGCCTGGCGCGAGTCCGGGGCGACGACGTTGCTCGTCGCGGCGCAGCAGCCGGAGGCACTCCGGGCGCTGGCCGAGCTGGCCATGTGAACGACGGGTCCGACACCGTTCTGCCATGGACCGCATGACCGCCGCGGGTCGAACGATCGCTGTCAACACCGTATACGGGAGTCACGAGCGGGACATGGCGGCAGCGGCCGCCTCGGCGAGGTCCGGCACGCCCTGCTCGAGCCTTGCCGCTCGCTCGTCCTCTGCGCCGAGCTCGCCGCGGACGAAGCGGCCGTAGATCGCCTCGCAGAACACCGCCGCCTTCCAGAGTGCGAGCGCCTCGAACCAGTGGAGCGGCTCGACGTCGCGACCGCTGGTCGCGGCGTACCGCTCGACGAGATCCGCCTTCGTCGGGAACCCAGGGAACGCCGTCACGGGCGAGGTCCCGAGCGGGTTCGGCGAGCCGCCCGGCTCGCTGTACGTCGCGAGCAGGTAGCCGACGTCCGCTCGTGGGTCGCCGATCGCGCCCATCTCCCAGTCGAGGATCGCGGCGATCCGGGTCGGTTGGTCGCGATCGAGCATCGCGTTGCCGAGGCGGAAGTCGCCGTGCACGACCGTCTCGGGGAGCGGCGCCGGCAACGAAGCCGCGAGCTCGCGTGACATCTCGTCCACGCTCGGCAGCTCGCGGGTCTTGTTCATCTCCCAGAGCTGCGTGAACCGCCGGACCTGCCGCTCGGCGTAGCTCCCCGGCCGGACGAAGGCGGCGAGCGCCGGGATCGTCACGTCCGCAGCGTGGATCTCGACGAGCGCGTCGACGAGGTCGTCGCCGAGGCGACGGCGCGCCGCCTCGTCCTCGAGCCCGGGCGGAAGCTCGTCGGTCGGCACGGTTCCGTCCAGGTACGTCATCACGTAGAACGGCACGCCGAGGACGCTCTCGTCCTCGCCGACGGCGACGATCGTCGGCAGCCGCTCGAAGCCCGCCTCCCGGAGGGCGAGCTGGAGCCGCGCTTCTCGCACGACGTCGTGCGCCGACGGCGGGAGTGGAGGGCGCGGCGGCCGGCGGAGCACGAACACGCCCTCGTCCCGCTCGAGCAGGAACGTGAAGTTGGAGCCGCCGCCCTCGCCGATGCGGCGCGCGCGCATCTCGCCCGCGCCGAGGCCGTGCTCGTCGAGAAAACCCCGCACGCGGTCGAGCACGAGGAGCGGTGGCCTCGACGACCCCTGCACGTCGGCGGCGGTCTCGACGATGTCGGCGGACGGCCCGGGAGGCGCCGGCATCGTGCGATCCTATGCGCCGATGCGCCGCCGCCTGTACCTGATGCGCCACGGGGCGGTGTCGTACTTCGGCGCCGACGGGCGGCCGGTCGACCCGGACGACGTCTCGCTGAACGACGAGGGCCGCGCCCAGGCGGAGGCCGCGCACGCGCTGCTCGAGGGCGTCGCCTTCGACCGCGTCCTCGCGAGCGGTCTCCCGCGCACGCTCGAGACTGCCCGCATCGTCGCTCCCGACTCGGCGCTCGAGGAGTGGGTGGAGCTGCGGGAGCTGCGCGGCGACCGGCTCTCCGGGATCCCGCCCGAGGAGCTCGAGTCCGAGTTCGTCCATGCGTTCCGGGGCGTCGTCCCGAACGACAAGCGCTTCCTCGGGGGCGAGACCGTCGGCGAGCTGTTCGACCGGGTGCTCCCCGCGCTCGAGCGGCTGCTGGCCGACGGGAGCTGGGACACGACGCTCGCGGTGCTCCACGGCGCCGTCAACCGCGCGATCCTCTCCTACGCGCTGACCGGCGAGCGCATGTTCCTCGGCCACTTCGAGCAGGCGCCCGGCTGCGTGAACGTGCTCGACGTGGGCGACGAGTGGATCGTGCGCGCGGTCAACGTCGCCCCGCTCGACCTCCTGCACGCGTCGTCGCGGCTGACGACGATGGAGGGCTACTGGGAGGAGCTCGCGCCCTACCTCCATCTTCTGAACGAGTAGAGGCCGGGCGTCGCCCGGCCTCTACTCGGCGCATAGCTGTCTTGCCTACTTACTGCCCGGGCGGCCCTCGACGATCGGGCCGATCGGAGCCCAGATCTTCGTGTTCGCGTTGAAGCGCTGGAGGCGCATCTGGCTGATCACGAAGTGGTCGGTCCTGGACGTCTTCTGCTTGACGTTCGGGAGCATGAACTTGTTCCGCTGGTTCATGCTCAGCACAGCGTTCATCAGCCGCTGGCGGGTGAGGTTCTTGCCCGCCTTGTACAGCGCCTGGACGAACGACTCCGCCTTCGCGACCCCGTAGAAGACCTGGCCGTCGGCAGCCTGCGCGCCGCCACCGTACTTGGCGATGATGTCCTTGTAGAGCTTCATCGCCGCGTCGTTGTTCCAGGTCGGGCTGGCCGGGTCCTTCAGGTACGCGGTGGAGATGATGCCGTTCGCGTACTGCGCTCCCACCGAGGCAACGATGCCGTCCGTCGCCGGCTTGACGGTCGCGACCGAGTTCATGTAGATCTGGTCGGGGTTGTAGCCGAGCGCACGGGCGGTGGCGATCGACCTGACCGTCGGGGTGGGGAGCTGGAAGACCACGAAGACCTGGGCGCCGCTCGCCCTGATGCGGGTCATCTGCGAGGCGGCGCTCGTCGCGGTCGGCTCGATCGCCTCCTGGGCGACGACGTTCTCGCGGACGTACGCCGGCCCGAGGGCGTACTTGAACCCGTACAGGTAGTCCTTGCCGTAGTCGTCGTTCTGGTAGATGATCGCGATCTTCTTCCCGCGCTGATTCTGCTTGACGTGCAGGCCGTAGAGGCGCCCCTCGGAGATGTAGTCGGGCTGCCAGCCGATCGTCCACGGGAACTCCTTGTACTTCGTCCCGAACTCCGAGGCCCCCGTCGAGACGAAGACCTGGGGCACCTTCGCATCGTTCATGACAGCGCGCGACGCCTGGACGGGCTCGGTCCCGAGGTCACCGACCGTGGCGAAGACCTTGTCCTCCTGGATGAGCCTTCGGGCGAGCTGGACCGAGGTCGCCGTGTTGTACGCGTTGTCGTAGTACTTCCAGACGATCTGACGGCCCATCACGCCGCGCTTGCCGTCCGGGCCCTTGCGGGCGTTGACGTAGGCGAAGTACGCCTTCATCCCGAGCGGGATCGGCGCATAGGCCGCCGCCGGCCCGGTCAGCGAGAACTGCCCGCCGAGAACGATCGAACGTGCCGTGACGCCTGGTGTCTGCTCCGCGCTACCGAGCGCCCCCGGCACCGTGAGCGCGAGCGCCGCGACCAGGGCGACCCCGCACGCGATGAGCTTCCGCACCGACCTTCCTCCTTGTGTCGTGCTGCGACTACCTGCCTGTCCAGAGCGAGAGTACCGCCGTGCTGCACCTCGTGCACGCGGCAGCAGCCCACCCCCAGGTCCTCTGACGGACGCTGCGCCGTTCGGTTAGCGCGCACCAGCGCGCTGCGCGCGCTCATGCGGAGAGGCGGATGTCCCGGGCACATGACCTGGACCGCGATCATGACACGCCGTTCTCCGTGTATCAATACGCGAGCGGTCGCGTGTACCGAATACCGCTATGCTCGCCCGCCGTGGGAACCGTCGCCGAAGCCCTCCCCCGCCGCGGGCGGCCACCGGCCGCGAGCCGCGAGGACGTGCTCGAGGCCGCGCTCGCCCGCTACCTCCGCGGCCGTCGCGTCGACGTGCAGGCGATCGCCGCCGATCTCGGGCTGGGGCGCACGACGGTCTACCGCTGGTTCGGCTCGCGCGAAGGGCTGCTCGGCGAGGCGATCGTCCTCGCCGGCGAGCCGCTCGTCGACGCGGCGCGTGCCGGGGCGAGAGGCCGCGGCGGCCGGATGCTGCTCGACACCTTCGACCGCATCAACCGCGGACTCGCGGCGGCTCCGGCGCTCCGCTGGTTCGTCGAGCAGGAACGGGACGCGCTCCGGATCCTGACCTCGAGCGCCGGCATCGTCCACCCGCGAATGGTCGCGCGGGTCACGGGGCTGATCGAGGAGGAGGTTCGTGAGGGGAGGTACGACCCGCCCGTCGATCCGGGAACGCTCGGGTTCGCGATCGTGCGCCTCGCGGAGGCGTTCCTCTACAACGACGCCGACGGGCTGCGCGGCGACGTCGACCGCCTACGCGAGGTCGAGGCCGCCCTCTTGGGCGTGCGCGGAGGTTGAGGGAGCAACAAACGCAGCGGCCGCGAAGCGGCCGCCTTCAGGGATCTTCCCGCGAGCCGGAATTGCGCTAGCGATTCCGGCTCTGCGGGCTCACCCCAGCCCGAGCTCGGCTGCGAGCGCTTCCGCCTCGTCGAGCTCCGCCGCGAGCGCGTCGATACCGTTGTCCCAGAGACCGGGATCGGCGAGGTCGAGCCCGACGATCGCGGCCAGCTCCTCCGGGGCCTTCGATCCGCCGGCGCGCAGCAGCTCGAGGTACGACTCCACCATCGCGTCGCCCTCCAGCTCGTACTTCCGGAAGATCGAGAGCGCGAAGAGGAAGCCGTACGCGTAGGCGTAGACGTACCCGGGCGTCGACAGGAAGTGCGGGATGTAGCTCCACCACGCCCCGTAGCCGTCGAGGTCGACGGAGTCGTCGAACATGCGCCCCTGGGTCTCGAGCCAGACCTCCTCGAGACGCTCGGGCGACAGCTCGCCCGTGTCCCGCCGCTCCGTGTGCACGGCGTCCTCGAAGCGGTTCATGCAGATCTGCCGGAACACGGTCGCGATCGAGTCCTCGATGCGCCCCGCGAGCAGGTTGAGCCGCTTGCCCGGGTCGTCCTCGAGCGCGAGCAGGCGCTTGAAGGTGAGCGCCTCCCCGAACACCGAGGCCGTCTCTGCCATCGTCAGCGGGGTGTCCGCGTTGAACAGGCCGAGCGGCCCCGCGAGCGAGCCGTGGAGCCCGTGCCCGAGCTCGTGCGCGAGGGTGAGGATCGAGCGGCGGTCGCCGGTGAAGTTCATCAGCACGTACGGGTGCACGTCGGGCACCGTCGTCGCGCAGAACGCGCCTGAGCGCTTGTTCTCGCGGACCGGGGCGTCGATCCAGCTCTCCGCGAAGAACCGCTTGGCGATGTCTCCCGCCTCGCTCGCGAAGTCGTAGTACGCGCCGAGGACGATCTCCCGCGCCTCGTCCCACGACACCTTCGTGGGGTCGTCCCCGATCGGGGCCATCCGGTCGTAGAACGCGAGCTGGTCGACGTCGAGGAGCTTCGCCTTGAGCCGGTAGTAGCGCTGCACGACGTCGTAGCGGCCGACGCAGGCGTCGATCAGCACCTGCACCGCCTCGTCCGAGGTGTCGTTCCGCAGGTTGCGGGACGAGATCCACGTCTCGTACCCGCGCAGGCGGTCGTCGACCGACTTGTCGAGGACGACGGTGTTGAACACGAACGTCCGGGTGCGCAGGCCCGGCTCGAGCGCCTCCGTCACGGCCTCGGAGGCGCGGCGCCGCTCGTCGCGGTCGGCCGAGTACAGCTTGGCCATCGCCTCCTCGAGGCTGACGTCGGTGCCGTCGAGCTCGACCCGGAGCGCCCCGAGGAGCTCCTCGTACAGGCGCCCCCACGCGCTCACGCCGGACACCGACTTCTCGGTGACGATCTTCTCCTCGGGCTCGGTGAGCAGGTACGGGCGGAACTTCCGCACGGAGCGGAGCCAGTGCGACCACCGCGCGAGCGCCCCGTCGGCGAGGAGCTTCTCGGCTGCCTCGTCCTCGAGGTCGGCGAGCTCGAGACCGAAGAAGAGGAGCTGCGTGTCGAGTGCCGCGCCGGTCTCCGTCAGGCGCGCGACGAGGGCGCCGCGTGGCGCATCGGCCATGTCCGTCGCGAACCAGAGGTGGGCGTAGTAGATCGCGCGCGTGAAGACGGACTCGATCCGCTCGCGCTCCTCGATCGCCTCCGCGAGCGCGGCTGCATCGAGCTCTGCCACCTTGCCGTGGTACCGCTCGCGGAAGGCGGCCGATGCCCGCTCGGCCTCCTGCACGTCTGCTTCGAGCCGTGGATCCTCACCGCTCTCGTACAGGTCGGAGAGGTTCCACGCGACGTCCTCGGCCCCTGTCAACTCGGTTGTGGTCATGGCGCCAGACGCTACCTGAGAGACGGGAGCAGGCGGTCACCGACGAGCCTGACCATCTCGTCGTCGTCGTCGTTCAGGTGCTGGAGGAAGACGCGGGTCACACCGAGCGCCCGGAGCTCCTCGATGCGCTCCGCGACCTCCTCGACGGTGCCTACGAGCCAGCGGTCGCGGCGCTCCGCGAGGAGCTCCTCCGGCTTCGTGTCGCTGCCGCGGACCGCGAGGAAGGCGCCGAGCCGGTCGAGCACCTCCCCTCGGTCGGAGCCGACGAAGCACGCCGTCATCACCGAGAACCCGAGCGTTGCCGGCTCCCGGCCCGAGTCTTCGCACGCCTGGTCGAGCCGCGCCTTGCGCTCGCGCAGCTCGTCGTTCGAGGCGCCGAGCGTGTTGACCTCGCTCGCGTACCGGGCCGCCAGCGCCGCGAAGCGCGCCTTCACGCTGCCGCCGAGCACGAGCGGCGGGTGCGGCTGCTGGACGGGGCGCGGCAGCGCAGCCTGGTCGCGCAGCTCGTAGGCCGGGCCCTCGTGGTCGAAGCGCTCCCCGGTCCAGGAGCGGACGACGACCTCGACCTGCTCGGCGAGGAGGTCGAACCGCTGCCTGCCGTCGAGGAAGGGGAAACCGTGCGCGAGGTGCTCGCGCTCGTACCACCCCGAGCCCATGCCGACGTCGACGCGCCCACCCGAGATGTGATCGACGGTCGCGGCCACTCGCGCGAGCACGCTCGGGTGACGGAAGGTAGCCGGCGAGACGAGCGTGCCGAGGCGGATGCGGTCGGTGACGGCGGCGACCCCGGCCAGCGTCGCCCACGCGTCGAGGGCAGCGGCGTCTTCGCGGATGATCGCCGTGTAGTGGTCGGAGCGGAAGAGGCCCTCGAGGCCCGTCTCCTCCACCAGGTGGGCGAGCCGCAGCCAGTCGTCCCAGGTCACGCCCTCCTGCCCCTCGATCATCAGGCAGACGCGCACGTCACACCTCCAGTCGGACCGGGTCGGTCACGGGAGCCTGGCAGACGAAGCGCTCGCAGACGTAGACCGCCGTCGCGCCCTCGACGAGCCCCTTCCCGGCGAGGAGCGGCACGTCCTCGCTCGGGCCGACCGCGACGACCGCGTCCGGCCGGAACGGGGAGAGAGCCGCTCGCGCCACGGGCGCGCCGACCTCGCCGGCGATCGCGATCTCGCGCGGCGGCGAGAGCCAGAGGTCGAGGCCGCACAGCGCCCAGGCGAACGCGCCCGGCGCGCGCCGGAGCGCGGGCTCGACGAGGCGGAAGGCGGAGACGGCACGCTTCTCGAGCTCGTCGTCCCCCCAGATCCGCCCGAGCCGGAGGAGCACCCACGCGAGCATCGAGCTCCCCGATGCGACCGGCGTGTCCTGCAGGTCCTTCGTGCGGGGCACGCGCGGGTCGCCTTCGGCAGGCGAGAGGTAGAAGCCGCCCCGCTCTTCGTCGGCGAAGAGCTCGACCGCGAGCAGCGCGAGCCTGTGCGCCTCCAGCAGCCAGCGGAGCTCCCCGGTCGCGACGTGCAGCTCCATCAGCCCGTGCGCGACGTTCGCGTAGTCGTCGAGGAACGCGGCTCCGCTCGCACGTCCGTCACGCCGCGAGCGGAGCAGCCGCCCCTCGTCGTCGGAAAGCCCACCGAGCAGGAACTCGCCGAGCTCGCGCGCCGCCGCGAGCCAGTCCTCGCGCTCGAGCCGGTAGCCCGCATCGGCGAGCGCCGCGAGGGCGAGCCCGTTCCAGGAGGCGATCGCCTTGTCGTCCCGGAACGGCTGCGTGCGCGTCGCTCGCTCGGCGAGCACGCGCGCGCGGAGCTCCGGCCCGAGCTCGCCGCGCACGATCAGGCGCCCGTCCTCGAAGGGCTCGAGGATCTCCTCCGGCAGGCCGACCGCAGACGCCTCCTCCTGCGTCCAGGTGTACGTGAGGCCTTCCACGCCGTCGGTGTCCGCGTCCTGGGCCGAGGCCAGCCCGCCGGCCGGGAGCGCGAGCTCGCGGAGCACGTAGTCGAGCGTCTCCTCGACGACCGCGCGGTAGCGCTCCTTTCCCATCACGACCCAGCCGTGCAGGTACGCGGAGACGAGCACCGCGTTGTCGTAGAGCATCTTCTCGAAGTGCGGGACGAGCCAGCGGTCGTCGACCGAGTAGCGGTGGAACCCGCCGCCGACGACGTCGTAGAAGCCGCCCGCCGCCATCCCGTCGAGCGTCGCCTCGACCATGGCCAGCGACTCCTCGTCCCCGCGCCGGAGCAGGAGCTCGACGGTCGAGGCGGCGGGGAACTTCGGCGCGCGCCCGAACCCGCCGAAGGAGGGCTCGAAGGTTCCGGCGATCCCGCGCACCGCCTCCGAGACGAGCGAGGCCGTGAGCGGCTCGGACGAGGGGGCGAGATCCGCTCCGCGGCGCAGCGACTCCGCGATCCGCGCCGCCTGCCGCTCGAGATCGCCTCGTCGCTCGCGCCACGCCTTCGCCACGGCCTCGAGCACGTCGCCGAAGCTCGGCAACCCGTGGCGCGACTCGGGCGGGAAGTACGTGCCCGCATAGAAGGGCTCGCCGTCGGGCGTCATGAACACGGTGGTCGGCCAGCCGCCAGAGCCCGTCAGCCCGACCGTCGCGTCCATGGTCACCGCGTCGACGTCCGGGCGCTCCTCCCGATCGACCTTGACGTTCACGAACAGGTCGTTCATCACCGCCGCCGTGGCCGAGTCCTCGAAGGACTCGTGCGCCATCACGTGGCACCAGTGGCACGAGCTGTACCCGACGGAGACGAGCAGCGGCCTGTCCTCCGCCCGCGCACGCTCGAACGCCTCCTCGCCCCACGGGTACCAGTCGACCGGGTTCTCCGCGTGCTGGAGCAGGTAGGGACTGGTCGCGTCGGCGAGGCGGTTCACCGCCCGTGACTGTACGCAGCCGTCACTCGGTGACGCGGCGGGCGCGCACGTGCCGGATCGCCTCGACGGCGAGGCCGAGGGTCAGCGCGATCCCGAGCGCGAGCGCCACGCCCCAGAGCGGATGGTCCTCGAACGTCTTGCCCCCGAAGTACCCGAGCAGTGCCGCGTAGGTCGCCCAGATCACGCCGGCGATCACGTCGTAGACGATGAACCTGCGCCAGGTGAGGGAGTGGACGTACCCGGCCGAGAAGGTCACCGCCGTCCGGCCGCCGGGGATGAAGCGCGCGATGATGACGATGTACGCGCCGCGCTCGTCGAGCGTGCGCTCGGCCCACTCGAAGCGCTTGTGTGCCTTCTCGCCCGAGAACCAGCGCTTCACCGTGCGCTCGCCGAGGAGCGTGCCGAGCCCGTACGAGATGTTGTCGCCGAGGATCGCGCCGGCCGCGCCCGAGAGGATCACGAGCCAGAGAACGAGGTCGCCGGAGCTCGCGAGGTTGCCGCCGATCACCATCAGCGTCTCGCTGGGGACGAGTGGGAAGAACGCGTCGACGGTCGCGACCGCGAAGATCACGAGGTAGCTCCACCACTCGCCGGAGACCCAGTCGGCGAACCGGTCGAAGTCGAGCCAGTCGGGCATCGGCGCATCTTCTCAGCAGGCGATGATTGGCCGGTGTCGTTCCTCCCGCTCGAGGGCGTGCGCGTCGTCGACGTGACGACGTCGATCGCGGGCCCCTACTGCGCCGAGATCCTGGCCGCGCTCGGCGCAGACGTCGTCAAGGTCGAGCGCCCGGGCACCGGCGACGACGGCCGCGCGTGGGGGCCGCCGTTCTGGAACGGGGAGTCCGCGATGTTCCTCTCGGTGAACGCCGGCAAGCGCTCGCTCGCCGTCTCGCTCCGCGACGAACGCGGGCGCGACCTCGTCCTCCGGCTCGCCGACGACGCGGACGTCTTCCTGCAGAGCCTGCGTCCCGGCCTCGCGGAGAGGCTCGGCCTGGGCGCGGAGGTCGTGCGTCCTCGCAATCCCCGCCTCGTCTACTGCACGGTCGGCGCCTACGGCGGCGTTGGCCCGCTGCGCGAGGAGCCCGGCTACGACGCGCTGATGCAGGCGGCGGGCGGCCTCATCAGCATGACGGGCGAGCCCGGGCGTCCGGGAGCGCGAGTCGGCTCGTCGCTGATCGACATCGGGACGGGGATGTGGTGCGCGCTCGGCATCACAGCAGCGCTGCTCGAGCGTGAGCGGACCGGCGAGGGCGCCGTCGTCGACGCCTCCCTGTACGAGACGGCGCTCGCCTACGTCGGCTACCACCTCGTCGGCTACCTCGCAGACGGGACGGTCCCGACGCGCGAGGGGACGGCCTTCCCGATGGTCGCGCCGTACGA